>ODAI010548411.1_pt1 | contig 40204 bp, 31 predicted proteins | sample 1539321 | NCBI WGS metagenome assembly ODAI01 (sample SAMN02144231, study PRJEB22623) | gut metagenome | biome: sheep rumen | host: Ovis aries | place: New Zealand
CTTTGATTTTATGGACTGACATGATTGTAGTACGATGTCACACTTAAAAATTGATGCTACACATACACCACCTCATCAGTCGCTGACGCGACAGCTTCCCCTCGAGGGGAAGGGGGCATCCGGCGTCTCACGCAAGATAAGATGACGGATGAGGTGGAAAGTAAAGTTTTAAGTGAGGCAAAGTACTACGGTGTGCAATTTGTGGGGTGTCGTTTACGGGCTGTCGAGGACGCCAGCCCCTACAGAGGACGCCAGCCCCTTCGGTAGATCAGGCGCCCGGGGTGTTGACAACCAGCGTATCGACCGGCTGCCAGTCGCCAATGTGGGTCGACGGGGCATTGGCAGCATCGGGATTCAAGTCTGCAAGATCCTTGACTGTCGGCAGGAAGTATCTTGTGCCGAACATTTTCCCCAGCTGCGGGTCATACGGGAAGAATTCGTTATCACTGCCAAGCTTGACAAAAGAGTTATAGGCTTGGAGGCTTGACTCGGCAGACTGGACAAAACTGTTTCCGTGGCTGCTTCCTACAACAGCGGGCTTATCACCGTTGATCAGCTCGAAATAGTTGTTGCCGTTTCCTTTGAGCGTTCCGGTACTGTCGCCCACAAAGGCGCCGGAGGGTGTGCTTTCGGGTGTTTTATCCACCACCAGGCCGACCGCGTAGCTGTTGGCAATCGTGACTTCCGCAGCTGTCTTGCCAATGAAGCCGCCCGCCTGGTCACCGCTGGCCGAGGCTGTGGTGTAGCTGAAAAGCACACTCAGCTTCGTGTCGGCGTCCGCGCCAAGGGAGCCGATAAAGCCGCCGGCTACGGTCTTGCCCTTGACGTTGCAGTCATCCGGATCTTTGTCATACTTTGCCGTGCCCGATTCCGTGTGGCCGCCGACATAGCTGTATTTGATCAGGCTGCCTTCGTTGCATTTCTCAATCGTGCCGACCAGGCCGCCCGCGACATTACCGTCGACCCACGCCGTGCTGTAGGAGTTTTTGATTTCAGGGAAGCCATCCGTGATCTGGCCGACAAGGCCGCCCGCTGCTGCCGCGCCGGTGCCATCGCTCTTGACAGTGATTTCTTTGCTGTCCTTGTCACCGACATAGCTGCCGTCGATTTTGATGTGGACACCGCTGCCGGTTCCGGCAAACTCGCCGATCAGACCGCCGGCGCTGCCGTTGGTCGCTGTCACCTTTGTGGAGTTGCCCGTGACGGTCACTTTCACAAGATCGAGACCGTTCACGGCCTTGCCCACCGCGCCGCCGGCCTTGCCGTTCAACGCTTTCACCGTGGCATCGGTGATAGATACGGTATTGAGCGTCACCGCGCTCTGCTCATTCGCCACCACCGCAGCGGCGGTAGTCTTGCCGGAGATCGTGGGTTTCTCCATGACCAGGTTCTCGACGGTCAGAAGATGCTTGCCTTCCGCCAAAGAGCTATCGTCTTCGGTCTTTACCGTGCCGAACAGACCGGCATGATCCAACTCATTATTCTTGCCAACCACCAGGTTGGAAATCTTGTGTGAACTTGGATCGCTTCCTGCAGCAGTCTTATACGCCGCCGAATACGCGAGATAGGTCGCATTCTCCGGTATCTCAGCATCTGTGTTCGTTGCTTCCAGATTGATGGGATAGAAATAGTCGTTGGTGTGTGCTTTTTCTGCTGCATTTTTATTATAGTAGATATTGCCGCCGATCGCAGTCGCTGCAGAATCATTGGGCAGCTTGAATTCTGTAAAGCTCGTCCAATCCAGGTCGGCCGTCTGCTTGGCGCTGTTGATGCCCAGCCGGTTTGTATGATCTGTGTTCTTCAAGCCCAGCCCAACGCCGGAGACCGCGCTGCTCAGATTCTGCAGGTGGCGGACCTTACCGACACCGGCCTCAGCCGACGTCGTATTGGTACCGGTATCTGTCGACGGCTTGACATACTGGAACAGACTGTTGTCCACCGCGGAGGCGCTATCAATATTTGCCAGCTCTTTATTGGAATAGACTTCAACATTCACGCGAATGTCTTCGCCGAAAACAAACGATTTGGCCCCTGCATCCGGTGTCCCCACCAGATCACGGAAGCGCTGGCCGTCCTTCGTAATATTGTCAAGAATGAAGCGGTACGATAAGGTCGTGCCCGTCTCATTCAAAACTTTGACAATATCTGTCTCAACAGGCGTAGATGAATCAAACCTATACAGTATATGTTGCTTTGTATCATAGCGAAGCGTCAACGTCCCTTTGCTGTCGACGCCGGTGATTGTCAACTTGAGTTGCGGTTCCAACGTACTGCGAACGCTGTCCGCCGACATGGTCTTGTCTGTGGCAGGCGATCTCAAATCCTCCGCCTTGAACTCGAAATCGCCATAGAGGATCTCGTCGTTGACAAGCTTGAAGTCCAGGTCCTTGAAGTTATAGAGCTTATCGAGCAGATTCACGTCGCCGCGGCCATAATGGCCAACGACGGCAGGGCCGTTGCCTTTGGGGAATCTGAGACGGTTGTCCCGGTCCCCGTTGATACGAGCATTTTCTAAGTCGCTGTATTCTGCACCTTTCAGGGTTGTCTCTGATTCGTTCCAGTTCCGTCCGAAGCCAGAGCTTGCGTCCGAGGCATACCAGACGTCGAGCACGGTGGCCATGTTGGAGCCCTTATCATAGGAATAGGTGATGATATAACTGCCGCTGGCGCGGACCGTTTCGTCGATCGAGCCGAAGGGAAGCATCTCGTCCCAAAGGGTCTTTTCCAAATCTGACACGCCGGTATTGTAAATAACCATATTGGTATTAGCCGGTGCGTGTTTCGATGTCGCATTCGATGAATCTGTATCAAAGGCCGACGAATCGAGCCGTCCGAGCGTGCCATTGTTCAACTCGGCTGTGATGCGGTTTTGCGCCGCATAAAAGATCTCCTTGGCCGCGTTGTCCATCTCCATCAGATGAAGGCTGCGCAGATAGCGCGTCACGCCGACAAAGGCCACCGAAGCCAGCACGATGATGATGGCCACTGCCAGCAACAGCTCAGCCAAGGTGAAGCCTTTTCTGTTCTTCCATCTATTCCTGTTTTTCATATCGAACCTCGCAACTATGTTTTCTTGTCCCGTTCAGGGTCCGTCTCAATTCCCCTATGCCATCCGTTGTCACGTTGCCAGTGATTATTTACGATAGTTGATGGCTGCGACGTAATAGTTCCGTTGGTCATTCTTGTCCATCGGCAACTGCGCCAGAGCCTGTGCATCCGATTTCGTCGAGACAACGCGGAGGTTTTTTATCACAAAACGCCCTGTGAAGTTCCCGGAATCATCGATGTCCGGCTCACAGCTATCATATTTAACAACCATTCTCTTGTTGTTATTCTCTGTAAAATAATAGGGGGCCGGATTATTTGTTCCGTCGACAACGAACTGCATGTACGCGCCCTTTGCCGCATCCGCGCCAGTTCCAAGGGCAAAGCGGACACGCAAGCCGGAGATGCCGCTGATGAAGCTCCAATTGCCGAACTCGTCGGGTTTTGGTGTTTCCAGATCGACGCGGGCAAAGCCGAGTTCATCCTGCATCTTGTTCAGCGTCGTCGCAAGCAGCTGTTCCGCATCGGCCCTGTCCACCACCCTGGTGTACGAGCGCGCGACCATGCTGATACCTCCGGCCACGGCTGCGGTGATCAGCCCCACCAGGATCAGCGTCACCAGCAGCTCCGACATGGAAAAGCCCTGCCGTGACCGCAGCTTATGTATCAGTGTATTTTTATGTCCGGGTGATTTTACCATGCTCCGCTCCTTCTGCCCGTCAGGGGGTCGTGCTGTCGTCTTTGATGTAGCTGACGATTGTCACGCCCAGGTCGTCGTTGATATAAGCCGTTACCGTCTCATTGGTCTCTTTACCCGCTATGGAGATATTGATATTCTGTTTCACAACGCGGCCATCCAAAGCCTGCTGCTGATTGATGGAGGAAACCGCCTCGTAATACTCGTTCATCCATCTGGTGCTTTTTTCGATCACTCTTGAAGAGGCCATAACCATCCCCGCAAACAGGACGGAAGCGATCGCGACGACCAGGATAGAGACTAAGCTCTCGGCGATCGTCTCGCCGCGGGAATTCATCAGTTTCCGTTTCATGCCACATTCACCTTCTCGATCACAGGGTCGTCCCAGCCCAGGCATACCGTGCGCCTGACTATTCTTTTGCCGCTTTCATCGCGCCCGTCCGTCAGGATCTGATAACCGGCGGGGTACTTGACCGAGCGCAGGCTGACCTTTACCCAGTACAGCTGGTTCCCCTCGGTATCTCTCTCTTTAAAATTAGTGAATCTGCCGCCTTCGTCGTCTTTGTTGTTGGTGATCATTATTTTCAGCTCAGAGGTCTGATCCCCGATCGTCCCGGTGAGGGGCAGCGCCTCCGCCTGGGCAAATACCGTGGGGAAGCCTGTCACGCTGGGAGCGGTGATCGTGATTGTATTCGTTGTGACAAGGCTGCTGTTCAGCGCTGCCGTTGCAACGTACAGATCGCGGACAAAGGTTTTGTTTATCTCATCCGCACTCAGCGGTTTGAGGTCCTTGTCTACAAGCTGGATCGAGGTGATGCTTGGGGTGACCGTTTCCGCACCCTCTTCAACCGTATATGTATCTTCCAGCGTGATCAGCCATCTGCTGTTCATCAGGTCGTCCCGGATCAGCTGTGCGGCCGAAGTGACCGCGTAATACGCCTGCGTATCCTTTGCCTGATTTTTGACCCGGCTGAGCGTTGCCGTGGCCGCGCCCAGGATGATCGAACCGCATACCGCCGCGACCAGGAAAAATAACAGTGCCGCCGTTATCGTGGCGCCCTGTTGGGCATACAGCTTTTGTTTCACCGCAACGGCACCTCCTTTACTGACGAATTGACATACTATGCCTATTTTTCACACTACATAATAACACAGGAAAGATAAATGGTCAATCAATTTTTGTTTACATAATTCAAAATAATATCTTAAGAAGAGCGGTAATACTGCCACAACCGAGGGCAAAACTTCTCTCGCGGCGTGCGGGAAAGAACAGACGCAGGAGCGCCTGTCCGGCGCCCCTGCGTCATTTATCATTTGTAGACGTCGAGCGTGTCGCGCAGCTCGATGTCGACATCGCGGCTCTCGCCCTCGTGCCAGATCGTCAGCGTCAGCGTGTCGCCGACCGAGAGCTTGTCCTTGATGGCCAGCACGTCCTCGGTCGTTCTGACCGGCGTACCGTTCACGGCTGTCAGCACATCACCCTTGACGATCCCCTTCTCCTTCGCGTCCGAGTCCTCGCTCACGTCCATGATCATCAATCCCGCGGGCAGCTCGTACTCCGACTGCGCGGTCTCGGGGATCTGGCCGACCGTAATGCCGATCGAGGTGCGGCCGCGGTACTCGCCGTTTTTCACGATGGAATTGAACACCGCGCGCACGTTCGTCGTCGGGATGGCAAAGCCGATCCCCTCGATGGAGCTGGCCGTGGACATCATCTTCATGTTGGTGATGCCGACCACCTGGCCGTACAGGTTGAACAGCGGGCCGCCGGAGTTGCCCTCGTTCAGCGCGGCATTGGTCTGCAGCAGCGTCAGGTTATGGCCGTTATAGCTCATGCCGCGCTCGATGGCCGAGATGATGCCGTCGGTCAGCGTCATGCGGAAGGTCTCGCCCAGGGGATTGCCGATGGCGGCTACCCGGTCGCCCACCGACAGCGCGGCGCTGTCGCCAAAGACGGCCACCGGCAGATCCTCCGCCTCGATCTTCAGGACCGCGATGTCGCTGAGCAGGTCGGCGCCCACCAGCTTTGCCTCGAACTCGCGGTCGTCATAGAGCAGCACCGTGGCCCGGCTGCAGCCGTTGACGACGTGGGTGTTCGTGATGATCAGGCCGTCCGCGCTCGCAATCACACCCGAGCCCCAGGAATAGCCGATACTGCCGCGGGTATAGGCCTGGATGCCGACCACCGAGCGCATGCAGCGCTCGTAGAGCTCGCTGAGCTTCAGTTCGTCGCCATCGGGCGCAATCAGCCGTATCTCGGCATCGATCGGCACTTTGGCGCGGGGCATGGTGATGTCGACCGTCTCGGTTTCGGCTTTGGTGTAGTACTTTTCAAAGAACTCGCGCCAGTCGTCGGGCATGCCGTTGCCGTCCGAGTCGGTGACGTCATCGTCGTAATCGTCGGGAATATCGTCGCCCCGGTCGTAGAAGAAGCCGTCGTCCCGACCGTCGTCGGCCGGCTTATCACTCGCGCGCGGGAAGAGGACGGGCAGATCCGACGCGGGCTCGCGCAGCGCATAGGAGCTGCCGACGATCAGCACCAGCAGCAGCATGACGCAGCCCAGCACACGCGGCCAGAGCTTCTTTTTCTTTTTTGGTTCTGTTTTCTTTTCCGCTGTGCTCCCGCTCTCAGTCGGAGCAGCCGCCTCGCTTTGCTTGAGCGGGGCATACCAGCTTTCGCCGCTGTACCAATCGTTATTGCTCATATCTTCACTCTTTTCATTTATGACTCTGCCAGCGGCAGGGTGAAAACAAACTCTGTCATACCCTTCTCGCTTTTGACGGCGATATCCTCGTCATGGCTGTTGATAATGGATTTGACCAGGTACAAGCCCAGCCCGACGCCGTCCTTGTCCAGACTGCGGCTGCGGTCGGACTTGTGGAAACGGTCGAAAATATATTTCAGATCATCGGGCGGGATCGTCTCGCCCTCGTCCCGGATCGAGACCAGGGCCTTACCGTTCTCCTTGTAGATGCGCAGCACGATCGTCGTACCGGGACGCGCAAACTTCACTGCGTTGTCCATCAGATTATAAATCACCTGCGTGATGCCGTCCTTGTCGGCGCGCACCATCAGATGGTTTTCCGGCAGCTGCGGGTCGACGTCCAGGTGCTTCTTTGTCGCGCGCGACTCGAACGACAGCATCGTCTGCACCACGAGCTCGGTCAGGTCGAAGACCGTGCGCCTGCTCGGGTCGCTGGCGCGGGCATTGATCTGCGACATGCTCAGCATCTCGCGCACCAGACGCGCCAGGCGCCGGGTCTCGTCGCGGATCGAGATCAGATATTTGCGCTCGTCCTCCGGCGGGATCGTACCGTCCAGAATGCCGTCGGCAAAGCCGGCAATCGTCGTCATCGGGGTGCGCAGCTCGTGCGAGACATTTCCGATAAACTCGCTGCGCCGTTTCTCGGCGCTCTCGAGACTGTCGGCCATGCGGTTGAACGACTCCACCAGCGCGCCGATCTCCGAGGTCGGGTCCTCGGCCTGCCGGACGCGCACCGAAAAATCTCCCCGCGCATACTTGCGCGCGGCCGAGGCCATCTCGTCCAGCGGCCTGGTCATGCGGCGTGCCAGCACCATCGAACTCAGCATTGAGACGATGAATACCACCAGCGAGATCAGCGCTGCCGCATAGATGAAGGTATACCATCCGCCGAAGATGCTGTCCGCACGATTGCTGACAAACACATAGCACAGCGGTCGCCCGCCGCTCTCGACCAGACGCGAGAGCACATAGCGCTTGCCCGGGTACAGTCCGCCGAGATCGCTGATCCGACATTCGTCGCCGTCCGTGTCGTTGAGCAGCTCAGCGGGCAGTTTTCTGCCGACGTGTTCGCAGTTCATGCTCTTGTCCGAGCAGGAGACAATAACGCCCTCGGTGTCGGTGACAAAAACGTGGCTTCCGGTCACACTGCCGAGCGAGCTTAAGCTCATCGACATGTTCCAGCCGCTCAGCTCGTCCTTCTGGATGACGGCGGTCGCCAGATGGGCCACCTCGTCGGCGGTGCGCACCATGCGCTCTTCGTTCTCCCGCAGCACATAGCGGCTGCCGATCCCGACAAGGGACAGCGCCAGCAGCGAAAAGCCCAGAAAAGCCAGCAGCGCCGTCGCCGCGACATTGCGCGCATATACGCTCTTCACATCACACGCTTCTTCCTATTTTCTTCTATTATAATATAGTACATAGTATGCGTATTTCTATTTCGCTTAGTCCCACCCGGGAAGCGAGCGGCACTCATGCGGCCTGTCAGGCGGCCTGTCAGGCGTCCTGCAGCTCGAACTTATAGCCCACGCCCCAGACGGTCTTCAGGCTCCACTTGTCCGAAACGCCCTCTAACTTTTCGCGCAGGCGCTTGATGTGCACGTCCACCGTGCGCGAGTCGCCGAAATAGTCGAAGCCCCAGACCTCGTCAAGCAGCTGGTTGCGCGTGAAGACGCGGTTCGGCGACGAGGCCAGATGGAACAGCAGTTCCATCTCCTTCGGCGGGGTATCGACCTTTTTGCCGTCGACCACCAGTTCGTAGGAATCAAGATTGATAATGAGCTTGTCAAAGCTCAGCTTTTTCTCGACAGGCGCGTCGGTATCGCTGCGGCGCATCACGGCATGGACGCGCGCGATCAGCTCCTTGACCTCGAAGGGCTTGGTGATATAGTCGTCGGCGCCCATCTCCAGGCCCGTGACCTTGTCGTTCAGCTCGCCCTTGGCCGTCAGCATGATGATCGGCGTGGCGGACTTTTTACGGATGGCCTGGCAGATCTGCCAGCCGTCCTTTCCGGGCAGCATGATGTCCAGCAGCACGACGTCGGGCGTGAACAGGTCAAACACGCCCTCGGCCTTGGCGCCGTCGGCGCAGAGCATCACATCGAAGCCGTCTTTTCCCAGATATAAACGCAGAAGCTCAGCAATATTGCTGTCGTCTTCCACCACAAGTGCACGTTTGCTCATACGGCATCCTCCGTTTCATTTCACTTAAATTATATAATTGAATTATACAACTCTTTCACGCGGAAAAGTGAATATAATGTAAAACCTCACGCGGACCTGGGCCGCTTTACAGCAGCTCCTCCGCCTTATTCAGTGCGCTCGCGATCACAGCGTCCATGTCGTAATACTTATACTCGCCGAGACGCCCGCCGAAGACCACGCGGCTCTCCTGCGCGGCCAGTGCGCGATACTGCTCGTAGAGCGCCTTGTTTTTCTCGTCGTTCACAGGATAATAGGGCTCGTCCCCGTTCTTCCACTCGCTGCTGTATTCACGCGAGATCACGGTCTTCGGCTGGGTGCCGAACTCAAAGTGCTTGTGCTCGATGATGCGGGTATAGGGCGTTTCGCGGTCGGTGTAGTTGACGACGGCGTTGCCCTGGTAGTTCGGCATATCGAGCACCTCGGTCTCGAAGCGGATGCTGCGGTACTCCAGGTGGCCGAGACGATAGCCGAAATACTCGTCGATCGGGCCGGTGAACACGACCTTGTCGGCCAGCGCGTCGTATTCGCCCCTTTGCTCGAGATAGTCCACGCCGAGGCGGACCTCGGTGCCCTCGAGCATTTTCTCGACCATGCGCGTATAGCCGCCCATCGGAATGCCCTGGTACCGGGCGTTGAAATAGTTGTTATCAAAGGTCAGGCGCACGGGCAGACGCCGGATAATGAATGCCGGGAGCTCGGTGCAGGGACGGCCCCACTGCTTTTCGGTGTAGCCGCGGATCAGTTTTTCATAGATATTCGTACCGACAAGCGAGATCGCCTGCTCCTCTAAATTCTTCGGCTCGGTGATTTCGGCCTCGGCGCGCTGCTGCGCGATTTTTGCCTCGGCCTCCTGCGGCGTGACGACGCCCCACATTTTATTGAACGTGTACATATTGAAGGGCAGCGAATAGAGTTCGCCGTGATAATTCGCCACCGGCGAGTTGGTATAGCGGTTGAACTCCGCAAACTGGTTTACATAATCCCACACTTTTTTGTCGTTCGTGTGGAAAATATGCGCGCCGTAGCGGTGGACGTTGATGCCCTCGATCTCTTCGGTGTAGACATTGCCCGCGATCTGTGCGCGGCGGTCGATCACAAGAGCGCTCTTGCCCGCGGCCTTCGCCTCATGCGCAAACACCGCGCCGTACAGCCCCGCCCCGACGATCAGATAATCATAGTGCATTTTTCTTACCTCACTGTATATTTTCGATAAAGCTATCATCTATTACTCCTCATGAAATATACTATGATTTCGCATCGGTTTCAAGTTTTATTTCCATTTCCTGTCCCGGATCGCAAAAGCCGCCGCGGAAGCTCCGCGGCGGCTTTTGCGCAATGTGCGATTAATCGTAATTATTCAGTCCACTCAGATTAGAGGGGGAGTTCAGAGGGGGAACGCCTCTGATTTTTCGCCTCGCAAGGCGAAAAAGCTATTCAAATCTGTTTTTTCCGGGGACATGCGCCTCGGAAAAAACTCTTCTCGCCGCGCGCGTCCTCGCAAGTTACGTATCGTCTCGCTTTCGTGTTTGAGACACGAAAGCTCGCTCACTCCACTGCTCGTCCTCAACAAATGCAAAGCAGGTGCTTTGCATTTGAGAGGAAAACGGAAGGAGCGGATAGGGAGCTTTCCCGGCCCTTTCAGAAACCGGGGAAGCGGACTGGAGCGAGTTTCGTTTGACGATGCGAGCGTCTCCCGCAAGCGAGTGCGCGCAGCGCGGTGCTTCCCTCTAACTTTTTAGTCCCGTTAGGGACTGAAAAGTTACGATTAATCGAGATAGCCCTCTCTGGCCTTGACGTTGAAGCGCTTCTCCAGCTGATGCATGGCATCGTCGGTGATCGTGTTCTTGAGCGGCAGGTGGGCGATCTTCAGATAGATCTCGGCAGCCTTCTCGGCGGTCTCGATCAGGCCGAAGGTCTCGTCCAGGTCGACGCCGGCGCCGTAAATGCCGTGCTGCGACCAGACGACCAGGCGCGCGGTCTCCATCTTCTCGGCCGTGGCGATGCCGATCTCGTTGGTGCCGCAGAGCATCCAGGGCAGCACATTGACGCCGTCGGGGAAGACAACGATGCACTCGGTGCACATCTGCCACAGGGTACGGGTGAAGGCGCGCTCATCGAGATCGTGCACATAGGTCATGGCCAGGAGGTTCGCCGGATGGCAGTGCATGACGACGTGGTTGTCGGGATTGACCTTGAGACGGGCGACATGGCTCATCAGGTGGGCCGGCAGCTCGCTGGTGAACTGGCCGCCGTCGGAATAGCCCCAGAGGAGCTCGGCATTCTCGCCGTCAGTGGCGATACGGAACAGGCCAAGGTTGCGCGCGGGATCATACTGCACGTTCTTGAAATACTTGCCGGTGCCGGTCACGAGGAAGTACATACCGGCGAGGCTCGGAGCGGAAAAGCCCGTAGGGATCACGCGCAGCACCTTGTTGACGTCGACATACTCGGCAACGTCCTTTTCGTCGAGACGCAGGCTGATGTTGCCGCCGTTGCGCTCATCCCAGCCGTGGGCGTACATATTGGTTGTGGTGCGGACCATTTCCACCAGGAACGGGGCAGTCAGAATGTCTTTCATGTGTTTTTCCTCCAAATTATAGTTCGTATTTTTTTACTTTTTACAGCTTAGCCGCTTCCTGCAGCAGGATGTTGCCGAGGGCCGTCGCCTCGGAGGCGCCGGTGAGCACCGGGCGGCCGATGGCTTTTTCGGTCAGTGCGTTGAGATACTTGTTGTTGCCGCCGCCGCCCACGATGCACAGATCGTCAAAGTGCTCGCCGGTGATGGTCTCGAGCTCGTCGAGAGCCGCGGCATAGGCGTGGGCCAGACTCGTGAAGATAGCGTTGGCGTACTGCCCCGGCGTCTCGGGCACGGGCCAGCCGCGCGCGGCGCACTCGGCGGCGATCTCCTCACGCACCGACTGCGGGGCGAGATAGCGGTTGTCGTTCACATCGAGCGCATAATCAAACACATTCTCTTGCTCTGCCATGGCCGCAAGCTCGGCAAAACTGTACTTGTTATCAAGCTCGCGCCGCAGGCACTGGACCAGCCAGAGGCCCATGATGTTCTTCAAAAAGCGGATCGTACCGACGCCGCCCTCGTTCGAGAAGTTGGCAGCCTGCGCTGCCGCCGTTGTGACCGGGCGGTCGAGCTCGGCGCCGAGGAGCGACCAGGTGCCGGAGGAGATATACGCGCCGCGCCGGGGCAGCGCCGCGATGGCCGAGGCCGTGTCATGCGTGGCGGGCAGCACCACCTGGCAGGTAAAGCCGACCTCTTCCGCGATCTCGCCGCGCAGCGCGCCGAGCGCGATCGGCGGGGGCTGCGGCGCATCGGAAAACAGCCGTTCAGGCAGGCCGAGCGTGCGGACAATCTCCATGTCCCAGGTTTTTGCCTCGGCATTCAAAAGGCCCATCGTGCTGCAGTTCGTGTACTCATGGGCCTTGACGCCCGAGAGCATGAAGCACAGATACTCCGGCAGCAGAAGGAAGCTCTCGGCCCGGTCGAGCCGGCCGTGCGTCTTATCCCAGTAGAGCTGATAGATCGAATTGAAGGGCTGGAACTGGATGCCGGTCCTGGCATAGAGCTCGCCGAAGGACAGCAGCTTGTGGACCTCTTCGGCCGCCTCGGCCCCGCGTCCGTCGCGATAGCAGTAAAGCGGCAGGATGGGCTTGTCCTCGCCATCGAGCAGCACATAATCGACGCCCCAGGTGTCGACGCCGACCGTGTCGGGTGTGAAACCGGCCTCGCGGCAGGCCTTCAGTCCGGCGCGAACCTCGCGGCAGAGCCGTTCGAGATCCCAGATCAGGTGGCCGTCCACGGTGTCGGGAAGATTGGTAAAGCGGTAGACCTCGCGCATTTGCAGCTGTCCTTCCTCGTCGCGCCAGGCGGCAATGTGCCGTCCGGAGGATGCGCCGATGTCGACAGCCAGATGAATTCTGCTCAAAAAATCGCCCCCGTTGAGTTTTCTGTGTGGTTAACTGTCGTCAGTTTAGCACAGAAAACACAAAAGGGGCAGGTCTACAGATGATTAAAAAAGCGTCTTTTCTTGCAAGATCACAGCGTGTGACCGGCCTAAATTGCGGCGCCCTCGCCGTCCCGGTAATGCTTGGGCGAAACCCCGTATACGCTTTTAAAGAGCCGATGGAAGAAACTGCTGTTCTCGTAGCCGACGGCGATCGCGATATCGTCGATGCGTCGGTCGGTGTTCCGCAGCAGGAAAGCCGCCTGCGCCAGGCGCTTTTCCTGCACGAGCTCGGTAAAGGTCTTGCCGGTCTGGCGTTTGATCTGGCGCGAGAGCCATGCCACGTTGTAGTGGAGCTCCCTGGCGGCCTCGCCGAGTGAGCCGTGTGCGTATTCCCTGTCGATATAGCGCAGCACACACACCGCAATGGCGTCCTCGTTCTCGGGGTATTCCAGCATATCGGTGTGGTTGAGCAGCTCCATAAACAGCACCGACATCGTCATCTGGCTGAGCTTTCGTTTGGCGTTGGACTCCCCAAGAAGTGTCAGGATCAGATTCTCGATGAGATTCTGCACCTGCCGTACCTCGGAGACGCGAAAATGCAGATAGCCCACGCCCGAGATCTCGCCGCAGAGACAGTCGACCAAGAAATGACGCAGCGGCGTCTCCTCCTCGCCGAGTGCTGTGAGCGTATTCGAGAAAAACTGCGGCAGCACGATGAAATTCACCGCCACGTCACCGACATCGGCGCGCTCGATCTCCTGTACGGCTGTCTGCGAGAGCATCAGAAGCTCCCCCTGGCGCAGTTCGACGCGCTGGCCGTTGACGATGTGGACCGTAGAGCCCGCGCACATATAGACCATCTCGACATAGTCGTGGCTGTGGGGAGGGAAACGAACAAAGCGTGTGTGCGGCCGCAGCGTGATCAGCTTGCCGGCCGCAAGCAGCCGCCGCGCGTTAATCTTCGTCCCCGGGCCGGATATATACAGTTCCCGGTCCACAGTATCGCGGCCGTCAAGATGCTTTTGCTCCTCGTCGGTAATGCGGCTGAGTCTTTCCAGCAAAGCCCTGTCCATGCTCTCTCCCCTTTTCTGTTTACTACTCTCCGCGCTCGCCGGTGCAGGTCGGCGTCTGGCTGAAGGTGGGAACCGCGGTGACGCCGGGCGCCGTGGTCACCGTAAAGCGGAACGTGATCGACTCACCGGGCTCGAGGAAGAACGCGCGGTGGTATTTGAAGGTCAGCCCCTCGTATTGGCTGGTCAGCAATCCCGGGAAATCGTAGATATGCGTCGGCCGGGCATAGCTGACCTCATATTCCGGCTCGCTGATGCTGCCGAGCGCCGGCGACGTGAAGTAGATCGAGGAGAGGATATTGTTGTCATAGGTGCCCATCAGCTTATAGTCGTTGCCCTTCGCCCGCTCGATGTCCTCTTCGGTCATGACACTGCCCACAACCACCGTGACCGGCCAGGTCATCGAGCCGTCGTCATTGGACGTTCCCTCGCCAAGCGTACTCTTCAGATCGACATAGTAGCCGACTTTATTCGAGTCCTGAACGCTGAAATACACACCGATCTGCGGTTTGTTCGGATCGAAGTTCAGCGCACCGGAGAGTCCCGCCTCGCGTACGATCGCCTCGTCGTTTTCATCCGCCATCCACAGCATGATCACGCGTTCGGCGGCGCAGCGGTCGATCAGATCCAGCATTCCGCTGGCCCAGTCGATGCCGATATCGTCGAAAATCCGCTCAATCAGCGTGTCGAACACCTCGTCAAACACAAAATCCTCGTTGCCGGCGGGATGCTCGCCCGGGGTATGATACTGGAAATAAACGTCGTGCATCAGATAACGCAGCGTGTTTTCCCCATTGATCGTGCTGCCGTTGAATAGTTCGATGTCACCGGTCAGGGCAACCAGTTCCTGCACGAGCATCGGCGTACAGGTGAGGATGCCGTCCAGGTGATCACCGTGGTAAAAATCGTTTTCAAAGCCATAGGCCCATACACTTGCCACAAAGGGCCAGTGCGGGTTGAAGCTCGCATCGCGGATCTGCATCTGGCAATAGCTGCCAAAGAGCTCCTTGATCAGCAGCGGCGGCTGGATCGCATCCGGGTACACAAAGGGCAGGATATCGTAGATTCTGCCGACACCGCCGAGATTCAGCCAGCCGTCGCGAACCGTGATCATCGTGAGGTTTCCGGGAAAGCCGCCGCAGGCGCGCAGCTCTGCGGTATTCTGGGCCACCATAAGATAGTTTGCATAGTCGCTCTTGTTCAGCAGTGTGTTGATCAACGGCAGATAGCGTTCCGAGCGACTCTGGATATTCTGGAGCTCGGCAAGCTTTACGCTGACTTTCTCCTGCAGCTCCGCCGGCAGCTGCCCGAGATCGAGTGTTTCGAGGCGCTCCAGCAGCACGGAAATTTCCGCCTTGTGGTTCTGATAGACGTCAAAATATGCCCTTGCCAGCTTCAGATTATAGCCCTCGTCCGTTTTGAGTGTGGAAAACGGATAGGCCTGCATCGTCTGCGCCAGATCGCCGATCAGGCTGTCCGGCAGCTCATTGAGCTGGGCGAGCGCGGCGCGCCCCAGGGCGATCCAGCCTCGCACTTCCTCCGCTTTCCCGGCAAGCTGCGGCGTCTCAAATTGAAGCGCGTTCTCCAGCTCGTCGAGCATGGCGGCAAACTGCGGTGCGGCGGCGCGCAGCTCCCTTGCGCTGCCGAGCAGCGCGGAAACCGAATCTCCGCTCCGCTGCGAATCGTCGACCAGCTGCTGAAGGATCGGGCGCAGTGTGGCGCTGGCACGCTGGCCAAGAGGCAGCACCGCAGCGGCGCGGTGAAGATCACTCTGCAGCGGCGCAAGGCTTTCACGCGCTTCCCCATCAACGAGAGACAGCGACGCCTCGAGGCGTCCGGTCCAGTCGATCAGTTCGGGACTGGCACTGTCATAGAGATCCAGGAGTTCCAGTCCCTGCGCGGCAAGGGCCGGGATATCACGCAGGCTCTCTTTGTCGGGCAATCCGATGGCGTCCGCCTGCCGCAGCAGCTGCTGTAAGAGTGCCGAACCCTCCTGCAGCACCGACAGTGACTGCGAGGCCGCGCCCATCAGGCTCTGGTAAGGCGTCAGCCTCCCCTTCAGCTGCTCCAGGCGGAAATCGGGCGTCTGTACGAACTCATTGGAGAGTGTGAGCAGCTCGGGAGACAGCGAATCAAACAGCGAGAACGCCCTTGACAGCTTATCGGTCGTTGAGACCGTTTCCTCTTTGAGCGCCGGCAACTGCCCCAGCCCCTGACGGGCCAGCGCGGTAGCTCGCTGTACAAGGGCGAGCAGACTGTCCGCCGTCTTCAGATCCGCACCGGCGTCGCTCACAAGGAAGCCGCCGATACGATAGAGCGGCTTCGCGATCGTTTCACGGTCGCGCTGCGCCAGGGCGTCGATCCGATCGAGCGCATCGAGCGCGCCGACCTCGTCGCCGCTGAGCGCGCAATCGGCCGCCGTGCGGATCTCCCCTTTCATCCTGTCGATATCCGAGACCATCCCTCTGACCTCGGAGAGCGCAGAGATGCCCTCGATGCCGAGGAAGCCGATCAGCGCGATCAGAACGAAGGCAATGATCCCGCCCACAAGCCCGCCGGATTTTTTCCGTCTGCGTCTGCGTTTCGCACGCTGTGGCCGCGCACTTCCGCTTCTCTCAGCCGGGCGGCGGTCGGCATCACTGCGCCGTCCCTGCGTTTCGCGCCGTTTATTTGTTTTAACATGCTCTGTTTCGTAGCTCATGATCGTTCTCCGTCTGTTCGTTGTACAGCATTGCTGTTTTTACATTTTACCAGCTTCTATTCCTTTTTTCAATCGCCCATTCTTTTCCGTGAAAAAAAAACCGGCGGCCAACAAACGCAGCCGCCGGTTTGTGATTATCTGAAATTGGTACAGGTCGGGGTCTGACTGATGGTGGGCACAGTGCTGACGCCGGGTGCCGTCGTCACGGTGTAGTGCACCGTCAGCTCCTCGCCGGGCACCAGGAAGAACGCCCGGTGATAATAGAAGGTCAGTCCCTCGTATTCCGCTGTCAGCAAAAACGGAAGGTCCGCATACGTGGAAGGCCCGTTGAGCTCAATGTTCCAGGTCGGTTCGCTGATGCTGCCCCCCGCGGGGGATGTGAAGTAGATCGAAGAGAGGATATCATTATTGTAGGTGCCCATCAGCTTATAGTCGTTGTAGCGGGCCATCTCGATGTCCTCCTTCGTCATCGTGTTGCGCACGACGACCGTGACAGGATAGGTCACCGAGCCGTCGTCATTCGGCGTACCGGCTCCCACCGCGGTGGAGAGATCGACATAGTATCCCGCCTTGTTCGAATCCTGAATGCTGTAGTATACACCGATCTGCGGCTTCTCGGGATCGAAATTCAGGCTGCCGGACATACCGGCGTCCATCGCGATCTGCTCCTTGTCCTGATCGGCCATCCACAGCATGATGACGCGCTGATCCACGCAGCGCCCGACAAGATCCAGCATCCCCTTGAGCCGGTCTAAGCTGAGATCGGAGAACATATTGCTCATGACCTCGTCAAAAACCTCGTCGAACACCTGGTCTTCATTGCCCACTTTGCTGTAATCGGCAAATCCGGCTGTGTGATACTGGAAATAGACCTCGTGCATCAGATAGCGCATGGTGTTCTCGCCATTGATCGTAACACCGTTGAAGAGCGTAATGTCGCCGGTGAGACCAACCAGCTCGTGCACCAGCTGCGGCGTGCAGGAGATGATGCCGTCCAGATGATCGCCCTGATAGATATCGTGCTCGTAGGCGTACGCCCAGACACTTGCGACAAAGGGCCAGTGCGGATTAAAGCTGGCATCGCGGATCTGCGTCTGGCAGAAGCTGCCGAATAGTTCTTTGATCAGCAGCGGCGGCTGGATGGCGGCCGGGTAGACAAAGGGCAGAATATCATAGATTCTTCCAACACCGCCCAAGTGCATCCAACCGTCGCGCATCGTGATCAGTGTCAGGTTGCCGGGGAAGCCGCCACAGGCACGCAGCTCGGCGGTGTTCTGGGCCACCATCAGGTAATTGGCATAGTCGGTATTCTCCAGCAGCATTTCAGCCACCGGCAGATACGGCTCCGCCTCGTCCATCAGTTCCAGGATCTCTGCGCTCTTGCCATGGACGGTGTCAAGCAGCTCTGTATCCAGCATCGACGCCTCTAACGTGGAAGTGAACTGCAGAATCTCGTAAATTTCGTCCTTGAGCTCGAGATATTTTCTGAGATATGTATCCAGCAGCTTTACGTTATAGTCACGACCGTTATACAGTGAATCGATCGGGTTGTCCTGTACCAGCGCAGCCAGCTCACTGACCAGATGCGTGGGGAGCCGGTCGAGCAGCGGCTGCAGCTCGCGGACCACAGAGATCTTGTCGCGGTAGGGCGCGATCTTATTCTCGAGGAAATCTGTCTCAAAATGGGGAATGGTTTCAAACTCGTCAAGCAGCGCGGAAATCTCAGGGTAATAGGTTTCGTAGAGCGGCATATAGGCGCTGACATAGCCAAGCAGCGCCGACACATCCGGATCGTCGCTCTGCAGCATGGCCTTGTCCGGGACGCCGATCTGCCGAACATCCTCGATTGCCGGTGTTGCCGCCGCTATCGCCTTGCGCGCAAACTGCAGCAAACGGTGGGCTGTATCGAGATCCTGGCCGACGCTCGGCACAAGGTTGCCCGCACTGAGATATAAGGTGCCATACAGCTTTTCATCGATTGTCAGCAGCCTGCTGTCGATCCCCTCGAGGGAATCGCGTACACGGTCAAGATCGAGCTCGGTCGCTGCGTCGACAAGCGTTCCGGCCTCGCTTTGAAGCGCATCCACGTCCTTCTGCAGGCCGTTGACCTCGTGGTAGGCCACAAGGCCGAGAGCCGCCGTGCCAAGCAGCAGCGCGATCAGCACGATCAACAGGGCACGGCCGACAGAGTATGCGCGTTTTTTGCGCCTGCCCCGCTTGTTGCGCTGCTGCGCGTGCGCCGGGCGTGAAGACGCTTCCTCCCTCGACTTTCCGGCCGCTGAATTTTTCCTGTCTGCCGGCGCCGCGCTGTTTTCGCTGTATTCTCTCTCTTTGCTCATAGAGTTCCTCCATTGTACGAAGGATATATGCCAAAGGCAAGTCCCGTATGATAATAGTATATAGTGATTATACCACAGTTGCGGCTGAAAAGCTACAACAATCTGCCTTTTGCGTCCGTATACAGGTCCTTTTTTCCAGAAAAACGAAAAAACGGCGCGCTAATCATTCCATTAGCGCGCCGTATCCGATCGTAGACTGACCGCCTGTTATTTCCAGAATGCCAGCAGGCGACTGGCATTGATCTGCAGCTGGCGGCGGGTGAGGCGGCCCTCGCGCAGGGCTTTCAGCGTCTTCTTATAATCACCGCTGCTGCCGGGCATGAACAGGTCGCCGCCGGCCATGGCCACATCGCCGGGATCGGGGCCGGGATACTTGGCATCCTTCGGGATCATGCCGCCCTGAATGACCCAGTCGGTCATCAGGATCCCGTCAAAGCCGAACTCACAGCGCAGGATATCGCCCAGCAGATCGCGCCGGGTCGAGGTGTGTTCGCCATTGATGAGGTTATAGGAGCTCATGACGGCCTTCGGGGCGCTCTCGCGGATGCAGATCTCAAAACCGCGCAGATAGATCTCGCGCAGGGCCCGCTCGGAGACTGCGCTGTTGGAGGAGGTGCGGTTGAACTCCTGGTTGTTTGCAGCGAAATGCTTGATGGTCGTGCCCTTGTGCGGGTGCTTCTGCACGCCGCGGGTGATGGCGGCGGCAAAACGACCGGAGATCAGCGGGTCCTCCGAGAAATACTCGAAGTCGCGGCCGCACTGAATGCTGCGATGAATATTCAGCGCCGGGGCGAGCCAGAGATCGACATTGAACATCTCCATTTCTTCGCCGACAATGTCGCCGCAGATCTCGGCGAACGCCGTATTCCAGCTCTGTGCAATCGCCGTCCCGATCGGCAGCGCCGTGCAGTACTGGTGTTCTACCTGTGAAGGGTCTTTCGGACGGCGGATCATGAATTTGTCCATCGCCCATTTGAGATACTTGGGCATGAACGGCACCATCGACTGCGGGAAGGGCGGCTCCATCGAGCAGAGCTTACCCTTTTCGTCGCGGAAGAATTCACGGTTGAGCCGCAGACCGGCAGGCCCGTCAGCCATGACGATCGGCCGGAAGCCCTCGACATGCGCCGTCTCTCCGGCCGCGCCGCTGACGCTCTGGGCGGCGTTGCCGATCATACTGGTCAGGCCGTTGCCGACAAAAGCGCCGTTACTGAGCAGCGCCAGATCCTCGTCCTGCAAAAGCGCGGTCTCTCCGGCGATCGGGTAATTGGGGTAGTAATTGACGGTTTCTGTGGAGAAAACAGAGGGATCGACGCTGATCACGGTCGCCTCGGCGCTCGTATAGCGCGGCTCGGCCGGGATAAAGTCGGTAAAGGACGGATTGCCCAGCGCGTTTTTCACCTTTTTGACCGTCACGGTCTCACTCAGGTTCAGTGCGGCCAGCGCTTCGGTGTCGCGGCTGTGGCGGCCTGCGCGGACAATATAGTCGCCCGCCTCCAGCACCCACGCGGCTTTTTTGCTGTCATACGAGGCGATCTCTGTCAGATCAAAGTCTGTCGATACCTCCCGGCACTCGCCCGGTGCAAGCTCCGGCGTCTTGACCCAGGCCGCCAGAGTCTGATAGGGCTGGTCGAGCCGGCCGGCCGGCACGCTGACATAGACCTGCAGCACCTCTTTGCCGGCATATTTGCCGGTATTGGTGATCTTCGCGCTGACGGTGACGCGGCTGCCGTCCAGAGCAACCTGTCGATCTGTCATCTCGAAGCTCGTAAAGCTCAGGCCGTAGCCGAACGGGAAGGTCACCGCATCGTTGACCGAATCATAGTAGCGGTAGCCGACATAGATGCCCTCGCGATAGTGGGTGTCGTTATAGCCGCCGTATTCGAGCATCGGCGGCTGCTTGGCCCAGGCCTGCCAGGTCGTCGTCAGACGGCCGCTGGGATTGGCCTCGCCCAGGACGATGCGGGCAAGCACATCGCCGGTTTCAACGCCGAGCTGCGAGAGGATCAGGATGTTTTTCACCTCATCCAGCTCGGAGAGATCCACCATGCCGCCGGTATTCAGCGCCAGCAGGAACTTCGGGTATTGTCTGTTGAGCGTCAGAATGTCGCGCTTTTCAGTCTCGGTCAGCAGGATGTCGCCGCGCTCGCCCTGCCGGTCGCCGCCCTCGCCCGAGTTGCGGGCGAGCACATATACGGCAACCTCGCCTTCGGCGTCCAGCGGCAGGCTATACTCCGGCTCGGGCATCGAGGCGCCGAGCGCCAGCATCATCACATTCGTGTGCATGCTTTTGGCCTTTTCGTTGAGTGCGACGATATAGCGCTCCATGGCCTCGTCGCAGACGCGGTCGTAACCGGCGAGCCAGGCCTGGCTCGTCACCAGGAAGCCGGCCTTTTCAAAGCCCTGCTCCACGGTGTCGTAGTAGCGGGAGTTGACCTCGCCGGAGCCGGTGCCGCCCTTGACCGTGTGGCGCACGCCGCTGCCGTAGAGCGCGATCTTCCCCGGCGCGTCCAGCGGGAAGTCCCCGTTCGAGCGCAGCAGCACCGTGCACTCCGGCAGCAAGGGCCGGAGCTTTTCAATGTGTCGTTTTTCGTAAGCCTGAAGTTCCATCATGTTCCCTCCGTGTTTTTCATTTGCTGCTCATATTATACATGATAAAATTGCATCTTGCATCATCTTTTTATCTTGTTTGACAAAAAAGAAGTGACTAGGGGCTGGAATTTGCGTTAACCATATGCTATCATCAGGGAAAGACAGTACAGGAGGTTCATACCATGGCATCCAACACCGATCTGACGCTGCGCAACAGTGTCTTTTATATGGTTTTTGTCCGCAACTATTCCCCCGAAGGCACGCTGAACGCCGTCACGGCCGACCTGGACCGCATCCATGCGCTCGGCGTGGACTATCTCTGGCTGCTGCCCTGCCAGCCGATCGGCAAAGTACACCGCAAGGGCTCGCTCGGCTCACCCTACGCGATCAGCGACTACCGCGCCGTCAACGGCGAGCTTGGCACGCTGGACGACTTCATCCGACTGACGGACGAATGCCACCGGCGCGGCATGAAGGTGATCCTGGACATTGTATACAACCACACCTCGCCCGACTCGCTGCTCGCCCAGACCCACCCCGAATGGTTTTACCACAAGGCGGACGGTACGCTCGGCAACCGCGTGGGCGAATGGTGGGACGTGGTCGACCTTGACTACAGCCATAGAGAGCTCTGGGACTATCAGATCGAGACGCTCCGGTACTGGGCGCAGTACGTCGACGGCTTTCGCTGCGACGTGGCGCCGATGGTCCCGCTCGATTTCTGGAAGGCCGCCCGCGAAGCGGTCGAGGAAGTGCGCCCCGGCGCTGTCTGGATCGCCGAATCGGTCGACCCGGCCTTTATCCGCTATAACCGCTCCCGCGGCGTGCCGACCGCCTCGGACGGGGAGCTCTACCAGGCCTTCGACGTGCTCTATGAGTACGACAGCTACCCCTTCTGGAAGAGCGCCATGCTCGGCTGCGCGCCGCTCTCGGCCTGGGTGGACGCCGTAAACCGCCAGGAGGGTCTCTTCCCCGAAAACTACATCAAGCTGCGCAATCTGGAGAACCACGACCGTCCCCGCGCGGCCGACCTGATCGTCGATCGGAAGGCGCTGGAAAACTGGACGGCCTATCTATATTTTGCCAAGGGCTCGACACTGCTCTACGCCGGGCAGGAGCACGCCGCGCAGCACCACCCCACGCTCTTCGACCGCGACAGCGTCAACTGGGACACCGGCGTCGATCTGACACCGCTGCTTCAAAAGCTGTATGCCATCAAGAAAAATCCGATCTTTACCGACAGCAGCTTTACCCTCTCGCAGATCGGCGATTGCCTGTACGCCGTGCATGAGGGGCGCGACGGCCGCCGCGCCGTCGGCTTTTTCAGCACGACGGGCCGCCCCTGTGCGATCGTCTCGCCGCTGCCGGAGGGCCGCTATCGCGACGAGCTCAGCGGCCGGCAGCTCGATATATTCGAAAATGTCGTGACGCTCGACGGAAATCCTGTCATTGTGCTGATAAACCCCGACTGAATTCCCCTGCATTTCAGGCAAGACGACTAAAACGACTGGTTTTTGATTTTACTTCTTGACTTTAAATCCAAAAAGCGTTAAAGTGTGTCCATCAACCGTACGGAGCAGCCTTCACGGCCCGTACGAAACAGGAGGAAACACACATGAAAAAGCTTACTTCCGTATTTTGCGCGCTGGCCCTGGTGCTGGCGCTGTGCGCCGCAGGCGCTCCCACCGCTTTTGCCGCCGATACCTATGAAGTCGGCGTCTGCCAGTTAGTACAGCATCCCGCGCTTGATCTCGCGACCGAAGGCTTCCAGCAGGCCTTGAAGGACAAGCTCGGCGACCAGGTGAAAATCAATGTCCAGAACGCCTCCGGCGATTCGGCCACCTGCTCGACGATCTGCAGTCAGTTTGTCTCTGACGGCGTCGACCTGATCATGGCGAACGCCACGCCAGCCGTTCTGGCGGCCTCCTCGAGCACCGGCACGACACCGATCCTCGGCACCTCGGTCACCGACTACGCCTCGGCCCTTGAGATCCAGGACTGGAGCGGCGCGACCGGGCTGAACATCTCCGGCACCTCCGACCTCGCCCCGCTGGACGGTCAGGCCGATATCGTCGCTGAGCTCTTCCCCGACGCCAAGACGGTCGGTATCCTCTACTGCTCGGCCGAGCCCAACTCCAAGTTCCAGGCTGAGACCATCACCCCGTTCCTTGAAGAGAAAGGCTTTAAAGTCTCTGTCTTTACCTTTGCCGACTCCAACGAGGTTGCGAGCGTGACCCAGAACGCGGTCAGCGAGTGCGACGTGCTCTATATCCCCACCGACAACACCGCCGCCTCCTGCGCCGAGGCCATCAACAATGTGGTGCTGCCCGCCGGTGTGCCGATCGTCACCGGTGAAGAGAGCCTCTGCAAGGGCTGCGGCGTTGCGACGCTGTCCATCTCCTACTACGATCTCGGCTACGCCACCGGCGAGATGGCCGTCGAGATTCTGGTCAACGGCGCCGACGTCTCCACGATGCCGATCCAGTACGCCCCCAAGTTTACCAAGGAGTTTAACGCTGAGATCTGCGAGAAGCTCGGCATCACCCCCCGTGAGGACTACGTCGCCATTGCCGTCGAAGAAGCCGCCGAATAATTACCCGGTTTTCCAATGAAATCCAGCGCCCGGCGGTTTTCGCCGGGCGCTGACAGTGTAAGGAGTTCACGTTGAATATCATCGATTATTTTCAGTCCCTCAACCCGGTGCGGCTGCTGGGCAATCTGCCGGGCGGCATCGCCCAGGGCATCATCTGGGGCATCATGGCCCTGGGTGTCTACATCACCTTCCGCCTGCTGGACGTGGCCGACCTGTCGGTCGACGGAACCTTTTCGACCGGCGGCGCCGTGACTGTCATGCTGATCCTCAGCGGCCGTCCCGCCTGGGTCGCCATACTGGTGGCGATCCTGGCCGGTATCCTGGCCGGCACCGTAACCGGCCTGCTGCACACAAAGCTCGGCATCCCGGTAATTCTGGCCGGTATCCTCACCCAGTTTTCGCTCTACTCGATCAATCTGCACATTATGGGCATGGCCGCCAACAAGGCTGTCAGCGTGGATAAATACCATCTGCTGCTCTCCTCGCGCTATATCCCAATGGCGATCGTGACCGGCGGGATCATCGCGCTGGTATTGGTCAGTGTGTTCTACTGGTACTTCGGTACCGAGCAGGGCTCGGCCATGCGTGCAACCGGCGCGAACCCCGCCATGTGCCGCGCGCTCGGCATCAATATCAACACGATGAAGGTGCTTGGGCTTGCGCTCTCGAACGGCATCGTTGCCATGGCCGGCGGACTGCTGGCTCAGTTCCAGGGCTTTTCCGACATCAACATGGGGCGCGGCGCCATCGTCATCGGTCTCGCAGCCGTCATCATCGGCGAGGTGCTGGGAAACGCCATCCTCGGCAAGCGCCGGAACTTCTTCGGCACGCTGCTCTTTGTTGTGGTCGGCGGCATCATCTATTATCTGGTCATTGTCGTGGTGCTGTGGCTGAAGCTGAACTCCAACGATCTCAAGCTCTTCACGGCCATCGTCGTGGCGCTCTTCCTCGCGGTCCCCTATCTGCGTTCTCAGAAAAAAGTCAAGAGTGCAAAAGCAGTGAAAGGGGGCGCCGATCATGCTTAAGGTCACCGAGATCAGCAAAACCTTCAACGCGGGCACGATCAACGAAAAACGCGCTCTCAACAATGTCAGTCTGCACTTAAAGCCCGGCGACTTTGCCACGGTCATCGGCGGCAACGGGGCCGGAAAATCGACGCTGTTAAACGCGATCGCCGGTGTGTGGAGCGTGGATGAGGGCAGCATCGTGCTCGACGGCAACGATCTGACAGCTCTGCCCGAGCACAAGCGCGCCTTTCTGATCGGCCGCGTATTCCAGGACCCGATGATGGGCACCGCCCCCAACATGCAGCTGGTCGAGAACATGGCCCTGGCCATGCGCCGCGGCCAAAAGCGCGGACTTCGCTGGGGCGTCACCAAGGACGAGGCGGCCGCCTATCACGAGCTGCTCAAGCCCCTGAATCTCGGTCTGGAGGATCGCATGACCACAAAGGTCGGTCTGCTCTCCGGCGGACAGCGCCAGGCGCTGACGCTGGTGATGGCCTCGCTGAGAAAGCCAAAGCTGTTGCTGCTTGACGAGCACACCGCCGCGCTGGACCCGGCCACGGCGGCCAAGGTGCTCGATCTGTCCGATAAAATCATCAACGAGAACAAGCTGACCACGCTGATGATCACCCACAACATGACAGACGCGATCCAGCACGGCAACCGGCTGATCATGATGAACGAGGGCCGCATCATTCTCGACGTCAGCGGCGAGGAGAAGCGGCATCTCACCAAGGCTGAGCTGATCGAAAAGTTCGCACAGCTCTCCGGCTCGTCGATGGAAAGCGACGCCGTGTTGCTGGCAAGATAAGAAATAAGAATCACGCCCCCTGTGAACACTGAGCTCACAGGGGGCGTATTATGTGTCTTATGATCAGAGACCTTGTATCAGAATCACAAGGATCAGGATCGGCAGGACAAAGCGGAAGTAGTACTTCATCCAGTTGGGGATCTTGACGCCGCTGCCCTCGTTGGCCTCCTGCTGGAACTTATCAAAGCCCCAGCCCCATTTGGTCACGCAGAACAGCAGGAAGATCAGACTGCCGATCGGCAGCAGCAGGTTGGAGACGATGAAGTCCTCCGAATCGAGGATGTCGCGCCCGCCGATCAGATGCACGCTGCTGAGCAGGTTATAGCCCAGTGCGCAGGGAATCGAGCCGACCAGCAGAATGACGAAGTTGATCAGACTGGACTTTTTGCGCTCCCAGCCGAAGCTGTCGATGCAGACGCAGATGACGTTTTCGAACACGGCGATGACCGTGGAGAGACTGGCAAAGGTCATGAAGACGAAGAACAGCGTGCCCCACAGACGGCCGCCCGCCATGTGAACAAAGACCTCGGGCAGTGTGACGAAGATCAGGCCGGGGCCGGCGCCGGGATCGACACCATAGGAGAAGCAGGCCGGGAAGATGATGAGTCCGGCCATCAGCGCGACGAAGGTATCGAGCGCGCCGATCGTCAGCGACTCGCTGACAAGGGTGTGCTGCTTATCCATATAGCTGCCGAATATCTCCATGCAGGCGATGCCGAGCGAGAGCGTGAAGAAGCTCTGGTTCATGGCCGCGGCGATCACATTGCCGAAGCCGACCTCTTTGGCGCGCTCCATCGAGGGCAGCAGATAGAAGGCCACGCCCTCCATCGCGCCGGAGAGCGTCAGGCTGTGGATCGCAAGGACAATGATCAGCACCAGCAGGCCGACCATCATGATCTTGGTGATCTTCTCGATCCCCTTCTGCAGACCGAAGCTGCAGACGGCGATACCCACAACGACCGTGATAACCATAAAGAGCAGCATCTGGAACGGCGAAGACAGCATCGCGTTGAATACCTCGCCCGGCGCATCGGCCGCCGCGCCGGAGAAGGCGCCGGTGGCAAACTTGACCGCGTAGTTGAGCATCCAGCCGGACACCGTGGTATAGTACATCATCAGCAGATAGCTGCCAAACAGGCTGACCCAGCCGTGGATGTGCCACTTGCTGCCCTTCGGCTCGAGCGCCTGAAAGGCCTGCACGGCGCTCTTACGGCTGGCACGGCCGACGGCCAGTTCCATCGCCAGCACAGGCACGCCCATGATGACCAGAAACAGCAGGTACACCAGCACAAAGATACCGCCGCCGTTCTGCCCCGTCACAAAGGGGAACTTCCATACGTTGCCGATACCGATGGCGCAGCCGGCGCTCACCAGCAGGAAGCCGAGACGAGACCTGAAATTTTCGCGTTCCATACAATCACCTCTCTGATCCGGGCCATGCCCGGAAAAATTTACGGATAGTTTAGCACGAATTATGAAAGATTACAAGCTTTTCCGCACTAAATAGAAAAAATATTCTGAAAAGCGATGATCCTACTCAACCCATTTGCCAAGAACATGCGTTGTTCCCGGCAGCGTGCTTTCGGCAGCGGAAAAGGCCCCACCCCGCATGCTGGGGTGGAGCCTTGCTGTTGGGATTGTCGCCGCGGCGGCGGGGCTTTTTCTTCAAGCCGACGCGTTATCCGGATCGCGCAGCTTATATTCGCCGTCCTCGTCGATCATCTCAAGAATAATGTCTGCGAAATAGGGGTCGAACTGCGTTCCTTTTCCTTTTTTGATCTGCTCGCGTACCGCTTCCTGCGTCATTGTCTTCCGGTAGCTGCGATTGCTGGTCATTGCGTCATAGGCATCCGCTACTGCGATAATGCGCGCCTCCTCCGGGATTTCTCCGCCCTTCAGGCCGTCTGGGTATCCCCTGCCGTCATACCGCTCATGATGCCATTTGGCCCCCACCGCGAGTTTCGGCAGTTCTTCGATCGTCTGCAGGATTTTGGCCCCTTTTTCCGGGTGGACCTTGATCTGCGCAAACTCTTCGTCCGTAAGCCTTCCGGGCTTGGTGATCACGGCGTCGGAAACGCCGATCTTGCCCACGTCGTGCAGAAGACCCATCATGTATATCTCACTCTGGGCAGCCTCCGAGTAATGGGCCCGTCTGGCGATTTCCCGGGCATACGCCGCCACACGGCTGGAATGTCCCTTGGTGTAGGCATCCTTGGCGTCAATCGCCTCGGCAAGGACCTTGACGACGTGAATACTCTTCTGCAGGTTTCTGTGGTCGGGAATCTCAACGCCAATATAGAAGATATAGCTTCCGAGCGTCGCTCCGAAGGAGGTGAGAAACACGCCGCGCCTTTGAATCAGCTGAATAATAACGGCCAGCACGATCACGGAATACGCGAGCAGCGCCGTGAAGAGCGCCCGTTTTTCAAAGCTTTTATGATAGCGGATGATGAGCGCCATGGTATAGATGAGATAATAGAGCTCTACGGCATAGCCGATCAGGATCCGACCCACGTTGGGGATCCCAACGCTCGGCGCCCCGGCGCGGACCTGGGAGAGCGCCTGCATAAACAGTGCCAATGCATATACCGCGCTGACGGCGGCAAGGCCAGCGTTTACATGTCCGACCCAGCTCTTTTTCTTGCTGCTCTTTACAAACGTCTCGAGATACAGCAGGACATAGTAGGTCAGGAACACATTCATCAGGATCGCCGCAAGCTGCAGAAAGATCTGAAACAGAAGCGGTGACTCAAACACCCTTGAAACCCGGAAAAGATTATCCAGGATGCTCATGACCGTACCGCAGAGCGTTAGGATAACCATTGTGCGGAATTTCCTGTTGTTGTCGCGCTGTCTGTGCCCCAGTATCAGCAGCAGAATCAACAGCATCAATTCAAAGATAAATGCCGCGATCCCGAAGGAAATCCTGAACCAGGCCTGATCAGTCATCATGTTCCCTACAACCCTTCTTCCTCACAGCATCGGAAATCCATGCCCTGTTTTTGCCGATGAAGATGCGTATGGTGGTCATCTCTCATTCCGGATGCTGCGTCCAATATCGCAATGATTCAAATGGTATAACTAAATCCCCGCGCGCATGAACTGCGCGCATGCGAAACGACGTTTCGCATGAAAAACACAGAATAATCTGTGTTTTTCGGGGATAACGTTGCAACGTCGTCTCCAACTGGCGCACGGTGTGCGTCAGTTGCGGGCTACAAGCCCGCTTACGTCCGCCTTTGGCGGACGTGGAGACATAGTTATTATAAAGATTTCTCGCAGTGTGTGTCAATACCAAATGAGCGCTATATTTGAACAATGCATGGTATCGGGTTGGCCAAACACATGCGGGGCGCTATCTTACATATGCGGAAAGGCCCCACCCCGCATGCTGGGGTGGAGCCTGATTACCGGGAATACCGCCGCCCTTGTCCCTTTCCCGGTGGGGATAGGCGGCGGAGAATTATTTAACTATTAGGCTACGCTGATATTGCTCAGGTATGTTGCTCCGTCGTCAACGGTGAAGGTGTAGGTGACTTTCATCGTTGCACTAGGTGTAATAGTATTGTTAATAGTAACACCGGCGCAATTCGGATTTGCAGTCTGCCAATTAGCAACTTTCTGGGTAATCGGGAAATTATCAACCTCAATCACAATGCTTGTATCAGAGGAAGTCGTGCAAGAAGCAGTCAGACCACTGCCGACAGTAGCATCGATAGATGTGTTTGAACCAAGATCTTCAGTCAGCATAGCAACAGCAATCTCAGCATAGACATCTCGGATGTTTGCAATGTCAGTCGCCTCGCGGGCTTTCTCGAGCTGGGACGTGAATACCGGAATAGCGATTGCGACGAGAACGGCGATGATCGCAACGACGATCAGGAGTTCTGCGAGGGTAAAACCACGATTGTTGTTTTTCAAGATAATAATCCTCCTTTAGGTATAAAATCGCGGAATCGGATGTTGTTCACTCCGCGTTTTTTGACAAAAGCAAGCACGAAAACGCATCGTGAAGCTGGGTTATTTCAAGACTACCGGGAATAGTCCTAAAATACAAAAGTAACAATGGATAGGGACAGCCTGGTTCTCGCCGTAGGGGCGACCCTCGCGGTCGCCCGCAGGAATAGCCTTCCCTTTGCGTCTGCGCCGGGGAAAATGCATATGACCAAGCAAGTGCAGCCGGGCGACCGCAAGGGGCGCCCCTACGCAGAAACCTTCTTACGCAGAGACACTTCACCCGACTCGCGGTCTGGCCGCTTCGATGCCAAGGAGGGACAGCCGTTTAACCTTGTCGGCGGGCAGCTTTCCCTCGGCCAGATTTTGCCGCTGCGTGCCGATCCAGCCGCTCATCGAGCGTCCGTCCGGGCTTTTCATCCCGCGCGGCCAGAGCGGAAGGCGCCGGTTTTTCTCGCGATAGGCGGCAATGCAGCGGTACATGCTCTCCCAGGCCTCGCCGCGCTCGGCGGTCGGCTCCCATACCATGCCAATGCCGTTGAGACGGCCGATCTGGCTCTGCGTCAGCGTGCCCGGCTTTCGGCCCATATAGATATCGCGCTGTTTATAGATCCAGTAGCCCAGTTTTGCACCGTCGGGCGTCAGCTCGTCGAGACGGACCATCAGATGGCCGTGCGCGCGGTAGTAGTCTTCCGCGTCGGCAAACCAGTCGTCCCAGCTGCGCGGCTTTGTCTTCAGACGCCAGTTCACGCCGCGCGCTTCCAGCGCCGCGATCTCGCGCTCGCTCAACTCGCCCGCGGCATAGCGCAGGCGCTGCTTGACCAGCCAGTCGCCAAGCCCCGCGCCGTCACGCTCGTATTCATGCGGGACGTCGATATTGCCGTGCTCCGCGGCATAGGCGTCCAGCAGGGACAGCCATTCCTCCCAGCCGCGCCGGGTTTCCAGCTTCCAAACCATGCCGATCTGCTCGAGATACGCGACCTGCACGGCGTCAAGCGCGCCGTTGATGCTCGCAACACGGTTATACTTTGCGCGCTGCCGCTCGATCCAGCGGCCAAGCTTTTCCCCCGCGGGGCAGACATAATCCCTGGGGATCAGCAGATCGCCGTGTTCCTCAAAGTAACGTGCGGCCAGCAGATACCATTCCTCCCAGTCCATGGCATTCCGCCGCATCCTCTTGTTTTTCGGCACGGTGCAAACCTCCCCTTCCGGCACAGAATGCTCAAACGGATTGAGCCGGTACTGTCAGAGGGTCTGCAAATGTAAAAATGTGTACATTTTAGGAATGCGTGGAATCGGCACCATATCTATCCAAGTCGTTGTGAAAAGCTTTGAATAGTGTATTGATTTTCAATACAGGCTGTGCTATAATAACTGTGCGTAGATATAATAATGGGTCTCAAAATGTACACATTTTGAGACCCATTTTATGTAATTCATACTTTTTCATAGTCTTTTACTCGATGATAAAAGGTCGACCGTGCAACGCCGCAGACCGCGGCAGCTTCGACGGCGCTGATCGCGCCCACCTTCCATTGCTCATATACCTCCCGGAAATTGTCCGGCAGGGGCCGCGGCGGGCGCCCGAAACGAACGCCGCGCGCCCTGGCCGCCGCGATCCCCTCGGCCTGCCGCTGGCGGATATTGCTTCTCTCGTTTTCCGCGACAAAGGAGAGGACCTGCAGCACAATATCGCTGAGAAAGGTGCCGACCAGATCTTTACCCCGCCGCGTATCCAGCAGCGGCATATCCAGTACGCAGATGTCCACGCCCTTGTCTTTGGTAAGTGCGCGCCATTCCTGCTGGATCGCTTCATAGTTTCTGCCAAGGCGGTCAATGCTCTTGATAAAGAGCAGATCGTCCTTTTTCATTTTTCGCACCAGCTTTTTGTATTGCGGACGCGCAAAATCCTTGCCGGACTGCTTGTCCAGGAAGATATTGTCTGGCGGAACACCAGCCTTGTACATGGCGATCATCTGCCGGTCCTCATTCTGTTCTTTGGTACTGACCCGTACATAGCCGTAAACCGTACCCGGAATACCGATCATCTCCTTTTATCTCCATTTTTGTGTATGTCCCGCACTGTGCCCGTCGGGGCAATTCGTGGGAGAGCTCGCTGCCGCACGGTAAAGATTACCATACAGGCAGCAAAAAATAAAAGCCCCCGGCGAATGGAAGCCATTCCGCCGGGGGCTGTAATCTGTGACTGTTATGCTTATTTGCTGAGCAGCTTGCCGATGTGGCGGCCGAAGGTCATGGTGCGGCCGCAGGCGAGGCCTGTAAAGAGGTTCGGGTAGTTGTTGGCAAACACACCGCCGGTGCAGTCGCCGGTGGCATACAGGCCTTCGATGACCGAGCCGTCCTCGCGGATGACCTGCATATCGGTGTTGATGCGCACGCCGTCGAGCGTGGTCAGATGCCAGGCGCAGGTACGGATGCCGTAGTACGGAGGCGTGTCGACCGGCGTCATGCGGTGGACACTCTTGCCGTAATCCTCGTCGACGCCCTTCTTGCACAGCTCGTTATAACGTTTGACGCTGGCGACGAAGTTGTCCACGGGGATGTTCAGCTTCTCGGCCAGCTCCTCGAGCGTGTCGGCCTTCTGCAGATAGCCCATTTCGAGATGGGACTTCTCGCCCTCGGTCATTTCCTTCCAGCAGGCGTCAAAGCTGCGGTTGGAGATGGCGCCGTTGTCGAACGGGAAGAGACGGCAGCAGCCGACCTCGTCGAACTGCTCGGCGTACTGCTTGCAGTTCGAATCAAAGATGTCGCAGTAGGTGTGGTTGGGCTGCATGTACATCGAGTGCAGCATGAACTCATAGGGGCCGGACTCGTTGCAGAAGCGCTTGCCGTTGAGGTTGACTTTCAGGAAGGGCTGTTCGCCGAACCAGTACCATTTGCCAGCGGTCTGATAGCCGGCCGTCTCGGTGGGCAGGCAGGAGGCGCGGTTGAACATCATCGAAGCGTGGCAGGGATCCATCTCGCCGCCGGCCCAGAGCATCGCCTTGATGCCGGAGCCGTCACCGGCCGAGCCGATGGGCACATCGACCTTCATCTTCATGGTCTGCGGCTGCAGAGCCAGCATCATATCGGTGTTGCGGGCATAGCCGCCGGTCGCGATGACGACGCCCTTCGAGGCGTTGATGCGGACATAGTGATCGTCGGTGGAGTCCTTGGCGATGACGCCGGTGACCTTGCCGCTCGCATCCTGCTCGAGCTTGACAAGCGCCGTGTTGCACCTGAGCGCGCCGCCGAGTGCCTCGAGGTGGGCCAGCATATCGCTGTTGAGATCGACGTCGTCGGGCTTATTCTCGCGCGGATGGGGGCTGTGGCCGGTGGCATAGGCCTTGTCGCGCTCGGGGTGCTTCTGGTCGCCGATGCCGCCCTCAAGCTGCATGAACCAGTGGCCGGTGCCCTCGAGGAAGTAGGTCAGCCAGTCGACCGTCTCGCCGGATTCGTTGATCCAGACCTTGACGAGATCGCTGTCAACATAGCCGGAGGCATAGCGGACGATCTCCTGCAGGGCCTCGGTCTTGTCGATCTGGAACTCGGGGAACTCGGCAAAGCTCTCGAGCTGCAGGCGGGAGTTGATGGCACCGATGTCTTCCTTGATCTTGGTGGGGGCTGCGCCGCGCTCGATCGCCAGGACCTGCGCGCCGCCTTCGGCGGCCGTCAGGGCAGTGATCCAGCCGCCGGTGCCGACGCCGCAGACGAGGACTTCGGTGTCCACAGTCTCGGTGATGTCGCTCTCGGCGATCTCGGGGGCCGTGCCCAGCCAGTCGGCGTTGACCGCGGGGGCGGGAGCGGCGGCAGCGGGCGCAGCGGCGGCCGCAGGGGCCAGCGACGCCTGCGCGATGCAGTCGGCCGCGGCTTCCTTGATGGCCTTGGAGGTGTAGGACGCACCGGCTTCGCCGTCGATCTCGGCGGACTGGGCCTTCATGATGCGGTCGACCATCTTGTCGCCGATCGCGCCGCCGATGGCGGGCGTCTCGCCGGAGACGTCGATCACGACGTCGGTGATGCTGGTCTCGTCAAAGGTCATCTTGACGACGACTTCGCTCTCGAGTCCCATCGCCTTGGCCTCGTAGGTGCCGGGCTTGTAGATGGCATCCGCCGCGTGGGCCACGGGAGCGGACACGCCGCCCATGACGCCCATCGCCGCCATCGAGACGGCGCCGGCAGCCATGCCCTTGAGGAAATCTCTGCGGGATAGTTCTTTTGCCATAGAGTGTTCTCCTTTCAAATCATCGGTATCTTTATTTCACGCCGGAACCGGCGCTGTATACGTTTTTCTGTTACTCCTCATCCTCGCTGTCTGCCGCCACTCTCTTTCTGGCAAACAGCCGGCAGAGTATAATGCTCAGCTCGTAGAGCGCGATCATCGGCAGGGCGACCATGACCTGGCTGACAACATCGGGCGGCGTTATGACGGCGGCGACGACAAAAATCAGCACGATCATCACCTTGCGGCCTTTTACCAGCCATTCGGGCCGGAGCAGGCCGAGCCCTGTCAGACTGACGGAAATCACCGGCATTTCAAATACAATGCCGAAGATCAGAAACACCGTCGTCAGAAAGCTGATATAGGCCTGAATGCTGATACTGGCCGAGACGTTTACCTCGCCGGTGAACTGGATCAGAAAGCCCAGCATGAAGGGGATGCTGATATAATAGGCAAAGAAGATGCCCAGCACGAAGAACGCTGTCCCGATCGTCAGCGCCAGGATCACAAAGCGGCGCTGCTTTCCCTCGAGCGCGGGGGAACAGAAGCTGTAGATCTCGTACACCAGCACCGGAAAGGCCAGAACGATCGCGCCGATCAGCGCGAGATTCATGTAGACCATCAAAAGCTCCTGCGGGGCGATGTAGACGAACACATAGCCCGAGCCCTCGCCCATGTCGGTAAAGAGCGTGACGAGCCGGGACGCAACAGAGAGACAGGCGACAAAGCCCAGCAGCAGCACCGCGAGCACCACGGCCGCGCGGTTGCGCAGCTCCTTGAGGTGCCCGCTTAGGCTCATGCGGCCCTCGGCATTGGGTTTCTCCTTCCGCTCAGGTCTTGTCATCGGCGGAGGACCCTCCGGCAGCCTTGGCTTTCTCGGTCTTCGTCACGGCGCGATCTTCCACGGTCTCGCCCTCTTCGAGGTCTTCCATGCCCTCTTTGAACTTTTTGGCGCTCTTGCCGAACATCTTGGCCAGCTTCGGGATCTGGGTCGGTCCAAAGATGACGATCACGATCACAAGCACGATCAATAATTCCTGAACACCAATTTTCATGTTCTTGCCTCCAATTTTTCAGCGGCACACAGTATGCCGGGATTTACTTGTTCTCTCTTGCTTCCGCGTCTTTCGGCGCTTCGGTTTCGGCCGGGGCAGCGTCTGCGGCAGAAACGCTTGCTTCCTCAACAGTGCCCGTGGCTTCCGGGGCCGGCGTCTCGAGCTCGGAAGACGGTTGCTCCGCTGCCTTTTTCTCGGACTCGTCGCTCTTCTCCGCAATCGGTTTTTCCGCTGCCTTGGCGGGCTTCTTCGTCGGCTTGCCGAGATTATTGACACTGCGCTTGATCTCGTTGACGCTGTCCGTCACCTCGGTGATCGGCTCCATCGCCTCGCGCAGCGGCGCCTGCGCTTCCTCCAGTGGGTCAAGCACGTTTTCTTTGACGTCCTTCGTGACCTCCTGCGTGACCTTGCCGATCTCCCTCAGGGCCGTTCTGAATTTTTTGATATAGGCGGGCAGTTTGTCCGGGCCGATGATAAACAGAGCCACAAGGAATATGACGACAAGCTCCCAAGGGCCGATTTTCATGGTAAAATCCCCCTCTTTCCTGTGTTCGGATCAGGCATACGCCGGGATGACCGAAAAATATGGAAAGTGCACGATTCTCTTCCGTACACTCCTGTTAAAAATCCTAAATCATTATACGGGAAAAGCAAAACCAAGTCAATACAATTATTGGCTTGCTCTCTGAATCTGCAATAGTGCAATCTGCCGCAACTGCACAAAACACATTTGACATTCTCCGGCTTTTCCTGTAAGATATGCGACGTTTGATTAAGAGGAAAGGAAGCCTATCGCATGAACCAGAAAGAGCTGCGGGAGATCCGCCGGCGGATCCAACCCGAGCACAACAGCATCACCCATATTTATGGCTGCTATGTCAATTCGAATAAAGAAATCATTTCCCGTATCGACGAATCGCTCGGTATGCTGAGCAAAGAGGAGCAGGAGAAATACCTGGCTCTGCTGAAAAAGAGCCTGTCCGGCACGCTCGGCAAGAATCTGCTGGACATCTCTTTTGCCACCAAGCAGGTCATGGACAGCGACGAATACCGCCTGCTCTCCTCGCTGCGCCGCACCGAACTGGACGACGCGGAGCTGCGCGAGAGCTTTTACAAGGTCCTGATCGACGCGATGGATTTAGAGGACAACTATCTCATCCTCATGGCGCTCGACAGCTACGACGTCCCCCGCCACCGCAAGGACGGCGCGCTGGACGAGGATCACGGCGAGGTATTCAAATACATGCTCGTCGGCGTCTGCCCGGTGAAAACCGGCAAGCTGGAGCTCGGCTATGTGCCGGAGGAAAAGCGCTTCCGCAGTTCGCTGGCCGGGCAGGTCGTGGCGGCGCCCGAGATGGGCTTCATGTTCCCGACCTTTGACGACCGCAGCGCGAACATCTACAACGCCCTCTTCTACACCCGCAACAGCGGCGAGGCCCACGACGGCTTTATCGAGGCGGTATTCCGCACCAAGGTGCCGATGTCGGCCGCGCGCCAGCGCGAGACCTTTGACGCCCTGCTGGAGGAGACCGCGCCGCATGAGAACAGCTTTGACGTGGTGCAGTCGGTGCACGAGCAGCTGAGCGAACGCATTGCGCTGCACAAGGAGAGCCGCGCCCCCGAGCCGCTGAGCCTGACGATTCCCGAGATGGGTGAGCTGCTGGAGAAGAGCGGCACCAGCCCCGAGCAGACCGAGGCCTTCTGCCACAAGTGCGAGGAGGAATTCGGCGCCGACGCCGCGCTCTCCCCCGCCAATCTGACCGACCCCAGGCGCATGACGATCGAAGCCAGTGAGGTGAAGATCAGCGTCGACCCGAAGTTCGGCTATCTGATCCAGCCGCGCATCATCGACGGGAAAAAATATATTCTCGTCTCTGCCGATCAGGGGATCGAGCTCAACGGCATTGCCGTGGAAATCGGAGAATAATTCGTAGGGGCGGCAACCTGCCGCCCGCCAATTATCCGAATATCAAAAAATGTGAGGCTGATGCCTCACATTTTTTGATTTCGGTACCGCACGGGCGACCGCAAGGGTCGCCCCTACGTTAACCTGAATTGTCTATTATTAGATCGCCATGGCGACGTCCCAGGCGCGCCAGATGGCGGTGCGCAGGTTGCCGATCGCGACGCAGTCGCCCACGCGGTGGACGTTCTTCGCCTTGTCGCCGACAGGCGTCGGGACAAAGCCGATGCCGTTGACGATGTTGTCGTACTCGACCTCGGTGACGGTCTTGCCGTCCTTCGAGCGGATGACGACCGTGTGATCCTTGATCTCAGTGATCGTGCTCTCGAGATAGGTCGGGACCTTCTTGTAGAGCATCATGTCACGCAGGAACGAGGCGTTCGACAGGCAGACGTTCTGGGCGGGTACGAGGTCCTTGGCATACTCGACGATGATCGGGTGCTTGCCCTGCAGGATCATCTCGTAGGCCGCCTCGCAGGCGGACTGGCCGCCGCCGAAGAACACGATCTTGTCGCCCACGGGCACCTTCTCGCGCAGCAGCTGCGTGAAGGTCAGGCACTTCTCAAAGCCCTTGACGGCGGGCATCGTGCGGGGCACCGAGCCGGTGGCGACGACGATCTCGTCAAAGCCGCGCAGCGTGCCGAGATCGTTGACCTCGGTGTTGAAGCGGATATCGATGCCGGCTTCCTTGACCTCGCGCTCGTACCATCTCAGGAGCTGCTTGTCGTTCTCCTTGAAGCTCATGGCCGAGGCCGTCAGGAACAGGCCGCCGATGCGGTCGCTCTTTTCAAAGATGACCGGATGGTGACCGCGCTTTTTCAGCACGAGGGCCGTCTCGCAGCCGCCGATGCCGGCGCCGATAATGGCGACCTTCTTCGGATTCTTGGTGGGAACGATCTTATAGCGGTCATGCTGCATGGTGGGCGGATACAGCGCGCAGCGGCCCAGGTGCAGCGAGTCCTCGAGCCCCTGGATGTTGGCCGTGCCCTTGTACTTGGCAAAGTTGAAGCAGCCGTTGTGGCAGCGGATGCAGGGCTTGATCTCGTCCTCGCGGTCGTGCAGGATCTTCTGGATCCAGTCGGGATCGCAGAGGTTCTGGCGCGCGATGGCCATCGCGTCGAGACGGCCGGCGGCGATCTCCTCGGCGGCCTTGACCGGGTCCATACGGCCGGCGCAGGCCACGGGGATCGTGACGAACTGGCGGATGTGCTCGACGTCCTCGAGGTTGCAGTTGTCGGGCATGTACTGTGGCGGATGGGCCCAGTACCAGGCGTCGTAGGTGCCGTTGTCGGCGTTGAGCATGTCATAGCCGGCATCCTGCAGATATTTGACAGCCTTTTCGGATTCGGGCATGTCGCGGCCGAATTCCTCGAACTCCTCGCCGGGCATGGCGCCGTGGCCCCAGCTCTTGGTCTTGGAGACGACGGAGTAGCGCAGCGAGACCGGGAAATCGGCGCCGGCCTGGCGTTTGATCTCCTGGACGATCTCGACCGGGAAGCGATAGCGATTCTCGAACGAGCCGCCGTATTCGTCGGTGCGGTGGTTCCAGTTCTTGATCGTGAACTGGTCGAGCAGATAGCCCTCGTGTACGGCGTGGATCTCAACGCCGTCGACGCCGGCTTCGCGCAGCATCTTGGCGGTCTTGCCGAAGGCCTCGACCATCTCGTGGATTTCCTGCACGGTCATCGGGCGGGAGGTCAGATCCTCGGCCCAGCGGTTGGGCGTGGCGGAAGCGGAGGCGCAGCTGTAGCTGACGTCGACGATGGGGCTGGCGAGCTTGTTGAGCAGCGGATTCTTGTTGAGCATGACCATCCAGGGCGTGACTGCCATCGAGCGGCCGAAGCCCGCGGCCAGCTGGATGAAGAGCTTGGCGCCGGTTTTGTGGAATTCGGGCATCCACGCGGCGAGCTCCTTGAACATGCGCTTGTTCTGCCACAGCCAGCGGCGGCCCATCGTGTCGCGGACGCACTGCATGCCGGGCAGGATCATGCCAACGCCGTCCTGCGCGCGCTGCATCAGGAAATAGGCGGCCTCTTTGTCGAAGTGGCAGGGCTCCAGCCAGCCGAAGAGCGAAGTGCCGCCCATCGAGCACTGGACGATACGGTTCTTGATCTCGACGTTACCGACCTTAAAGGGGGTAAACAAAGGTGCGTATTTTTCGTTCATGGATAACTCCCTCTCTAAACGATAAATTTGTTCACTTCAGAAAGCTCTTGAACTGGTTAACCGGCCAGGACAGCAGATCGCTGAGAAGACGCAGCTTGCTCTGCACGGCCAGTCTCGTGTCTTCACTGACAAGATTCTGCGCTTTCCCCTTGAGCGCCTTGGGATTGAAGCTCTCGATCAGAGTGCCGAAGAGGCCGAGGACCTTGCCGGAATCGAGATATGCCAGCTTGAGCTTCCAATCGGCCAGCCGTTCCTTGGCGCGATCCAATTTTTGTTGCAGCACGCGGATTTCCCTCCTGTTCTATCCAGAATTTGTGACGGCTGACACAGCCGTTTATGTCATGCCGCACAGACTGAAACCTTATTGTAAATATACCAGATATCTCTCCCAGCGTCAACAGGATTTGTCACTTTCCACGAATAAGATCCTTTCTGCGGGAATGGAAATATGCACCGCCGGCATAAGCAAGCCGCCAGGATCGAGTTGAGTGGCCTGTCCGGAGCAGAAACCTGGAATTTGCAAAAAAACGGGTGCCGGAAAACTCCGGCACCCGTCCTTAAAACAGATCGTATGCTGTGATTCGTTACGCCTTTTTGCTCTTTTCAAAGAAGCAGGCGACAATGGCGACAACAATGGCGGCGGCGACGACGAAGGCAAGCGCGGAGTTTATTCCGGCCAGTTCCGGCAGACCGACCATCTTAATGCCGTTCATTGCTTCGGCAATGTTCCAGATCCCGTCACTGAGAACCTTCATCATCACGTAGGCAAGGCAGGCCGCACCACCTATGGAAGTGAAATCCGTCCAGGGCTTTTCACCGAGGAAGGCAGCCGCTTCGAAAAGGATCGCCGCGACAGCCGCAGCCATTGCACCGCCTGTTACGATGCCGCCCTTTCCCTTATAAAGCAGCAGTATGACAAGGCTGATGACGCCGAGCAGCGCTGCAAGAGCCGATGCATAAAAACCGAATGTTTTTTTCATGGTAGCTACCTCCTTGCTCAGTGTTCCCTGCGGACCTTGCTGACAACCAGCATCACGCACGAGGCGGCGGTCAGCACAGCGGA
>ODAI012028734.1_pt1 | contig 40170 bp, 29 predicted proteins | sample 1539321 | NCBI WGS metagenome assembly ODAI01 (sample SAMN02144231, study PRJEB22623) | gut metagenome | biome: sheep rumen | host: Ovis aries | place: New Zealand
AAAAAATTATAAATATTTATATACTTGTTGATTTTATAACGGCAAAGTGTTATAATAGAATAAATCGGGGGCAGATTTCTGTCTCTGCAATCCATAATAAATGAGAAGGAACATTTGATATGAAAATTTCAGGAGCAAAAATCGTTGTTGAAACTCTGATAGAACAGGGCTGTGATACGATATTCGGCTATCCGGGAGGACAGGTAATAAATCTCTTTGATGAGCTTTATTTAAGCCGTGACAGAATAAGACACGTTCTCACTGCACATGAACAGGGCGCAGCCCATGCCGCTGACGGCTATGCAAGGGCTACGGGCAAAGTAGGCGTAGTAATCGCCACATCAGGTCCGGGCGCAACAAACCTCGTTACAGGCATAGCTACGGCTTATCTTGATTCCGTGCCTATGGTTGCAATAACGGGAAATGTACCGTGCAGTCTCATAGGACGTGACAGTTTTCAGGAAGTCGATATAGTAGGCATAACAATGCCTGTCACAAAACATAATTTCATAGTAAAGGATATCCGTGAACTCGCAGACGTTCTGAGAACCGCCTTCAAAATAGCAAAATCAGGCAGACCCGGACCCGTACTTGTGGATATTCCGAAAGATGTACAGACCGCTGTATGGGATTTTGAACCGAAAGCCGACCCCGTAAGACCTTATCCGCTGAGATTTGCCTCGGAAAGCAAACTCAGAAAGGCTGCGGAAATGATTAACAGTGCCGAAAGACCATACATATATTTCGGCGGAGGAATTATTTCAGGAAAAGCTTCAAAGGAACTCATTGAACTGTCCGAAAAAGCTGATATACCTATGGGCTGTTCACTTATGGGACTTTCCGCAGTGCCTTCCGACCACCCGAATTTCCTTGGCATGAATGGTATGCACGGTCATTATGCTTCATCAGTCGCTCAGGACGAATCCGACCTCGTTATAGCTATGGGCGCAAGATTTTCCGACAGGGCAACAGGCAAAAAAGAAAGATTCAACAAGAATTTCAGGATAATACATATTGATATCGACTGCGCCGAACTCAATAAAAATATAACTTCTGACCTCACAATAGAGGGAGATATAAAAGATGCTCTTTTCAGGCTTGTATCCATGACCGAAAGCAGAAAACGCCCCGAATGGGACGAAAGAATAAAGGCTCTGCGCTCCGAAGAACTTTCACGCACTGAAAATGCTCTCAGGGCATCATATGAGAAAAACTGTGCCAACTGCATTTCACAATGTGAAAATTCAGGAGTTTCAGGCGAAAAACTTACTCCCTATACAATCATTGACATAATAAGCTCCCATGCCTCCGAAAATGATATAGTCGTTACAGACGTAGGACAGCACCAGATGTGGACTGCACAGAGATATCCCTTTAAAAAGCCCAGAACTCTCCTCACAAGCGGAGGACTCGGAACAATGGGCTACGGCATGGGTGCGGCAATAGGTGCGTCTGAGGCTACGGGCAGACAGACTATTCTTTTTACAGGTGACGGAAGTTTCGGAATGAATCTCAATGAACTCGCAACAGCCGTAACTCAGAATACCCCGCTTGTAATCGTTATAATGAATAACGGCGTTCTCGGAATGGTAAGACAATGGCAGACTTTATTCTTCAACAAGCACTATTCAAATACTACTCTCGCAAGAAAAACAGATTTTGTAAAGCTTGCAGAGGCTTTCGGAGCAGTAGGAAAAAGAGTTTTCACCTGTCAGGAACTTGAAAATGCCGCCAAAGAAGCATTTTCATGCGGGAAAACATATCTTATCGACTGTGCCGTTGACTGTGATGAATTTGTACTGCCCATGCTCCCGCCGGGCGGTTCAATCGAGGACATAATTACGGAAATCAAGTGAGGTGACTGATATGAAACAGTATGTAATAGGCGTTATAGTTTCAAACGTTACAGGTGTACTTTCGAGAGTTTCGGGAATGTTTACAAGACGTGGATTCAATATAGACTGTCTCACTGTGGGAGAAACTGAATCCGCAGGATTTTCAAGAATTACCGTTGCATTTCACGGAGATGACGAAGTAAAGGAAAGAATCCTCAAACAGCTTGAAAAACTCCATGATGTAAAGGAAGTTGAGGTCCTTGACAAACATGAAACTGTTATCCGTGAACTTCTTCTTCTCAAAGTGAGAAATTCACCGTCCACAAGACAGGATATAATGGCAGCGGTTGAAATATTCCGTTCAAAGATAGTTGACTATTCCACAACAGCACTTATATGCGAACTTACAGGTGAAACTTCAAAGATTGACGCATTTATCGAACTTATGAAAACATACGGCATAATGGAAATGTGCCGTACAGGAATGGTTGCAATTGAACGTGGCGAAAACTGCCTTAAAACGAAATAAATTCATAATTCATAATTGTTGCTTAATTCCGTCAGTGACGGTTAAGATAATATTATTAACAAAAGGAGAAATTCAAAAATGGAAAATACTGCTAAGGTTTACTATGAACAGGACTGCGACCTTTCACTTTTATACGGCAAGACAATTGCTGTTATCGGTTACGGAAGTCAGGGTCATGCTCATGCTCTCAACGCAAAAGAATCACTCGGCGACAAGGGCAAGGTAATAATCGGTCTTTATGAGGGTTCACGCTCATGGGACAAGGCTGTCGCTCAGGGCTTTGAAGTATTCACTGCTGCTGAGGCTGCTAAACAGGCTGATATCATCATGATACTCATTAACGATGAAAAACAGGCTAAACTCTACAAAGAGGATATCGAACCCAATCTCGAAGCAGGAAATATGCTCATGTTCGCTCACGGATTCAATATTCACTTCGGCTGTATCACACCTCCCGCAGATGTTGACGTTACAATGATAGCTCCCAAAGGACCGGGACACACTGTAAGAAGCGAATATCAGGCAGGCAAGGGTGTTCCCTGTCTCGTTGCAGTACATCAGGACGCAACAGGAAAAGCTCTCGAAACTGCACTTGCATACGGTCTTGCAATAGGCGGAGCAAGAGCAGGCGTTCTCGAAACTACTTTCAGAACTGAAACAGAAACAGACCTTTTCGGTGAACAGGCTGTACTCTGCGGCGGTGTATGCGCTCTCATGCAGGCAGGTTTCGAGACTCTTGTTGAAGCAGGATATGACCCCAGAAATGCATATTTTGAGTGTATCCACGAAATGAAGCTCATAGTTGACCTTATCTATCAGAGCGGCTTTGCAGGAATGAGATATTCAATTTCAAATACCGCAGAATACGGTGACTATACATCAGGTCCGAAGGTTATCACAGAAGATACAAAGAAAGCCATGAAGCAGATTCTCAAAAACATTCAGGACGGTTCATTTGCAAAGGATTTCCTCCTCGATATGTCAGATGCAGGCGGTCAGGTACATTTCAAGGCTATGAGAAAGCTCGCTGCTGAACACCCCGCTGAAAAGGTAGGCGAGGAAATCAGAAAGCTTTATAGCTGGAGCGATGAGGACAAGCTCATAAACAATTAAAGATTTTAATATTTTCCCACCCCCTCCGAGGGTGGGGAAATATTATATTAAAATAAATTAACCAATACATAATTTGAAATAATTTTTATAACTTTTTGTATATTATAAATCTGATTTTCTGAAAGTGTATAGAAACTTTAATTACATAAAGTATAAAATCCGCAAATTATTAACAAGTTGTTCATAATTTCTTCATATTATTGCAATATTTTCACAACGTTATCACAATAATTTGTTAATATTTTATTAACGAAACGTTCATAAATTCAGGCGTTCCGTAATATTAACGAAATGGGGAATTATTATGAAAGACAAAGGCTACTGGAAATTCAAACTGTCGTTTTCGCAGATATTCGGAATCATTCTTATCTGTACAGGGCTGTTCATGATTTGGTATTTCGGAATCGAAACCGTAAAAAAGAAAGAACTCCCCGATAAAAGCATAACCGATGAGGATTTGCAGGAATATGCCGAAATGCAGGAGGATATGAAAACAAGATGGAATAATGCTCTCAGAATACCCATGGTGATACTCGGAGGAGTCCTGATTCTTGCAAGTATTCCGCTTTTCTACGCTCCCTATGACGACAAGGGTCTTAAACTGCGCTGGAAAATCAAAAAACGTGAAAAACCCGCAGATGATGACGATGAAAACCTTAAAGACCCCGAATTTGATTATCCCGATGATGATTTTGATTTCATTATCCGCCGTGAAATATATGAACTTCTTCATAAGGAACAGCTTGAAAATATAAGGAAAAAACGAAATAAAAAATAAATGAGGTGTTAAAAATGAGCGGTAATTTTTTCTGTTCAGGTACAGACAAAGCTCCCCAGCGTTCTCTTTTCAATGCGCTCGGACATACAAAAGAAGAAATGAACCGTCCGCTTGTCGGAATAGTTTCTTCATATAACGAAATCGTACCGGGACATATGAACATTGACAAAATAGTTGAAGCAGTAAAACTCGGCGTTGCCATGGGAGGCGGTACACCTGTCGTGTTCCCTGCAATAGCTGTATGTGACGGAATCGCAATGGGTCATGTCGGTATGAAATATTCACTTGTAACCCGTGACCTTATTGCGGATTCAACTGAATGTATGGCACTTGCACATCATTTTGACGCACTTGTAATGGTACCTAACTGCGACAAGAACGTTCCCGGCTTGCTTATGGCAGCCGCAAGAATCAACGTTCCGACAGTATTTGTCAGCGGAGGTCCTATGCTTGCAGGTCATGTCAAAGGCAAAAAGACAAGCCTTTCAAGTATGTTCGAGGCGGTAGGTGCATATACGGCAGGAAAAATTTCCGAACAGGACGTTGAAGAATACGAAAATCATGCCTGTCCGACCTGCGGTTCATGTTCGGGAATGTATACCGCAAATTCAATGAACTGTCTCACGGAAGTTCTCGGTATGGGTCTTAAAGGCAACGGCACAATTCCTGCGGTATATTCCGACAGAATACGCCTTGCGAAAGAGGCAGGTATGCAGGTTATGGAACTTTACAGAAAGAATATCCGTCCCCTTGACATAATGACTGAAAAGGCATTTTATAACGCTCTCACGGCAGATATGGCTCTCGGCTGTTCAACAAACAGTATGCTCCACCTCCCTGCAATCGCAAATGAATGCGGTATAGAGATAAATCTTGACATGGCTAATGAAATCAGTGCGAAAACACCGAATTTATGTCATCTTGCCCCCGCAGGTCATACCTACATGGAGGATTTGAATGAGGCAGGCGGAGTTTATGCTGTACTGAATGAATTATCCAAAAAAGACCTGATAAATCTCGACTGCATGACGGTTACAGGAAAGACAGTCGGTGAAAATATAAAGAACTGCATTAATCGTGACCCCGAAATTATAAGACCAATTGACAATCCTTACAGTGAAACAGGCGGTATTGCCGTATTGAAGGGAAATCTTGCCCCTGACAGATGCGTTGTCAAGAGAAGTGCAGTCGCTCCCGAAATGCTTGTCCATAAAGGACCTGCAAGAGTTTTCGACAGCGAGGAAGACGCAATAAAGGTTATCTATGAGGGCGGTATCAAGGCAGGAGATGTAGTTGTTATCCGTTATGAAGGACCTGCGGGCGGACCCGGAATGAGGGAAATGCTCTCGCCTACATCTGCAATTCAGGGCGCAGGTCTCGGCTCATCAGTTGCGCTTATTACTGACGGAAGATTTTCAGGAGCAACAAGAGGTGCTGCAATCGGTCATGTATCCCCCGAAGCTGTAAACGGCGGTACTATCGCATATGTAAAGGACGGGGATATAATTTCCATAGATATTCCGAATTACAGCATAAATCTTGAAGTTTCGGACGAGGAACTCGCAGAACGCAGAAAAACTATGCCCATAAAGAAAAAGGAAAATATCTCAGGCTATCTCAAACGCTATGCACAGCAGGTATCATCTGCCGATAGGGGTGCAATAATCAATAGAAAATAAAAAATGGCTTGGGGAAAGCCGCCGTTTGCATTGATAGTGAACGTTCAGTGGCGGCATTCTCTCCATTTCACAAAGAGGTTAGAATATGGATAACATCAAAGAATATATTGACAGTCTTGACAAAAATGATATTCCGTGGGACAGAATGGTTACAGCCTACGGTACAGCTAAGGAATATTCCGCATATCTCGATATTCTCAGCGATATGGGGAATATTGAAGTTCTTGACAATGTTCTCGACAGCATATCGGATTTTGAACATCAGGAAACACTCTTTCCGCCTGCTCCTTTTGCACTTGTATTTCTTGTGAGGATACTTGAAAAGGCTCTGAGTACGGAAAATAATCCGAATGCGGATTATCTTGCCGAAAAGCTTGCGGAATTTCTTGAATACTGCTATGAGGCTTGTGACAATGTTCAGAACTCATATGAACATGATGAACCGTTTGAAAACTTTTCGGATATGCTCGATGAAAAATATCTCCTCCCCGAAGATTATGAGGAAGAAGATATAGATGAATTTTTCGAGGAGGACTATGACGGATTGTTTTACAGCATATATTATTATTCTGATGCTGTACTCTCACAAGTACCCGAAATACTTGACAAATACGGCAAATTCCCAGAAATTTCAGAGAAAATGAAAAAATAACGGAGTGTGATTAAAAATGGGTATGACCATGACACAGAAAATTCTCGCATCTCATGCAGGACTTGAAAGCGTACAGGCAGGACAGCTTATACTTGCAAATCTTGATTTGGTACTCGGCAACGATATAACATCACCCGTTGCAATAAATGAATTTGCAAAACTCGGAAAAGACAGCGTGTTTGACAAAGATAAAATAACAATGGTAATGGACCATTTCGCACCTAACAAAGATATAAAAGCCGCACAGCAATGCATGATGTGCCGTGATTTCTGCATGGAAAAAAATATAACCCATTTCTATGATGTCGGAAAAATGGGCATCGAACACGCACTTATCCCCGAAAAAGGTCTTGTCACCGCAGGAGATGCAGTTATCGGTGCGGATTCTCATACCTGTACATACGGCGCACTCGGAGCATTTTCCACAGGCGTAGGCTCAACGGATATGGCATTCGGCATGGCATCAGGAAAGGCATGGTTTAAAGTCCCTTCTGCGATAAAAATTAATCTCACGGGAAAACTGAGAAAATACGTTTCGGGAAAAGATGTCATACTGAATCTCATAGGCAGAATCGGTGTTGACGGAGCATTGTACAAATCACTTGAATTTGACGGTGAAGGTCTTGAATCGCTCACAGTATCAGACAGATTATGCATATCAAATATGGCAATTGAAGCAGGTGCGAAAAACGGAATATTTGCAGTTGATGACCTTACTCTTGAATATCTTGCAAATCACGGTGCAAAAGCTCCTGTTATATACAAGGCTGACGAAGATGCACAGTATGATGAAACAATAGATATAAACCTTTCCGAAATCGAGCCGACTGTTGCATTTCCGCATCTGCCCGAAAATGCAAGGACTTTCAGCGAAATAGACGATGTAAAAATAAATCAGGTGATAGTCGGTTCATGTACCAACGGCAGACTTGAAGATTTAATCGCCGCCGCAGAAATTTTAAAAGGCAGGAAATGCGCTGAAAATGTAAGGGTTATAATTATACCCGCAACACAGCAGATATATCTTGATGCCCTGAGAATGGGACTGATTGAGATATTCATTGAATCAGGTGCGGCAGTTTCGACACCTACCTGCGGACCGTGCCTCGGCGGACATATGGGAATACTCGCACAGGGAGAAAAAGCCATAACTACCACAAACAGAAATTTTGTCGGACGTATGGGACACCCCGAATCGGAAGTATACCTTGCAAGCCCCGCAACAGCCGCCGCAAGTGCAGTCACCGGAAAAATAACAAGTCCATGGGAGGTAATGAACTATGAAGTATGAGGGAAAAGTCATAAAGTATAATGACAACGTTGATACGGACGTTATAATTCCTGCACGCTATCTCAATACAAGCGACCATAAGGAACTTGCCTCCCACTGTATGGAGGATTTGGACAAAACATTCGTGAGCCGTGTAAAGGACGGAGATATAATTGTTGCAGGATATAATTTCGGCTGCGGTTCTTCCCGTGAACACGCACCAATCGCAATAAAGGCAAGCGGAATATCCATAGTCATCGCAAAGAGTTTTGCAAGGATATTTTACAGAAATGCCATAAATATCGGTCTTGCAATAGTCGAATGTCCCGAAGCAGTTGACGGAGCAGGCGAAGGAGATATCATTCAGGCTGATATGGATAAGGGCATAATCAGAAATTTCACAACGGGAAAAGAATTTAAAACACAGCCTTTTCCGGAATTTATACAGAAAATCATTGAAAACGGCGGTCTTATGAAATCTGCCGAAAAGGGAATTATATGATAAAAAATATTCGCAGTGACAAAAAAATATCATCAGGTAATTTTACATACAGAAACGGTGCGGAAATGAAAGTATTTTTCCCGAACAACATAAAGGAATATGCCGAAAAATGCGTTCAGCACTTCAATAATCTTTCAGATACCGAAATGAATGAATTGTACAGCGGAATAATTACATCATATGAAGAATACAAAAAAGTAAATATCCGCACCGCAAGAAAATTAATTCTCCCCGAACTAAAAAATAAAAGCGACATACTCAGTTACTGTACTTTTGAAAGTATGGAAATCAGCGGTCAGTATGACGAAAACCCCTCCTATTTCATACACGCAAAATCTGACTGGGGATATATCAAAATTATTATAATTGACGGCTGGAAACCATGCGTTTTCAATAACAAGGAATATAAGCCGATTGAAGTATATGAATATAAAATCCCCACGGCAGAAAAGGTTATAGTATTCAATATGGGTAAATCAGGACTGAGGGACTGTCTTTTTTACAGCGGTATGTTCAGAAATTCCGAAGGGGAGAGCGTTCTCGAAATGCTGTTTTTTGAGGGAGGAAGAAAATTTGCGGAAAAATGTGCTGAACATATCCGTACAATGCCCCGTAATATGATTGAAACTATCTGCAAGGGTATTCTGAATCAGTATGGCTATGCAAAGAATAATACGGACTTTGAAATGCCTGAACTTTCTGAAATTACTGATATTCTGCAATACTGTTCTTTCAAAGATGCTGATCTGCACTATAATGATGAGAAAATTCCTGCATATATAATCAGCGGTGAAACAAAATGGAATACCTGTTTAGGTATTACGATAAAGGGCGACAAAGTTCTCTATGTAGGCGATGATAAAAATGTCAGTCCCCTGCTTGACGAGGATTTGTACAGGCTGATGAGAGTGAATGACCTTTATGAAAGAAAAGAGATAACATTCCCTGAATCAGGCATATATCGTATGGCAGCCGCTGCATTTTATGAGGGAGGAAAACAATATCATTACCGCTGTGAAATTGATGATGTCAGAGCAGGGGATACAGTAATAATTGAATCATACAGGGAATTTAAGGAAGTAAAGGTCATGGATATATTTGAACAGCATGAGTCTGAACTTCTGCTTCCAAGAGAAGAATATAAATTTGTACTCAAAAAGGTACAGTGAATAACAGGGGGTTTTGATTTAATTCTGAATTAATAAAGGGCAGCGTTCCCCCATTAAGAATAGAGGTTTTTAAAATGATATACAATATTGCTTTGCTTAAAGGTGACGGAATAGGTCCTGAAATTGTTGACAGCGCAGTTAAAGTTCTCGGAAAAACAGCAGAAAAATTCGGTGACAAGTTCAATTTTACATCTTATCTTATAGGCGGTGCGGCTATTGACGAAACAGGTCAGCCGCTCCCGAAAGAAACAGTTGAGGGCTGCCTTAAAAGTGACAGCGTACTCCTCGGAGCAGTAGGCGGCTATAAATGGGATAATCTCTCAGGCGACAAAAGACCCGAAAAAGCCCTCCTCGGCATACGTTCAGCCCTCGGACTTTATACAAATCTGCGCCCCGCAAAATTATATCCTGCGCTCAGAAGTGCATCTCCGCTGAAAGATGAAATAGTCGGTGACGGTTTTGATATAATGATAGTCCGTGAGCTTACAGGAGGTATATATTTCGGTGACAGGGGATATAATGACGGAAAATTCGGCAGGGAAGCGTTTGATACGGAGCGTTACAGTATCATGGAAATCGAAAGAATCGGAAAAGCCGCTTTTGAAATCGCCATGAAAAGAAATAAAAAGCTTTGCAGTATCGACAAGGCTAATGTCCTCGAAACATCGAGACTCTGGCGGAAAATCATGCATGAACTTTCGGAGCAGTATCCCGAAGTTGAATACAGCGATATGTTTGTGGACAATGCCGCTATGCAGCTTGTAAGGAATCCCCGACAGTTTGATGTAATAGTTACATCAAATATGTTCGGTGACATACTTTCAGATGAGGCATCACAGATAACAGGCTCAATCGGTATGCTTGCATCTTCTTCTCTGGGCGGAGTGGGAGACAATAAATATTCGCTCTATGAACCCATTCATGGAAGTGCGCCCGATATCGCAGGAAAAGATATCGCAAACCCGATAGCAACCATACTTTCTGCGGCTATGATGATGAGATATTCCTTTGACAGGGCTGATATGGCGGAATGTATAGAAAATGCCGTTGATAAAGTCCTCGAAAAAGGATACCGCACAGCAGATATATGTGCGGACGGTGAGTATATAAAATGCAGCGAAATGACGGAAAGGATAGTTGAACTTCTATAATGACAGATAAAATATTTGAACTTTATCAGAAAAGAAATACAGTTATAGTATTCCGACCCATAGGCGGAGACAATGTTATAAATGAACTTCTGCGCCTGCTTGATACAGATGTATCAAAGACAGAGGATTTTATTTTCCAGTATTCAAATTTTGTCACGGAACTCTATATAAACGGGACTTCAAATTTAAGCGAATATATTCTGAAAGCTGTCCTTGAATCCGATAATCTTTATACATTCCTGATGACTGAGGGGAAAACTCCCGATTCAAACATGAATAACTGCCTTATGAATGAACTGCAGTTTTTTCAGGAACTTTCACAGCTTACCCCTGAGGATTTCATGGAGGAACTTGAATATGACGGATTCCTGCCAAGGTGGGAAGTATCAGATGTCGATATAGCAGGAAGTTTCTTTGAAAGAATGAGGTTTATAAATCATTACGGATTCGGCAAATGGACTAAAAGCAATATGTTCATTCTGAGAGAAAATGAAATAATGCCCGTTGAACACCCCGACAAACAGAGACTTTCCGAACTTTACGGCTATGAGAGGGAGAGACAGGCTGTTATAAAAAATACCCTCGCTCTGCTTGACGGCAAGCCTGCACAGAATGTTCTCCTTTACGGCGATGCAGGTACGGGCAAATCATCAACAATAAAGGCAATCGTAAATGAATATGCTGACAAGGGTCTGAGACTTATCGAGATAAAAAAAGAACAGCTCCGCAATATTCCCGATATAACGGACGAAATCAGCGGAAATCCGCTGAAATTCATAATATTCATAGATGACCTTTCATTTTCGGCAGGTGAGGACGGTTTCGGAGCATTGAAAGCCATGCTTGAAGGCTCTGTATCCGCAGGAAGCGAAAATATGGCGATATATGCCACAAGCAACCGCAGACATCTTGTGCGTGAAAGATTTTCCGACAGGGAAGGCGATGACGTACACCGCAATGATACCATGCAGGAAAATTTATCGCTTTCGGCACGTTTCGGACTCCGTGTTAATTTCAGCCGACCCGACAAGAAAAACTATATATCAATTGTGAAAGAACTTGCAAAGTCAGACGGTATAGACATGACAGAAGAAGAATTATCACTGAGAGCAGAACAGTTTGCAGTATCATCAGGAAACGGACGTTCTCCCAGAACTGCAAGACAGTTCGTTGATATGCTCCTCTCGGAAAAATAAACGGAGATGAATAATATGCTTACACTTGACAAAGTATACCATGCAAAATATGTTCTTAAAAATGTCATCAGAGAAACAGACGTTATATATGCACCTAAGATAAATACAGAATCAGAAATATATTTAAAGACGGAAAATTTGCAGATAACAGGTTCATTCAAAGTCAGGGGAGCGTATTACAGAATGTCATGCCTTTCCGATGATGAAAAAGCAAAGGGAGTAATAGCCTGTTCCGCAGGAAACCACGCTCAGGGCGTTGCACTCGCCGCAGCAAAGAACGGTATAAAATCCATTATATGCCTGCCTGACGGTGCGCCCATATCAAAAGTTGAGGCTACAAAAAGCTACGGTGCGGAGATATGCCTTGTCAAGGGAGTATATGATGATGCCTATGCGGAGGCTCTGCGCCTTAAAGATGAACACGGCTATACATTCATTCACCCTTTCGATGATGAGGACGTTATCGCAGGACAGGGTACAATAGGTCTTGAACTCCTTGAACAGATACCCGATATTGATGCGGTAATAGTCCCCATAGGCGGAGGCGGACTTGTTTCGGGAGTGGCATATGCAATAAAAAGCCTTGACCCGAAAATAAAAGTCTACGGTGTGCAGGCGGCAGGCGCACCGAGTATGTACAATTCCATAAGAGACAAGAAAATCGAACGCCTTGAAACTGTTTCAACCATAGCGGACGGAATAGCCGTCAAAGAACCGGGGGAAAATACATTCAGGATAATTTCCGACTATGTTGATGATATAGTTACCGTTACAGATGATGAAATATCAGCCGCTATACTTGCCCTTATGGAACAGCAGAAGCTTGTCACAGAGGGAGCAGGTGCAGTATCCGTTGCGGCGGCTATGTTCAACAAAGTACCGATAAAGGGCAAAAAAGCTGTATGCCTTCTTTCAGGCGGAAATATAGATGTGACAATTCTTTCAAGAGTAATAAAGAGAGGACTTCTCATGACGGGAAGAACTTATTCCATGAATATCGAACTCATAGACAAACCCGGTCAGCTTATGGACGTTTCAAGGATAATCGCACAGCTTGGCGGAAATGTCATTTCAATTCACCATGAACGTGCAAACGAAGGCTCTGCCGTAAACGGCTGTTACCTGAGAATCGTGCTTGAAACAAGAAACTATGAGCATATTGAGGAAATCAAAAAGGCTCTGCGTGACAATAATTTCAAGATAGTAAACGAATAATCAGAAGTTGTATTCCTCCGCCGCAGGCGGAGAAATACCGGAAAATATAAAATTTTATTCATTCACACCGATAAAGGAGAATCATTATGATAAAAATACACACCGAGAAAGCCCCTGCCGCAGTAGGACCATACTCACAGGCAATTATTTCGGGCGGAATGGTTTACACAAGCGGACAGATTGCAATCAATCCCTCCACAAACAAGATTGAATCCGATACAATAGAGGGACAGACCGAACAGGTTATGCAGAACCTTAAAAATGTCCTCGAAACAGCAGGCTCATCATTTGAAAAGGCTGTAAAGACTACCTGTTTTCTTGCTGATATGAATGATTTTGCGGCATTTAACGAGATTTACGGCAAATATTTCACATCGCTCCCCGCAAGAAGCTGCGTAGCCGTCAAGACGCTCCCGAAAAATGCACTTGTTGAAGTTGAAGTAATTGCAGAGACAGTATTATAATGGAGGTTTTTTATGACAGTATATGAATTACAGGAGAAAATATTAAAATTAAAAAAAGAAACAAATACAGCGATTCTCGCCCACAGCTATCAGGCAAGGGAAATTGTCGAAATTGCAGATTATACAGGCGACAGCTATAAACTCAGCGTTGATGCATCAAAAACAGATGCGGAAAATATTCTTTTCTGCGGAGTGCATTTCATGGCTGAGACTGCAAAGATGCTTTCCCCTGAAAAAAGGGTATTCCTCGCAAATAAAGATGCAGGCTGTCCCATGGCTGAACAGATGGATAAGGAACTCATATCGCAGTTAAGGGAAAAAGACCCCGACAGAACTGTTGTTGCATACATCAATACTACCGCATCACTTAAAACTGTCTGTGATGTCTGTGTTACATCGTCAAGCGCACTCAGAATCGTAAAGGCACTCAATACTGATAAAATATTATTCATTCCCGACTGCAACCTCGGAAGCTGGGTTAAAAAACAAGTTCCCGAAAAGGATATACAATTACTTCACGGAGGCTGTCCGACTCATGCGGCTGTTACTGTTGCGGAGGTTAAAAAGGCTAAGGAACAGCACCCCGATGCACTTTTCCTCGTTCACCCCGAATGTGTGCCTGCCGTTACTGAACTTGCAGACTATGTTGGTTCAACATCAGGAATCATGGATTTTGCAAGAAAATCCGACCATAAGGAATTTATAATAGGTACGGAAACTTCTATCGCAGAGCATTTGCAGTATGAATGTCCCGAAAAGAAATTCTATCCTGTGACAAAGAATATTGTTTGCAGGAATATGAAGCTTACCACACTCCCTGATGTATATAATGCACTTGTCGGAATAAAAGACAATGTTCAGAATTATAATTCCCTTGAAATTATAATGGAAGATGAACTCATCACAAAGGCAAGAAAATGCATTGATGAGATGATAAGGCTGGGAGGCTGAAATGCTTGAACTTGTCGGAAAATTATATGAAACCCATGATTTGACAGATGAGGAATTAATCAGCCTTATAAATTCTGATGACAGCGAAGTTTCAGAACTTTTAAGACAGCGTGCTGATGAGACAAGACAGAAATATTACGGGAAAAAAGTATTCCTGCGTGGACTGATAGAGATTTCAAGTTTCTGTAAAAATAACTGCTTTTACTGCGGAATAAGGCGAGACAATAAAAGCGCTCAAAGATACAGGCTTTCCCGTGAGGAAATACTTTCATGCTGTGAAAACGGCTATGAACTCGGCTTCAGAACCTTTGTAATGCAGGGCGGTGAAGATGCGTTTTATGACGACAGATTCATGTGCGATATAATAAGCGAAATAAAAAACAGATATCCTGACTGTGCTGTGACGCTCTCCCTCGGTGAACGTTCAGCGCAGAGCTATAAGCGCATGAAGGAAGCAGGTGCGGACAGGTATCTGTTAAGACATGAAACCGCTGATGTTGAACTGTATAAGAAACTGCACCCGAACAATATGAGCCTTGAAAATAGAAAGAAATGCCTTTTCAAGCTGAAAAAACTCGGCTATCAGGTTGGAGCAGGATTCATGGTGGGTGCACCATTCCAGACCGTTGAAAATTTAGTATCCGATTTGAGATTCTTGCAGGATTTACAGCCCCAGATGATAGGCATAGGACCTTTTATCCCGCACCACGACACGCCTTTTGCGGACGAAAAACAGGGGAGTCTTGAACTTACTTTAAGACTTCTCGGAATAATCCGCCTTATGTTCCCGAAAGTGCTGCTGCCTGCAACAACCGCCCTCGGAACGATTTCCCCGACAGGGCGTGAAATGGGACTGAAAACAGGCTGTAACGTAATTATGCCGAATTTGTCCCCCGTAAAGGTAAGAAAAAAATATGACCTTTATGACAATAAAATCTGTACAGGCGAGGAAGCCGCAGAATGTAAGGGCTGTCTGCAAAGGAGAGTACAGTCCGCAGGCTATGAAATAGTTTCCGAAAGAGGAGACTGCGTTTGTTAATTTGAAATAAAAATAAACAAGAGGAAAATCTGCGCTCTTACACAGAGAGTGAACGGCTCAAAAGCGCAGATTTGACGATTTTAAACAGGTGATAATATGAGAGTAAGATTTCATCTTCCTGATTTTGCGGGGAGATTCAAACTTAATTTAATGTTTGCGGAAATGCTTAAAAACAAGCCCGAATTTTTCCGTGAGGGCGTGGAAATTGCATCATTTTACGGAGTATTTCCGCCGTCAATATGGAACGGAGGACGTACTCAGGGCGGTGTATGCGACAGAGTATTTGTAAAACAGGTTATCAAGGCTTTTAATGACAGAGGGATTCCGCTGAGATTTACATTCACGAATCCCGCACTCGAAAAGAAACATCTCAACGATAATTTCTGCAATATGGTAATGAACCTCGCAAACAACGGCTTGAATGAAGCAATTGTCATGTCGCCACTTCTGGAGGACTATATAAGAAAAAACTATCCGAAATACAAGCTTACAAGTTCAACCTGCAAGAGAATTACCGACCCCGAAAAATTAAAAGAGGAACTCGGAAGGGATTACAGTATTGTTGTTGTGGACTATGATTTTAACAATAATTTTGAGGTGCTTGAAAAACTCCCCAGAAAACAGGACTGCGAACTGCTTGTAAATGCCTGCTGTGAACCGAACTGCCCCAGACGTTCTGCACATTATTATTCAATAGGTGAACAGCAGATAGCTTATAACGAGCATATTAAAAAATATCCGAATCTGCCGTTTGATGTGGAAAAATATGACCCCCAGCATTTCAGGGATTGTCCGTATTCGCAGAGGGGAATTTTTGAGATAAGAAATCTGAGGACTCATATATCTCCCGATGATATATGGGAAAAATATGTTCCTATGGGTTTTGAACAGTTCAAAATTGAGGGCAGAACCGCAAGCCCTTTCAATATCCTTGAAACCTATATGTATTATATGGCAAAGCCTGAATGTCGTGACGAGGCAAGATTCACACTACTTAAAGCCCTTGAAAATACGGGAGCTTTAATATATAAGTAAGGAGTTATAACCATGAGGAAAATTATTGCAGGAATTATGGCTTTTTGTATGGCTGGCAGTATATTCCCCGTTTACAATTCAAATATTTCGGGTTATTCTCTTACAGCAAATGCAGAGGAGACAATAACAGAGGGTGAGCTTACATTTACAGTATATGACAATTACGCAGAGGTTACAGGGTGCAGTAAATCGGCAAAGGGAGAAATTATTATCCCTGAAAGCGTGAACGGTTTGCCTGTCAAGGAAATATTATTTATGGCTTTTGTCGGTGACCAGTCTGATTCTGATGTAATAAACGACCGCATTACTTCTGTTGTGATACCCGACAGTGTTGTTAAAATCGGTGATATGGCATTTTATAACTGTACTGCCTTAACAGAGATAACCATTCCTGAAAGTGTTCAGTACATTATAGGTCATGCATTTGAGGGTACTCCGTGGCTTGAAAACAAACGCAAAGAAAATCCTCTTGTCATAGTAAACGATATTTTAATTGACGGCAGGAAATGCGAAGGGGATATTATTATACCTGACAATGTTAAAAGCATAGCAGAATTAGCGTTTTTTCAAAATGAAAATATCATCTCGGTAGAGATACCTGATAGTGTTGAGTGTATAAAAGATTCTGCATTTTTTGACTGTTCTTCCCTCAGTTCTGTCACGATAGGAAAAGGAGTTAAGAGAATAGAGGAATTTTCATTTAAAAATACAAAGATTGCTTCCATAGTTATTCCTGAAAATGTTGAGGTAATAGGTGATGCAGCTTTTTTATACACTCCTTCACCGTTTGAGATAACCGTGTTGAATCCTGAATGTGAATTTCCGATTGGAGGTATTAAGTGGGATACAGATTTTGCAGTACCACTGACAACTGGTAAGTACGAATTTCAAGGTACTATCTACGGTTATGACGGTTCAACTGCCGAGGAATATGTTAAAAATCTGCCCGAAGCAATGTGGAATTTCGTTTCTCTCGGTACAGCACCCGAAAAATCAGATATTATTTATGGTGATGCAAACCTTGACGGTAAAATAAGTATCTCCGATTCTGTTATGATATTGCAGTATGTCTCAAATGCGGAGAAATATCCGCTTTCCAATCAGGCTATGCTTAATGCGGACGTATATGGAAATGACGGTGTTACCGCAAGAGATGCACTTTCAATAGAAAAATATGATGCAGGGATATTGACATCACTTCCCGAAAAGGAGCAGTTATGAAAGCAAGATTTCATCTTCCTAATTTTTCAAATCATTTTATGTTCAACCTTATATTTGCGGAAATGCTGAAAAACTGTCCGCAGTATTTCCGTGAGGGTGTAGAAATAGCATCTGTATACGGCACATTTCCGCCTGCATTGTGGAACGGCGGACGTTTTCAGAGCGGTGTCTGTAATGAGGGCTTTATAAAACAGGTTATATATTCTTTCAATTCAAGAGGTATTCCGCTGAGGTTTACTTTTACAAATCCCATGATTGAGGAAAAACATCTCAGTGACGAATACTGCAATATGATAATGAAACTTGCGGATAACGGGCTGAATGAAGTTATAGTCATGTCGCCTCTTCTTGAAAATTATATCCGTGAGAAATATCCGAATTATAAGCTTACAAGTTCAACCTGCAAGAGAATTACCGACCCTGATAAATTATACAAAGAGGTTGTAAATGATTATCATATAGTTGTGATAGACTATGATTTGAATAATAAATTTGATATTTTAGAAAAGATTCCCGACAAGAAAAAGTGTGAAGTTCTTGTAAATGCCTGCTGCAATCCGTCCTGTCCGCACAGAAGTCATCACTATCAGACAATAGGTCAGGAACAGATTCTCTATACACAGCACGTTAAAAACAATCCCGATATGGATTTCAGTTTCAGGGAATTTTTCGATACTCACCCCGAAAGCGAATACGAAAGAAACTGCAACTGTATGCAGAGAACTATATTTGAAATAAAAAATTTAAGAACTCATATAAGCCCTGATGATATATGGGAGAAGTATATCCCTATGGGCTTTGAACAGTTCAAAATTGAGGGAAGGTCATTCGATATATTCAATCTTATGGAGAATTATATGTATTATATGATACGTCCCGAAGTCCGTGATGAAGCAAGATTCATGCTTATACGACAGCTTGTGAGAAATAACATCATCAAATTATAATTCATAATTATAAATTAATACAGGGGGTTTGGGGGAAAAGCCGCCCCTTGAATCGGGAGTGAACGGAACGAAGTGAAGTGAACGAAGATTCAAGGTTCAAAAGGGCGGCGTTCCCCCATTCAGAAATAACAGGGGGTTTTGGGGAAAAGCTGCCCCTTGAATCGGGAGTGAACGGAACGAAGTGAAGTGAACGAAGATTCAAGATTCAAAAGGGCGGTGTTCCCCCATTCAGAAATAACAGGGGGTTTGGGGGAAAAGCTGCCCCTTGAATCGGGAGTGAACGGAACGAAGTGAAGTGAACGAAGATTCAAGATTCAAAAGGGCGGTGTTCCCCCATTCAGAATAGGAGCAGTTTATGAAGATTTCAGCAATATTCAGCGATAATATGGTTTTGCAGAGAAACAAGCCCGTCAGAATTTTCGGAACGGGTAACGAAAACGAAAAAATAACAGCGGATATACTCGGAAATACTGCCTTTGCATTTGTTGAAAACGGTAAATGGGAAATAATTCTTCCTCCCATGAAAGAAAATAAATCCTGTACTCTTACAGTAAAATCCGATAGTGATACAGTAGTTTTCAGAAATGTCGCAGTAGGTGAGGTATGGCTCGCAGGCGGTCAGTCAAATATGGAATTTGAGCTGCAAAACGATAAAAACGGTTTCAATGCCCTGAAAACCTGCGCTGATGAAGATGTAAGGTTTTATTATACAAGCAAATGCAGTATGACTGATGAAAATTTGTACGAAAGCGAAAAAAATTCCTGCTGGAAAATATCCTCCTCCGAAAATTCAGGGAACTGGTCTGCTGTGGGATATTATTTCGCAAGGGAACTTTCAAGGAAATTAAATGTTACAGTCGGAATTATAGGCTGTAACTGGGGCGGTACTTCCGCAAGCGCATGGATTTCAAAGGATTGCTTACAGCGTGACAAGAGACTTCTGCCCTACATTCAGGACTATGAAAACGCTGTAAAAGGCAAGTCAGCCGAACAGATGATTAAGGAATATGACGAGTATGTCATACATCAGGAACAGTGGGACAGGAAAAAAGATTTGTGCTACATGGAAAATCCAAGGATAAAATGGAGCGAAGTCATTAAAATCTGCGGGGAAAATCTCTACCCCGGTCCTATGGGCTGTAAAAATCCCATGCGACCCTGCGGACTTTATGAAACTATGATTAGCAGAGTAAAGCCCTATACTCTGAGGGGATTTCTCTATTATCAGGGAGAATCAGACGACCACAGACCCGAAAGCTACTATGCACTTTTATCCGCACTGATAGAGTGCTGGCGAAAGGAATGGAAAGATAATCTGCCTTTTCTGAATGTACAGCTACCGATGTTCAAGTATGCCGATGACCCCGACTATAAAAACTGGGCTGAAATAAGACAGGCTCAGATGAATGTATACAAGACCGTAAAAAATACAGGACTTGCAATAACTCTTGACTGCGGAGAATTTAACAATATTCACCCCGTTGACAAAGAACCTGTTGCACACAGATTATATTTGCAGGCTTTGAGTGAAGTATATGGAATTGCAGAAATATCCGAGACTATGCCGCCCATATTCAGGGAGTTTTACCGTAAGGACGATGATATAATCCTTATGTTTGACAATCCGAGTGATTTTGACTTAAAGGGCGACTTAAAGGATTTTGAAATATCATACGGAGAAGAATATTTTCCCGCAGAGGCAAGAATTGACGGTGACTGTATAATTTTAAGTGCAGAACACGACAGGGAAGTAAAATCCGTGAGATATCTCTGGACTAACTATACAAATATAACTCTCTATGCCGCAAACGGTCTGCCCGTGCCGCCGTTCAAAACATAAAACAGCGTGTTTTTAAAAAATCCTCTTGTAATTTCATTTTAATCATGGTATAATATTCATACAGCAAGTTTATAATTGAGTTATGAATTAAAGAAAGGTTGTTTTATGAATTATACAGGTGAAAAATGTGTTGTCTGCAATAATGTCTTTGATGATGAATCAGATGTGGTAGTCTGCCCCGAATGCGGTGCGCCTCACCACGGGGAATGTTATAAAAAAGAAAACAGATGCGGACTCTATGAAAATCATGCAGGCAAAATAAAATGGGAACGTTCAGTAAATAAAACTGTAATAATTGAAGCCCCGAAAACAGAGAATCATTACACTGAATCCGAAACAAATGCCGAAAATGATTTCCATGATGAGCGTTTCAATATAACAGAAGATGAATACCTCTTTTCAGAAAAATATCTCGGCTATAACCCGAATGAAGATATAGGCGGTGCAACTCTGAAAGAAGCCGCTGCATTCGTCAAAAGCAATACCATGTATTATATACCTATCTTCAAAAAAATGAAGGATATGGGAATAAAAATGTCATTCAACATTCTCAGTCTTTTGTTTCCTCCGTTTTTCTTTGCGAACAGAAGAATGTGGGGCTGGGCATTGCTGAGTTCGGCAATATCGGTAATATTGTCCATGCCTGCGGCTCTGATGATGATAATAGATGACAATTTGCAGAACGGCTACCAGATGTTCACGGAAAATGTTATGAATTTTATACTCAGCAATAAGACTGAACTTGCATTTGTATCAAATATATGTAATTTTGTCGATTTGGGAATAAGACTGCTGTTTTGTTTTTTAGGCAACAGGATTTACTATCATTTTGTTATAAAAAGCGTCAAATCCATGAAAAGCAGGGGAATCAGCGACAAAGATACCATTTCATCGGCAGGCGGTGTAAAACCTCTGAGTATGATTGCAGTAATTGCAATAAATTTTGTATTTATCATGGCAGCGTTATTTATTATGAGTTTCATGCTTGAATTTACAGCGATGTTTTTAAGATAAAACCACAGCGGCTTTTATACGGAAGCCGCTTTTTGTTTACAAAAATTTAACAGTAAAACAATTATCTAATTAAATTTTGATTAACAGTGCTTGTTTTTTATTTAGTCTATTCTTTTTAAAAAAGCCTTAAATACTTGACAAATCAAGAATGTTTTGATATAATATTACTTACTATAAAGAATTACATAATTAGGCGGTGTAATTCGTTAATTTATTTCATCACAAACAAAACACATTTAACTTTTTTAAGGAGGAATTTCCATGAAGAAAAAATCAAAAGCACTGAAAGCTGTATCCCTCGCTGTCAGTGCTGCACTTTCACTTTCATCATTTCCCTTTTTAACACCTGCTGTCTCAGATGCGGCAACGGAAGATGCCTATTTCCTCAGAGGCGATGTCGTAGGCAATGACGGAATAACAGGTGCAGATGCAGCCGCTATTCAGCAATATGACGCAAAAGTATTAAATCTGGACGAAAAACAGATGCTTCAGGCAGATGCAAATGCTGACGGCAGAGTTTCTATCTCCGATGCAGTCGCAATTCTCCAGTGGCTTGTTATGTATAACTATAACGGCGGTCATACAGGCGAATATGCACTCCTTTCGGGAGAAAGCGACCCTGACAACGATTTTTCGGGAACTTCCCTCCGCTATATCGAAACAGACATAGCAGGTCATTACAAACTCAGAATAAAATATACAAACAATACAGACACAGATGCAGCCCTCACAGTCCGCACAGATGAAGGATATACTACTGTAAACTGTCCCCCCACAGGCACACAGGAGGGTGAAGTCGATATAGTAATCCCTGTTGAGAGTGCAGGCACACATTATTTCTCATTTGAATCAGACAATGCAAAGGTAAGCACTGCAAAGATAATCAGAACTGCCAACATGACAGGAAATTTCACAAAAGAAGCCAGCCCCATTGTAACTGATGGTCCGCAGGAACAGAATACAACCGTTCCTACACAGGATATACATTATGAAGAAACTACCACAGCCACAGTAACTCCCGTAATAAATACAAACAGATATTATGCCGCAGATGCAGTCATTTCGGAGGGCGTTGTTGAATCAACAAACACAGGCTTTGAAGGCAGCGGCTATGCGAATGTTGACAACAAGACAGGCAGTTCCGTTGAATTTACTGTTGATGTCGCAGAGGACGGAAACTATGAAATAAATTTCCGCTATGCAAACGGTACAGCATCATCAAGACCCATGCAGATAGTTGTGAACGGCTCATCAGATGCATACTACGTTGATTTCGCAGGAACAGATGCATGGACAACATGGAATAACGATTCAATAGTAATTCCGCTCAAAAAAGGCAAAAATACCATAAAAGCCGTTTCAACTACCGAAAACGGAGGTCCGAATATCGACTATATAGATGTTGTCAAAACTGATAAAGAACCCGCACAGCCAGCAGTTATCGAAAGATATTATGCTGTTGAAGCTGAATATCTCAAAGCATGGAAAGAAGATACAAATACAGGTTTTGCAGGTACAGCCTACCTCAACTACGATAACGCAATAGGCGGTTATATAGAATGGACCGTAAACGCTCCGCAGGACGGAAATTATGAAGTCGATTTCCGCTATGCAAACGGTACAGATGTAAACCGTAAGATAAAACTTATAACAAACGGTGACAGAACTCACGGACAGTATGTCGATTTCAACGGAACAGGCGCATGGACTACATGGGGCGACAGCAAGGCAGTCGTTTCACTCAAAAAGGGCAAGAATACCCTCAAAGCCTATGCAACTACAAGTGCAGGCGGTCCGAATATGGACTATATAGAAATATCACAGACAGGTCAGAACGCTCCCGCCTCAAAAGCTACTCAGGGCAAACAGGTTGAAAAGCTTAACCGTGGCGTTGTAATGGCTCATGCTAAAAACGGCAACCTCGTAAGCTGGAGACTCCTTGCAACAGATGACGAGAATACAACATTCGACCTCTGGAGAATAAGAGACAGCGGTAACGTAAAACTCGGCACATTTACCATGAAAGATGCATCAAATTATTTCGATGCGGAAGGTACTGCAACAGACTGGTATACAGTTGATGTTTCCGTAAACGGTGAAAGTACGGAGTTCGCACAGGCTTCAACCAATTTCACCAATACAAACAGCGGTCAGAGCGGTGCATATTTCGACATTCAGCTCAAACAGCCCGCAGGTCTTACAATGCCTGACGGAACTACCTGCACATATTCACCGAATGACTGTTCAGTAGGTGATGTTGACGGTGACGGACAGTATGAACTCTTTGTCAAGTGGGACCCCTCAAATTCACAGGATAACTCAAAGAACGGCTATACAGGAAACGTCTATATAGACTGTTACAGACTTGACGGAACATTCCTCTGGAGAGTTGACCTCGGAAAAAATATCCGTGCAGGCGCACACTATACACAGTATATGGTATATGACTTTGACGGTGACGGAAAATGTGAAATGATTTGCAAGACTGCTGACGGAACTGTTGACGGCACAGGAAAAGTTGTCGGTGACGGCTCAAAGGATTACAGAAGTTCAGCAGGACGTATTCTTGAAGGTCCTGAGTATCTCACTCTCTTTGACGGTGCAACAGGAAAGGCTCTTGATACTGTTGATTACAAGCCCGCAAGAGGTGATGTCGGAGCATGGGGCGATACTTACGGAAACCGTGTTGACAGATTTACAGCCTGCGTCGCATACCTTGACGGTAAAAATGCATATGCCTGCTTCGGCAGAGGATATTATACAAGGCTTGCCGTTACAGCCTATGGAGTATCAGGCGGAAAACTTAAAGAATACTGGGCATTCGATACGGGAAATAACGTATCCGCAGCAGGTTACGGTGACGGAAATCATCACTGTATGGGTGCAGACGTTGATCAGGACGGCAAAGATGAAGTTGTATGCGGTTCAGTTATCATTGATGATAACGGAAAAGTTCTGAATACTACTTCTCTCGCTCATGGTGATGCTATACATATAGGTGATTTTGACCCCTCCAACCCGGGACTTGAAATATTCCAGTGCCTCGAAGATGAGAAACACCCCAACGGTACAGTTGTAAGTTACGGTACAATTCTCCGTGATGCCGCAACCGCAAAAGTTCTTTTCCGTGAGACAGCAGGCGGTGATACCGGAAGATGTATTGCAGATAACCTCATCACAGGAAACGGCGGCGCTGAAATGTGCGGTTCGCATAACAGCGTTGTATATTCTGCGACGGGCGACCATGCAAAGGTATGCGACTGGTCAAATATCACAAAATGGGGTCAGAACTCTGTTGTATACTGGACAGATGTCCTTGAAAGAGCAGTCCTCGACAGAACTATGGCTGACCAGTACGGCAAGGGCAGAGTATTCTCAGGCGACGGAGTAGGTTATAACAACTATACAAAGTCAAATGCTTGTCTTACCTGCGATTTAATGGGCGACTGGCGTGAAGAAATGCTTTTCCCGTGCGGAACTGACAAGATAAGAGTATTCACAACTACTTACACAACAGATTACAATATATATTCACTCATGCACAACACACAGTACAGAGTACAGGTTGCATCACAGAACAACGGATACAATCAGCCTCCGCATACTGACTACTATCTCGATACCACAGAATATACAAGACCCGAAGAACCCGATGTATGGGTAAAGGATTAACATAAAAAAGTCCCCGTCACAAAGACGGGGATTTTTTTAGAAAAGTTTAATGGGCAGTTCAACACTGCTTTTCAGAATATATTTTTGAAGAATAACTGCATCTGCGAGAGTGATAGAACCGTCTTTGAGACAGTCCGCACTTTCAATCTGCAAATCATTCAGGTAGACATCATCATTTTCATCAGTGATATACTGCATAAGGAGAATATAATCGAACATATCCACAGCGTCATCACCGTTTAAGTCTCCGCAGCACTTAGGGACGATTTTATATCTTTCAGGGATATACTGTCCTTCAAAGGGTTCGCTTTTTGCACTCTGGATAAAAAGCTGCTGCCAGTACCACCTGTATGTACTGTTGCCCTCATAGGTTACGGCTGCGCCCATATGTGTGACATCAGGGTTCATAATAGCTTCCCAGTGTTTCGGGGAATTTTTCCACTGTTCAAAAGTTTCTTCGGGAGTAGAAAGACCAGCGGCGATATTTTCGGCGGCGTACCAGAAAGGAGCGATACTCTGGTCAATGACGCTGGAAAATTTACTTCCGTCAGGGCGTTTATGATTCCAGTATTCAACGAGTTCCCTTACTCTTATATTTGAGAGGTCATTGAGATAGGGGACAGCATAGACGGGTTTAAGACCTTCTTCGGCTCTTGCCTCATTGACAAGAATGATAATTTTTTCCGCATACTCGTTGAAATCCACATCAGCAGCATTTGAATCCATTGGTTTAAATGATAAACCTGAAATAAGTATTATCAGAAAGGATAAGACTGCTGTAAACTTTCTGAATCCTGATTCCTGCTCATTCATAAAAACACCTCCTTTTCTGACACGAATTATCGTCATAATATCTTAACATTATTTTAACATGGAGAAAATATTTTTTAAAGAGATTATTTATATTTTTGTGAATCATTCACAAAAATTTTCTGCTTTTTGTACAAAATTAAAAATACAAAAAGTTATTGATTAGCCTTTTTATACTTTGCGGACGGTCTGAATATTTCCGAATAAGGCAATATATGAAGGCAGAACAGGCTGAATTTTTTGTATACATAAAGTATATTAATAGGAGCTGTATACTATTCATATTTCACTTATGTTTCACAAAAAAAATTTAAAATGAACAAAAAAATAAAATTTCTTTAAGATTATTTTAAGACAGGGGGATTATAATAACATCAGAAAAACACGAAAGGAGTGTGAATCCGATGCGTTACCCTCTATAACGTATTCGGAGAATGTATGGCAATTAACACTTTTGCAAGAAAAGAAATAAAGTTCCTCCTCAACATGGAACAGTATGAAAATCTCATGGAGACTCTTCAGGAGTACATGAATCCCGATGAATACTGCAAGGGGGGAAAAGAGTACGGTATCTACAATATCTACTATGACACACCCGATGACTACCTCATAAGAGAATCCCTCTCAAAACCTTACTACAAGGAAAAAATCAGACTCAGAAGCTACTATTCGCCTGCATCGCCTGATGATACGGTATTTCTTGAAATAAAGAAAAAAGTAGGCGGTATCGTTACAAAGAGGAGAGTTTCAATGACCCTCGCAGAATCAGATGAATACTTCGCAACAAGAAAAAAACCCGTTGCAAAAAAATACATCACCGAACAGGTTTTCAAGGAACTCGATGTATTCCTTGATAACTACCCGATAGCTCCCAAGCAGTACATAAGCTATCAGAGAGAGGCTTTCTTCGGAAAGGACAACAAGGATTTCCGCCTCACATTCGACAGAAAAATCACTGAAAGACGTTTCGACCTCAGACTTGACAAGGAAAGCTACGGCAACTATATAATAGGTGCAGACCAGAGACTTATGGAGATAAAAGTTTCCGATTCAATGCCTCAGTGGCTTGTAAACAAACTTTCGGAACTCAAAATCTATAAGACGAGTTTCTCAAAATACGGCAGAGCCTACCAGAATTTCGTATATGAGCAGGCTATGGCAACGAGAAAAATCTACATTTCAGGCATATCAATGATAAACAATCAGTTAATGAACAGGAGTGTGTAATTATGAAAGATTTTTTCAGCAGTTTATTAGTAGACAATGGCGCAGGCGATGCAACAGATATCTTTGCAGATGCACCCGCACAGACAGTATCAGTAGGCGTTGGCTCATTCATCATGTGCATTGTTGCGGCACTTATAGTGGGACTTCTCATAAGTTTCGTGTATATGCTCACACATAAGAAAGAGGGCTATTCACAGAGCTATGTAGTTACAATGATAATGCTTCCGCCCGTAGTTTCTCTCATGCTCCTGCTCATCAACAATACGGCAGGCGCACTCACAATAGCAGGAACATTCACACTTGTAAGATTCAGAAGCGTCCCCGGTGACCCGAGGGATATGGCATATATATTCTTCTCAATGGCAGTCGGAGTTGCCTGCGGACTCGGATACATAGGATTTGCACTTGTATTCTTTGTAATAGTAGCAGTTGCAATGATAATTCTCAATGTGCTTGATTTCGGTGCGGCAAAGAGCAACCACATGACACTTAAAATAGCAATTCCTGAAAACCTTGATTATCAGGGCGTATTTGAACCTGTACTTTCAAAATACACAACATTCCACAAGCTCAGAAGAGTTAAGACAACAAATTTCGGCACACTTTTTGAACTCATTTACAGTGTTGACGTAAATGACAATATTGACCAGAAGAAATTTATTGACGAACTCCGCACACTTAACGGAAATATGACAATTAATCTTGTATTTTTCAGATATGATGACAAGATTTACGAAAAATAATATATCACCCTCCCAAATTGATATATACCCTCTCAAATGGAATTTGTCAGACCCTTTGGTCTGACTAATTTCATATATGGAAAAGGAGCAGTTTATATGAAATATACAAAATTGGTATCAGCGGCAGTTATAGCCCTTTTGTGTTCCGTGTCCTGCGGAAAGGAAGAAAGTATCACAGTTCAGGAAACACCCTCATCGAGTCCACAGATTCATGAAATCACTGACGAAACAACCGAAACTCCCACAGATTCGACAGAAATTACAACACAAATTACAACACAAATCGCAACAGAAACTACTCTTTCAGAACAATCCGAAACTACTGTAAGCACTGTATCTGTAAATAATACCACATCAGCCGTTACAGCAGTTTCTTCATCAGCATCATCAACAGCCCCGGCGGAAACAACTATTGCAGCCGCAACCGATTCCCCGGCGGCAACGACCGCAAATTCTTCATCTTCAAACAGTACGGAAAATTCAGATAATTCAGGTAATGCAAATAATAATAATTCAAGTGAACCTCAGACAACTCAGCCACAGTCTCAGGAGCAGGAAGAAGTTGTCGTTTCGGAATATACCGCTGAAATAGAACTCGGAGGCGATATAAAAGGAAGTAATGTCTCGCAGGAAGGCGACAGGATAATCGTTTCCGCAGGCGGTGACTATATCTTCACAGGCGGATTTGATGGTCAGATATATGTTGACGCTCCCACAGAAGAAAAAGTTAAAATAATTCTCGACAGCGTTGATATATCATGTTCATACGGTCCTGCAATACTTGTCAATGATGCAAAAAAATGTACAATAGAACTTTCTGACGGAAGTTATAACGTACTCAGCGACAGCGGAGGAGATGCAGTAAATGACGGTGTTGTTTTCTCAAATGATACTCTTAAATTCAAAGGTGACGGCACTCTTGAAATAAATTCGGGAAATGCCCACGGTATCGCAAGCGATGATGATGTTGTTATAGAAAGCGGTACTTATTACATAAATTCCATAAAATCAGGAATTTTCGCCCATGACGATATCAGTATAAACGGTGGTCAGCTCGAAATAAAAGGCGGTACTAACGGCATAAAATCCAAAGGCACTGTAAATATCAACGGCGGAAGAACTGTCGCATATGGCGGTACTAAGGAGGAAAAAAGTTCGGTATACGCAGGAGTTGCCCTCAATTATACGGGCGGTGAACTTTATGCGGCAGGAAATAAAGTCACTGCACCTGCAACTTCCGTAAATCCTTATATAGTTGCGGATTTCAGCAGCGGTCTTTCAGCAGATACTCTTGTAAGCCTGTACCTTGACGGAAATGAGATATCATCTCTTACACCGCATAATAATTTCAGATGCATTATAATTTTGTCTCCTGATATTCAGAACGGAAGCAAATTCATTGCAAACGCTGACGGAAAAGATTCGGAAGAATTTACTGTATCTGATACACAGAATGTTTTCACAATAGAATAAATTTTTCAGCCGTTGTTTTTTCGGATTTATTTATCTGAATAAAACAGCGGTTTGTTTATTAAAAAATATAATGCAGAGTGCTGAAAACAATAATTTACAATTAATATTAAAATAATGTTAATTTGTAATATTCAAATACTTATTAATAAAAAATTAACGTGATTTTTTTGGAAAAAAGTGTAAAAAGTACATAAAATTATAGTTTAGTGTATAATTGTATATTGTAAAACGCTCTGATATGAAATATAATAAATACAGCAATTGAAGAATACAGGTATTCAACACCTTGTACCCTCCCCTCTCATGTGCTTGGTGCTGATTACTTTTTCAAGTGCATTGGATAGAGAGATATTTGTTAATTAAAAAAACGAATCCCTTTCATTTGTAATTTTTTCATGTTTTCTATTCTCAATAACTTATTTTAACTATTTCGACTGCGGCTCTCAGTGCTAAACGGTTCTGCCGTATGAGCTAATATGTCACGCTTCCCTTAATCGGGAAGCATTTTTTTAGTTTGTGAAATTTGCGTGAAAGTTTATATAATTCGCTTGACAAATTTAATAATCTGTGATATGATTTATTACAGGAAATAAACAAGAGGTGAGAAGATGAAAAAAAGCGTTTACAGTCTCGTGCTTATGGACGATGTCGTCAAAGCTGTCGATGAACAGGCTTACAGACTCGGCACAAGCAGGTCTAATTTAATAAATCAGATTCTCGCACAGCATTTGTCATGCATAACTCCCGAAATGCGTATGAAAGATATTTTCGATTCCGTTTCGGAACTGATAAGCAGTACCTTGCAGATTCAGCAGCAACATTCCGCATCGCTCATGACCATGAAAACAGCCCTTGAATACAAGTACCGCCCGACTATAAATTATAAGGTGGAACTCAAAAGAATCCCCGATGAATTTATGGGGAATATCAGGGTACAGATAAGAACTCAGAGTCCTGCATTAATCGGACTGTTCAACAGCTTTTTCGCTTACAGGGTGCGTATGGAAAAATTATATCTCACACAAAAGGGAGCTGATAACTATGTTTTCAGTATCGGAAACGGTATATTTTCAAGAAATCTTATTAACAGCAGACTGTCAGATGAACAGGCTGGCGAGGCAATAGGCGAGTATATAACCGATTTGAACCGTGCGGTAAAGGTGTATTTTTCATCACCCGAAAACTTTGCGGAAAATATACCCACCCTCGAAAAGGAATACAGAAAAATGCTTGAAAAATATATCATTTAGCAATATTATGCTGTAATGTTGGCTTGTAATTATAAATTAAACAGGAGGTTATTTTATGAATGCAGAGAAATTAACTCAGAAATCAGTTGATGCTGTAAGAAAGGCTCAGAATATAGCCGTTATGCAGTCAAATCAGATTATTGAACCGGTCCATGTCCTTGCAGGACTTCTCAAACAGGAAAACGGTCTTATTCCTCAGCTTCTGAAAAAAATGAATATTGATACGGATATTTTTGAATCCGAAACAGACAAGAAAATAAACGCCCTCCCCAAGGTCACAGGAAGCGGAAGAAGCAACAAAGTCGCTCTTTCCGCAGATACAGACAGAATTTTTACAAATGCCGAAAATATCGCCTCAAATATGAAAGATGAATTTGTTTCGGTTGAACATATCATGCTTTCGCTTATAGAATCAAAGGACAGGGATATTTCACAGCTTTTCAGGACTTTCAATATCAGCCGTGATGCATTTTTAAGCGCATTGATGTCTGTCAGGGGAAATACAAGGGTTACTTCCGAAAATCCCGAAGAAACTTATGATGTTTTAACTAAATACGGTCAGGAACTTGTCGGACTGGCAAAGAGAAACAAACTTGACCCCGTTATCGGCAGAGACAGCGAAATAAGAAATATTATCCGTATTCTTTCAAGGAAAACTAAAAACAATCCTGTTCTTATCGGTGAACCCGGTGTCGGAAAAACTGCAATTGCAGAAGGTCTTGCCCTGCGTATCGTTGCAGGCGATGTTCCCGACAGCTTAAAGGACAGAAAAGTATTTTCACTCGATATGGGCGCACTTGTTGCAGGTGCTAAGTACAGAGGAGAATTTGAAGAACGTCTTAAAGCTGTCCTCAATGAGATAAAAAACAGCAATGGTCAGATTATAATGTTCATTGATGAACTCCATACAATAGTAGGCGCAGGAAAGTCTGACGGTGCTATGGACGCAGGAAATTTACTGAAACCTATGCTTGCAAGAGGTGAACTCCACTGTATAGGCGCAACTACTCTCAATGAATACAGACAGTATATAGAAAAAGACCCTGCACTTGAAAGACGTTTCCAGCCTGTAATGGTAAATGAACCAAGTGTTGAAGATACTATCTCTATACTGCGTGGACTTAAAGAGAGGTATGAAGTTTTCCACGGCGTTAAAATCCATGACAATGCACTTATATCCGCAGCGGTTCTCTCAAACAGATATATAACGGACAGATTTCTCCCCGACAAAGCTATTGACCTGATTGATGAGGCTTGTGCGACTATAAGGACTGAAATGGATTCCATGCCCACCGAACTTGACGAGATAAACAGAAAAATGATTCAGTTGCAGATTGAAGAAACTGCACTCAAAAAGGAAAATGACAATATATCCCATGAACACCTTGAAGAAATTCAGAAGGAACTCGCTGAACTGCGTGAAAAATTCAACAGCATGAAAGCTAAATGGGAAAATGAAAAGAATGATATTTCAGCCGTTCAGAAAATCCGTGAGGAAATCGAACAGGTAAGCGGTGAGGTCGAAAAGGCTAAACGTGAATACGATTTCAATAAAGCCGCCGAACTTGAATACGGCAGACTTCCGCAGCTTAAAAAACAACTCGAAGAACTCGAACATAAGGCGGAAGAAGATTTGAAAGGCGAAAGACTTCTCCGTGATAAGGTTACAGAGGACGAAATTGCCAAAATCGTATGCCGCTGGACAGGTATCCCCGTTTCAAAACTCATGGAGGGCGAAAAGGAAAAAATTCTCGGTCTTGAAAATCTCCTCCATAAGCGTGTAATCGGTCAGGACGAGGCTGTAACAAAGGTAAGTGAAGCTATACTCCGTTCAAGGGCAGGCATACAGTCACCCGACAGACCTATCGGTTCATTCCTTTTCTTAGGACCTACGGGCGTGGGCAAGACTGAACTTGCAAAGGCTCTGTCTGAAATTCTTTTCGATGACGAAAGAAATATCGTAAGAATAGATATGAGCGAATATATGGAGAAATTCAGCGTAAGCCGTCTTATAGGTGCGCCTCCCGGATATGTCGGATATGATGAAGGCGGTCAGCTCACCGAAGCTGTAAGAAGAAAGCCGTATTCAGTAGTTCTTTTTGATGAAATCGAAAAGGCTCACCCTGATGTGTTCAATATTCTCTTACAGGTTCTTGATGACGGACGCATCACTGATTCTCAGGGACGTACAGTAGATTTCAAGAATACTATTATAATACTCACATCAAACCTCGGCTCGCCATATATCCTTGACGGAATTGACGAAAATAATCAGATAAAGGACGAAGCAAGGGAAAAGGTTGAAAATCTCCTCAAAAAACAGTTCCGCCCCGAATTTCTCAACCGTCTTGACGAAATAATCTTCTATAAGCCGCTCGCAAAAACCGAAATAATCAAAATCGTTGACCTTATGCTTGCGGATTTGCAGAAACGACTTGACGACAAACACATTAAAATAAATGTCAGTGATGAAGCCAAGAATTATATAGTTGACTGCGGTTATGACCCCAATTTCGGTGCAAGACCCCTCAGAAGATTTATCCAGAGCAAGGTTGAAACCATAGTGGCAAAGAAAATTATAGGCTCAGACCTCTCCGCAGGCGACAGCATTGATGTCGAACTCCAAAACGGTGAACTTGTTGCGTTCTGATAATTCCGTTTACTGCATATTGTGCGAAAAATAGGCGTTTTTATAGGTGAAATGAATAAAAGTAGCCCCAGTTTAAGCCTTTAATCAGTCGTTTTGCCATTTTTTTTCAAATTCCTTGACAAATCGCTCCAAAGGGTATATAATTCAATTATAAATTTGAAATATGGAGGATAAATACATGACAAAAACTGAACTTATCAGCGTTGTTGCTGAAAAGACTGATTCCACCAAGAAGAATGCTGAGGCTGCTGTAAACGCAGTTGTTTCTGCTATCACAGAGGCTCTCGCAAGCGGTGAGAAAGTTTCTATCGTCGGCTTCGGTACTTTCGAGGTTCGTGACAGAAAAGAAAAGCAGGTAAAGAATCCCCAGACACACGAAATGATGATTGCACCCGCTTCAAAAGCTCCTGCATTCAAGGCAGGTCAGACTCTCAAGAACGCTGTTAATAAGTAATTTGAGGAGGTAATTATCATGGCAAGAGGTAAGAAGAAGAGTGAAACAGCAAAGGCTGTTGAAGAAAAAAAGGTTGTTGAAACTCCTGTTGCTGAAGAAGTAAAGGCTGAGGCTGCTCCGGCTGTTGAAGAAAAGCCCGAGACAAAAGCTGCGGAAAATAAAACAGAAGCTAAAAAACCCGTTGCAAAGAAAACTGCTACTAAAACTTCTGCTCCCAAGGCTGCTGCTTCAAAAACTGCCGCTGCTCCCAAAGCTACTGCTGCAAAGAAAACTGCTGAGGAAAAAAGAGTTTTCATTCAGTTTGCAGGTAATCAGGTTTTAGGCGCAGACCTCGTTGAAAGAGCAAAGACTGAGTCAGGAATCAAGAATCCTAAGAAAATTGATATCTATGTAAAACCCGAAGACAATAAGGTTTACTATGTAATTGATGACAATGCAGGAGATTTTGACCTGTTCTGATTGTAAAAACAATATAAAAGCCGCTGTACTTTATGTGCAGCGGCTTTTTTGTTCAATATCGATAAAAAATATAAAAAAATTTTGTTTTGATAAAATTTATTTTCTATTGAAATTGTGAAAATTTTGTGATATAATTATTACATCAGAATCATGCCGTTTTTTATATTTGTATATTTTTAAAAAACAGTGTGGTTCTTTTATATATATTCAAAATTCTGATAGAAAGGAAAATGCTTATGAGAAAATCTATTGCAAAACGTCTGGTAAGCGGTTTTACATCTGCAATTGTTGCTGTATCATATGCAATACCGTCAGGGCTTTCGTCACTCGGCGGGCGTATCCTCAGAACAAATGCTGCAAATGAAGTCTCCAACATCACAGGCACAAAGACAACCGATGACGTAACCCTGCTCGTCGGCAAAAATCCTGTGAAGCATGACGGAATTCCGTTTACTGCCACGGAAAAGGCAAGCCTTGAAAGTATTATTCAGGCTTATGATGATGAATATGCCCTCGGCATAGCATCACAGTTTGCACTCTTTGTTGCAGGCGACTTCACTCCGAAGGATTCCGATGCGGAGGGTCGTACCGTAATCGGAGGTGACCTTGCTGTTGAAACAGACTGGACAAGCTACGTAATAGGCAAGGGTGACTATGCTAAGGGAACTGCTCTCAGTACCCTCCTCAACAATTCGGATTATGCATCAGTTATACTCGGCGGCTCTGTAACAGCCGGAAAAATTTCAAATGAAACAAACAAGCCTGAAAACGACAATTCAAAGCTCATTGTTTTCAACAGAAATGAAGATGAAGTAAAACAAAACCTTGAACTGTACATGAAAGGTTTCTTTGAAAACAGTACATACTCTGATGTCAGCAAAGCACAGACATATGCAGTAAAACTCTTTGACATCGAAGAACAGTTTGAAAATCTCAACAAAAGATCACAGAAACTCGCAGCGATGAAAGACCAGTTTGATTCTGAATATGATGAATCATCAAAAACAATCACTTTCACCTACAACAGAGATTCAAGTGTACCCACTGAAACTGTTTATTTGACACTTACAGATGAGGAACTTGAAAACTTCAGACACGCTAAAAATATAAAGTATGTCAATGTTCCCGAACTCGCTCAGCCCAGAGAAGTTGTAAACAATGACGGTACAATGACAGAATGGAACTATTCCTACATAGTAGTAAATATTCCCCAGACAGAAAATGAGGACGGCAGTCTTCATATAGGCGAATGGTCAGGTCAGAACGATGCACAGGCTTCTGTAAATGGCGTTGATATCGGAATAGGAGGTGCTATTTCAGGCAATAATTTCGGAAATAACCTCCCCGGTGTTACTTCTCTGCTTTACAATATTCCCAATGCGGAAAGTCTCGTTCTCGGAGGTACTTCATTCTACGGAACTGTATTCGCTCCCAATGCCGAAGTAACAGACGAGAAAAGCCTTAACGACGGACACGGAGACAACCCCCACCTTTCAGGTGCGCTTATAGCACGCTCATTCAAGGGCTATACAGAATTTGGTTACAGACCCTTTACAGGTCCGTATACAATGATAGGCTCACATATAGAATTTTCAGCGGATATCCTTAAAAATGACAATTTCGGAAATCCAGTTGAGGGCGCAGAAATGGGTCTTTATGACGAAAGCGGAAAGCTCGTCAGCGTTTCATTCACGGACGCAGACGGAAAGGCTGTACTCAAATTCCAGTCAGCAGATATACCGAATGAGGAGTCTTCCATAACAAGCAAGTATGTCATAAAAGAAGTCGCTGCACCCGCAGGATATGATATTTCAGATGAAGAATATGAACTCACCGTAAAAGAGACATTTGAGGAATTTTCAGGTACTTTCATGTCAAGTATCCTCGAAGGAGATGTCGAATTTTCTTTGAAAGACCCGTCAGGAAATACTTCTGAAAGCAGTGTTTCATATGACTATTCATTTTCAGAGAAAGATATATCATCAAAGACAAGTACAATTGAGGGTGTTTCCTACAAAAGCATACTGAACGGCGGGGAATATGTGTTTGAAACTCCCGACCCCGCAGAAGACAGCGATACAGTAGCTGTTGACAGCAAAAACGGTGTTGCATATCCCGCTATAAAAACATCAGACGGAAATGTCACAATAACCGATAACCAGCAGCTCTGGCTCGCAAAAAAAGATGAAAAGACAAAACAGTTCCTCGGAGGCGCATTCCTCGAAGTTTCCCGTGAGGACAAGAACTTCAAGATAATTTCATCAGCGGACGGCTATCTTAAATTTAATATTTCCGAAAATGAAGCCGATGAAAGCGATACTACCCTCCTCGCAGGGAAAACTTATACCCTCACTGAGACAACTCCCCCTGAGGGTTACAAAACAGCAGACCCGATTACTTTCACAATCAAAAAGACAGACGGAAAATATGAACTCTATATCGGCGAAAATACTTCTCCCGAAGATTCAAGAATTGTTGAGATGTTCGACAAGGAACTCGGAAGAATAGGCTTTCAGAAAATAGACCTCAGCGATGAGTCAACAATCACAGGCGCAAAATTCAAGCTCTATAAACTCAATGATTCAGCTTTCGCAGAGGGCAAACTCGAAACAGGTGATAACAATAACAATTTTGACAGCCTTTCCGCAGATGATTATATTGACGTTACAGAGGAACTTACAGGCTCACCCGTAATAACATCAGGAAAAGACCCTGTATATCCCGATGACCTCCCCGAGGGCATTTACGGACTTGTTGAAACAGAAACAGCAGACCCGAATTATGATAACTCACTTGTCGGAAAAGTAAATGTATTTACTGTAAAAGCTGACGGAAGTGCTATTTCAGGAAGATTCAGACCCGCTGAATATTCCGAAGTGGAAACAGAAGAATATTCAATAGGTGAAGATTCAGGTACATTATTCAACAGTAGTGTTGTAAAGTTCAACGACCCTTCAAAAATAATCAGCGAAAATGAATATATAACAAAGGTTATATTCACTGCAAATGAAGGTATGTCTTTGAATACAGGTGACTGGGCTTCATTCTTATCACCTGATTCAGTTTCAGTATCAGACCTTGAAGGCGGCACAAAAGAAACTGTTTTCAATTACGGTGCAGGTATTTCTATCAGTAATATAAAAAATTCAGAGTATAACCTTTCAAGCTGGGCATCAGTTAATTCTGACAATATCAAAAGTGTACGCTTTGGTGTCAGGAAATTAGTTTCAGAAGAAACAAGCCAGATGATAGGCAGTCTCTCTCTCGATGCATCGAATGAAAGAGCAGGCGAAAAAATTTATATTTTCAGTCTCGGAAATGCAAGACAAGGCTGGAATCTCCGATTCAACAAGTATGACGAGGACGGAGAAACAAAATTATCAGACTATACAGGTTACAGAGTATGTCTCTATAAGTCCGATGCTCAGGGAAATCCCACAGGAAATGCAATCGTTACAGATACCACAGGCGAATTTGTAAAACCTCTTCTCTTTCCTCCAAAAGATTCCCTTGCAAACGGCGATTATGTAATAATTGAGGAATCAGCTCCCGAAAATTATGACAAGGCTGACAATATCTATGTCAGACTTACAGGAAACGGAATGAATTTCAAAGTTCTTTCAGGTGATTCCCTTGACAATCTCACACAGGTAAATCCAAGCAATACAGGCACACATACATTCTACTATGATGTAAAGATGTCTGACAAGAAAACTGTAAACAAGGTAAGTTTCTCCAAAGTAGATGACGGTCAGAAAATTACCAATACCACAGATTCCACACATTCAAGAGGTTATGATGTTGAGTCTGATGCGAAAAATGTCGCAGGCGCAACAATGAAACTCACCTATACAAGCGAAATCGCAGGCACAGACCTCAGCAAAGTAACTTCAAGCTACGACAGTTCAGCCGAATCAGGTTTTATCCTCGGCGTTGACAACAAAAATATTACATGGATTACAAGAAATGAAAAGATAACCTTTGACGGACTTCCCAACGGAAGTTACACACTCGAAGAAATCTCCGCTCCAAACGGCTATCAGCCCATAAACAAGGCTTATCTGACCGTAAAGGACGGCGAAGTTACTTCAACAGGTACAATCTATGTAAATGCAGACGGTTCGGACGTTGTTGCAACCGATGCTCTTTACAGCCTTTCAATCCGTAAAACAAAGCCTCTCGGATATAATGCAAATGCAAACAACGAGATGGACGATACTCCCGTAGCAGGAGCAGTTTTACAGCTTACAGGCAATACAATGGCTGACGGAAACGGTGACAATATTGACCTTTCAAATGTTTCCGCCCGTGACAATCAGGTTTACCTCGCAGACGGTTCAGGCAACAACGACCATGCAACACCCCAGACAATTACAGATAATATCGTAGGCGGTCTTAAAGACAATTATACATATGAATGGACTTCAATAGGAAGTGCGGTTCTGTTTATGGGACTTCCTGAGGGCTATTATACAATTCATGAAGTTTCAGCTCCCGCAGGCTTTGAAAAGTCAGAAGACATGACTTTCAGAGTTCAGAGAGATACAAATGAAGAATCCTCAACTTTCGGAAAACTCATCATGACCGAAGGCAAGGACACAAACCAGAACTATGACCAGATAACTGTATATGACGAATCACACGATATCGAAATAAGCAAGCGTGACATGGGAGGAGAACTCCTTTCAGGCGCAGAATTTACACTTACAAAGTATGATGAGAATGACAGTCCCGTTTCATTTGAAAATGAAGGCATAACATTCAAAACATATCAGGAAAACCTCGAAGATGTAACAACAGGCTCAGAAAATGACGGCGACAACAATTTAAAGAATGACAAGTTCGTCACAATAAGTCACAGCGGTGCATACACAATAAGAGGTAACACATTCAACCATGTGAAAATTGATGGTGCTTCCGTAACAGACGGAGTTGTACAGAACAATTATGAATATTCGGGAACTTCTTCGGGAGAACTCAGCATATCGGGTCTTTATGACGGTGTATATGTTGTAACATTTGAAGACGGCACAGTTTATTCAATAAGAGCTGATTACAATTCAGAAGAAATAACTTCTGTTGAAAAGCTCGAAAAAGCATCTGTTGAAGCAGACGGAACAGTTAAATTTACAGGCGGAGACAAAATAATTACAGGTCTTGATGACGGTAAATATGTTCTCCATGAGAGTATTGCTCCCAACGGCTACGAAGCTGTTACAGATTTCAGCTTTGAAGTAAAGGACGGTGTAATTGACAAGGATTCAATAAAGGCAGTTACAACAGGCGATACAGTTGATATATCCGAAAATGTTGAGGTTGACAGCGAAAATCCCGCAAAACTCATCATCAAGGACAGAAAAGAGGCTCTTTCCGTAAATATCAGCAAGAGTGATATTAACGGTGAAGAAGTTGAAGGTGCAGAACTTGAAGTATACACAGTAGTATCTTCAACTGATACAGACGGAAATATCCAGACAGTAACAAGCGTTGTTGACAGCTGGAAATCAAACGGCACAACACATACAGTAAGCGGACTTGAAGCCGATAAAGAGTATGTACTCAGAGAAGCAATCGCTCCCGAAGGCTATAAAGTCGCAACTGAAATAACATTCAAGGTTGACAATGACAATAAGGTAACAGCCGACAAGAATGGCAATGTGACAACTGATGAAGACGGAAACCAGATTCTCATAATGGAAGATGATTTCATATCCGCAAAAATCAGCAAGACAGCCATAACAGACGGCAAATCAGAAAACCTTGACGGTGCTGAAATAATTGTCAAGTATACAGGTGACGAAGATGTTACATTTGCAATGGTAAACATTGACG
>ODAI010708914.1_pt1 | contig 40160 bp, 29 predicted proteins | sample 1539321 | NCBI WGS metagenome assembly ODAI01 (sample SAMN02144231, study PRJEB22623) | gut metagenome | biome: sheep rumen | host: Ovis aries | place: New Zealand
AAAATCTACGCCATACCTGCCTACTATCGGAAATCCGTTAAAAACTGAGCTGCGTTAAGCGGGTCAGTTTAGGATTCTCCGCATAAACGGCTTTTACAAAATCTATGATTTTGTTTTGTTCAACTCCCAAATTAATTTTGGCAAAGCCGACTCGAAATCTACACCATACCAATTATAATCCCCATGCTCCAAAGTCTTCTTAATTGACTGGACAACAAAGTCTGCCGCAAGCCGACAGGCTTTATCTAAAGGAAAATCCCTCATAAGAGCTCCTGTCAAAACACTGGCAAAAATATCTCCGGTTCCATGAAAGCGTTCTGGCATTTTTTCATGAAAATACCAGCTTATATCTTGAGTTTTTGAATCGTAAGTTGCAATTCCTAATTTGCCATTATTAAAATCCACACCTTTTAAGACAACTTTTTTGGCTCCAGTTTCGGCAAGAGCTTTCAAAATATTTTCGACATAGTCTTTATCATAACCTGAATCTTTATAAGGAAGCCCCAAAAGAAAAGATGCCTCTGTAAGATTTGGCACAATAACGTGAGCCTTACCACAAAGCTGAGCCATTTTCTTTGCAAAATCTGGGGTAAAGCCGGAATAGAGTTTTCCATTATCAGCCATACAAGGATCAACTATTGTAATAGTATCTTTTCCGCCAAAATCCTCTATCAGCTTAAACATTAATTCAATTTGTTCAAAAGAGCCAAGATAGCCTGTATAAATTGCATCAAAACTGATTTTCTCCTTCTTCCACTGCTGACAAATAGGTTCAATATCCTGGGTAAGATCCCTGAAAGTAAAACCACCAAAAGCAGTATGATTCGAAAGGACGGCAGTAGGAATTACACAACACTCAACTCCCATTGCAGAAATTATAGGCAGAGCAACTGTAAGCGAACACTTCCCTACACAGGAAATATCTTGAATTGTTAGTATTCTTTTCATAATCTTCTATATTATAAGATAAAGTATAACTAAAAAAAGATATACTTTTAAAGCTTTTTTTATTATATTTAAAAAGAATTTTCAGAAATTGTTTTTATTAATAGGAGATATATAATGTCAAAAAAACAAGTTCCTATCACCTTATTATGTGGTTATCTTGGAGCTGGAAAAACAACTTTGCTCAACCGCGTTCTGACAAATCAGAAGGGATACAAAGTTGCTGTTATCGTAAATGATATTGGAGAAGTAAACGTTGACGAACGTCTTATTTCAAAAGAAGCAAAAATTACAGACTCAAGCAGCCTGGTTCCTCTTACAAACGGATGTATCTGCTGTACTTTGAAGTCTGACCTGGTACAACAGATTGAAAACCTTATCAACACAGGAAAATTTGACTACATCATGATTGAAGCATCCGGTGTTTGTGAACCAATGCCAATCGCTCAGGCTATTCAGCAGATTGAAACAGGAAAAATTGATAACGTTGTTGGCGTTGTTGATGCAAGCCGTCTTGTAGATGAATTTGATGAAGGAAAATCTTTATTAAAGAAGGATATTGAAGAAGAAGATATTGAATCGCTTTTGATTCAGCAGATTGAATTCTGTTCAACTTTGATTGTAAACAAGCGTGATCTTGTAACAGATGAACAGATGAAGATGGTTCGTGCAGTTATCAACAAGATTCAGCCAACTGTAAAAGTTTTTGAAACTACAAAATGTGATGTTCCTGTAGAAGAAATTATTGGAACAAACCGTTTTGATTTTGAAACAGTTTACGCTTCTGCAGGCTGGGTAAAAGCTTTGGAAGAACACGACAAAGAAGAAGATGATGATGACGACGACGATCACGATGAACACGACCATGACCATGATCATGAAGAAGGACATCATCACCACCATCATCATGAACACAAACACGAAGGTGAATCAGAAGATGAATACGGAATTGGAAGTTTTGTTTACTACCGCCGCCGACCATTCAACCGCAACAAACTTGATGAATACGCTGCAAAATGGCCAAGAAACATCATACGTTCTAAGGGTGTAATCTGGTTCAGCGACGAAGAAGACATGGCATATGTTTTGGAAACTTCTGGTCGTCAGATTCAGGCTGGATACTCTGGAAACTGGCTTGCTTCCTGCCCACCTGCAGAACAGAAGCGTGTACTGGCAGAAGAACCAGAAATGAAGAAGGACTGGGATGAAAAGGTAGGAGACCGCATGATTAAGCTGGTAATCATTGGCCGCCATCTGGACAAAGAAGAGATTTCGAAAGCCCTGGACGCTTGTTTGGACTAGAGTTTTCTTTAGATTTGAATTTATAAAAAAGAATTCAAAAAAAGGCTGTCTGAACTCCTTTGCCCCGGAAGCTAAAGCCCCGGAGTTTCAGGAAGTCTGACAGTCTTTTTTTAATATCAACTAAAAACAAGAAAAGAAAACCGTCAAATAAAAATAAACATCTCGATAAAGGACCCCACCTCTCTGTAAATCATCAGGGATCATACACCAGCCTTTTTGTATATTACCTTCTGAATCTTTATGTTCTACAAGGAACCAATCTTTAGAATGCTTTTTTGCATCAGGGGAATAACCAATCATAGTAATGTAAAAGTATCCACCTTCTTCTTTTATGTATCCTGTTTGTTTGGAACCATTAGTATCAAGATATAAAGTTAAATCTCCACATGTTTCAAGAGCAGAGGAAGTCTCATATCCATAAGTTCTGCTAGTTTTCCCATCATAAGTGAAAGTAATCATTTTAGGAATCACAGATCCGGTATCAAAAAACTTTAGAGCATAATCTGCTTCCAGCCAGCCCGATTTTCCATTCTGTTCAATTTCGAGCCAGCATCGAGTCTTTTTTTCATCTTTTACGAATCCTTCTCTCATTTTTTTATCAATTCGGAATTTCAAAATATACATACACTGTTCAAAATCTAGATTCCAGATAATATTTCGCTTTTCAGGAGAATCATAAACAAAAGCAAGGCTTGGATCATCTATAACTAATTCTTTAAAATCGGAATACCCAATAGCATATGCATCCCTTTCTATATACCTAACCTGACACATATAACCATCTGATTCAAATTCATCCAGTAAACTTCCCAGCATCAATGGAGGCTTTTCCTGTACCGCAGGTTTTACAGAAGCCACAACTTCAGTTTTTTTCTTCTTATTCTTCTTTTTATTATTATTTTTAGCAAACAAAGAAACGGAAACAACTAATAATAATACCAAACATAAAACTCGTTTTCCCAATATTAACATCCTCCTACTATGTTTCTATAATAAAATTACTTATTACAACCAGAAGTTTCTAGACCAATAATACGCAATTCTTTAAGATTCGAAAGATTATAGACATCCAATCTATTATTATTATAAATTCTATTTCTATCACCCGAACTGGTACAGGCTACATCAGATTTATCATTCAAATGTCCAGTTTCATCAAATACATCATTTAAGCCTACCATATGATTCTTTGCACACTCTGTAGCAGCACTCAAATCAAAAACACCTATAAAGTAGAAATCACCTCGTAAAGCTTTATATTTTGCCATTTGAGCCCTTAACATATAGGGGGTAGAATTCGCAGCAGTCCAGTAATCCCAGTTTCCCTTTCCAAAAATTGTATCCATAGATTTTTTTCTATCAATACAACCTGAATCTTGGGCAAACAATTCTTTATTATCATTAATAGCTAAAGGATCTGAATATTTAGGATCAACTACATTGTTTTCTTTTCCGTTATTCATACTATAAGAAATATTTGCCATGGTAGTTATATAACATCCTTCTAAGTGTACATAAGAAGGTGCGATTAGCACTCCTTCTGCATTATAAATTTCCTTACCACTATTACCAAGCAAAATATTTTGATCCTTATAATTTGACATGTTATAGAATTCCTTTATTTCCCCTACCTCCAAACCATTTCTATCGCAATAATTCAAAGGATCTCCGGGACAAAAAGCAAACCAGTTTTGACCATCTCTAACAGGATCCTGACTAATAAAACATTTCATAGCTGGACAGTAATCTCTAAAGCCTAGATTTATCAAATGCAATCCACAATCCAAATTAGACTGACTATAACTGTATGAATAGTTTTTACCATTAGAAAGTTCATTTCCCCAAACATCCATACAATTTTCGTAAGTCAAATTCGAAAAGGCGTCACATACAGCAACGATATTATCCCGATAATTTGGAATTAGACATTCCACCTTCACACTTTCATCCAAACCAAAATCAGAATACAAATATGCACAGACCAATCCATCTTTAGAAATCACCGAAAAAGGTCTGGCCTCACAAGATTGATTTATAGAAACCTGTAAATCAGACTTGTGAAAATCCAGATCCATAGACCTAACTTCCCCCGACGCAGAAAACGAAGAATCGTCTATCCAGCGAACAGAAGCAGGCTCAAGATTTATCTGATCCGAAACAGGAACATAGTTTGTCACAGCAGATTGATTCATCAATAAAGGAACAATTTGAATTACATCCAAAGACATACCATCATATACAAAAGCCTTTGATTCACTTTCGTTTTTACATTCTCTTATACGCCGACCCCAAGGATCATAAGAAAAAGATAAACTTTCAATTGTAGAATTCTCATAGTCTTTCGTAATGATTTTTTCAGGTCTGTTTAAAGAACCATATTCAAGACTAACTTCAAACTCACTGCTTGTAACACCAGTAAGATTTCCATTCCTATCCCAAATAAAATGCATTCCATTATCTTTAGAATTTTCACCGTACTTTGAAACCAGTCTATTCATCGAATCATACTCATAAATAAACTTCCCCAAAGGATTTTGTACAGAAACAACATTGCCCTTTGAATCATACTCAAAAGAAGTTTTCCATTCCTCTAATTCACCAGGAAACTCTTTTACATATAATCCACAAGCTCTTGCATCTTTTAAATAATAATCCCCCAAAGAATCCACAAAAGGATAAATGCTTTCTACCAATCGCCCATTTTCATCATAAGCAAAACAAGTTTTTTTACCATTTTTATCCTTAACCCCAACGATACGTCCCTTTACATCTCTTTCAACAATCTCAGAAGAAACAATCTGACCAATACAATCCTTCGAAATTCTTGCTGACAATAGTCCCTTAAAATCGTATTCAGAGCAGACTTCATTACCATTAGAAAAAGTTCGCTTGGTTTCATTACCATTCAAGTCATATTCAAAAGCAACCCAAACATTTTTCATCAGATCACAAATCTTAGAAACTAAACCGACTTCATTATAAGAATAAACAAAATCAAATGAATTAGACTTTTTCTCAACACAACGACCAAAATCGTCATAAAAATACTCTATTTCCACTTGAGATATGTCATCTCTAAACAAGACAAGGTCTCCAGCTTCGTTATATTCATACTGATAGTCACAAGAATCCGACTTAAGTTTTAAAACCTGCCCAAGAGGATTTCTAACAATTTCGAGGCATTTTCCAGAATCACTCGTAATAATAGTCTTAAATGACTCATCATCATACTGATAAAGAAAAGTCCTTCCATTAAAATCAACCTTCTTTTTTACACGATTAAATGCATCGTACTCATAGGTCATTTCATTTCCCAAACTATCTATTTCCCTAATAATTCTTCCATACAAATCGTATTCATACTTATATTCATTTCCATTTTCATCTATACGACTATACGAATAATCTCCATAAGAAAATTGATAAGTTCCGTTTTTCTGATTGTCTAGATAAACAAGACGCCCTTTCTCATCACAAACAGATTTTGAAGCAACTCCATAAAAATCCTTAGATACCAAAGATTTATCATCCAGATTCCTATTCATCGAAATAATTTCACTATCTCCTTCTGCAGAATGAAGATAAGAACTCTCAAAGACTCCTGTAGAATCGTAAAAATACGAAACCTTACACCCTTGATTACTTTCCGACAAACCTAATTGTCCAGCCCCATTATAATCACCACGAATTTCCAAACCATTTCCATAGGTAATTTTCACAGGATTAGACAAAACATCATAGGAATAAGAAACACAACCATTTTTATCCAAAACTTCAAGAGGCCTACTCCAACTATCAAAAGTCACCTTCTGATACATCCGATCATTGTGATAAAGTGACAAAGAATCTCCATCGTAGGATGCCGAATAAGCTCTACAAAGATTTCCCGCATTATCAAAAGTCTTAGACGAAAGCATGCGACCGAAAATATCATACTCATTTAATATTTCATAACCAGGTCCTCTTTCTTTTATTTTCCGCCCATTTTCATCATAAAACCTTTCAAACACATTTCCTGAATAATCACGAATAGACACAAGTCTTCCGTAACAATCAAATTCCTGAGTAATAGTTAGACCACTTTTCTGACCTGTAACATAAAACGACCCATCTTTCCTATAAAAATAGTTCATCAAATTATTACTAGAATCATTTTCAGATTTTAATCTTCCTCCTTTGGAATAAGTCCAGGTCTTTGTAAACCCATCTTCAAAAACTTTTTTCACCATTCTTCCATATTTATCAAACTCATAAAAAGAAGGCACTCCCATCTGATTTTTACAGGTAACAAGAGTTTTTTCTCCATTACGTTTGTATGAAAGCTGCTTAAAAGTTATTTCACCCCTACTTAAAGATGATAAAGAATCCGCAGCAGATTCCCCCTCCACCGTTGAATAAGTTTCTGACAACAAAAAACCAGAATCATCATAAGCATACGAAATTCTTACCCCCTGTTTCGCAAGTTTTGATGAAGAAACACTTGAGCCTATAAGATTCCATTCAGTTTTTTCCAGCAAAAGATCAGATGAAGAAAAAGTATTTTCTTTATAAAGTTCACCATTAATAAAAGTTTTAATAATGTTTCCATGTCCATCATAAACATTTTCTTTTGTATATGATTGACCAGAACTTAAATCTTTAGAAATCACCTTAATTTCTCTGTTTTTGCAATCAAAGAACCTTTCAATAATCAATTTTCCATCAATTTTTTCAGTTCTCTTATTCAGGCTAGTATCATAGGAAATATCCGTTACAGATCCATCATAATCTTTAATCTTAGTAAGACGATTTTTGGAATCATATTCCATTTCTCGAACAAGACTACCGTAAGATGGAAGACTGTAAATTACTTTTACAAGACTGCCAAAACAATTGTATTCATAATCCCAAGAAACACCGTCTTCCCAACGACTTTTTACCAGTCCATTTGGATAATAAGATGCAGAAGAAACTACTTCATTTTCAAAATACTCACAAAGCAAATTTCCTCTATCATCATATTCATACCTCATCGAAAAACCATCAGGATCCTCAACACATGTAAGCTGCCCTCTGCTATTGTATTCCAATTTTTGCACACTACCATCATCATCAATTATCTGAACCGGTCTAAACAAAGAATTGTATACAAAACGCCTGCTTACTCCGTCCTCAGTAAAAGTTTTTATCAAACCATGAGAATCTCTTTCGATATTAATTTCACGACCGCAAGCATCTTTTACATAAACTGGAGCACCCCAACTGTCATAAACATAGATCTCTTCATCCCCCTCTACAGTCCTATGGATAGTCTTTAGATTAGGAACATCATAATCAAAATACTCTGTCTCAGATTTTTCATTAGATACAGACGTACATACATAATTACAAAGTGCAGGAATAAATTCGTGCTCCAACTGAACAAAGGAATTGTCAACCTTAATAATCTTTTCAAGTTTTCCCATTATATCATAAGTACAAGAAACGGGAACTCCATCATTTGCAATTACACTAGTCAACCAGTCTCCATTGTAGATATAGGAAGTCTTACCTGAAACAGCCCCTTCAATCGCAATAATTTTACCATTTGAATCCCTGGAAATATTGATAACTTCACCGGTCTTCAAAACAACCTGATTAATTTTTCCATTCTGATTACGATAAATAGTTTCGTTTCCATTAGGATCAACTTCACGTTCTAGAATTCCATAATAGGAGTAACATTTTTTATGTCCATCACTATAATGGATGATATAGCCACCTTCAGCATTACAGCTTGAATCAATTCCTCCATCTGCATTTAACCCCTGAAGATAATACCTGGCAGAAGATAATTCACTCATTGGTTTCCAAATACCATTACCTTCATACTTAAAAGGAATATCCCTTCCTTTTTCATCCAGATAAATCAGCATCTCAGAAGCACCTCTAGGCGAATCTTCTCCAGAATAAAGACCATACTTTACATAATAATTTCTATGAATTAGATAATTTCTAATTCTTTCAACATCTTCAATGTACTCTTTAATTTCCTGTAACTCATTCTTCGTCGCTGTAAATTCATTTATCTGATCCTCGCTTATGGCATCATAAAAAACGGACATTATCAGATCTCTCTCTTTGTAATTTTCATAAATCCTCATGAATTCATCTATTGCAGCAACAGTTTGATCAATCGAATCAGCAGCACCTTCATAACCAGGCATAAAGCATCTAAGAATTCTTGAATCAAGAGAACTAAACCAGCCCATTCCAAATGATTCACAAACAACATAAGGTAAGAGTGATCTGGAAACCTGGAAGGCTTGCAAATAATCCTGAGCAAGAAAATCAACATAGTCAGCAATATAATTACCACTAGAAATTCCTACAGGATCCCCAGTCCAATTATACTTCTCATAAGTTTTACCAAGATCATCATAAGCTTCACACATTCTATCTGACATTTCTTTACAATGCTTATTAGCATTTTCCAATTCTTTTTCAAACGTTGCTTTATCCCGGATTAACTCATCTTTTGTTCTATATGACTTCCTTGAACCTTTTAAAAGATTGTTTGTGTAATCTAGTTTCTTTTTTATATCCTTTACCGCAGCCACCGCAGACTCAATCGCACTCTCAGAATCCTTAGCTCTTTGCTCCGCTTTTAATATTTCCTCATTCTTTTCGGCAGCTGCTTTTTGATCTTCCGAACTTGGACCAGCAGGAACAGAAGAATCTCCAGATGATTGAGATCCTGAATCAGATGACGAAGAACCTGATGAACTACTTCCTCCAGAATCAGAAGAAGGCTTATCAGGAACATTATAAGCATATGGTGTCCCATTACTCATTGTGACATGTTTTATTTCCGCATAAAGAAATGAACACGAAACCAAAACTAAAACAAATATTATTTTCTTAAACAAAAGCTCTCCTTAATCTATAAAAGATTCATAAAACAATTTTCCCAAAAAACTGTCATTATTTTGAATCCTAGGAACATATCCCTGACTTTGACTTACAAAATCAATTTGTTGAACAGTTTTTCCATTAATGTATTTATCAGGATGGGATACAGAAAGAAGTCCTCCTTCTGATAAAGGAGAAAAAAACACACTCAAACCACCTTTCGCCCCAGTAGAAGTCCAACTTCCAATAACAGTTTTTCCAGCTGCTGCTTCAAAATTATTTTCAAATTCCTCCAACTTTTCAGATGAAGTAAAATAGACTGATAATTGCTCCACCATCGAAGAAACATCTAAATAAACATCACTATTCATTGAACCATAGGTGTACTTTTCCGTTTCGCAATTATTATCCGAATACAAGATTCCCATAATTTCATCTCTAATACCTCTTGAAGTAACTTCCTCTGCAAATGCTCCCATTAAATTATCAAAAGAAGAAAAATAATCTTCCATTGAATCCATTTTGACAACCGTAAAAGAAGCCCCATTTCCTGACTCATACCATTTTTTAAATTCATTCAAAGTGATAAGAGACAAATCCCTTCCACCAGGCGACTGTACAGAATTAAAAGCGTTGAACAAACTTGTATAATTCCATCCAGAAGCCATAAGTAAACCTTCAGAACCGACAGCATAAGTACTACAATTTCTCAGTTCGTACATAAGTTCAACGCAAGCGCCGAAACATGTATCAAACCCCAAAAATGCAAGTTTATCTCCTCCCAGTCCCCTTTCGAGTCCTTCTCTAACTTGCCCCAAAGACATGTAAGATCCGGAACTCTCATCAAAAGCAAATCCCTTATATGCCCCTGCCTCAAAATCCAAACAATCAATTTCAGATTCCCCGCTTCTCCAGCCTGTACCATGCCCCCACATCACAAGACCGTAATTTTCAGCAGGGTATTCCTTTTTTACATATTCCAGACAGTTTGAAAGAACATAAGACGATGCCATATCAAGTTCAGTACTTTCTCCAGGCTTTAAGTTCAAATCCTTACACTCAAGTTCTTCTGATACAATCTTCTTTGATTCTTCAGTTCTTCCAGTTTTCAGCTTAAATAATTTTCCACCAGTCCAATTTGAATCTGAAGTATCGTAAGAAGGACTTCTATCCATAAGCACGAAAACTGAATAAACATCTGTATTCAAATTTGACGATTCCATTTCAAGCATGTCTTCAATCGCAGCCGCTTCCAGATTATTATCAGCAGACATATAAACCAAAATCGACCAAAGCCTTTTTGCCTCTAAAGAATCTTCCTCCACTTCCTCATTTTCACGCCCCTTTACACAAGCATCATCCAGAGTTAGGTTGATTGTTTTTGAAGTAATAAATCCCATATCACAAGCAGAAAATACAAAAAGTGCAAAAACACTAAATAAGACAAATATAAAAATTGAAAAATTTTTTTTTCGTTTGATAAATTCCTCCTGATAAAAACTAAAAGGCATTTAAGCCCAGAGGATCTTCCCAAACACTTCCATCTTCATACTCAACTCTACTTATATACAAATAATCAACTTCATAAGGATATTCAGGAATCTCCGACAAATAAGGATCAAGACTTATACAAGCCTCCAGACTATTCCCACCTTCAAGTTCTTTTGAAACAGAAATTACAAAATTACTCTTCCCATTACTGATAGGTTCACCTTCTTCATCAAACAAAAAGAACACTAGAGTAAAATTTTTTATTGTTTTCTCTGATTTATTCATAAGGAACAAATCAAATCCTGCTGCTTCAAACTCTCCAGTTTCCGAAACCAGTCTGACACTTCCACTCACTAAATAAGGACAAGCTTCCTTTGCAAATAAGGAACAAGAAAAAAGATTTAGAAACAAAAGCAGAAGAAAAGCCTTCCCCAATATTAATTTCACAGCTCCAAATCTCTTTGATAATAAATCACAGAATCTTTTCTTCATTTCCTTCATCTTTTTTCACCTCCTCTTCCACGAGCACCTCTACACCCCCTGTACTTATTCTTTGCTCCAAATACTTCTTATAAATACTTAAAACTTCTTTAGAAGGACTTCCTTCCTCACAGACAATTTTCCCAAGTAATTGATTAGCCCCCTCGTAATCTCCATACAAAATCATTTCTTCAACCTTATCCAAGGCCCTATCAATACTTGAAACCTGAAAACAAAGAATCTTACTTCTATCACCAAAAATCAGCATATTATTTTCAAGTTCGACAAAAGAATTCTTTCTCCCCTTGATCCAGCAATTTCCAAGTGCCATATTTTCGAACACGAATAAACCATTTTTATCTGTTAATGTTGTTTTCAAAATCCCCTTCTGTCCCTTACAAGAAATAATAAATTCCTCAACAGGCAAATTATTTTCATCAACAACATAGCCACATAAATCTCCGTTTCCAGAAAACATTGAATTCGAAGCACAAGAAACTAAAGCAAATACAAACAGACCTAAAAAAAGATATTTTAAACTTCTATTTATTTTCATCATCTTTTACTCTTTCCTTTTTAATCATTTTTCCATTTCGATCCTTGTAAAAAACAATACCTGAGCCATCCACATACCGAACTTCACCAACTTTTGTAAGATTTTCTTCACTCAGAACCTTTTTTCTGGACTCTTTTTCCTCAACAATTTTTTTAGGCTCAACAGAAGAACTTTTCAAAGAAACATCAAATATTCTCCAGGCCCCCTCAAGCACTTGCAAATTCACCCCCAAATCAAAATCCATCATCTCTTCAAAAAGTACATCCGCCAGAAAAAAAGCCGAATCCTCCACCTGTATTCTCAATTCCTTTACTGCAAGATTCCTTGATTTTAATAATTCCCCAAGACTCTTAAAAACTTCCAAATTTCCAAGCTTAAAACGAATTGAATAAGGAAAATATTTTTCTTCTATTAATATACAATTATCCTTAAGCAATAATTCCCTGATTTCTTTCTGATAAGGAAGCTCCGATTTTTCCTTCAAATATTCAGTCTCCGAAAAATCATCATTTCCTCTTCTTTCATTTCCGCTTCTTTCATTTTCGCTTCTTTCATTTCCCCTTTCAAAAATTCCTTTTTCACAAGAAAAGAAAAAGGAATTTCCCGCACCTTCATACGAAACCGGCGATATTTCAAAATGCTCATTTCCTTTAAACTTAAATAGCTCATCAGGACTCATATCCTTTACCTGCATAGAAACAAACTCTTTCTTATCTCTTATCTTCCAGGTCAAAACAGAAATTTTTCCATTTGCTTCTTTAAGGCATTCAAAAAGTTCTTCAACAAATCCTCCCGAAGTCACAAGTAAATCATCAGACCCAATAATTTCACTTTCATTTTTTGCTGAATTCTTTCCCTCATCCAAATCAAGCTCAGATAAAGAATCATAAGATGATTTAGGAACAGCCGAATTCCATTTAAACAAAATCACAAATATTGCAAATAAGAGTAAGAAAAACGGAAACATGATAAAGAAGAAGTCCTTACGAAACCGTTTAAATCTCAAGCCTTCAAAATAAATACCCCCCTTTTTTCTATAAGCAGAATATTTTCCTTTATCCATCACAACCACATCAGATAAGATTCCATTTTTCCCCAATCGAAATCTTGAATCAAAACAAAATTTATTCGAAAAACAAGGATGCCTTTTTTCCAATTCAGAAAAAATGTATTTTTTCTTCCTCTCTCCTAACAACTTGGAAAAAGGCATGGGAATTAGATAACGGTCATATTCGTTCTTCCTAACTACATTTTCATTTTTCATACGACTTCCTCACCCTGCTATAAACTTCTCCATCTCCATAAGGCCCAATCCATTTAGCATAAAACAAATCCCCCTTATCTGAATTTTCCACCAGCATAAAGGAATCCGCCCTAGTCCAGGAAATATAGTCCAACTTCCACATGGCCTTACAAGTTTTCTGCCATTCCACAAATGAATCAAAGCCTCTTCCACAAGAAGTTTCCCTAAAAGATTCCGAAATAAATCGACTTGATTCAAAAGCCAACTTTTTTTCCATTCTTTTTTGATAAAGGTCCCCGCAAAGCCCCAAAGATGATGACAAGGCACAAGCCAGAAATGTCTGCACACAGATGAAAGCTAAAAGTTCTACGAACCTCAATTCATCAGCCCCCTAATTGCAATTCTATTTTTTTCCTTTGATTCCTCAGAAAACTTTTCCATTTCTTTCGAGTACTTTTTTATATCTACAGTTGCTTCTTTTTGAAAACCATTAAAACAAGCCAGACAAACCATATTGATTAAGACCAGGCCCAACAAAGCCCCTTTACTCCCAGGAAACAATATCGCCCGCCTCCCCTTGACCACCTTCTTTTTTGTCAGCCCCGTAGGAAATGAGTACAAAGGGTAAATTTTCCGGCAAGAATGATGGAAGAGCCGAACTTTCAGTGCTGATATATTCAAAATCTCCTCCCCAGGGATCAAGGCCTGGCTTACGGTCAAGATATGGTCCCTGCCAGTTCTCCGGTACCGGATACAAAACTGGTTTTTCCCATAAGGCTCCAAGTCCCTGCTCCGAAGTTGGGAATCGCCCGCAGTCAAGGAAGTAGCACTGCAAGGCCGAACTAAACTGGTTGATTTGACTACGTGCCGAGGTTCTTTTTCCCAGCGAAATGAGTTTTGTTGCCGAAACCATGCTTCCGGCTGTAAGCACTGCCCCGATGGCAAGAACTGCCAGTGTTTCAACAAAGGTAAATCCATCCGATTTCTTCTCCTTTAATTTTTTTAGTTTTTGTAATTTTTTATTCAATTAAACCTCCTTCTCATTCCAATAAATCCAATTTAATCAAAAGAATTTCATATCATTCATAAAAGGCATAAAAAACTTCATCACCAGACACAAAAGAAAAACTCCAGTAACACAAATAAACAGCGGTTCAACAAGACAAAGACAAAGCTTCCGTCTTTTTTGAGCTTTTTCATCTATCCAAACCGCAAGTTTTTTAAACACTTCACTGGATTTCCCGCATGAATCCGCATAATAAAACGCCTCCTGGTACTTTTTCCCCAAACAAAAGGCATTCTGCAGACTCATACCAAACTCCAGTTTTTCACCAGCCTCAACAAATGATTTTCCCAAACGAGAATCCGCTCCCAAAACGTAAACTGCACTAGCAACAGCAGCAGAAACATTGACCCCCGCCTTAATCAAAAAATCTATTCCAAGAAAAGCCTCATACAACTTGTCCTCCGAAATGATTTTTCCAATCACAAAAAAAATGCTGCCACAGACTCCTACCAGAAAAAAAAGATAATTCAAAACCTGCCCGTAATTAGCGTCGCCACTTAAATTACAGACAAAAAGAGATGCTAAAACCGCCAGAGAAACCACAAAAAAAGGATAAAGACTTACTTCCAGCAATTTGTTCTTATTCTGATACTTTCTTTCATACTTTAGGTTCAGATATTCCAAAGTCTTTCTCAAATCCCCCGATTTCTCCGAAAGCGAAATAAAAAAAGTATAAGAATCATCAAAGTTGATAAAAGGACAGGTTCTAAAAGCATTAGAAATTAAATTGCCTTCCTGCAAACACTCAAATAAATACGCAGCACTTCTAGAAATTCTATTTTTGCGTTTTTTATTCTTATGCATCATAATTTGCAGACTTTCCGACAAAGTCATATTCTGCCGCACATACAAATCAGCCAATTCGCTTGTGAATTTTCTGACCATATATACCTCCCGGTAAAAGAACCTTACGCTTATATTTTCCAGACTTCAAATCATCAAGAGTTTTATTAAAAGCTTCCGAAAAATTCGTTAAATGAATGAACAAGTCATCAAGTTCTTCTTCACTCATAAATTTTTCTACCAAACTTCCAAACTTGACTTTAGGGATGGCCAAATCCGCACATAAAAAAATTTCCTCATCCTTATAATCCAATTCCTGACAAATCGTCGCCCTTAAAATAGAAGCCAAAAGTTTTCTTTCCAGACCAAGATTTTCCAACCTCAAAATAGCCTCTCCAGGTCCCGAAGTATGCAAAGTTGCAAACACCAGATGCCCGGTCAAAGCCGCCCTCAAAGCAACCCCAGCCGTAATTTCGTCCCTGATTTCACCAATCATAATCACATCTGGATCCTGTCTAAAAACATGAGCCAAAGCCTCGTCATATGATGTAAAATGATTTTCATCTACCTGTATTTGACTAACCCCTGGAATCACATATTCAGGCGGATCTTCCATACTGATTATTTTCAGTTTCTCAGATTCCCTTTTTTCCATTTCAAGTAAAACCGCAGCAACTGTCGTAGATTTTCCAGCCCCTGTAGGACCACAAACCAGAACAAGTCCATTTTTAGCCTTCAAAATTTCATCAATTCCACACAACTGGTCTTCATTAAAGCCCAAATGTTTCAAATCCAAAGGAACCCTACTGGTATCCAGCAATCTCATCACTAGAGATTCCGAACCCAAATAGTTTTTTCCAATCACCGGAACAGTCGAAACTCTGACAAAAATCGGATCCGTACTCTCATACACAAACCGCCCATCCTGACACCTATGCTTTTCAATTACGTTCATTCCGGCAAGCAGTTTAATTCTCTGTACAAGTTCACAAACCCTTTCTTCTACAAGTTCTTCACCCCTCTCCAATCGCCCGTTTATCCTGAACCTCACACAATTTTTTTCTATATGAATATCCGTAGCCTTCTTGCTTCTAGCATCATGCAAAATACTATCCAGCAGAAGCACTGCAGCAGCTTCCTTTTTTTCATTTTCCTTTCCATTAAGAAAAAGAGCCTGCTCTTGCTCATCCCCAACTCTTACACCAGCCTTATAAAGTCCCGAAACACAACGCCTCAGCTGGTCACGATTTCCTTTTACAAAATCGATTCTCATTTCCTCTTTTAGTTCCCCAGGGCAATCATCCAAAGCCCTGACCGAATCCAAATAATTTTTAAAAGCCCTTCTCAATCTCCCTTGCAAAACTACATCATCTAAGTTTTCCAATAAAAAGATGATTTCAGAACCATGCTGCTCTAAAATGGCCGCCCCATTAAAAAGGCAGTAAGCAGGAGTCAGTTTAAAATCAAACATTTACAAATCCCCCATCCTTTTCTTAAAACTAGCAATTCTCTCCTTTGCCCAGTCCGCATCATATTTTTTTTCACATGCAGAACTATCTTCTTCCTCCAGATGAGGAACCAGATAAATTACCATCTGCGATTTTTCCTTAGTAGTATTCTTAGCCTTAAAAAGATTTCCCAACAAAGGTATTTTTGATATAAATGGAGTTCTCTTTTGTTGATTAGACTCCGCATTCAAAACTAGCCCGCTCAAAACAACAGCTTCTCCGCTTCTTCCCCTAACTTCTGTTGTTACAATTTTTTCAGATGTAGGAGGCGGGTTCCCAGTTGATGATGAAGTATCAGTTCCCTGTCTGGAAAGTGATGCCGTAACAGAGCTTGTAATCATTCCATCTCCGCTTACCCAACCTAAAACCTCAAGTTTTATTCCCGAAGTTATTTCTTTAGTTACACCAGAATAAATTGGCAGTCCTGTATCAGGGTCTACATTGTTATCCCTATAACGATAAGTATTTGTATTCTGAAAATTGATTTTTTTACCCGAAACTCCATGCAAGGTTGTATCTGCAAAAACCTTAGTTTTATTTTCTTCAATAGAAGATTGAAGTTCAGCCGCAAAAGAAATTCCAAAACTAGTTACAACATTCAAATTAAAATTCATAACCGACCCCAAAAGGGCTGAAACATTATTTTTGTCTCCAAGTTTTAATCTGCTTGCCCCTAGTGATGAAGACCAGGCATTTTGATCTGTTTCGTCATACTGCAAAATCAATAAATCATAACTAAGTCTTTTTACCGGCTGATCACAAAGCTCCAGTTGTTTTATAAAATTTTCATAAGCACTTTTACTTCCCCTAAAATAAAGAACAGAATCGTCATCCGCCAAAGAAAGACTTGATTTATCAATAGAAGGTGGTAAATGGCTCATAAGTTCAGAAGGTTTTATATACTTTAAACTGATTGGGTACAGGCTTTTTTCAATATCCACTTCTTCAATTAAACTTAAAATGTCCTCATTTTCTCTTTTACTTGCAAAACATAAAAAAGAATTTTCATCCGGCAGAGCAAGACACTCCAGTTTTCCAACTCTTTTTACCAGATAAGAGAAAAAATCCTGAGACTTTGTGAATTTAAGTGAATATTTTTTCCAGCTTCTGTTTCCAGTAATGAGTTCAGTTTTTGCATCTCCATTTGTAAAGATGTAGAAAATATTTCCATCCAGAACATAAGAAAAGCCTGCCTGGGCACATAACTTTGCAAGTGTGTCGGTAAAATCTATGCCATCAAAAACCGAACGCTGCAATTTTACATCCCCATTCGCCAGCAAACAAAAATTCAGATTAGAATTTTCAGCCTTTGCAACAGAAAACAGTTTTTCAATCGCATCAGAAAATTTACAATCTCTAAGATCAACTGTAAAAAATCTTCCAGAAAAACCAATCTTACAAAAAGAATCCGAAGTTTCAACTTTCCGAACATCATTCTTCCTGGCAAAATTGTATCCTGCATCGCTTTTGACCAGTTCGTAATTGCCAAACTGTTTAGCCAATGCCTTCAACAAAAGTTCGTCCGTTACGCCATTAAAATGAACCGAAACCCTGGCAGAAGGAAGACTATCAAAAGTAATCACACAATCAACAAAACTCGACAGTTTTTCCAAAATCTGTGCAGGAGATAAATCGCATGCATCCACATAAAGAAGACCCGCTTCCCTTTTAGCCATGAACTTACTCACCGTCCAAACTTTGTCACCCTTATTCACAAACAGGCGATTTACTCTCAAAAAGGTCTCAAAGGCAGAGTCAAAGTCACTTCCTGCAAATTTCAAATCACCCTTTCCACTGACAGTGTCATCAGGGACAATCGAAATCTCAGAGTCCAGACTCACCGCATAAAGAATGTCTTTAATCTCGCAATCTGAAAAATCCCAGCTGTAGTAAGGCCCCTGCGCAACCACAAAATAACAAAAGCCAACCAAACAAGCTAAAAAAGTCAAAAAGCGTTTGGGACTTTTTCTCAAAATAAAACGCACTCGTCTCAAGTTTTTTCCTCCATCATAGTTATTGCCACAAAAGACGATTTTTACCAAAATTTTGAAAAAAATTTAAAAAATTTTTACTTTTTTTAAGATTGCCTATTTCTTTTTTATTCATTACAATTCAGTAAAAGTCAGTTTGACATTTCTACCCTAATTCAGGAGGCGAATATGGACAGCGGGTCGAGTTATCCCATATATTCATTAATCACAAATCGCAGCCTCTTGAATAAATTCAGCTTCTAAAAAGCCTCATATTTCCAGTATTTTTATTCATTTGGCTCCTCTATCATAAAAATTATTTTGCGGAGTAGACGATGATTACATATTGGCAGCAGATTGACGGTCAGTTTTCTAAGACCAAAAAAGATTCTATAGACACTTCTCTTCCTCTCTGGGTTGATGCAAGAAGCGTAACTCGTGATGAAACAGTCCTTTTACAGGAAGAATACCAGATTGAACAAGACCACATTCTTGACGTTCTGGACCCAGATGAACTTTCGCGTATTGAAGATGGTGATTCAGGCTATATTCTTACAATCGTCCGTGTCCCTTGTTATGATCCAGCAGCAGAAACCCCTTATTTTACCGTTCCAATTGGTATTATTATTAAAGGCAAAATCATTATCACAATTTGCTGGACAGATAATGAGGTTCTAAAAGATTTCGGTGCAAACAGAATTCGTAACGTAAGGCTTAACGACTTCCCTTCCTTCATCGTTCACATTATTAACAGAGCCAACCTGAACTTTTTGCGCTATCTTAAAGAAATAAACCGACGTTCTACCAGCATCCAGAACGAAATGCGTATGGAAGTTGAAAACAAGGAAATCCTCCTCCTCTTGGGTTTGGAAAAATCTTTGTTCACCTTTACAACTTCCCTCAAATCTAACTCGCTTTTACTGCAAAAGATGAAGAATCCCCGCCTCATTAAGTTTGATGAAGATGATCTGGACTTTGTAGAAGGCGTTGTAATTGATAACCGACAGGCAATTGAAATGGCCGATACCTATACAAACGTTCTTTTTGCCGTTATTGACGCATTTTCTTCGGTAACTTCAAATAACCTTAACGTAGTGATGAAGAAGCTGGCCGTTATCAACCTGGTTATGATGGCACCAACCTTTGTTACAAGTTATTTTGGTATGAACTTTAAGCTTCCATTCGACAATCTTGCAGGCTATATTCCGGTAATTTGTGCCAGCCTTTTATGTCTTGTTTCGGTAGGCTTAAGCTGGGCCCTATTGAGTGTAAACCGTAACTCAATCAAAAATTTTAGGAATCAAAAAAAAATCTCTAAAAAACAAAAACAGAAGCTAAAGGCTGAAAAGAATAAGATTAAAAAACAGGAAAAGAAACTTAAATAAATTATCTTACTGAGCAGCAGAAACGGAAGCCCATGTAGTTGTAGCATTCGTTTGGGTCATAAGAGTAGCGGTCACCTGCAAAAAGGAAGGCCGTATAAGCCGACCAGCTGCCACCCCTGCTCACTCTTTCAAAACCAATTGGGGCCCCGTAAACATCATCATTAGTATAATCTTCAAACCAGTCCCAGCAGAATTCCAGAACATTCCCACTCATATCGTAAATACCAGCAGAATTTGCATTACCAGTTCCTGGCATTGCTGAACTTTCTGGATCAAAAGGAAGACCTGCTGTTCCAACAATTCTTGAAGCACTTGCGTTTTCAAATGACCAGGCATACAAAAGGCCTTCTTCCGCATCATCAGAAACCTGACCGCTAACTAAATCTCCACGTTGAAAACCAATTTTAGTTCTACGGGCTGCATATTCCCATTCAGCCTCAGAAGGAAGTCTATAACCATCAGCTTCCCAATCACACTGACAAAGATCACAGGCAGCAGTATCGCTGGAATCCCTAAGAACTTCTCCTTTGTATGTATAACATGGAACCTTGTTACGAATTTCCGAAAGTGCATTACACCAGACAATGGCATCGTACCAAGAAATCATTGTTACAGGCTGAGAACTATTTTCTTCTATAGGAGCAGCTCCTCTTTTACCAAAAGAACCGCCCTGCCCAGGGTTCTGAAAGTTATAGCCAATTTTTTCGGCCCTGTTTTTTACTGTATACCAGAGAGAATAAGTTGTTTCAAATTTATTGATAGAGAAAGGTTGCAGCGTTCTTTCTGCAGTATAGCTTTGAGTATCTTCACCGATTGTATAAGTAAGATTAGAACGAAAAGTAACCAGACTGATGTGGGCAAAGTTAGACTGTGCAAAAAGCCCCGCACTTAGCAAAGAGGAAACTAATGCTATACTAATTTTTTTACAAATTCTCAAATCTTACCTCAAAACTATTATAACATGCATTCGGGCTTTTTTAAAATTTAACACCACCTTATACTTATAAAGTATTCAACTGTGTATTGGTTACGGCCCATCCCTTATCATTTTTTTCAACTTCAAGCCATACATAAGTACCCTTTTCGCCAAGGCTGCCAGGGTTAATTACTACTGTATCGCCAATTTTATCAATTCCAGTGCCTTCGTGAATGTGACCACAAACTACAGCTACCGGCTGATGTTCCTTTATAAAGTCCGTAAACTTTTGACTTCCTGCATGGTGTTCTCCATCAAAAGAATCCAAAAGTCCACAAATTGGAGGATTATGACTAACCAGAATAAGACTCTTCCACAAAGATTCATCGCCAGTATCTTTTACCGAATTCAAAACAATATTAAAGTCGCTAAGAATTTCATCTTCACTTCTTTCAAACTCTGTTTTACCAGTAAAGAAAGTTCCTCCACCAGCTCCAGCAAAAGCTAATCCCTGATGAAATACAAGAGCCTTTTCTATACTAACATCTCTTTCTTCCATATCGCCCAGAAATTCGATGTTATCGCAGTTTCCTAATACAGAAAAAAATGTATCGTGTTTTGTACAAAGTGCTTCCAAAGCCCCCTTGCCAGTTTCAGGCTTAAAACATTCGGCAAAATCTCCACCAAAAATTACAGCATCAGCCTGCTGGAAAAGGTCGTCCATTTTATCTAAAACTTCATTATGAGCGTGTAAATCTGAAATTACCAAAATCTTCATATCAGCTTCTCCTTAAATCTTTCTATTTAATAACTTTTTCAAAAGCCTCTTTTAAGGCCTGCATCTGTTCCTTTGAACCAATTGAAATTCTAACAAAGTTTTCAATTCCAGGTGTTGCAAAGTGTCTGATTAAGAGCCCCTCATTCTTTATCATTTTATAAAGTTCTTCTCCAGAAATAGAAGGATGTTTTGCAAACAAAAAGTTAGTCTGACTCTTTATTACATAAAAGCCATTTTCACTTAAGAAATCGTAGAACTTGTCTCTTTCCTCTACAACCTTTTTAGAAGTTTCTACATAGTAAGCAACATCAGTACAGGCAGCCTTTCCAGAAACCTGAGAAAGAGCGTCAATTGGAAAGTGATTAACTGAGTTTTTTACAGTTGTAACAATGTTCACCAGTTCTGGATTTGCTACAATATAACCAAGTCTCTGTCCTGCCCCGCAAAGAGATTTAGAAAAAGTTCTTACAATTACCAAATTCTTAAAATCCTTAAGAAGAGGAATACAAGACTCACCGCCAAAATCCACATAGGCTTCATCAACTATAAAAATTTCATCAGAACTTGCCTTAGAAAGCATTTCTCTTACCTGATTACGAGTAAGGCCCAGGCCGGTAGGTGCGTTCGGATTGGCAAAAATTATGCCTCCCTTATCACTCTTTGCCCTTTTAAGCATTTCTTCTACATCCAGGCTCCAGTCTTCTTTAAGAGGAACAGTATCCATTGGAATATTGTAAAAGCCTGCATAAACAGGATAGAAGGAATAAGTAAACTCTGGCATAACAAACTTTTTTCCAGAATCAAAAAAGGCATAAAAAACAAAAGACAAAACCTCATCAGAACCATTTCCTGTGTAAATCATATCAGGAGTTACGGTAAAAGGAATTTTATCTTTTTCTGATGGAGTAACTTTATCACCATCAACCTTTGCCCTACAAAGAACTCCACCACACTGATTAAGCATATCAGCAATTGCGGCATGCAGTTCAGTGGAATCTGGGTCAGGATAAAGTCCCATTTTTTCTGGATGCGACTGAACAAAATCTATAAGAGCCTTATTAACCTTTGGACTTGGAGCATAAGGATTTTCGTTAGCATTAAGTTTTATATAAACACGGTCTTTTGGCTGCTCTCCTGGAACATAAGGATGCAGGCCTTTCATACGATTAGAAACTATCATAATCATATTTTATGCTTTTCTATTATTTATTTCAATTAAGTTGTTGACATATAAACATTCCTGCGTTATATTTTACTACGTCAGACGTAGTACGACAGACGTTACATCGCCTGACAAAGCAACGACTGTCGGAGGATAAAGCGATGGTATCAATCAGTAGTGATGTTATACGGGGTTATAACGACACAATGATCTTGTACTTGCTCTCAAAAAGTCCTTCTTACGGGTACGAAATTTCCAAGGAAATAAAGGCCTTATCCGAGGAAAAATATGTAATAAAGGAAACAACCCTTTATTCTGCTTTTACACGAATGGAAGATAATGGATACATTGAATCCTATTCCCAAATGGCAGAAACAGGAAAGAAAAGAACTTATTACCGTATCACCGAAAAAGGAAAGAGTTATTACAAGGAAAAGTGTGAAGAATGGCACCTCACAAAAGAGGTTGTGGAAAAATTTATCGAAAAATAAATGAAAGAGGATAATTGAGGAAGAGTTATGGAAACTATTAAAAATTATTTAGAAGCAATGTTTAGAAATTTACCACAAACAGAAAAAGTTTTACGTGCTAAATCTGAACTTTTTCAAATGATGGAAGATAAATACACAGAATTAATTCGCGAAGGAAAAACCGAAAACGAAGCTGTGGGAACTGTAATTTCGGAATTTGGTAATCTTGAAGACCTTGCTGATGATCTTGGTATTAAGGACATCATTGTTACAAGCCGAAACGAACAAATTAATCGCCGCAAGGTAACTTTTGACGAAATTAAAAAATACCTGGAAGCAAAGAGAATTTCTGCCTATATGAACGCTACTGCAATTATGCTATGTATCTGCTGCCCTGTTGGACCAATCTTTTTTGGAGATGTTTTAAAGAATGACTCTTTGGGCGTTATTTGCCTTTTCTTGATTCTGGCTGTAGCAATTATGTTCTTTATTATGGCATCTTCAAGACTCGAAGATTTTAAGTTCCTTAAGCAGGAAGCATGTACATTAGATGCAATTGGAAAAGATTATGTTATCAATGCAAAAAGAGAATACACATCATCTTACAGCGTAAGACTTTCTATTGGTGTTTTACTCTGTGTTTTGTGTGTACTGCCTTCAAGCATAGTACATTCCACTGGCCCTTTAGAAGACCTTGCAGATGCCCTGCTCTTTATCTTCGTAGGTGCCGGTGTATTCCTTATTGTTTCCAGCAATAAAATTAAACATTCATACGAAAAATTATTAAATCTGGAAAAAGAAACTGTATTCAAGGAGAAAGATATGGAAACTCAGTATTCAAATAAAAAACTTAAAGCAATTATGTCGGCTTACTGGCCAACTGTAAGCTGTATATATCTTTGTGTTAGCTTCATCACAGCAGAATGGGCATATACCTGGCTTATATGGCCAATTGCGGCAGCTCTTGCTGCAATCTTAAAGGCTGTTTTTACAAGTTCTGAAGAACAATAAAGATAAAGAAGCTTAAAAAGGAGAATTATTATGAACAAAAAAACATATCTGATAATAATTTGGACAATTACACTTTTTGTTATTATTTTTTCAAGTTACCATTATGTTAAGCAATTCAAAAATGAATACGGCGATTTTAAGACTCAAATAAAAGAATTCTTTTCTGACTATGATGATGAAGATGATGACTTTGAATGGAACGAAGACTCATCTTCTGACTCAATAAAAGGTCAAAAAAACATTAATACAAGCTTAGATGAATTTTCTAAAATCAAACTTGAAGGAAATATAATGGAACTTACAATCAAAGAAGGTTCCGACTATCATCTTGAATGTGCCTTCAACAAGGAAAAACTCAAGCCTGCTTTTGAAGTTTCAAACGGACTTCTAAAAATTAACCAGAATGTAAAAGGCCGTTTACATGGAAATAACCATTGTAAGCTTATTCTTACCCTTCCTGCACAAACGAAACTGTCATCTACAGACATTAATGTAAACGTTGGTTCAATAATGCTAAAAAACTTTGACTGCGAAAACATTGATGTAGAAATAAATGTAGGTAGCATTTCAGTTAAAAACATGGACTTCAAAACACTTGATACAGAAACAAACGTTGGCGAAATCTTAATCAAAACTCGCAATGGAATTTCTGAATATAGTCTTGATGTTGAAACTGACGTTGGAGAAGTTAGAATTGACGACAATAGCTATAAACACAGCTATAAACGTTCTGTTCCTGGCTCTAAAGAAATCAATGCTACAACTAATGTTGGTGCTGTTTCTGTAGAGTAAAATTCTCCACCTTACCCCCTAAACCTTGTTTTAATAAAACCGATAATTTATAATAGGGTTTAGGGAAAAATAATGGCAACAACATCAAATTTAAGTTCAATTATCAGATACTATTCAGAAAAACAAAAATCTCCTTTTATCGATTTAAGAGATTTCTGCAACTATATCAAAAAATACGCAGAACACCATGTAGAAGAACAATCTGAACTAGTAAAATACCTGGGAGACCCATCTTCCACTTTATCAGCAGAACTTCAAGGACTTTCAGAAAAACACCTTGTAGCTGTTATTAATGCAAACAACAAAAAAACAATTGTCTCAGTTTCTTTTTTCGCCATGAAATATGCCAATCAGTTTAAGGAAATGCTTAAAAACGATTCTGTACTCTATCCTGTCCTTTCTGATTTGCCAAAATTATTTCCTGTAAATGTACTGGAACATAAGGTTGCTAATCAATACATACCTGAAATAATGAACAAAGACACTAGCAAATCTCCACTTTTGTATATTTTGGATTTTAGCCGTGACATACCTTCCATGCTGCTTCCTGCCTGCGTTCCAATCAAGGTACTTTTAGATACAGCCCAGCAGAAAATCCGAAAAATTCTCAAAAAAGAAGAATTCCACGATTACTACCTTAAAAAATTAAGAAGTACTAATCCAACAAAAGAAATCTCAATCAGAAATTTCTACTCCACCTTTGTTGATACTGAAAACTACATGTATGCAGATTTTAATGATGGAGACGATTACTACATCTGGAACCAGGCCCTTTATCTTATACGCCAGGATTTAGAAAAGATTCAGGATCGTACTATAGAAGACACAAATATTTTGCAAGCCATACAAATTCTGGAAACAAATTCAACATATCTTAAAGAAAAATTCCAGGCAGAACATATACGTAGCGAAGCCCTTAAGGAACTGGAAACTGAACTTGCAAAAGCCCCATTCTTCTTCTCAATGAATCAAATCTTAAAGTTCCATGACCAGAACGGCCGCCTGCTTTACGGAAAATACAGCGAAGACGACTTAAAAGAATTTTTACAAAGGATGACTACAGATGGAGATGCAAACCAACTTCCTCCTCTCCTCATCTTCAAAGTAGAATCAGGAACCCGTTATTACATTTACAAAAAAAAGGTTATACAGGTAATTGTACGCCTTTGTAACGAAGCACACGGTTCTATTGAACAGGAACTGGAAGAAGTCTGGTACAAATCCCTTTTGAATTACGAAAAACTTCCAGAAATGACCAATGCCTCAGAATTCGAAGCCTGCCTACACGAACTTGTAGAAAAACAATCGCCAGTTCTGTACGCTCTTTTAAACGCAAACTTCATCAACCTGCTTGCTTATGAAAAAGATGATGATGAAACTATGGATGGCTTTCATTTATTTGTAAACGGAAAACTTATGAACTACAGCGATTTACTTTTGCTCAAAAACTCAAAAATATTAGCAAATGCTAAATCTCGTCTGCCATTTATATACACAATTCCTGTACTTTCCTGGTTAATTTCTTTCTTCAACACAAGAAAAAAGGAAAAACTCCTGGAAAAGAAAGCTTATACATCAAGCTCAAAAACCACAAGCATTGACGATATTTTAGATGATGAAGATGGCGACTCATCTAACTCTAAAAAATCATCTGCCAAACCAGTTAGTAAAACCGAAGCCCTGGCCAGTGCCGCAAAGGATATTACAAAAGACTTAATTCCAGAAGGCTCAACTTTGGACCGTGAATTGAACTTCCTTACAAAACAATGGAACAAAATGATTTCCAAAGAAGCCTACAATAATCTTATAGAAGACGTAAATTCTTTAATCCGCGATTACACAAGACGTGTTGTAAAAACTTTGAGTGCTACAAGTTTTACCCGCGAACGTGTAGAAAACCTTGCAAAAACTTTGGTAAAAACTCCAAACATGCAAAAAATAAACGAAGAAAAAGCCCTTACCGAATATGTAACCCTTTACATTTTAAGGCTGGTAAGTAACTTTTCAGACAAAAGATAGAGTTTTTTATAAGGTTTTAAGCTCGTTTCCCCAGCGAAACGAGTTTTTTTTTATTTTTTTTCATTTTTTTTTGCTTTTCATTTCCTTTTTTAACACATCTTGGAAATTATATATATGCAAGGTTTTTCCCCTTGTGATGATAATCTGGCCAGTCATCCTAACTTTTTATGTGAAAGAGGTGTTTTTAATGAACCAGTTGAATTCTATTATTCTGGAAGGGAATCTTGTAAAAGATTCGGTTTTGTCGGAACCTGTAGAGGGCTTCAAAGTTTGTAACTTTACTATGGGTGTGAATCGCTTTTATAAGAACAAAAATGACGAGGGTGTTGAGGAAGTTTCTTATTTCGATGTTGAAGCTTACGGTAAAACTGCTGAATATTGTGAAAAAAAAGCTAAAAAAGGTAGAGGTATTCGGGTAGTTGGACGACTTAAGCAAAACGTGTGGAAAGATTCAGAGAACAAAATCCAAAGTAAAGTATTCGTTGTGGCTGAACATATTGAATACAAACCGGTTTATGCAAAAGCGGAAGAGAAATCTGTAGAAAGTGCTGATGCAAAAACCAGTCAGTCGGTTCAGGAAAAAGAAGAAGCTGTAGCTGTCTTCTAGGTCAGGCTATCGTCCGCCCTTCCGCTTTACAGGTCTTCTATTTCCAGTGTTTTTGCTGGAATAAGATTTAGAAGCGGCGGGGCGATTTGCCTTTCGTGGATTCTTACCTGCAGCCTTGGCCTGTGCTGCCCTTTCATTGGCGGCTTTATAGTCCTCTATCTGCTGTGGATTATAGAATCCATCCTTCCAGTTAAATCTAGAAATATCTGGGAGAGGTTGTCCCTTAACCATTGAAGTTGTAACGGCCTTAATCTGACTTCTATTAACTTTTGTTTTTGAGAAATCTATTAAAAGTCGTTTAAAACCAGCCTGGGTAATAAAATTAGTCTTATCCAGAATTGAGAAAGGTTCTTCCGGCATTACAAAAGAACCGTCCTGGGTAGAATTTACCTTAAATGTCTTAGATTCTTTATCTTCAAAATAGGTAAAATCATAGTCGTCTGGCAACTTAAAACGCATGCGGAAAAGAGCAGGATATGCAAAAACAGGAACAAGAACTCGACTACGAACATCTGCTTCATAAGTTGCTTCAAGGTTTCTTCTTGAGTTCTCATAAGGCATAATAAATGCACCAATATTTTGGTTTTCAAGCCAGCTGACTGCCCAGCGATTAAAGGTGTATAAGTATGGACCGGCAATTACATGAACCTTCTGCCCCTTAAGCATTTGAATATGAGCAAGGTTATTTGCAACAAAATTATAATAACCATCTGCAATAAGCTGCTCTAATTCCGACTTAAGCTGATCTTCTTGAGCGGAAGAACAGAATGGATCCAAGGAAATGTAAATCTGTTTTTTTGAAAAAGGCAAAACAGTTTTATGGTTCAAAAGATCATATGCAGTTTCGTGATTATACTCTATTATCATTCTTACAGGTTTTAATCCCTGAACGGCAAAAACATCAGCTATAGAAGAAACCTGAACATAAATACCTTCTGGGAAGTAATCTAATTCCTTCTCCTTCACCGGTGTTAAATCCAAAATTGGAAGTCTTTCGTCCTTTGGTTGCTTTCTGTATTTCCCTAAATCACCAGGCAAAACACGGTTATAGCGTTTTGTACCGGCCTTAATCTGAAGAAGATAAACTTCATCACCAACAGAAAAACCTCCTGGAATATCTAACCAGCGTTTTCCAGAGTCTTCATCTATTTCTACAGTACGAATTTTATGGCTCACGCGACCAGTATCATCTTTACGATGAATACGGATTGAATCACCTGGATCTGGATCATAAGATCCACCTTTAAGACATGCCATCTGTATATTTTTTTGTTCAGGAGTAGCATCTTCTGGAAGACTTTCGCGAATAGCTAATACCAAGTCCTTTTCAGCAGGTTTTGTAGCAGCAATTTTTCCAAGATAAATACCTGTTCCACCAGCCTGGTCTGGATTCAAAATCTTAGCAGCTGCATTATTTACACCTTCTTCCAGAGATTTAAAACCATACCAGTAAGTAGTTTTTGAACGGGCAAAATCTCCTGCTAAAATTCGTTTACCAGTGGCAATTGCACCCTTTCTATCTTCCTGATAATGATCGATTACATAACGATAAGCCGAAACTACAGTACCAACATATTCAGCACTCTTCATTCGACCTTCAATCTTAAAAGAATCTACTCCAGCCTCAATTAAAGAAGGAATCTGCTCCAGAAGCTGTAAATCGCAAGGAGAAAAATAATAGCCCTGTTTAATTCCACCAGGAACTTCTGCTGTATAAAAACGACGACAGGCCTGAGTACACATACCACGGTTAGCAGATTTACCACCCAGAAAACTTGAAAAAAGACAAAGACCACTTTCGCTTACACAAAGGGCACCATGGACAAATACTTCAAGCTCAGCCCCTGTTTCATTTTTGATTTTCTGAATTTCTTCCAGACCGAGTTCACGAGCCAAAACTATGCGTTTAACACCGTTCTTCTGAAGCAGTCGAACAGCATTTGTCGATTCAACATTCATCTGGGTAGATGCATGCAATTCCAGATTTGGGAAAAACTCCTGGGCCATACGCATAATTGCATAATCTTGCACAATTAAACCATCTGGGCCAACCTCATTTAAATAAGACAAAAAACGATACAATCTTTCTGTTTCTCTTTCTTCGCTAACTGTGTTTACAGTAACATAAACCTTTTTATTCTGGCGATGCAGAGTTTCAACGGTTGCCTCAAACTGATTCCATGCAAAATTTGTAGTTCGCATACGTGCGTTAAAACTTTTGAGACCTAAATATACCGCATCAGCACCTTCACCAATAGCGGCTTCCAATGATTCAATATTTCCCGCAGGAGCTAATAATTCGACCATTTTTACAGTTTAACATAAATACAAACCTTGTAAAAGTAAGTCAAATAAAAGATAGTGTAAAACTCCTCTTAAATAAGACCAGGACTTGCTGGTACAACTATCCAGGAATCTTCATCGCTGATTAAAGGCAGTTCAATTTCTTCTCCATCGACAATTCTATTATAAAGAACATCCATTTCATCCCTAGTCAAAGATTTCTGTGGTGTACAACCTTTTGATGATGAGGCTCCCGAAATATCTGGGGAAGAATAAATTCCTGCATCAACCAGTACTTGTGCATACTCCGCAACAGAAGACTTCCATTCAGTAGCTTCATCTGCTGCATACATTAAACCATCAATTACAGTATTATCTACAGAATTCCTAAGAAGTATTACATCGGAAGAATCATTGAAATGAGCAAGACTTGTATCCAACCACAAATCCCTAATTCCATTTCTTGAATGAGGAGCAGTGGCAAGATCCAGGTCATCTCCCTCTTCGCTAATACAGCCGTCTCCAATCGTTCGCAAATGTACCAAAAGAATTTCGCCTTTGCTAACTTCAATTGGTGGAAAAGAATATTTTTTGGAATCTCCATCCGCAGCGGAAAAAATTTCCAAACCAGCAAGATTTCCACCTTCTATTACCATAAGTTCTACGTATTCTCCCCGATAAATTGTCTGCCCGTTTGAACTTCCTTTTCCATACTTAATTAAAACTTCAGTAATAATCATTTTTGGAAAATGAGAATTAAAACCAGTAAAAGGAACACAAAAAGTTAGGGTGTTTCCAATTTTATCTTCAACGGTTCCAAAAATTTCATAACCTTTCCCAATTTTTGTTTTTTCACCAAGATTAAAAGTTATCGATTTGAAATCCTCAGAAGACGAAACTTGAACAGGAAGTTTTCCATACAATCCAGATGCGGCCGCAAGAGAAGGAGACAAATCTTCCGTTTGCGAATGATTACTTGAATCAGAAATAGCAGGAATGCAAGGAGAAACAACAACATTTCTCATTTTTACAGAATCAGAAAACTCCATAATTACAGTTTCTTCATCAATAACATTGACAGCTTCAATCACAGGAGCAGTATAATCCCCTCCAATAATTTCAATTCCCTCTGCCGAAACCTTACAAGAAAAAGGCACAACTCCCAATAACGTTAAAGCAGCAATCAAAACAGCTTCCAAAAGGATACGCCCAGCTTCAAAAATCTTTTTTTTCATTACTTCCTCCATACTAAGTTTTAATTCTCAAAATAAGACATACGTCGAGTCAAGGCACGCTCACGCTTAAAGCCTTGACTTCGCCGTTTTGATGGTTTTGTAATAAACCCTCAATAAAAAAACACGAACCTAAAAGATTCGTGTTTTCTTCCATACTTAATATAGATTCAATTTGACGATTTTTACCAAAAAATCAGCATTTTTTTTATTTTTTTTAGAACTGAGCAGCTTCTACCATATAACGAATAGAAGTTCCTGTATCATCTTCAAGCATCTTTTCAATTACAAAAATCAAATTCTTTTCAGACTTATCGCAGAAAATACGTTCAATTTTATAATTTGTTACACCTTTTCTTTCAATAGATGGAGAACCAACTTTATGGTTAGCAAGAATATTTCCTTCTGCATCCTTTTTAACAACGTTGATATAGAATGATGATTTACAATTCTTACCAGACCCCTTTACAGTAGAAACCAGCTGAATATTATAAGTATTTGGATTTTCAATTTCAGAACCACGGAAATCTTTGAATACAATTTCATCACTGCCAGTTTTATTTACATCATCCAAAATATAGAGTACCTGATCAGGATTTGCTGTTTCAGTTTTATAATTCTTAAAATAGTAGAAACTCTTTGCTTCCAAAGCTTCGTAAACATCACGGCCATTTTTATCAGCAGTAACAGCAGAAGGCTTTGTCTTAAAAATTCCCTTATCAACATAATCATTAGCAGCAATATCTACCTGATAAATTTCTGCCCAGCCCTGAAATTTCTTATCTGTTTTACCGTACTGTCCGAAAACGTAATATTTACCGTCACTTGTAAAACCCTTATCAACAAAAGTTGCAACATCTCCTGCGAATAAAGCTGTAAATCCAAATACTAAAAGTAAAGAACAAACAAGAGTCTTTTTCATGATTCCTCCCATAAAAACACCCTAAAACTCCGCCATAGCGACAAGCTTTAAAGACAAAAAATTTTGTCATTACTTAATTTTCGGTTTTATTTTTCAAGTCTTTACTATTATTTATCTAATCGGTATCTTTTAAATATGACAATTAAAGCCAGGAACCGAATTACCTTAATTTTTTCTATTACAACAACATTCTTTTTTGTTCTAAGCCTTTTAACTTTCGTTTTCCAAGTTCTTACAGGAAAATTAAGTTGTCCAAATGTATATCTTAAAGATACAAGTAAGCTTTTTTTACTAGCCTATAATTCAAAATGCGTTTTTATTTCAATTTTTCTTCAATATTTTTACGTAATTTTTACTTCTTTTATGATTTGCAGAAGTTTTGAAAAAACCCAGGCCAACAACATGCTCTTTTTTCTCATCTTTCTTCTTGCCTGCCTTTTTGACACTTCAAGAATACTAATTCCACTATTTAAAATTTCAGACACATATTCAGAATTTTTGATTAAGCTAGGTAATTTAACCCTTTTTGCAAGACTACTTGCCCCTCTGGCACTATTTGGAACAACAGTTTTAAGTTCAGATGAGCTAAAACAAAACGTTAACTACAATATCCTGCTCCTTATTATGACGGCCCTCTTCTTTTCAATTTTTATTCCAACAAATAATACAATTATATATCCAAACTTCTGCTTATCTTACGGTTACACAAGGCTGATTAGAGTTTTATCTTTCTTTGTTTGTCTTGCTTCAAGCGTTACCATTTTTATAACAAGTCTCAAAAATGAATATAAACTTAAAATGGCTATTGGTTTTACTTTAATTTGTATTGGATATTCAATTGTTTTTAATTCTTATTCCATTCTTTCAACCATTGCTGGACCATTAATTTTAGGAACAGGAACCTGGTTTTACCTTTCTGAAGTTCATAATCATTATTTATGGATTGATTAAGATAAAGGATTAAGATAAAGAATTGCCGATTAAGAACTTACAAAAGGCCTGTCAAAATCTTAAAAATAAAACCGATAGAAATTGGAATTAAAAGATTATCAAAATCGGCCAGTGGTAAAACTTCTATAAGCATGGCAAAAATAGCTACTAATAAACTAACAAGGCACAAATGACAACAGCAGAAAGTAGCTATAAAAACAGCGGTAAAACAAGTAAGACTACCTGCCACAGTTTTTCCATGAGCACCAGGGATTGTTATTTTTCCAATAAATTTTCCACCAAGACTTGCAAATCCATCTCCAAATGAAAGGGCAAAAATTCCAACCCTTGCACAATCCAATGGAAGAAAAAGAGCTGCCAGTAAAATACCAAAAACTAGAGTTACCGGCCCCAGAACAAATTTATTTTCATCACGTTTTCTGGCCGCAATTTCTGTTATCTTCGAAATAAGAGGAATAGTCTTTCCTTTTAAACGTAAAAATTCACAAACAGAATAAAAAGAAACAAGAATAACCAGACCCGCAATCACCGGCCAATATGCAATACCCAAAAAAAAAGGTACAAAACTAGAACAAATGTGAATTGACTTTCTAAAAAGTTCCTTAAAGATATAGTTGAGTCTCTGTCTTGCAAGTATCCCTCTATTTATATCTATCTGCATAAATCCTCTTTTCTAATTCACATTAAAAGTTTTCATTATCAGTCAGGTTCTTTGCAATATCAGTGTAAATTGCAGGTTCAAATTCTGGCATTGGATGTGTAATATACTGAATATTCTGTTCAGCAAGATTACTTCCTGGAAGACGAACTAAAGTATCCTGATTTCGAGTCAAAGCATCCCAAGCCCTAAGAGACTGCTGGAACTGAACAATAGCCTGAGCATTCAAATTACTGTTTCCAGTTCGTTTTGCAAGTCTATAAAGAGTTACACCATAATTATTTGCCGCAGACAAGTAAGTATTTACAACATCATAATCCTTTACACTTGTCTGAGGGAATACCATTCCACGTTTTGCAATTTCACTATCAAGATTATCAATAAGCTGATTATAGTAACCCTGAGCCGCATAATCATCGCCACGTAAAGAAAGAGTATTTGCCATTGCAAGAAGAAGATTCCTTTCCTTAACATTACCATCACCCGATTTCATGAAAGAACCAAGTGCTTCTGCATAGTTTTTATTTTTATACTGAATATAACCAATTCTATATCTGATAGAAGGACTGTCGTTTTCAAGTTCAACAGAATATTTATAATTCTGAAGAGCTTCATCATAATCTCCAGAAACAGAATACTTGATATTTGCCATATCTTCATAGAGTTTTCCAATTTCAGGAGTACCTTCAAAGCCGGCATTATCACGCTCTGTTGTATACAAAGAAATACCTTCTGCAAACTGTTCCTGAGCCTGCAAATAATCAGTAGTTTCGATGTAGTGTTCACCAAGCAATCGGTAAGAATCAATATATTTGTAAATATCCCTCTTCTTCATAGAAGGAACTGTATTAAAACATTCAATCGCATTCTGAAGAGTATTTTCTACAGAACCATTTTCGCCAGAATTGATAAAGTATTTTGCCAAATTATAGTAAGCAATAGGATTTGAAGGTCCAGTTTTTACAGCTCTGAGCAAAAGACCACGCAGACCTTCAATTTCATATCGCAAATATTCTTCAGATGGAGCCAAAGGTCCATAGTATTTATCAAGTAAGTATCCGCTCAACTCAGCCCAATCATCTGAACAAAGAGATTTTTCTCTAGGTTCAAAAGTTTTCTGCATCTGAATAACGTTTCTCAAATTATCAGTACGGATAAAGTAACGCATCATTCTTGAAAGATACAAATCATTAGCCTTATAAAGCTGGATTAAGGTTGCGTATTGTTCACGGGCATTTTCAAGTTTTGCAGGATCTTTTTCTGTACCCCACTCCAGGAAAATATCACCAAGTTTTAAAATTCCATCTGCATCATTAATATGGTAATCCAAAACTTGACGTCTAACAATTTCTTCAGCCTTTTCATAATTTGCAAGATCATTTAATTCCATATCAGCATATTCAAGACCAGCAGCCTTATCGTGCTTAAAGTAATTCAAAATACGCTGATACATTGCACCTGCTCTCTGGTATTGTTTGTGTTCACGGTAACCACGAGCATAATTGAAGAACCATTTTTTATTTATTCTATAAGAAACAGCTTCCTCAAATCTCATTTCTGATTGAGGATATTCGTCAGCCTGCAACAAAGCATAGCCCTGTTTATAAAGTTTATTTGCCTTTAATGGCTTATAAATACAGTTTTTAGAGAAATTGAAAATTCCCCATCCAACCAGAAGAACTGCAACTCCTACAATTAAACCAGGAATAATTTTGTTTCTAAGCTGATAAGAGAGCGATTTTTTATATGCCTCATATTCCTCTGCTGTTCGGTGTTCAAAATCACGTGGAACAGGGATAGAAGTATCAAGCATCTTCTCCAGCATACTTGCAACCTGTCTGGCTGGAGCTTTATTTAAGATTTTTTCAATTACTTCAAATTCAGCATCATCTGTAAATTCATCCTGCACAATTAAATCTTCAAAAGCAAGACGAACATTTAATGGATATTCTGAAAGATTCTTGAGGAACTTCTTATACTGAGAATCGCTAAGTGTATTTGGTGGCAGATTTTCTGCTTCTTCAGCCTCGTTAAAATCAGGTTCATCAAGCCCCTTCTTTCCTTTTTTACCCTTTGCATCCTTTGAACTTGCTAAGTTTGTTTTTGTCTTTTTTTCTTCCTTTGCAGTTGTAACATCCGAGAATCCAGGAATTTCAAATTCCCCTTCCATTGCAAAGTCATCGTTATTTCCAAGCTCAAAGTCACCAGCTCCACCATTTAACTGAGTATCTGTGTCAGGAATTCCAAAATCCATTCCTTCCATTTCAGAAGTATCAAAAGTTTCTAGTGGTTGGTTTTCATCAAAGTCTTCACTTCCCTCATCTTCAGATGAAGAATCAAGGCCATCTATATCACCATAATCAGGAATATCATCTTCGGCATTAAAATCAACAGGAGCCGTTGCGTCTGAACTGCCAAAATCAATATCATCCATATTGAAAAGGTCAGCAGGAGTTCCCATATCGCCCAAATCTGCATTAGATGATTCAGGGGCAGGACTTTCTTCTCCACCGTCAGACTTTTCTGCAGGAATAGCTTCAACAGCCTGATCAGAACCAAAATCTATATTATCCAGGCCGTCTGTAGAAAAGTCTTCCATTCCTTCTGTAGAAAACTCATCCATACCCTCGGTCGAAAAGTCATCTAAACCTTCTGCACCAGCTCCAGTATCATCTGCTGGGGCGTCAAGAGGACTTTCGTCCAGAGAAGAAATGTCATCTGCTGGGGCATCAAGAGAACTTTCGTCCAAAGAAGGCATATCATCTGCCATAGCTGGAGCAGGACTTTCTTCTGCAGGAGCGGAACTTTCGTCAGAAGCTGTAAGTGTATCTAAACCAAGGTCATCAAGGCCATCTGTAGAAAAGTCTTCCATTCCTTCTGTAGAAAACTCATCCATACCCTCGGTCGAAAAGTCATCTAAACCTTCTGCACCAGCTCCAGTATCATCTGCTGGTGCGTCAAGAGAACTTTCATCCAAAGAAGGCATGTCATCTGCTGGAGCTTCAAAAGAACTTTCGTCCAAAGAAGGCATATCATCTGCAGGAAGAGACTCGTCTAAAGCTCCACCTAAATCGTCCAAAGAAGGCATGTTATCTGCTGGGGCGTCAAGAGAACTTTCGTCCAAAGAAGGCATATCATCTGCCATAGCTGGAGCAGGACTTTCTTCTGCAGGAGCTGAATTTTCATCAGAAGCTGTAAGTGTATCTAAACCAAATTCGTCGTCCAGAGATGGAATGTTATCATCCAAGGAAGGAATATCTTCGTCAAGGGAAGGAATGTCTTCATCCAAAGAAGGCATATCATCTGCAGGAAGAGACTCGTCTAAAGCTCCGCCCAAATCTTCGTCCAGCGAAGGAATATCTTCAGCAGATTTTTCAGAAACATTTCCACCATCACTTGAACTATCAGCAGGAGTGTCAAAATCCAAATTACCAAGTAAATCTTCAAGACTTGGCTCACCAGGATTTGTTTTTGAACTTTCACTTTTAGATGATGAAGATGACGGATTATTTCCTTCAGAAGCCAGTAAGTCTCTTTCAAGTTCGCTAAGACCATCATCTGCAGCAGGAATTTCTTCCGCCTCATCCATTTCTGGAATATCTTCAATATCTGAATCTAAATCACTAATTTCTTTGAAATCTTTTTCCTGTAAAGGCTCTTCTTCAACATCTGGTTCACTTTCCTCTTCAGGAGCATCAAAGCCAGCCCCTGACAAAAGAGCATCAAGCCCCATATCTGCTACAGAAATTTCTTCAGGCTCTTCTTCAACAACTTCCTCTTCTTCTTCAACAGGAGCATCCTCAAACATTGAAAGATCCGGCATATCAGAAGATGAACTAGAACCACCTTCATCAGAAACTGCAATTGGATTTAATAAATCACTTAAATCTGGAGCCTCAAAAGTTGGACTAGGCTCAGTAGAATTATTCGAAGATGTGGATGCTGGATTTGCAAGACCGGCTAAGTCAGAAAGGTCTTCATCAACAGGAGAATTATCAACTTCAGCTTCAATTTCAGGCATTCCAAGAACAAAGTCTTCGGAGTCGTTTTTATCTTCAACTTCTTTTGGAATGTGAACTTCTACTGGTTTTTCCCCTCTTGCGGCACGAATTGTTACTTCATCACCGATTGCAAGGAGATCTTTATTAAATTGTTTAAGCTGACTTAAGCCTGGCATATCGTTTAATTTTACTCCACATCACTTGTAAATTACAAGTCTAATTATACCTTTAAACTAACGGACGTTTTTTAGTTTGACTTAAGACTTTTCTTATTAAATTATCCATTAAATAAAAACCCTAAACTCTTTTTTTTATAGGCCGATAAAGTGATTATGAAAAAGCTAATTGTTGTCACACTCCTTTTAGCCGTAACTCTTTTTGGAGTTGGGGGCATGGGACTGTATGCGGAAGACCATTCAAACTTCCAGAATTTTGAATTAGATACTCTTTTACACGAAATTGATAAAGCATGTGCACCGGTCATTACCGATGACTACATCATTTTCACTAGTGAACCGAATTACCGTTTTGTTGGAATTGCATTTGACTTTGAAAATTATCAGGTAATTCATCCCTTCCAAATTTTGACCCGAACAGATGAAGATGGAGTTGTTACCCGCAAGCATATGTTTTATGCATATAAACGCCAGCATAAATTTACAACAATAAAATACCGCCTTATTTTAGATGGATTGTGGACAACAGATCCTCTAAACCCAGAAAAAGAATACGATGATTCTGTAAATCTATACTTTTCAAAAGTAGAAGATCCTGGAAGTGTTCAAATATACACACAGGCAACCTCAGAAGATACAGTACATTTTATTTACAAGGGAGCAAGCGGCCAGTCCATTCACCTGGCAGGAACCTTTACAAACTGGGACCCATGGATTTACGAATTGAACGAAACAAAACCAGGTATTTATGAACTGGAACTACCTCTTACAAGCGGCAAATACTACTACAATTATTATATTGGACTAACACCAGTATTAGATAATACCAATCCAGAAAAAATCTATACACTTGACGGAAGGTCTGCTTCAGTAATTGTTGTAGACTAAAAAAACTTCGCTGAAAATCAGTTCATTAATTTCAGCGAAGTTTTTTTTATTTAGGGTTTATTACAAACCCTAAAAACGGCGAAGTCAAGGCTTTAAGCGCATGCGTGCCTTGACTCGACGTATATACTGCAAATTTTTATCTGAATCTCTTAGCCAGATCCTGAAGTTTTTTCATGTCCATTCCCTTGAGGGCACTCATATCCATGCCACCAAGACCACCAGCTCCTCCCATTCCATTCATCATAGAAGGATCAAGTCCCAGCTGATTCATCATCTTACCCTGCATACCGCGGTTACGACTAACCTTCTTCATCATAAGCTTTGTTTTTTCAAACTGCTTAATAAGTTTATTAACCTCGGCAACAGTAGTTCCAGAACCTTTTGCAATACGTTTACGACGGCTTGGACCAATAATCAGGTGATTTAATCGCTCTTTATATGTCATAGACTGGATAATGGCCTCATTCTTTTTCATTCCGCTCATATCCATCTGTGAAGCATCAATTCCACTCATTCCAGGAATCATATCAATAATTGACTGCATATTCCCCATCTTTTTTACAGACTGGAACTGTTCCAGCATATCCTGAAGAGTAAATTCATTACGCTGAAGTTTTTTCTGCATCTTAAGAGCAGCTTCTGCATCCATTGTCTCCTGAGCTTTTTCAACCAAAGAAACAACATCACCCATACCCAAAATACGCGAAGCAATTCTTTCTGGATGGAATACTTCAAAATCTTCAGTTTTTTCACCAGTACCAATGTGAAGAATTGGTTTACCAGTAATTGTCTTTAAAGAAAGAGCCGCACCACCACGAGCATCTGAGTCGAACTTTGTAAGAATTACACCAGTAAGACCAAGCTGTTCATCAAAAGATTTAGCAATATCAACTGCATTCTGACCAGTCATTGAGTCAGCTACAAGCAAAACTTCAACAGGATCAGTTACCTTCTTAATTTTTACAAGTTCCGCCATCATTTCTTCATCAATCTGAAGACGTCCAGCAGTATCTATGATGATGGTGTCATAACCATTTTTACGTGCATAAGCAATAGATTCCTTAGCATTCTTTACAGCATCCTTAGAATCTTCCTTATAAACTTCAACGCCAATTTTTTGACCAAGCTGACTCAACTGTTCAACAGCTGCAGGACGAACCAGGTCACAAGCAACCAGCAAAGGCTTACGACCATCTTTTTTAAGTTTTGCAGCTAATTTATGAGCAGCAGTAGTTTTACCGGCACCCTGAAGACCCAGCATAAGAATAATTGACTGAGTATCAGGTCCCTTAAGATGAAGTTCCTGTTTTGTGTCTCCCAGCATTGAAACCATTTTGTCATAAATGATTTTTGTAAACTGCTGGCCTGGATCTACGGCTTTTAATACCTTTTCACCCTTAGCCTCTTCAATTGTAGAATTAACAAAGCGACGAACTACACGAAGATTTACATCGGCTTCAAGGAGAGCCATTTTAATTTCTTCTACAGTATCCTCGATGTTTTTTTCGGTAATTGTAGATTTTCCACTTAACTTCTTTACAATTCCACTAAATGTGCTGGTAATTTTCTCTAGCATCTTAAATCTCCACGGTCACTTATTTCTGCAAATTTTTAAGAACTTCAGTAACTGTCATTTCCTTATTCAAAACCTTGTAAAGGCCGTCCGACAAAGGCAACTTAAGTTCTTTTTTCTGA
>ODAI014321476.1_pt1 | contig 40158 bp, 32 predicted proteins | sample 1539321 | NCBI WGS metagenome assembly ODAI01 (sample SAMN02144231, study PRJEB22623) | gut metagenome | biome: sheep rumen | host: Ovis aries | place: New Zealand
AGAAAAAGCTCGAAGAAATGGGAATGTTCGACGAGCAGTACAAGCAGCCCATTCCCCGCTATGTCAAGAGACTTGGCGTCGTGACGGTTCCTACCGGAGCGGCTGTCAGGGATATCATCAATATTGCGACAAGGCGCAATCCGGGAGTGCAGATAATTCTTTTTCCGGCAATTGTCCAGGGAGACGAAGCACCTCGCAGCATTATCAGCGGTATCTGGGCGCTGGACCATATGCGCTTTGACCGGGACGGTAAATATCTCGGTGTTCTGCCGGAAGACAGGGAGCGGGATGAGGAAATCTCGCTCAGCGGTATCGATGTCATTATCATCGGCCGGGGAGGCGGCTCACTTGAAGATCTGTGGGCCTTTAACGAGGAGGCGGTGGCGCAGGCGGTCTTTGAATGCACCACGCCCATCATATCCGCTGTGGGCCATGAGACAGATACCGTGATAACGGACTACGTCGCGGACCTTCGCGCACCGACGCCGTCGGCTGCGGCAGAGCTTGCGGTCTTTGAGCTTCAGCGATTTGAAGATGACCTTTTGGGAATGCGGGATGCCCTGGACAGGAGGATGAACAAAAAGCTCACTTCCTGCCGCGAGACGGCCGGCAGATATTACAGAGAACTCCGCCTTCTTTCGCCGGCCCAGCAGGTCCGGGAGAGAAGACTCCATGCGGACAGGCTTTCCGAAAAGCTGCAGGCAGCAATGGACAGAACACTCCGCGACTGGCATATGCGGCTGATAGACGCGGAGGACCTGACAAAGATAATGCTGAACAAGACGGAGCTTTACCGCCACCGCCTTGCGATTGCGGCGGCAAAGCTCGAGCAGCATTCGCCCGTATTAAAGCTCTCCGGAGGCTATGGATTTATCAGCGATGCGGACGGCAGGGCAGTCACCAGTGTGAAAACAGTAAAGAATAACGACCTTCTTGCGATCTGTGTCAGGGATGGCAGGATGGATGTCCGGGTCGAAAAAGTGGAGGATCTGGTCCTATATGGAAGCACAGGAAATGAACAGGGATAAGGAGCTGGGCGAGAGCACCGAAATGACAATTGAGGATGCGTTCGCAAGACTCCAGGAGATTCTCGGCAGGATGGAGGAGGACGGCATTACGCTGGAGGAATCCTTTGCCGGATATGAAGAGGGAATGAAGCTTCTCAAATACTGCAATGAGAAGATCGACCGCGTGGAAAAGCAGGTCCAAAAGATGAACGCCGAAGGACAGCTCGAAGATTTCGAATAAGGCTTTCGATCAGAGCTTTGAGGAAGCACCGGATGATGCTTTGAAGGCGGCACCGGATGATGCTTTGACGAAGACGCCGGATGACGCTTCGATGACGGCACCGGCTGAGATTACGGCGGACAGACTGGATCTGCGGGAGAAAGAGATGGTTAATACGGACTGGTTTAATGAGGAACTGGACATACGCACGAAGAAGACGGACGAGATTGTCTGCCGCTTTCTTCCTGAGGAAGAGGGCTATGCCCGGCGTGTAATTGAGGCGATGAATTATTCGGTTCTTGCGGGAGGAAAGAGGCTCCGCCCTCTTCTTATCCGTGAGACCGCGATCATGTACGGGGCGGACCCTTCTCTCTACGAGCCTTTTATGGCCGCACTGGAGATGATCCACACCTATTCGCTGGTTCACGATGACCTTCCCGCCATGGACAATGACGAATACAGGCGCGGCAGGAAGACCACCTGGAATGTGTACGGCGACGGAATGGCCGTGATCGCGGGGGACGGGCTTTTGAACTACGCCTATGAGACTGCGCTCGGAGCGCTGAAGGCGTGCGAAGAGTGCGCGGATCCCGCCGTTTCGTTTTCCCGTGTTTCGCGGGCGCTTTACGTACTGGCGCGCAATGCCGGAATCTACGGCATGGTGGGCGGTCAGTGCGCGGATATCCAGACGCAGCTCCACCCGCAGCAGACAGATGAAGAGGAGCTTCTTTACATTCACAGCCACAAGACGGCGGCGATGATTGAATCCGGGTTTACGATCGGCGCGATACTGGGCGGCGCCCCGCAGGAGGACATCGATTCTCTCGCCGTGATCGCGGGCAATGTCGGACTCGCGTTCCAGATCAGGGATGACATCCTTGATGTCACGGGAACGCAGCAGGACCTCGGCAAATCGATCGGCAAGGATGCGGAGGAAGGGAAAATAACCTATGTCTCGCTTCACGGACTGGAAGGAGCGGGCGAAAAGGTGCGGGAACTGACCGATGAGGCGCTTGTCCTTCTTGAAAAGCTCCCGCTGAAGGACAGATTCCTTCCCATGCTCCTTCAGAGTATGACAGGAAGAAACAAGTAACTCGTCAGAGGAGATTGACATGGGTGAGCTTCTTGACAGCATAAATAAGTGCGGAGACATAAAAAAGATCCCGCAGGAGAAGTATCCTCTTCTGGCGCAGGAGATCCGGGATTTTCTTGTCGAAAAGGTCAGTGTGACCGGAGGACATCTTGCCAGCAATCTCGGCGCGGTGGAACTGACCATGGGACTTCACCTGGCGCTGAATCTCCCGAATGACAGGATCATCTGGGATGTCGGCCACCAGTCCTATACACACAAGCTTCTCACGGGCAGGAAGGACGGGTTTGATACCCTTCGGTCCTACGGGGGAATGGCAGGTTTTCCCAAGCGCTCGGAGAGCCCGTGCGACGCATTCGATACGGGCCATGCTTCGACCTCAATTTCGGCGGGACTCGGCCTTGTAAAGGCAAGAGACCTCCTGGGAGAAAAGAGGACCATCGTATCGGTTATCGGCGACGGCGCGCTGACCGGCGGCCTTGCCTATGAGGGCCTTAACAACGCCTCCCAGCTGAATACGAACTTTATCATTGTCTTAAACGACAACAATCGTTCCATCTCCGAGAATATCGGAGGCATGCACACCTATCTGAACGGCATCCGTTCGTCCAGCAAATATCTGGATCTCAGGGATAAGGTGTTCAACTCGTTAAATGAAAAGAATCCGGGAGCCGTCACCAGAATCCGCCGCGCCAAAAATGCGGTTAAATCGGTGTTCCTGCCCGGAATGCTCTTTGAAGAGCTGGGGATTACCTACCTTGGCCCTGTCAACGGCAATGACGCCGTGCAGGTAAAGAAGGCGATCCAGGACGCGAAGCGGATCCGCAAGGCGGTCGTGGTCCATGTCCTCACGAATAAGGGAGAGGGCTATACGCCGGCGCAGAAGCACCCCGCGAGATTCCACGGGATCGCGCCCTTTGAGATTGAAACCGGCCTTCCCAAGAATTCCAGCGCGGTCAGCTACACCGACGTTTTCTCCACGGTCATGATCAAGATGGCGGAGCGCGACAGCCGCGTCGTCGCGATCACGGCAGCGATGGCGGACGGAACGGGACTGAAGCGCTTCCGCAATATTTACCCGGACCGTTTCTTCGACGTCGGAATCGCGGGGGAGCACGCAGTGACCTTTGCCGCGGGACTTGCGGTCGGCGGCATGAAGCCGGTGGTAGCTGTTTACTCCACGTTCCTTCAGCGCGCGTACGATGAGATTTCCCATGACGTCTGCATGCAGGACCTTCCGGTCGTCTTTGCGATCGACCGGGCGGGGCTTGTCGGCCAGGACGGCGTTACGCATCAGGGAATACAGGATCTGTCCTATCTGATGTCGATCCCGAACCTTGTGGTCGCTGCGCCGAAGAACAAATGGGAGATATCCGACCTGCTGAAATTTGCCATCGCTTATCAGCACCCTGTCGCAATCCGCTATCCCAGAGGCTATGCCTGGGACGGAGTCGAGGAAATGCGGACGCCGGTCGAAGTCGGCAAAGCGGAGGTCCTCAAAAAGGGAAGCGACGTTCTTCTTTTTGCGCTGGGCTCGATGGTTGAAACAGCGTGGAATGTTTCCGCGCTTCTTGAAGAAAAGGGTATCAGCTGCAGCGTTGTCAACGCGCGCTTTGCAAAGCCGTTCGATGAAGAGCTGCTGCGCGAGATGCTGCCGGAGCACCGCCTCCTTGTAACCATGGAGGAAAATATCCTGAGCGGCGGCTTCGGCGAGCATGTGGAGGCGTGGGTTCTGGAAAACCATGCGGCAAAGGATGTCCTCAGGATAGGAATTCCGGACAGGTTTATCGAGCACGGAAGCTGCGACCGGCTTAAAAAGGAGCTCGGGATCGATACGGAAGGCGTATACAGCCGGATCCTTGAAGCGCTCGGCAGCACAGGCGGCACATATGAAACAGAGAATTGACATACTGCTCGTGGAAGGAGGGTACGCGCCTTCCAGAGAAAGAGCAAAGACGATGCTGATGGCGGGCATTGTCTACGTGAACGGAAATAAAGAGGATAAGCCCGGAGCAAGCTTTGACCCGGAGAAAATCACCATCGAGGTGAGAGGGGAAACGCTCCGCTATGTCAGCAGGGGAGGGCTGAAGCTCGAGAAAGCGCTGCAGGTATTTCCCATCGACCTGACAGGAAAAATCTGCATGGATATCGGCGCCTCGACGGGCGGCTTTACGGACTGCATGCTTCAGAACGGCGCATCCTATGTATACTCGATTGACGTCGGCTACGGACAGCTTGACTGGAAGCTCAGAAACGACGAGCGCGTCTGCTGCATGGAGAAAACCAATTTCCGCTACCTGAAGCCGGAGGATCTGGACCGGACACCGTCCTTTGCATCCGTCGACGTATCCTTTATTTCGCTGTCACGGATCCTGCCCGCGGCTTATGAGATTCTCGAAGACGGCGCACAGATGGTGTGCCTTATCAAGCCTCAGTTCGAGGCCGGAAGAGAGAAGGTGGGCAAAAAAGGAGTTGTCAGAGACCCCGCGGTACATCTGGAGGTCATCGAAAGCTGCTTTGAGACAGCGGCGCAGTGCGGTTTTGAGATACTGGGACTGGATTATTCACCGATCCGCGGACCGGAGGGCAATATCGAGTACCTGATGCATATCCGTAAAAATGCTGCAGGGAAGGCACCGCAGGATTCGGCGCCGCTCCTGCAGGGAGCTGCGTGGCAGGAGCTTTCCGCACTGGCAGGGAAAACAGTGGAGGCATCCCATGCCGCCCTGGATCATTGAGTAAGGCTGGTAAATATGGATACCATACACAGGATGCACCTTATAACGAACAGCATAAAGGATCCGGGGGGTGAATTTGCCGCCGAGGTCCTGAAATTCGCTGCGGAAAACGGCGTCAGTGTCAGCACGGATGAGATCCGGGAAGATACGGAGTGCGTTCTTGTACTCGGCGGCGACGGCACGGTCCTGCGGGCGTCCGCGCTCTCTACCAGCAGGGGAATTCCGATTCTCGGCATCAACCTCGGAACGCTGGGGTATCTTGCGGAGATTGACAAAAGAGAATGGAAGAGCGCCCTGAAGCGCGTTTTTAAGGGCGAATATGAAGTGGAAGAAAGAATGCTCCTGGAAGCGCACAAGGAGGGAGGCGGAGCGGATTACGGCTCGGACATGCCTGCCCTGAACGATGTCGTTTTTTCCAGAAAGGGTCCTTTGAGGATCATGAGCTATGACATCTTTGTGGGCGGTGAGCCGCTGTATTCCTTTAAAGCGGACGGCGTTATCGTATCGACGCCCACCGGGTCGACGGCTTACAACCTGTCGGCGGGAGGGCCGATCGTCGAGCCCTCCGCAAGGATGATTCTTCTGACACCGATCTGCCCGCACACTTTGAATTCGAGACCGATCGTCCTTTCGGCGGAGGATGTGATATCCGTCCGCATCGGCGGGGATTTCAGGGGAGGAGAACCGGTCGCGGAGGCTGCGATTGACGGAGAAAGGGAGATTCCGCTTTGCGCAGGGGATATTGTGAATATCCGGAGTTCGGACAAGGTGGCAAAGCTGATCCGCCTTGGCAAGAGGAGCTTTCTGGAGACGCTCCACAAAAAAATGACGGATTAAAACAGAGGGGATAGAACGATAATGCAGATTAAACAGAAGAGACTGGAAAAAATCCTGGAGATCATCGCGAGCAGAGATATCGAAACACAGGAGGATCTGGCGGCGGCTCTTGCGGACAGCGGCTTTAATGTGACGCAGGCAACGGTTTCGCGTGACATCAAGGAACTGAAGCTGGCAAAGACAAGGGGCCACGGGGAAAAGCAGAAATATGTCGCGATTGCCCCGAACTCCGACAAGCTGAGTGAGAAGTTCGTCCGCGTTCTGAGGGACGGCTTTGTTTCCATGGACCAGGCCCAGAATATCCTTGTGATCAGGACGGTCTCCGGAATGGCGATGGCGGTTGCTGCTGCGCTGGACTCTCTGCATTTCCCGGAGGTGGTCGGCTGCATTGCCGGTGACGATACCATCATGGTTGCGGTCAGGACCGTTGAGGACACCACCGCTCTGAAGGGAAAGCTGCGGGAACTGGTCTAGACGAAGGGCTCCGCCCCGCGTGTGGAAAAGGGTGAATATTTTAAAATGCTGCTTAGCTTACATGTAAAAAATCTGGCCCTCATAGAAGAAGAGGAGGTCAGCTTTTCTGACGGACTGAATATTCTTACCGGCGAGACGGGTGCGGGCAAGTCGATTATTATCGGCTCTGTCAACCTTGCGCTGGGCGCGAAGGCGGATGCCGCGGTCATCCGTACCGGCGCCGAGTACGCCCTGGTCGAGCTGACCTTCCGGCCGGACAATGAAAGACAAAGACAGGCCCTTGGTGAGATGGGGGTAGAAATATCCGAAGAGGATACGGTGTTGATTAAACGGCGGATTTACCCCGGAAGAAGTCAGTGCACGGTAGAAGGAGAAACCGTTACATTAAAACAGCTCCGGGAGATTTCCCAGCTTATGATCGATGTCTACGGGCAGCGGGAAAACCAGAAGCTGTTAAAGAGACAGGCACAGCTCAAAGTGCTCGATGACTTTGCGGGGAGCGGCGCCGCGGGGCTTAAGGAGAAGATCTCATCCTGCTGGCAGGAGCTCAGACACCTTCGGTCCGAGTATGAAAACAGTGACCTCGACGAGTCTGCAAGGGCGAGGGAAATCGATCTTATCAGCTATGAGATCCGTGAGATCGAAGAAGCCTCTCTGAAACAGGGAGAGGACGAAGAGCTGGAGAGCCGGTACAGGAAGCTCGCCGGCTTCCGGAGACTTTCCGAGGCGGCAGGCATCGCCGGAAACCTTGTGTTCGACGGCGAGAGCGACGCCGCGTCCCAGATCGAGAGGGCGCTGCGGGAGCTCTCTTCGGTGGAGGGGATCGACCGGAGCCTTGATGAGATCACGGAACAGCTTTCGGAAATCGACAGCCTGCTCAGCGACTTTTCAAGAGCGCTCTCGGATTATATGGGAGATCTTTCCTTCGATCCGGATGAGTTTCATGAGATCGAGGAGAGACTTAACCTGATCAACCATCTGAAGGATAAGTACGGCGCCTCCATAGAGAAAATCCTTGATGAGAAGGGCAGACGGGAAAGACGCCTTGAGGACCTCATGGATTACGAGGCTGCAAGAAAGCGTCTTTCACAGGAGCTTTCCGCAAAGGAAAAGGAGTTCCTGGAGCTGTGCAAAGGACTGTCCGATGTGCGCAGGAAAGCGTCCGCAGTCTTTACGAAGAATCTTGCCGCTTCCTTAAAGGACCTGAACTTCAACCAGGTGCGCTTTGAGACGGACATCCGCTCCGGGGAGGAATTCATGGGTCCGGACGGATACGACAGGGTTACGTTTTATATTTCCATGAATCCGGGCGAAGCCATGCGGCCTCTCGATGAAATCGCAAGCGGCGGCGAGCTCTCCCGCATAATGCTGGGGCTCAAGACGGTCTTTGCCGGAAAGGATGAGATCAATACCTTTATCTTTGATGAGATTGACAGCGGAATCAGCGGCCAGACGGCGTGGAAGGTCTCTGAAAAGCTGGGGAGCCTCGCGAAAGACCACCAGATCCTGTGCATCACGCACCTTGCGCAGATCGCCGCAATGGAGGACTGCCATTACCTGATTGCGAAGGAAACCGTAAAGGACAGGACAGTGACCCATGTGCGCCGGCTTACGGAGGAGGAGAGCACGAAAGAGGTGGCAAGACTCCTCGGAAGCGATAAAATTACCGAACTTGCGCTGCAGAATGCGGCGCAGCTTAAGAGCGAAGCTGCTGCGGTGAAACGGGCCGTATAAGCCCGTCCCGCCGAGGATCAGAACATGGAATACGACATTGATACGCTGGAAAAGGCGTTTTATGAACTGGTGGAAAGCTTTGACTATGTCAGCACGGATGAGATTCCGGACATAGAGCTGTATATGGATCAGGTCACGACCTTTATGGACAGGCGCCTTTCTCCTTCTGCGCGCGATCCGGAAAATGACAAGATCCTCACCAAGACCATGATCAATAACTATGCCAAGAGCGGCCTGATGATCCCGCCGGTGCGAAAAAAGTACGGAATGGACCAGATGGTTCTTCTTCTCTTTATTTATTACATGAAGAGCTTCCTGTCCATCGGGGACATCCGCACCGTTCTCGATCCCTTAAAGGACCTTTGCGGCGCGTCCGATGCCGGGAAGGGCAGCCAGAGAGGAAAGGCCGCAAAAGGCTCCGATAAGGCGGCAAAAGAGGCAAAATATTCCCTGCGTGAGATCTATGAGGAGATCTACGGGAATCTGGGAAAGAGCATGCAGGCGGTAGTCAGCAGTGCGGCGGCGCAGTTTGAAGAGGCAAGGCACTCCTTCCCGGAGGCGGACAGTGACGACAGGGATCTTCTGCAGTGCTTTGATCTCTTATGCAGGATGAGCGCGGATATTTACATCCGCAAGCTCTTTATTGAAAGAATGATAGACCGGTATTTTGATGAAAACAAAAAAGGCCGGCAGGAATAATAGATGAGTATATATGATTCGCTGAACAGGCAGCAGCAGGAAGCTTGCTTCTGCACAGAGGGACCGGTACTGATCCTTGCGGGCGCGGGGAGCGGAAAGACAAGAGTTATCACACACCGCATCTCCTATCTGATGGATGAGATGAACGTCAGTCCCTGGAATATCCTCGCCATCACCTTTACGAACAAGGCGGCGGGCGAGATGAGGGAGCGCGTCGACAAACTGATCGGCTTCGGCTCCGAGAGCATCTGGATTTCGACCTTTCACTCCATGTGCGTCCGTATACTGAGAAGGCACATCGACCTGATCGGTTATGACAGCCACTTTACGATTTACGATACGGATGACCAGAGAGCGCTGATGAAGCAGGTCTGCGCAAAACTCGGCATCGATACCAAGGTGGTGAGGGAGAGGGCGATCCTTGCGGCAATTTCCGCGGCAAAAAACGAGCTGATAACGCCCGACAACTATAAGGACACTCATAAGTCGGATTATATCAGCATCCTGACGGGAAACGCCTATGAGGAGTACCAGAGAGAACTCGCGGCTGCGAACGCGCTTGATTTTGATGATCTCCTGGTAAAGACCGTGGAGCTTTTCAGCGCACGGGAGGATGTCCTTGAAAACTATCAGGAGCGCTTCCGCTACATCATGGTGGACGAGTACCAGGATACGAATACCGCGCAGTTCGAGATCATCCGGAGACTGGCGGCAAAATACAGGAACCTCTGCGTCGTAGGTGACGACGATCAGTCAATTTATAAGTTCCGCGGCGCCAATATCCGCAATATCCTGGATTTCGAGAAGGTTTTCCCGGATGCGTTCGTTGTGCGCCTGGAGCAGAATTACCGCTCCTGCGGGAACGTCCTGAAGGCCGCAAACGCGGTTATCGCCAATAACGCGCGCAGAAAGGACAAAAAGCTCTGGACCGACCGGGACGACGGAAAGAAAATCCATTTCCGCCAGTTTGCGAGCGGGCAGGATGAGGCAGATTTTATTGCCACTGACATTGACCGGCAGCTTCGAGGCGACCATCGTCTTACCTACAATGATTTTGCGGTTCTTTACAGGACGAACGCACAGGCAAGACTGATCGAGGAGCGGATGGTAATGCATTCGGTTCCGTACACGATTGTCGGAGGCCACAATTTCTACGACAGAATGGAAATCCGCGACATCCTGAGCTATCTGAGGACGATCGACAACGCCAGGGATGATATCAGCACGAGGCGCATCATCAACGTCCCGAAAAGAGGAATCGGAAAGACAACGATCGACCGGGTGACGGACTTTGCGGACGCCGCCGGGATCAGCTTTTTCGCCGCCATGGAGCGGATAACCGAAGAGGAGAAGGACGGCGCTTTGGCAAAGGACGAAATACCGGTTCCCTCCGAGCTGAAAAAAGCCGCGTCCAAGCTCCGCCCGTTCACGGATCTGATCCACAGGCTTCGCGAAATTGCGGCGTCGGGAACCCTTGAGAAGACCATTTCAGCGATTATCAGCGAGACGGAGTACGAGGCCTATCTGCAGGATTACGACGATGAGAGCGTCCGCGACAGGATGCAGAACCTGGACGAGCTGATTTCCAAGGCAGCGGCCTATGAGGAGTCCGTGCTGGAAGACAATATGTCCGAGTCGCCCCTTCTTTCGGGCTTTCTTGAGGAGGTATCCCTGGTTGCGGATATCGACCAGGTGGACGGCGACAGGGAGAAGGTCCTTCTGATGACATTGCACAGCGCGAAGGGACTGGAATTTTCCCGCGTGTACCTGGCAGGCATGGAGGAGGGACTGTTCCCGGGCAGCATGTCCGCGCAGGCGGATGATCCCGATGAGATGGAGGAGGAGCGCCGACTTGCCTATGTCGGCATAACCCGCGCAAAGGATGAACTGACGCTCACCTGCGCTCAGGCCAGGATGCTGAGGGGCGAATGGCAGCACAACGCCGTGAGCCGCTTTGTCCTTGAGATACCGCAGGAGCTTCTTGACGAAAAGCCGGGAAGGTTCTATTCCGGCATCGATGAAGATGAGGATGAGGACGGCCTGATGCCGTGGGAGACCGGGCCCCGCGCAGGTTCTGTTTTCGGGACGTCCGGCTTATCCGGCGCGCGCAGGCAGAGTGATTCCGCCTTTTCGGATTCCGCGGTTTACGGAAAAAGGGACACCAGGCCGAAGGCGGTCTATGTAAAGCCGCATACGGATGACAGGAAAAAGCCTTATATCGCGAAGGCGTCTGCAGGGCTTTCCGGGCTCACAAAGGGAGCTCCCGCGGGAGGCAAACCGGACTATGAGGTCGGCGACACCGTAAGGCATATCAAGTACGGAATCGGCAGGGTGGAGTCAATCGAACAGGGCCCGAAGGATTATAAAGTAAAGGTCAGCTTTGAGGATGCGGGACAAAAGATCATGTACGCCGCATTCGCAAAGCTTGAAAAAATATAAAAACGCGTTAGCCGCAGGGTGAGCTGCGGCAAGGAGGAAATTATGGAAAGGGAACAGTTGATCAGCATTCTGGATGGACTAAAAAAACTGGGCAGCACTGCTTCTAAGATCGACCGGGCACAGGAAAAGGGACGTACCGGGCTTAAGGTGTTGAAGACTGTCCTGATCATAATCGGCGTTGTCGTCTTGATTGCCGCGATTGCCTATGCCCTGTACCGGTTTTTCCAGCCGGATTATTATGAGGGCTATGATGATGATGTCTATGACGACGACTACGAAGAGGAAGAAGCCGCGGAAGCAGAAGACGAAGACACGGAAGAAAACAGTAAGGCCGAATGAAGAAGGGTGAGATCGCCGAAGGAACCGTAAGAGAAATCCGGTTTCCGAACAAGGGAATAGTTGAATTCATGTCGCCGGAAGGGGAGGCTCTTGAGTGCGAGGTTAAAAACGCCATCCCGGGACAGAAAGTGCGGTTTCGCATTGCCAAAAAGCGAGGCAGCAGGCTTCAGGGGGCGCTTCTTGAGGTGACAAAGCCGGGACCCTTTGAGACAACGCCGGAGTGTCCTTCCTACGGAAAGTGCGGAGGATGTCTTTACCTTCCCCTGCCCGCCGGGGAGGAACTCGGGATTAAGGAGGAGCAGGTCCGAAGGCTTCTTTCGGATGCCGTAAATTCCGCACAGGATGAGGACTTGCAGGGCTTAGCGGATACACTCGAATGGTTTGAGGGAGCCTTGCCGTCCCCGGTGCTGTACGGCTACCGCAACAAGATGGAGTTCAGCTTCGGGGACGAGGTAAAGGACGGCCCTCTGACGCTCGGGATGCATAAACGGGGCAGCTTTTATGATGTCACGGATGCGGGAGGGTGCGAGATCGCGGATGAAGACTACCGCAGGATCGTCAGCGCCGCAAGAGTTTTTTTTGCACAAAGGCAGGTGCCCTATTACCATCGGATGCGGAAGGAAGGGTACTTAAGACACCTTCTGGTCCGCAAGGCGTCACACACAGGCCAGATCCTCATTGACCTCGTCACTGCGCAGTGGACCGGCGCGGCCGGGCCTGAAGGCGCCGCGGATCCGGCAGAGGAAGAGCTGCTGAAGGGTTTTGCGGACGCTATGCTGTCTTTGGAGCTTTCCGGCGAAATCTCGGGGATCCTGCACACCAGGAACCTTTCGCAGGCAGACATCGTACGGGATGACGGGACGGAGGTCTTATACGGACGAAAATGGTTTGAAGAGACACTTCTGGGCCTTCGCTTTATTGTCACTCCGTTTTCCTTCTTCCAGCCCAACAGCAGCGGCGCGGAGCTTTTGTACAGCAAGGCCAGACAGTTCATCCTGGAGGCGCTCACGTACTCCCGGGACCAGGACAGTGAAGGCAGAAAGCCGGTTATTTTTGATCTTTACTGCGGAACGGGAACCATCGCGCAGCTGATGTCGCCGGTCGCGGATAAGGTGATCGGTGTTGAAATCGTGCCGGAGGCGGTGGAAGCCGCAAAGGAAAATGCCCTCCGCAACGGCATCGGCAATTGTGAGTTCATTGCAGGCGATGTGCTTGCGGTCCTGGATGAGATTGAAACAAGGCCGGACCTGATTATTCTGGATCCTCCCCGCGACGGGATTCATCCGAAGGCGCTTCCGAAGATCCTTGCCTACGGAGTGAGGAACATCCTTTATATCTCCTGCAAGCCGACGAGCCTTGCAAGGGACCTGCCTTATTTCATAAAGGCGGGCTACCGCCCCGTGCGCGGCGCATGCGTGGACCAGTTTGTATGGACGACGGGTATTGAAACCATTGTTTTGTTCGAAAAATCCGATGAATCCTGATGGATAGCATGGTACGCAGCGCATCAGTATGCTATACTCAATGGTATTAACTACAAGACGCACAGACTGTGCGGGTTTCAATTGTTTAAAGGAGGTTATTCCATGAACAAGAAAGAACTGATTGCTGCGATTGCGGACAGCGCCGAGATCACAAAGAAGGATGCAGAGGCTGCCCTGAATGCTTTCGTAAAGACCGTTGAGGAGGAGCTCGCAAAGGGCGAGAATGTCCAGCTGATCGGTTTCGGTACCTTTGATGTTACACAGCGTGAAGCAAGGACAGGCATCAACCCGAGAACCGGCAAGAAGATTAAGATCAAGGCTTCCAAGGCTCCCCGCTTCCGCGCAGGCGCTGCCCTGAAGAAGGAAGTTAACGTAAAGAAGACATCCAGAAAGAAAAAATAAGGTTAATATATAAAAAAACCGGACGGCGGCTGCCGTCCGGTTTTTTGATCTGTTGGTCTTTAATCCGTTCCCGGTATTACTTCTCCGGGAAATCGTCGATTACAGTGATGTTCTCACCGTATTCTTCGTTTTCTTCAAGGGAACGCCTTGCCGCCCTGTCGAAATCGCACATCATGATGAAGACGTCACTGCTTCCGGTCGAGAAGAGGTCGCCGTCAAGCTTTTTGAAGGAGCAGCCTACAAAATTGATTTCCGTGCAGTCGTTGAAGGAGAACATTGTGAACTCTCTGCAGTTATGGAAGTCGCATCTTGAGAAGGTCAGAAGATCCGTATAATAGATATCCGCGCAGCCATAGGTGCAGTCATGAATGTCGCAGTCCTCGACGTTGACGTTATAGCAGGAGTCCATGGTCAGTGCGTATGCCCCGCATCCGTAGAGCTCACAGCCGCGGATGTTGACGTGGTAACAGAAGTTGAGATCGATGACATTGCCGGTGCAGCTTCCCTCGTCGGGAGTATGTCCGAGAACAACACTGTCGATCACGAGATCGTCGCAGTCCCTGAAGGCAAATACATTTGCGTAGCGGGGTTCAATTACGATTTCCGCGGGGTTATTCTTGTCCATGGAGGTGATGGTCAGACCGTCGATATCAAAGAGAACGGCCTGGTCGCCGTCAAAGACCTCCTCCTTATAGATACCCTCGGAAAGGGATTCAATCTTGTCCTCGTTCCAGGAAGGAAGCTTTTTCTGGGAATCCAGCCACTCGGTGATATTGTAGGTTCCGGGCATCAGGTAGACCGTCGTGTTGTCTACAAGGGATGTCATAAGGGCTTCTACGGTGCTGACAGCAACGATATCGCGGGGCTCATAATCGTCCTCTTCGCCGTCCCCTTCCAGGACGTCCTCACCAAGGTAGCCGCCGAACATCTCAAGTACATCATCCTCGGAAATCTCGCCGCTCTCCAGGCGCTCATCGAGCGTCTTCATTGCGGCAACCTCTTTCCTTGTGGGAGCCGTTTCTGTGGATTTAACGAACTCCATGACGATGTCGCTGTCGGACTCCTCCAGGTGAAGGGTGCCATTCTTCACGGTGTATTCCGTATCCTCGCCGTCCATGGTGATCAAGCCGTCATACCAGGTGAGTTCCTCGATTTCGTTTGTGTAATAGATAAAGCCGGTTCCGTCCTTATCCAGAACAAGGCCGATTTCTACGCCGAGCATGGCCAGGAAGGAGATGTCAATTTCCTCTCCGTCCTCCTCAAAATAGCTCAGGGTATAATAGCCTGCATCCTTATAGGTATTTGCGGCACTGACTTTGAGCCGTCCCGCGCCGAGCGGCATGATCATGGCCAGAGCCAGGATAAATGCAAGACAAAGAGCTGCTGCTTTTTTTGCTGCCTGCTTCATTTTCATTCCCTCCTGAAGAATTGTCCGTAACAATAGGTTTCCGTGGCCTGCAGGGGCCCCTTGAATCTATTCTACATGATAATAAGAAATGAAAAAAGCACCTTCCGGTGCTTTCTTCATTTCTTATGAGGGGGGAGATAGTGAGTAATAATCAATACTTACTATGGTTTTAATCATACAGGGGACTTGTGTTCAAAATGTGTACATCCTCAAAAGAATCGATAAAAAATATAATCATTTTATAAACTACGAATATGAGGAATGCTCCCGTTATGGAGCGGCCGCAGTGTGGTACAATAGTCCACATCGGAAGGCGCATGAACCCCTTCCGGCGGCAGGGAGGATTAACAATGAAATTAAAGGATCTGACAGAAGGATTGGAATTCAGGCTTCTTGACGCGGGCGGCAGCCCCGTAGACCCGCAGCGGCAGGAAGAGGCTCTTTTGACGGAGATATCGGATGTCGTCAACGACTCCAGGAAGGCGTGCCCCGGGTGCCTGTTTTTCTGCATTGCGGGAGCAAAGAGCGACGGGCACAGGTTTGCGCCCGACGTTGTTTCAAAGGGAGCGGCTGCCCTTCTTGTTGAAAGGCCGCTGTCTCTTGAGGGGGATGTGATCCAGGTTCTCGTTCCGGACACAAGACACGGGATGGCCCTTGTCTCGTCCGCATTTTTCGGACATCCCTCGAGAAGGCTGACAATGATCGGAATCACCGGCACAAAGGGAAAGACAACCACAACCTACCTGGTGAGATCGATCCTTCAAAAGGCGGGGATCGACGTAGGACTGATCGGTACGATAGAGCACACCTGGCATGATGTCCACGTGCATGCGAACAATACGACGCCCGAGTCACTCGAGCTCCAGAAAATCCTTAAGGATATGGCGGATGACGGCGTGCAGGCAGTGGTGATGGAGGTTTCCTCCCAGGCGCTGAAGCTGGACCGCTGCGCCGGGATTGTTTATGACATCGGAGTGTTCACAAATCTCTCGCCCGACCATATCGGGCCGGACGAGCACGCCTCCTTCGAAGAATATCTTGAGTGTAAGAGCAGGCTGTTCAGGCAGTGCAGGAAGGCTGTCATGAACGGGGATGATCCCCACCTGGAGGAAATCCTTAAGGGACACACCTGCGCGGTGGAAACCTACGGACTTGGCAGCGGTAACGATCTTCGCGCCAATGACCTGCAGCTGGTAAGGAAACCGGGAGAACTCGGGATATCCTTTGATACGGAAGGGACCGTATGCCTTCACGCCGAGGTTCCCGCACCCGGAAGATTTTCCGTTTATAACGCTCTTGCCGCCATCGCCATCTGCAGACACTTCGGCGTTTCCGAAGAGAAGATAAAGACCGCACTTCTTTCGGCGCATACGAAGGGCAGAATTGAACTGGTGAAGGTAAGTGACGACTTTACGCTGATGATCGATTACGCGCATAACGCCGTGGCGCTTGAGAGCCTTCTGACAACGCTCCGGGAGTATCAGCCCCACAGGCTTGTGACCCTGTTCGGATGCGGGGGGAACCGCTCGAGAAGCAGGCGCTTCGAGATGGGAGAGGTGTCCGGCAGACTCTCGGACCTTACGATTATTACCTCCGACAACCCCCGCTTTGAGGAGCCGATGGATATCATCGCTGATATCGAGACCGGCATCCGTAAGACAGACGGAAAATATGTAAAGATCCCCGACAGGAAAGATGCCATCCGCTACGTGATCGAAAACGGCGAGCCGGGGGATATCATTGTCCTTGCGGGAAAGGGACATGAGGATTATCAGGAAATCAAAGGCGTGAAGTATCCGATGGATGAAAGAGACATCATCGCCGGGATACTTGCGCAGTGAAGGAACCGCCTTTCATGCCGAAGTACGCAAACGTAATTATTGACATATCCGCCGGAAAGCTTGACCGGCCGTTTACCTACAGAATCCCGGAGTATCTGAAGGGGAGCCTTCACACGGGGAGCCTCGTGGAGGTGCCCTTCGGAGCGGGCGGGAAGACACGCGCCGGCTATATTGTCGGCTTCAGCGACCATGCGGATTATCCGGATGAGAAAATCAAGGACATCCTGGATATCCGGACAAAAGGAAGTGATTCCACCGGGGATAAATCCGTCCGGCTCGCTGCCTGGATGAAGGAGAGGTACGGATCCACGATGACCTCCGCCCTGAAGGCAGTGATCACCTCGCGCGGACAGGTAAAGCCGGTCACTACAAAGGAAGTGCGGCTCCTTATTGACGCAGAGAGCGCAGGGGAAAAGCTCGCCGTCTATAATAGAAAACACCAGGTTGCCAGGGCAAGACTCCTGGAAAGCCTCATGGAGGTGCCGGTACAGCCCTACAGCCTGATCTGTGAAAAGCTCCATATCAGCGCCCCGGTCCTGAGGGCAATGAAGGAGGCGGGAGTCATCGGAATTGAGACGACCTCGTCTCTCAGGAACCCGGTGACCGTCGAAGACGCGGGGAGCGACAGCAATGTGCTGAGCCCGCAGCAGAGGAAAATTGTGGACGGCGTGATCGCGGACCTTACCGGGAATTCGGATGTGCGGGTCAGCCTGATCCACGGGATTACGGGAAGCGGCAAGACACAGGTTTATATTTCCATCATCGAAGAGGCGGTCCGGCTCGGAAAACAGGCAATCATGCTGATCCCGGAGATTGCCCTGACCTATCAGACACTGCTGCGCTTTTACCGGCATTTCGGGGAGCGCGTCTCGGTTATGAACTCCTCCCTCTCGGAGGGAGAAAAGAGCGATCAGTGGGAGAGGGCAAGGCGCGGTGAAATCGATGTGATCATAGGGCCGAGGTCCGCGCTGTTTACGCCGTTTAACAATATCGGCGTCATCGTGATCGATGAGGAGCACGAGAGCAGCTACAAGAATGAATCCATGCCGAAATACCACGCGCGGGATATTGCGGTTAAGATCGCGGAAATGCACGGGGGCGTCGTCGTCCTCGGATCCGCGACGCCGTCCATGGAGTCCTATTACAGGGCACTTCACGGACAGTACAGGCTGTATGAGCTCACAGAGCGGCTGACCGGCGGGACGCTTCCGAAGGTGTGCATTGCGGACATGAAAGCGGAGCTCCGGAACGGCAACCGCACGATTTTTTCCAAAAAGCTTCAGGAAATGATAGAAGACAGGCTTGAGAAGAAGGAGCAGGTGATGCTCTTTCTGAACAGGCGCGGATACTCGGGATTTGTATCCTGCAGGAGCTGCGGACATGTCATAAAGTGCCCGCACTGTGACATTTCTCTGTCCCTTCACACGGGTTCCCGCCTTGTGTGCCATTATTGCGGCTATGAGCAGAGGATGGTAAGCCTTTGTCCGGAATGCGGATCCCGCTATATTTCCGGATTCAGGGCAGGGACAGAGCAGATCGAGCAGTCGCTTGCCGCGATGTATCCGAAGGCAGCGATCCTGCGGATGGATGCGGACACGACAAGGAAGAAAGGGAGCTATGAGAAAATTCTCTCCTCCTTTGCAAACGAAGAGGCGGACATCCTCCTCGGGACACAGATGATCGTAAAGGGACATGATTTTCCGAAGGTCACGCTTGTCGGGATCCTCCTGGCGGACATGTCGCTTCATGCAGGCGATTACAGGGCCGCGGAGCGGACCTTCGCACTCCTGACGCAGGCGGCGGGACGGGCCGGCAGGGCAATGCTGCCCGGGGATGTGGGGATCCAGACCTATGAACCTGAGAACTATGCGATAAGACATGCCGCCGCACAGGACTACAGGGGCTTTTACGAGGAGGAGATTGTCTACCGGAATCTCCTTCGCTATCCTCCCGCATATCACCTGCTGGCGGTCCAGGTCACCTCACAGAACGAGGAGCACGCACAGCTTGCGGCGGGAAGGATCCGCGAACTTGCGGACGCAAGAATCCGGGGAATCGTACCCGCGCCCTTTATCGCGATCGGCCCCGCAAAGGCGGGAATCGCAAAGCTTCGCGATGACTACCGGTATGTTGTTTACATTAAATCGGATAAATATGATACACTGATAGGCTGTAAAGACGATGTGGAATCGTACGCTGCACAGCTTCAGGATACGCCCTCCGGGGGCGACGTCCGGGTCCAGTTCGACTTCGATCCGATGAGCGGCTGGTAATAAATTAAGTACAGAAAGACTGCAGCCACAGACTGCTGCAGACAGGAATGGTGATCAGTATGGCACTCAGAACAATCAGACAGATCGGGGATCCGATCCTCGAAAAGAAGGCTAAGGATGTGACTCAGATGACGGACAAGATCCGCAATCTGATTGAAGATATGCTGGATACGATGTATGAGGCAAACGGCGTGGGACTTGCTGCGCCGCAGGTCGGCATGCTCAAGAGAATCTGTGTTATCGATATCAGCGAAGAGAGGAACGAGCCTCACGTATTCATCAACCCGCGCATAGTGGAAAAGACCGGAGAGCAGACGGGCATGGAAGGATGCCTTTCGGTTCCGGGCAAGCAGGGACAGGTGACAAGGCCCCAGTATGTCAAGGTCATGGCATATGACGAAGAACTAAAGCCCTTTGAGTTTGAGGGAACGGATTTAATGGCAAGGGCAATCTGCCACGAGTTCGATCATCTGGACGGGCATCTTTATGTAGAGCTCGCAGAGGACGGCCTTGTGGACGTTGAGCCCTATGACGGCGAAGAGGACGAAGAGGATTGAGAATCATATTTATGGGAACGCCGGATTTTGCTGTTCCGGCATTAAAGGCGCTGACGGGGAGCCGTCACGAGGTGGTTCTTGTCATCTCGCAGCCTGACAGAAGTAAGGGAAGAAGCGCAAAGCCGGTGCCCACACCGGTGAAGGCGTGCGCCCTGGAGGCCGGGATTCCGGTGCTGCAGCCCGAGAAGGTCAGAAACCCCGAGGTTCTTGAGCAGATAAGGGAACGAAAGCCGGATGTCATTGTGGTTGCGGCCTACGGGCAGATCCTGCCGCAGGCGCTTCTGGATATCCCCCGCATCATGTGCGTGAATATTCACGGGTCGCTCCTTCCCAAATACCGCGGCGCGGCGCCCATCCAGTGGTCCGTGATCAACGGTGAAAAGACAAGCGGCATCACGATTATGAAAATGGAGGCGGGACTCGATACCGGGGATATCCTGGTGCAGAAGGAGGTCCCCCTGGATCCGAAGGAGACGTCGGGGTCACTGTTTGACAGGCTCTCTTTGATGGGAGGAGAGGTCCTTCTGGATGCGCTTGATAAGATTGAGCAGGGTCTTATCACCCCCGTAAAGCAGGACGATGCGCTTGCCACCTGGTCTCCGATGTTAAGGCGCGAAGACGGAAGGATCGACTGGAGCATGGACGCCGCGGCGATCGAGTGCAGAGTCCGCGGCATGGATCCCTGGCCGAGCGCTTATACCTTCCTTGACGGAAAGATGCTGAAAATCTGGTCCGCCGACGTATCGGAAGATGAGCCGGAGAACAGCCCGGGCGCGGAAAGCGCCGGCTTTTCACGGGACGTCGTACCCGGCACCGTCGTTTCTGTCGGAAAGGACAGGTTTCTTGTGGCGGCGGGGAAGGGGACTCTGGCCGTCCGCGAGGTTCAGCTGGAAGGCAAAAAGCGCATGAGCGTCCAGGCATTTCTCCTTGGTTATAAGCTCCGGGAGGGAACGCTCCTTGGCGCTGATTAATCTTATGGAGCGGGGCATCCCGGCCTGCAGCCGGGAGATTGCCTCCCGGTAAATGTTCCGGTCACGGAAGGAGGATTGGTATGTATCGTTATGGTTATTATGGCATGGACCCGACATATATCCTGGTCCTGGTCGGCGCTCTTATCTGCCTTCTTGCGAGCGCCCGTGTAAAAAGTGTTTATAAGCGCTATTCCGCGCAGCGCAGCATGTCCGGCATGACCGGGGCACAGACGGCGCAGCGCATACTGCAGATGAACGGCATTACGGATGTCACGGTGCAGCATATCGCGGGATCCCTTACGGATCATTACGATCCTGCCAAAAAGGTCGTGAGCCTCTCGGATGCGGTATACGGATCCTCGTCCGTCGCCGCGGTCGGCGTTGCGGCGCATGAATGCGGGCACGTCCTGCAGCACCATGAAGGGTACCTTCCGCTGCAGATCCGCACGGCGCTGGTTCCGGCCGCCAATATCGGTTCACAGCTGGGACTCCCCGTCGTTATACTGAGCCTTCTGCTGGGTCTGTCGCAGACCTTTACGAACATCGGCGTCGCGCTGTTTTCCCTGGGCGTACTGTTCCAGATCATAACGCTGCCGGTCGAGTTCAATGCATCCTCCAGGGCTCTGAAGATGCTGGAGGGATATGGAATCCTCGGCGCCGAAGAGACAAGCGGCAGCAGGGCAGTTTTAAACGCGGCAGCGCTCACCTACGTAGCCAGCGCCGCGTCCATGATCCTGCAGCTTCTGCGTATCCTGGCTCTTTCAAACGGCCGCCGCAGGCGCAGATAACAGGCGAAAGGAAGGGGTTCCCAAGCGCTTACAAAGGGTTAGTACGAATAATATGACGGAAAGAGAAATTGTGCTGGATGTCCTTACGGAGCGCGAGCGCACGGGGGCGTACAGCAATATCCTTATCAAAAAGGCACTGGACCGCGGAGAGGAACTGACACCTCATCAGCGGTCCTTTATTAAACGGCTCGCGGAGGGCACCATCGAGAGGCAGATGGAGCTGGATTCGGTGATCGGACGATGCCTGAAAAGCCCGGACCAGAAGATGAAGCCGGCGGTGCGCTGCCTTCTTCGCATGAGTATTTACCAGATCTATTATATGGACTCTGTGCCGGATCACGCCGCCTGCAACGAGGCGGTCAGGATCCTCAAAAAGCGGCACATAGACCATGCCGCGGGGTTTGTCAACGCAGTGCTCAGAAGAATCTGCAGGGAAAAGGAGGCTTCAAAGGAGGCTTCAAATGAAATTTCCGCCGAAGACCGCTACTCCATGCCGGAATTCATCGTCCGGATGTGGGAGGAGGCCTATGGCAGGCAGGAGACGGAAGAGCTTCTTGCCGCCCTTTTGGAGCCGCGTCCGGTCTGCATCCGGCTGGATGAGAGGTACCCGCGGGAGCTTCAGGAAAAGACCGTTGCCGGGCTGAGGGACCTCGGAGTGGAGGTGGAACCCGGCAGGTGGCTTGCCTGCTGCAGGAGGCTTAAGAAGATCGGAATGCCGGTTGCCAAGCTCCCCGGATTTGCACAGGGGCTTTATACTGTGCAGGATGAGAGCTCCATGCTTGCGGTGGAGGCGCTTGGGATCGCGCCCTCGTCTTCCGGTGCGGGGACTGTGATCTATGATCTTTGCGCATCCCCCGGGGGAAAATCGATGCACATCGCATCGAAGGCCCCAAAGGCCCGGGTTTTTGCCTATGATCTTACAAGGGCAAGGACGGATCTTATCCGCAGGAACGCCCGGAGAATGAAGTGCGATAATCTTACGGTTAAAGAGTGGGACGCCGAAACCTTCGATCCCGCACGTTTTGAGAGCGCGGACTATGTGCTGTGCGACCTGCCGTGCTCCGGCCTTGGCGTGACCGGAAGGAAGCAGGATATCAAATACAACGTGACGGAGGCAAAGATCGCCTCCCTTGTCAGCCTGCAGAAGCGGATCCTCAAAACGGCGGTGCGCTACGTAAAGCCCGGCGGAGTCCTTGTCTATTCCACCTGCACGATCGACCGCGCGGAGAACGAGAAGATGGCGGATTATATTGAGCAGAAGCTTGGTATGAAGAAATCCCCGCTCGCGCCCTACCTGCCGGAGGGGCTTCTTGAGGGCCGGGAAAAGGATGCGGCAAGGCTTCAGCTCCTTCCGAACAGGCATGATACAGACGGCTTCTTTATGGCGAGATTTACAAAACCCGCGCCGTAACAGAACCGGACAGATATGGAAAAAGTATGGAAAACGAAAAGAAGACCGATCTGAAATCGCTCCCTCTTGAGGAACTCTCAGAAAAACTGAAGGAAGCGGGGTATCCCGCCTTCAGGGCAAAGCAGCTCTATCACTGGCTTCATGCGGCGAGGGTCAGGGACCTTGATGAGATGACGAACATCCCCGCTGCGATGAAAAAGGAACTGTCCGAAAAATATGAGATCACGCGGATACGCACGATTGACCGCCAGATCTCGCAGCTCGACGGGACGCAGAAGTTTCTCTTTGCAATGCCGGACGACTGCCTTGTCGAGAGTGTCTTTATGAAATACAGCTACGGCAACAGTATCTGCATCTCCTCGCAGGTCGGCTGCAGGATGGGCTGCAGGTTCTGCGCGTCTACGCTGGACGGTCTTATCCGGAACCTGACGCCTGCGGAAATGCTGGAACAGATTTATGAGGCGATGCGGCAGACCGGGGAGAAGATATCCCATGTCGTTGTCATGGGGACGGGAGAGCCATTCGACAATTATGACAATCTTCTTGTTTTCCTGAAGATGCTCACAGATGAAAACGGCATGAACCTCAGCAGGCGCAATGTTACGGTTTCGACCTGCGGCATCGTTCCCCGCATGCTTGACTTTGCGAAGGAGAATACGGGAGTTACACTCGCGCTCTCACTCCACGCGACGACAGATGCCCGGCGCCGCGAGATCATGCCGGTTGCAGACAGGTACAGCATCCGTGAACTGATGGACGCGTGTGAGAATTATTTCCGGGTGAGCGGAAGACGGATCACCTTTGAGTACAGCCTGATTGCAGGCGTCAATGATTCTGAGGAGCAGGCGGCGCAGCTGGGGGCTCTTGCCCGCAAAGCGCATGCCCATGTCAACCTTATTCCGGTCAATCCGGTGAAGGAAACAGGGTACCGCCAGCCTGAACGCAATGCGGTTATCGCGTTCAAAAATAAACTTGAAAAACATGGAATTAATGTTAGTATTAGGAGAGTATTAGGCAGAGATATTGACGGTGCGTGCGGCCAATTGCGGCACAGGCACCTTTTGTCGTGCCGACAGAACAATCAGGCGGAAACTACTTCGGAGCAGCGATGACCAATTCTTTTTCCATTACGGATATTGGAAAAAAGCGGACAATGAACCAGGATTATGTCTATTCTTCCGACAGTCCGGTCGGAAACCTGCCCAATCTTTATATCGTCGCGGACGGTATGGGGGGACACAGGGCAGGAGATTTTGCATCCCGCTTTGCAGTGCAGGAAACGGTACTGCAGATCGAGGATTCAGAAAGATATTCCATGAGGGAGATCATTGATCTTGCGCTTCATAATGTCAATGCCGCTCTGCACAGGCGCAGCCGGATGGTTGCGGAATACCGCGGGTGCGGAACGACGATCGTCGTCGCCTGCGTAAGAGGCAACATGCTGCAGGTCGCGAATGTGGGCGACAGCAGGCTGTACATCGCGGGGGACAAGATCCGCCAGGTGACAGTGGATCATTCCCTCGTCGAGGAAATGGTGCTGGCCGGCTCGCTGGATGCGAACAAGGCGAGAGTACATCCGGACAAGAATGTGATCACAAGGGCCGTCGGCGCGGAGAGCTACATCGATGTGGACTTTTTTGCCTGCGAGCTGCATTCCGGCGAGATCATCCTGATGTGTACGGACGGGCTCACGAATATGCTCGAGGATGAAGAAATCCTGCGGATTATCAAGGATACGCAGGGCACTTTAAAAGATAAGGGAGAGGCGCTGATTGCCGCGGCGAATGAAAAAGGCGGCACAGACAACATTACGGTGACACTGGTGGACCCCGGAATCTGACCGGGACAGTGCAGGAGATGTCTGCAGGCGTTATAAAGACTGATACAGGGAGTTTTGAATGGTCAGGATCGGTATGTTGGTGGCGGACCGCTACGAGGTGCTCGAGAAGATCGGCACCGGCGGAATGTCCGTTGTTTACAGGGCAAAAGATCATAAACTGAACAGACTGGTAGCTATTAAGTTTCTTAAGCAGGAATTTTCCGACAATGCGAATTTTGTCTCCAAATTCCGCGTCGAGGCGCAGGCTGCGGCAGGACTGATGCATCCCAATATCGTCAACGTCTATGACGTGGGCGATGAGAAGGGCATGCATTATATTGTCATGGAGCTTGTCGACGGCATCACGCTGAAAAAATATATCGAGAAGAAGGCAAGACTCTCCGTCAAGGAAGCCATCAGCATCGCGATCCAGGTTTCCATGGGACTGGAGGCCGCGCACCAGAATCATATTATTCACAGGGATATCAAGCCGCAGAATATCATCATTTCCAGGGACGGAAAGGTGAAGGTGACGGATTTCGGCATCGCCAAGGCGGCTACGAGCAATACGATTACGTCCAATGTCATGGGCTCCGTCCATTACACGTCCCCGGAACAGGCAAGAGGCGGCTATTCGGACGAGAGGAGCGACATCTATTCCCTCGGCATCAGCATTTTCGAGATGCTGACCGGGCGCGTGCCGTTTAACGGTGAGACGACGGTTGCGATTGCCATCAAGCATATTCAGTCCCAGATGCCCTCTCCCAGGGAATTTGTGCCCGACATTCCCAGGAGTGTCGAGCAGATTGTCATGAAATGCTGCGAGAAGAGCCCGGACCGCAGATACCAGAACATGGCGGAGCTGATCGCGGACCTGAAGCAGTCTCTCCTTCATCCCGACGACGATTTTGTCCGTGTCATTCACCCGGATGAGGACGGCGCCACCAGGATTTCAGACAGCAGGGAACAGGGAGAAATCCGCCGGTATTACCGCGACCGGGACGAGTATGACGAGTACAACGGCGAAGAGGAGGAAGACTCCTATGATTCTTCCTTCCGGCAGGACAGCCAGTACGATCATTATGTCGAGGACGATTATCCGGATGAGGACGAGGATCCGTACGATACGCACGGTTTAGACGACATGCGTTCCGCGTCCGATGCAGGCCGCGGAGGATACACGGACCAGAATATCTACCGGCAGGAAAGAGATTCTTATTCCGCAAGGGAGAGCCGCCGTGAAAAGCGCCGCTACGAGGATGATTACGACGACTATGATGACGGAGAGTATAATCCGCACAAGTACAGGCTCGCCACCATCCTTGCGGTTATCGCCGCGATCCTGATCGGCGCGGCCGTCATCACCTATGCCGCGGACAGACTGGGGCTGATGAACCTGGGACTGTTCGGCGAGAGCAGCACTTCCGAAGAGACAGATGAGACCGTGGAACAGCTCGTGCAGATGCCCGCGGTTGTAGGACAGGAGGGCGAGTCGGTAAGGAACCTCCTGCAGTCCATGGGACTGACAGCGGAGATCACCTATGCGGAATCCTCGGAGTACGCCGCGGGAATTGTGGCGGCGTCGAGTATCAGCGAAGGCACGCCGGTGCCCGAGGGCACGACGGTCATGCTGACCGTCAGCGCGGGCGAAAACGGTATTAAGATACCGGATGTAACAGGAAAGCCGCTCGCGGAAGCGATCGCGCTTCTCCATGAGAAGGGATTTTCCGTAAGCCGTGAGGAGAGACCGGACGACGGCACCGCCAAGGGCAGCATTGTCTCACAGAGTCCGGAGGCCGGACAGGCAGCTCCCTCAGGCTCAACGATTTCTATTATCATCAGCTCCGGCCCCGCGACAGAGGGCAGGGTGAAGGTGCCGACACTGACAGGACTTCCGGAAGAGGATGCCACTGCGGTGCTTATCGAGAACAAGCTTTCTGTTGGAGAGGTCAAGCAGGTCGAGGTTACGGATCCGAACCTGAAGGGCCTTGTCAGCAGTCAGAGCGTCGCCGCGGACACCTATGTTGAAGAGGGCACGGCGGTAAACCTTGAGATCGGCAAAATGTCGGATCAGGAACAGGCACAGCCCGAAGTTTCCAGCTACAGCTATACCGAGGCGATCGGCGCTCCTACAGCATCCGAGGCTCCGGACTATGTTCCCGGGACGCAGGTTTATGTCGTCCTGATTTCGGCCGACGGGCAGAAGCTCCTGGACACGGTTACGACGGGCTTCCCCATCCAGACCGGATTCACGGGGATTGCGGCTCCGACCGGTACCCTGCAGATGAGCTATACGTCGACCGTCGTTACGACGGATCCCAATACCGGGGCGCAGGTAACCGCTCCGGGAGAACAGAAGGTCGTCCGCAGGAGCATCGCCTTTACTCCTGAACAGAATTGAGCGGCATGAGCACAGGCGGTTCGCAGGGCAGAGTCAGAGGGAAAATCATCAAGTCTCTTGCAGGCTTCTATGAGGTCCACACGGGCCCGGAAATTTACCGGTGCCGCGCAAGGGGCGTATTCCGTGCGCTGCACGCAAAGCCGCTCGTCGGCGATGATGTCGAGATCGAAATCACGGACGTCGTATCAATGCCGAAGGAGGGGAATGTCACAGCACTCCTTCCGAGAAAAAACGACCTGATCAGGCCGAACGTTGCCAATGTGGACCAGGCCCTTCTTTTATTTGCCATAACCCGTCCGCAGCCCAGTTTCCAGACACTGGACCGGCTTCTGATAACCATCCGGCAAAAAGATCTGCCTGCCGTCATATGCTTCAGCAAAAAGGATCTTGCAACACAAAAGCAGCAGGAAGAGCTACGGCGAACCTATGAGAACTGCGGCTGCACTGTTTTGTTTATCAGTGCGCTGGAAGCCGGAGAAAACGGACCAGAGCAGGGCTCCGGAGAGGATCCCCTCGGCGGACTCAGGGCAGTGCTCCGGGGGAAGACTACGGTGCTGACCGGGCCTTCCGGGGCGGGAAAGTCCACACTGATTAATCTTTTGTGCCCGCAGGCGAACATGGAGACGGGAGGCCTGTCGGAAAAGATAGGACGAGGCAGGAATACCACGAGACATGTGGAGCTTCTTGCGGCGGACGAGAACACGTATGTGGTGGATACGCCGGGATTTACCTCTCTTGAACTCCGTGACATTGAAGCGGAGGATGTGAGGGACTATTACCCGGAATTTACGCCGTTTTCGGGGTCCTGCCGTTTTGCGGGCTGCAATCATATGGCAGAACCGGGCTGCGCGGTAAAGGAAGCCGTCAGAAACGGCAGCATCAGCAGAATCCGGTATCAGAACTACACGCAGATCTTTACACTTTTGCGAGACAGAAAACCAGTGTATCATTGAAGGCTTTCGGCAGGTGAAGCATGAATCCTGAAGGTGGAAAAAAGCTGCAGCCGTATCTTTCTCCCGCGGGGGCGTGGGCGCTTTCACTCGGGACCGGAATCGGATGGGGATCGCTCGTCATCACGGGCAGCACCTATCTTCTTAAGGCCGGGCCTGCGGGGACGGTTGCCGGACTGATCGCCGGTGCCCTGATCATGCTGGTTATCGCCCGCTGCTATCACTATATGATGGGCTGCTATCCGGAGGCGGGCGGCGCATATTCCTTCGCAAAGTATGTGTTCGGCTATGACTTCGGATTTCTTGCCGCCTGGTTCATGCTCCTGACCTATCTTTCCATGCTGTGGGCAAACGCCACGGCGCTGCCTCTTTTTGCAAGATACTTTCTCGGCCAGATTTTCCATTTCGGACGGCTCTACACAGTTTTCGGATATGATGTATATTTCGGCGAGGTGCTGCTGACCGATGCGGCTATCCTTCTCGCCGGGCTTTTGTGTGCGGGCAGCAAAAAGACGGCGGCACGGCTCCTGACCGGAATGGCGGTTTTTCTTACCGCCGGCATCCTGGTCTGCTCGGTCTTCAGTCTGGTAAATCTTGATATTTCGATTGAGCCGCATTTTATACCCGGCAGCTCTGCTGTCTGGCAGGCGGCGAAAATTGCCTTTGTATCGCCATGGGCCTTCGTCGGTTTTGAAAACATCTCTCATGCGACGGAGGAGTTCTCTTTTCCGAGAAGCAGGGCGTTCCGCATCCTTCTTGTGTCCGTTATTTCATCCACGGCTCTCTACATTCTTGTGTCGCTCCTGTCGGTGACCGCATACCCTCCCGAATATGATTCCTGGGTATCCTATATCCGTGAATCGGGGAGCCTAAACGGCATTAAGGGAATTCCGGCTTTTTACGCGGCGGATTATTATATGGGCAGCACGGGCGTCCTTATCATGATGATAACGCTTCTGTGCCTTATCGGAACGAGTCTTATCGGCAATATCCTTGCGCTCAGCAGGCTTTTGTACGCGATGGCAGAGGACAGGATCATCCCTGACCGGTTTGCCGCGCTGAATGCGGGCTATACCCCCGCAAACGCGATATACCTGATTGTCGCCGGATCTATGCTGGTTCCTTTTATCGGCAGGACGGCGGTCGGCTGGATTGTTGATGTGACGACGATCGGCGCGACAATTCTGTATGCGACGGTTTCCGCGTCTGCGGCAAAGCTCGCCGCCGGAAGGAAGGACATCCGGGACCGGAATTTCGGTATTGCAGGCCTTGTGATCATGCTTGTCTTCGGCGTATATCTGCTGCTGCCGAACCTGTTCACGACCTCCTCCATGGCGACGGAGTCTTATTTCCTGTTTGTTGTCTGGGCAATCCTCGGGTTTGCTTTTTTCCGCTATGTCCTTAAAAATGACTCAGACAAGCGCTTCGGCCAGTCGATCGTCGTCTGGATCGCGCTCCTTTCGCTTGTCCTTTTTGTCTCTCTGGTATGGATGAACCAGTCCATGATGAACGCGACCGTCAGGGCAATGGATCATATCCTGCAGTATTACAGCGAAGCGGGAATCGATATTGCACAGTCTGCGCTCATTGCGGATGAAATTGCAGCCATACGAATGACCAACGCCCGCAGTATTATCGTCGTGGTTATCCTGATCGGCATATCGCTGGCAGTGCTTTTAAACAACTACTCGGTTATGAGAAAGCGCGCGCAGGAGAGTGAATCACAGCTCGACAGGATATGGACAATGGCCAATACCGACCCGCTCACCGGAGTCCGCAGCAAACATGCCTTCGCTGAGAAGGAAAAGAAGGTGGATGCCCAGATAGCGGACAATACGCCTGAAGAATTCGCTGTGGCTGTCTGTGACGTGAACAATCTCAAAAAGGTCAACGACACATATGGCCATAATGCGGGAGACGCATATATCAAGGCGGCCAGTGCGATTATCTGCGAGGTATTCCGCCACAGTCCCGTATACCGCACGGGAGGCGACGAATTTGTCGTCTATCTGGTCGGGCGTGATTATGAGGCAAGGCAGAATCTTCTGAAGGAGATGCATGATAAGTCCGTCGCCAATATCGGAAGCGGCAGCCCTGTCATCTCGGTCGGAATGAGCGATTTCCGTAAGGACAGCGACGGGAGGCTTCGCGCCGTACTCGAGCGCGCCGACGCGGGAATGTACGAGGAGAAAAAGAGCCTGAAAAGCATGGAGGCTAAGGAAGGTCCTAAGTAACCTTCGGGAGATTCCAGGCGTAATGCCTTGCAAGGCAGCGGATAACTATGACAAGTACAAAGCCTGCAATCATGGAAAGACGCCAGGGAAACAGTGTCCTGTGCAGGAGCACCGCAAGGAGAGCCCCGGAGATCGAGGCAACCGCATAAATGTGCTTTTTAAAGATGTCCGGCATCTGATCTGCCAGGACATCCCTGAAGGCGCCTCCCCCTACGCCGGTTACGAACCCGAGGAAGGTGAGAAGGAACGCGTTGCCGGCGTAGCCGGCATTGATTCCGATCATGACGCCGTCCACGGTAAACGCGGCAAGGCCAAGGGTATCGAACCAGAAAAGCAGAGTATCATAAACGCCGGCAAAAGATGCCGGCATCCTTTTGTGGCGGTACATGATCAGGAACACAGACAGTCCTGTAGCTGCCGCAATACAGACAAAGACCGGTTCCACAAACATTGCAGGCGGGTTTACGCCGATGATCAGATCCCGGATCAGTCCTCCGCCGCATGCCGTCGTGACAGCGAGCATGAGGACTCCGAAAATATCCATTTTCTTGTGAATTCCTACAAAAGCCCCCGAAATCGCGAAGGCAATCGTTCCTGTAATATCAAATACTGTCAGCATAAAAGGTTCCCTCTGTACGAGACTGATTATACACGAAAAAGAAACATGCGGGGATGATCAGACGGTCGGCGGGGGTCTTTTCTTTAGACAGCATATTGCGGCAGATGCTATAATTTGTTCTGTTCCTTCTCTTCGTGACTTTACGGGATAATTTATGGATTTACGGGAGAAGAACAAAGGAGGATTCGGATGAAGAAAAAAATCACGGGGATTTTAAAGATATGGACCGCATACGTGATATGCGCATTACTTGCTGCGGGACTCAGTGCCTGCGCTGCCATGCCGGCGGCGCCTGCGGGAACTTCTGTAACAGCGCCTGCAGAAGCTTCGGAAGAGGAGACTGTGGTAGAGGAAACTGCCAAAGAGGAGCTTCCGGAGGCGAAAATCTTTGTCACGGTCAACACGGAAGGCATGGGCTATATCAATTACGCCGAGGGGACGGATTCTCCGGAAATCGATGACGAATTTCATGCCCAGTCCGCGGTGATCAATCTTGCGGAGCCTGCCGAGCACACATTTATTGCATTGCCGGATGCCGGGAATCTCTTTGTCAAGTGGACAAAGAACGGAGAAGATTTTTCCGAAGAGCCTCAGGTCACGGTTCTTCTCGATGAGAGCGCCGATTATGTCGCAGTATTTGAAGAGGATCCGGACTGGCAGAACCCTGTCATGAACTTTGTCGGCAATTATCAGAGCGGAAGGGCAGGTGCCACGGTCGAATGCTTTGGAAACGAGGACGCGTGGATTACCATCGACTGGGGCAGCAGTGCCTCGGAGCTGACCCGCTGGGATATCATCGGCACGCTGGATACGGAAACACTTACGATTGAATATTCGGGATGCCCGAAGTCGGTCCTGACCTTTAACAGCGACGGTGAAGAGGTGGACCGGAAGCCGGTCTATGAGGATGGCTCCGGAACCGTCACATTTAATGAGGACGGGACCTTCACCTGGCATGAGGATCAGTCCGAGTCCGGGGAAGATATGGTATTTGAGTGGATCGGCGCACCGGAAGAAGATGAGGAGGCAGGCGATCCGGCATCGGAAAGTGATTTTGAAACCTTCACAAGCGAGGACGGGTGGAGCGTATCCTACCGCCCGGACATCATCGAAGCCGCTCAGACGGATGACCACAGCGCGCAGTTTGTCTACCTCGGGGAGTGCGCCGGGACCTGCATGCTGACGATCAGCTATGTGGAAGGAAAACAGCCCCAGGAGCTCCTCTATGAGGTGACTGAGCCCTGGGGCAGCCAGGACGATATCCGCCGCCTGGAAGGATATTTTCCCGGAACGGAGGACAAGTGGGGATACTGGAGGTCTCTCGGGCCGGATGAAGACGGGACCGGAATAGAACGCTCGGCGATCGCCGGCGAATACAACGGAGGCGTCCTGCTGTTCGACATCCTGACACACCGCGCGGGCGACAGCGCAATGGACGTCCCGATGAGCGATCATCTGGCCGAAGTCATCGACAGCATCACCTATGATGAGTTTGAACCGCAGACAGAGTTTTCCTATGTGCCCGGCAGGTACGTCTTTGAGCATACGGAAAAGGCAGGCGGCAAAAAGGTAACTTCAGAGTACAGCGTGACGCTGAATGAAGATCATACGGGAACCGTTTCCATGCAGGAAGATGTCGACATCTGCTGGGGCTCCGCAGAGCTGACAGGCCCGATGGACATCCGCTACGAATACACAATCGAGGGAGACAGCCTGCTTCTGAATGTGGACGGAGAATGGCTTTCCTTTGACAGAGTGAAATGACCTTCGGGACGGCAAGGCCGAAAAGGGGTGGAGAAATCGCACCGTATGTGCTAGAATCCTACCCGTTAAATCAGGATCTTCTGATCCTTGAGAGGATGTGGAAATAAATGAAATTAGGTATCGTAGGTTTGCCGAATGTAGGCAAGAGCACGCTGTTTAACTCAATCACAAAGGCGGGCGCGGAAGTCCAGAATTATCCGTTCTGCACCATCAGCCCCAACGTAGGCGTTGTTGCGGTTCCGGACGAGCGGATCAAGAAGCTCGGCGAGATGTATCATTCAAAGAAGGTCACGCCGGCGGTTATCGAATTCGTCGATATCGCGGGCCTTGTCAAGGGAGCTTCGAAAGGTGAAGGACTGGGCAACCAGTTCCTTGCCAATATCCGCGAGGTGGATGCGATCGTCCATGTGGTCAGATGCTTTGAAGACGACAATGTGACGCATGTCGACGGGAGCGTCGACCCCCTGCGCGATATTGAGACCATCAACGTTGAACTGATCTTTGCGGACCTCGAGGTTCTTGAACGCAGGATCGCCAAGACCGCCCGCGCGGCAAAGACAGACAAGGAAGCGGCAAAGGAACTGGACCTCCTCTACAGAATTAAGGAGTGCCTCGAGAGCGGCAATATGGCTTCCTCTCTGGAGGACCTGAGTGAGGACGAACAGCAGCTCCTGAAAAGCTATGATCTCCTGACCGGAAAGCCGGTTATCTTCGCGGCCAACGTCTCCGAAGAGGACGCGGCCGATGACGGCGCGGCCAACCCCCATGTACAGGCCGTGCGCGCCTACGCAGAAAAGACCGGCAGCCAGGTATTTGCCCTCTGCGCGAAGATAGAAGCAGAGATTGCAGAGCTCGATGAGGACGACAAGAGAGCCTTCCTCGAGGACCTTGGCATGACAAAGTCCGGCCTGGACAAGCTGATCAGCGCCAGCTACACAACCCTCGGCCTCATGAGCTTCTTAACCGCGGGAGAGGACGAGACAAGAGCCTGGACAATCAAGATCGGCACAAAGGCCCCCCAGGCAGCAGGAAAGATCCATTCCGACTTCGAAAGAGGCTTCATCAAGGCAGAAGTTGTCAACTGGGAAGTCCTCCTTCGCGAAGGATCCCTTTCCGCCGCCCGTGAAAAAGGCCTCGTGGGAATGGAAGGAAAAGACTACGTCGTCCGCGACGGAGATGTAATATTATTCAGATTTAACGTCTGATCAGGAGCTCATTATGCAGGATATTATGAACGAAATGGACATTGCCTTCCCGCATCTGGGAATCTATCTGCGGAATGTCCCGCAGAGCTTTTCCATCGGCGGCTTTTCCATCGCCCTGTACGGCGTGATCATCGCGCTGTCCATGATGCTCGGAATCGCAATGGCTGCGCATATCGCAAAGCTCACGTTCCAGGACCCGGATATTTACTGGGATATCTCGATCTGGATCATTATTTCAGCGATCGTCGGCGCCCGCATTTACTATGTGGCGTTCTTCTGGGACTACTATAAGACGGAGCCGCTCCAGATTTTCAATCTCCGCGGGGGCGGACTTGCGATCTACGGCGGTATCATTCTCTGCATAATCACGATCTATATCTACTGCAGGATCAAGAAACTGAATCCTGCGGAGCTCCTGGATACGGCCGGGTACGGACTGGTCCTCGGGCAGATTATCGGCAGATGGGGCAATTTCTTTAACCGCGAGGTTTTCGGCGAGTATACGGACTCCTTATTCGCAATGCGTCTTCCGGAAGCCATTGTGCGTGACAGGGACATCACCGAGAACATCGCAAAGCACATGGCGGACGGCACCAATTATATCCAGGTGCATCCTACATTTCTCTATGAAGGACTCTGGAACCTGGGCGTCCTGCTGCTGATGCTCTTTATGAGAAAGAGAAAGAAATTCCACGGACAGATCATCCTTCTCTACTTCATCGGATACGGAATCGGCCGCGCCTGGATCGAATATATCCGGACCGACCAGCTCTACATAGGCGGAACCCACATACCGGTTTCCATGGTGCTCAGCATTGTCATTGCGATAGCGGCCTTTATTATGACACTGATCGGACTTGCAAGGTCCGCGGGAAAGCCCCTTCCCTGGGCTGCACCGGCTCCGGCTGTGCAAAGTGTCTCGAAGGAGGAAGACAGTGCTGAAGACAGCGATGCCGCGCAGATGAGCGACGCCCCGGACGATGCTCCGGAGAATATTTCGAAGGATTTGTAAATATCCGGTTTTTGCCGGAACCCAACATCTTGTACCATGGGAAATACAGCTGCACAAGATGTGGAAAAAGCTCAAAAAACCGCATAAATAAAGGAAAATACGGGATAAACAAGGGATTGAATAATTCAATCCCTTGTTTTATTATTAACGTAAAGGTGGGGGAAAATCCCAAAAAATGTCAAAATAGGATGCAAAGTGGCAGAGAATGTTCAAAGGCTACACTGGAGAATTTCATAATTCGCTGGACGCGAAGGGAAGAGTCAGCGTTCCGCCCGCGTTCCGCGACGTTCTCGGCTCCCATTTCTGGATCGGCTGCGGCCTGGATCCCAAGTGCCTCGTTATCTACAGCGACGAGGAGTGGGCTGCATTCTGTGAAAGGTTAAAAGCCCTGCCGGGCAACTCCGAAAAGGCGCGTGACATCATCCGCTATTTCGCTTCGGGCACCCGGGAGGTGGAGCTGGACAAGCAGGGAAGGATTCTTCTTCCGCTGCAGCTGAGGCAGGCAGCGGGAATCAGCAAGGACTGCGTCTTTGCGGGAGCAATCGGCCGCGCCGAGCTCTGGAGTGAGGAAGCCTACAGCGAGTATCATACGACGAGCCTGACGGCAGACAGAATCAACGCCGCTGCGGAAGAGCTGCGGGATATGGGATTTACTTTCTGATATGGAATTCAGACATACGCCGGTCCTTTTAAACGAGGTTATTGAGAACCTGAATATCAGGCCTGACGGTACATACATAGACGGGACCCTGGGAGGCGCGGGTCACTCTCATGAGATCGCGACCCGGCTCACATCAGGCGGAAGATTGATCGGAATCGATCAGGACAAAGACGCGGTCATGGCAGCAACGAAGCGTCTTTCAGGGCTCGCCGACAAAGTGACGATTATTCGCAGCAATTACGAGAACATTCCGGAGATCGCAAAAGAACTCGGAATTGAAGGCGTGGACGGGATCCTTCTGGATCTCGGAGTTTCGTCCTATCAGCTGGACAATCCGGAGAGGGGATTTTCCTACAACACGGACGAGCCGCTGGACATGAGAATGGACCAGGACGCCGCTGTGTCCGCCCGGACGATCGTCAACACCTACAGCGAGGAGGAGCTGACAAGGATCCTCCGCGACTACGGGGAAGAGAAATTCGCCGCAAGGATTGCCGGGGCAATCGTAAAGAAAAGGCAGGAAAAGCCGCTTGAGACGACAGGGGAGCTGGTGAAAATCATCAGGGCCTGCGTTCCCATGAAAATGCAGGAGAAATTCGGAAACCCCTGCAAAAGGACCTTCCAGGCGATAAGAATCGCGTGCAACAGGGAGCTTGAGGTGCTGGAGGACTCGATCGACGGACTGATTGATCTCTTAAATCCGGGCGGGAGGCTCTGCATCATTACCTTCCATTCGCTGGAGGACAGGATCTGCAAGAACGCCTTCCGCAGGAACGAGAATCCCTGCATCTGCCCGCCGCAGTTTCCGGTATGCGTCTGCGGCAGGAAGTCGAAGGGCAGGGTAATCACGAAAAAGGCAATTCTGCCTTCTGAGGAAGAACTTGCCTCCAACAAAAGAAGCACCAGCGCAAAGCTGCGCGTGTTTGAAAAAGCATAAGCAGGAGAAAAACGGCAGGGCAGCTGCCTCAAAGGAAGTAATCAGAGAATGGGTCAGAAGAGAGTTTATCGGGAAGACAGAGGGTATACCCGGAGCAGGACGCCGGTAAGGCGCGCTGCTGCGGGATCTTCTGCGCCATCCCGGACGCCCGCAAGGCGCACTGCTGCGGGATCTTCTGCATCTGCCCGGACACCGGTAAGGCGCACCGGCACCGGTTCTTCCGCACCTTACAGGGCCGCGGTATCCGCAAGGAGCGCCGACAGGGGCTACGGAAGGACGGGATCCTCCGCACGGATGGCGACGCGGCAGGCGTACGTTTACGGAAGCGCCGCACTTGCACCGCAGCCTCAGGAAGTGCCTGCAGTCCGGCAAAAGGCTGCCGCGCCGGCTCCGGTCAGACAGACGAGGAGCGAGGCACAGAAAAAGCGCAGCCAGGACGCCGTATTAAGAAACAGGGAAAAAGCCGGCAGGATGAACGCCGCGCTCATCGTATTCATGACGATGGTCCTTTGCGTTATGGCCTTCGGTCTGGTACACTTTATCAATCTGCGGGCGAGCGTCACCTATTCCGTCAAGGAAATCTCCAGACTGGAGTCAGAGCTTGCCACACTGCGCGAGAGCAATGCGGAGACGCTTGGCCAGATCAATGCATCCATCAATCTGGAGGAGGTAAAATACCGGGCGATCGCGGATCTTGGCATGACCTACGCAGATGAAGGGCAGATCGTTAACTACAGCGCGGGAACAGACGACTATGTTCACCAGTCCAAACAGCTGGATGATTGATACGGATATATGAGTAACGCTACGGGCAAAAACGCCGGAAGAGGAACATCGAAACAGTTTGAGAGAAAGATGCAGGAAAAGCTGGTGGTACTGTTTATTCTGGTACTGCTGGCTTTTGTATTTCTGATCGGCCGTATTTTCAGCATCAATCGCAACAACGGCGAGGAGTATAAAAAGCAGGTCCTGTCGCAGCAGTCCTATGACAGCCGCGAGCTTCCCTTCCGCCGCGGGACGATTACGGATTCAAAGGGAACGATTCTTGCCAATTCCGAGCTGGTATATAATGTAATTATCGACGCATACCAGATGAACAACGGCCCGAAGAACGATGAGGGAATCAGTATCTATCTGGAACCTTCACTGGATGCCGCTCCCTCGTTGGGACTCGACCGTGCTTTCATCGCGGGATATGTGAGGGATAACCCGGACTCCCGCTATTATGTGGCGCGAAAGAACCTTCCCTACAGCGAGAAGGTCGCTTTTGAACAGTCCATTACGGACGCCGCTGCGAGAGTTTCGAACATCCGCGAATCCATCAGCGAGGAGAAGGAAGGAACAAACGACGAGGCAAGGATCGCACAGCTCGAGCTCCTTTTAGAGGAAGCGGAGAATGAAAACCGGAGATTCAGCAATATCAAGGGGATCTGGTTCGAGCCGGCCTATATCCGCTCCTACCCTTCCGGGTCGCTTGCGAGCAACCTGATCGGTTTTGCCAATAACAACAACGAGGGGAGCTTCGGCCTCGAGGGATATTACAACGATACCCTCAACGGCACGGCGGGGCGCGAGTACGGCTATCTCAACGACGATTCCACACTGGAGAGGACGATTGTAGACGCGATCGACGGCAACAACCTTGTCCTTACGATCGATGCGAATATCCAGAATATCGTTGAAAAATATATCCTGAAATTCAACGAGCAGTTTGCGAACAATCACCATGAGGGGTACGGCGCGCGCAACATCGGCTGTATCATACAGAATGTAAACAACGGCGAGATCCTTGCGATGGCTTGCTATCCGAACTACGATCTGTCCGATCCGTACAATACGGATCTGATCGTCGGCATGCCCAAGCTCAATGACAGGGACCAGCCCACCTATGAGTATATGTCCCAGGAGGATGTGGACGCCCTCGATTCCGAGCAGCAGTCCCGCTACCTGAACGCTCTGTGGAGAAACTACTGCATCTCGGAGTATTATGAACCCGGATCGGTCGCGAAGCCCTTCACCATGGCGGCGGGAATCGAATCCGGCCATATGACGGGGAATGAATCCTATCTCTGCGAGGGCTCCATGAACATCGGCGGATGGGACATCTACTGCCACAACACCCACGGCGACGGGTGGCTCACGGCGTGCGAGGCGATCGAGCGCTCCTGCAACGTGGCGCTGATGCAGATGGCGCTGGCAACGGGAATCGATGATTTTACCAGGTTCCAGCGGATTTTTAACTTCGGACTGAAGACCAATATCGACCTTGCGGACGAGGCGAGGACGGACACGCTGATTTACCAGCCGTCGGCAATGGGCATCACTGACCTTGCGACCAACTCCTTCGGACAGAACTTTGACGTGACCATGATCCAGATGATCACCGCGTTCTCCTCCCTGGTAAACGGCGGAAATTATTACGAGCCCCATGTGGTCAAAAAGATCACGAGCCCTACCGGAGCGACGGTTCGCAATATTGAGCCGAGACTCCTGAAAAAGACGATCTCCGCCGCGACCAGCGAAAAGGTAAAAGAGGGCACTCTTGCCGTTGTCGCGGGCGTTTACGGAACCGGCCACACGGCAAGGCCCGCGGGCTATATGATCGGCGGAAAAACAGGTACCGCGGAGACCTATCCCCGCGATCACACCAATTATGTCGTCAGCTTCATGGGATACGCGCCGGCGGATGATCCGCAGATTGCGATCTATGTAGTTGTCGACAGGGCGAACACCTGGAGGCAGGACGATGCAAAATACGCCACGGGAATCGTGCGCGGCGTCCTTACCGAGGTTCTCCCGTATCTGGGAATCTATATGACCGAGCCGCTCACCGAGGCGGAGGAAGCGGAGCTTCGCGAAATGAATATCGCCAATACGCTCGCGTACGGCGCAGGATCCATCCGCACCGCTCCCAGGGCGCTGATCCTCAACCTGGATACGGACGGCGACGGAAAATACGATGCAGTTGACGGCAACGGGGACGGAGCTGCCGACACGCCGCTCGATTCCAACGGGGACGATATCACGGACTGCGTGGATGTCGACGGCGACGGGAAAGCGGACTTCTACGACACGGACAATGACGGAAGAGTCGATTCCGAAAAGCCCGCGGACGGCCAGATGGACCTGACAAGACAGGTGACGGAGAGCGGCGAGAATGCATCCCAGGTGGTGAACCAGCTGCCGGTCTGGAAGACCTATTCGGTCGATCCGCAGACAGGATACTATGTCAATCCGACGGACGGCACATTGATCGATCCCGAGACGGGGCATTCCTACGGAATAACGACAATGAGCGGGTTCGAGACAGAGAATTCACAGATCAGCTCCGGACAGACGGCCGACCCGGAACAGACGGCGGGACAGTAACGGCGCAGATTGAGAGGAAGAGATGACAGACCTTCTTAAAGACACAGTTATAGCATTGCTTGTCGCCTTTGCGGTGAGTGCGGTGACAGGAAAGTTCCTGATCCCCGCCCTGATCAGGCTCAAGGCCCAGCAGACGGAGAGAGATGACGGGCCCAAGAGCCATCTTTCCAAGACAGGCACCCCCAATATGGGCGGCATCATGATTATCGCCGGCCTCATGGCGGGCGGCCTGATCTCCAGCCTGCATCACCCGGAGGTTCTCCCGGTGCTTTTCATGACACTGGGATTCGGTATTGTCGGATTTTCCGATGACTTCATCAAAGTCACAAAGCGCCGCAGCGAGGGACTGACCGTAAAACAGAAGTTCCTGATGCAGATCGTTATCTCTGTGGTATTCGGCCTGATCATCCTTTACCTGAACGGGATTCCGCTGGATTTGAAGATTCCTTTTGCCGCGGGGAGCCTCATCAGGCTC
>ODAI014474837.1_pt1 | contig 40151 bp, 32 predicted proteins | sample 1539321 | NCBI WGS metagenome assembly ODAI01 (sample SAMN02144231, study PRJEB22623) | gut metagenome | biome: sheep rumen | host: Ovis aries | place: New Zealand
AACCGTCCCGTTTATTTACCCCGTGTAATGGGATATTTAGCAGACCACCAAATCGAACATCAGAAATTACAATGCCTACAGAAGAAATGCCTAAAGTAGAAGAGCAAAAAATATAACACAAATAACTTAATTGTTTAACTTCAAATTTTTAAATCATTATGAGAAAAATTTTATCTTTATCTCAGAGTGACATTAGCGTTGACCGTCGGTTGACCGTCGGTACACCGTCGGGATTCAACGCAAAATCACTCCTTAAACGGCTGTCCGTCGCAGCCCTCTTTCTCTTTGCCTTTATGGGAAATGCGTGGGGTGAAGCAAATGGAGCAATCGCTTCCTCTATTGCAGCCGACGACCAGATTATCATTATTAACAAAGATGCCAACAAAGAACTTACTGGCGTTAGTAGTGACAACATTGGAACAGTAGCCGCATACACCGGCACACCTGCCGGAACGTACGTTCTTACTGTGGAGGCTGGTAAATCTGGTTCTGGATTCTCTTTCAAATTATCCGATGGCAGTTATTTGGCATACACATCTTCTTCAACGTCTTCCAACAATTACTTGTATACTTTATCAGATCCATCTACCAATAATCAAAATAAACAAGTCTCTTGGAATGTAACGTTTGACGCAAATAACCAAGCTACAATAACAAACATATACAACACGAGTCGTAAGTTACAATACAATAGCGGCGCATCGCGTTTTTGTTGCTATACTGGCAGCCAGCAAGCTGTCAAAATTTTCAAACTTGTAGCAGTTACCAAATCGGCTGTAACGATTACCAACCCTGAGCACGGAACTATTTCTGTTCTTAACGGAGAGGAAGCTGTAGCAACCGGTACAGAGGTTGAGGAGAAGACCGAACTCGCTGTTTCTATTGCTGATGTAGAGGGGTACAGGTTCGCGCTCAAAGCAGTCGGTACTGAGAGCAACGAGGTTGTTGCTATTACGGACGGCAAGATTGAAATGCCTGCTTTCCCGATTACCATTACCGCTGACGAGACTGCACTCTTCAAAGTTCAGGTGGCAGTCAATGACGCTCAAATGGGTACTGCTACTATCAACGGTGGCGCTTCGGTTTATACGGATGGTAATCTTACTCTCAACCTCGTTGCAGAGGCAAAACCCGGCTATGAGTTTGTTAACTGGACTGCTTCCTCTGAATACCTTGGGGCAGACGAGACTAACAAAGCATCCACTACTGCAACGGCTCTTGCTGCCGGTACGCTGACCGCTAATTTCAAAGAAAGTGTTACTCCTGCAATCGCTCTTTCCGAGGAAACACTGGAGTTCGCTGCTGTTGCCAAAGGTGCTGCTGTGCCTGCGGCGCAAACTTTCACTATCACCGGTGCTAACTTGACCGGAGACCTTGCTCTCGCATGGGATGCTGAGGGTGACGATGCGTTTACCTACGAGATTACAGCCGGTTCACTGACCGCTACTGATGGTGCCGTTTCGGCTACCATAGCAGTAACGCCGAAATCGACAGCTACTGCCGGTAACTTCGCTAATACGCTGACCGTGAGCGGTGGCGGTGCTGCTGCCCAAGAGGTGCTTGTCGGTTTCGAGGTATTGGAGACCTATACCGCTACATGGCATGTCAACGGTTCCCAAGTTGATGAGCAGACTGCTGTAGCCGGTACCACATTGGAATTCCCTGCTGATCCTGTAGCTTCCGGAGACTGCGCTGACTTGTTCTTCCAAGGCTGGGTGGAGGCTCCTCTGGCTGAGGCACAAGAAGCTGCTCCGGCTTATACCTCCAAGACCGAAATGCCAGAGGCTAACGTAAATTTCTACGCTGTATTTGCTACGAAGGGAGTAAGTGAAGGCACAAAAGATGAAATAGCATCTGTAACTATCTCTGAGTATGCAACAGCGCATAGTTGGAGTAGTTCTTCCAGTTCTGGACAAAAAGAAATGTCTATCAATAGCGATATAACTGCTACTGTTACCGCTACAGATGCGAACAGCGGAAAGTATTACACAGATTGGCGTCTCTACCAAAGCGGTGATGCTACAGTTACCATCGCAACGACTTCTGGCACTTTGAAATCGGTTATGTTTACATTTACTAATTCTAACTCAGGTACTTTAACTTACAACTCGTCAGCATTAACCAGTGGAACTGCTGTAAATGTATCTGGTACATCAGCAGAATTTGCAGTCGCAAATAGTGGTTCTGCAACAAATGGCCAGATTCGTCTCACAGGAATAGAAGTTGTGTATGAGGTAAGTGCAGAACAAATTTCTTATTCTGACTTCCTCACCACTTGCCCGCATTGCAACACAGTGACTTTGGCTAAGTCTGACGCAGAGCACGGTGCGTTCACGTTCAAGGTAAACGGTGTAGAGGCTACTTCTGTTAAGACCTGTGAGGGTGCAACCGTAGATGTAGTATTCGCTCCGGCTGAGGGCTACGAGTTAGAAAGCTTTGCCATCAGCGATGATGTAGAGGGCGCAACCTATAGCGAGGGCGTTATCTCTATTCCTGAGGGCGCAACCGGTACTCTGACCGCTACTGCTACCTTCAAGCTGGCTGACTACACTGTGACGATGGCTCAGGAAGGCGGCGCAGAGGCTACCCTCTCTGACGACCAGACAGGCAAACACATGGATGATGTGATCACCGTTACCGCAGAGAACAAGGACGGTTTCTACTTCCTCGGCTGGGAGGCTGATCCGGCTGTCACCTTCGCTGACGCTGAGGCTCTTTCTACTACCTTCACCATGCCGGCAAGCAACGTAACCGTTACCGCCAAGTATGCCAAGGTTTATACTCTGGCAGAACTTGCAACCGCAGGACTTGATGTGAACACGGTTATCAACGTGAAACTGGACAAAGATGCCATCAAGAGCATATACAAATATAATTCCAATCCTGCCGGCGTCACTTTCGACGTGCAAATCAACGAGGGTGAGGATCTTCGTATCTTCTTCAACAACCAAGAGACCATTAGCGGCTGGCAAGTCGGCGGTAAGTTGTCAGGCTTGATGCTTAACGCCAAGTTAACTCAATATAAGGGAGAATGGCAAATCACTCCGGCTCTCGGTTTCGCATGGAGTGACCTGACTTATGAAGCACCCAGTGTTGTTCCTACCGCTCTTGACAACACCGCTGTGGAGGCAAAGGCTGTTAAGTCGCTCCAAAACGGAATGCTGATCATCGAGAAGGGCGGTAAGAAGTTCAATGCTCAAGGTCAGTTGATTAAGTAAAACCAATAGGTTTGCACAGAAAAAAGCGGGTTTCGGCTCGCTTTTTTCTATTTACTCTTGCGTATTTCAAAAAAAAGCAGTAAATTTGCAGCGGAAAATCATAAACACCAACTAAATTTACTGAAAATATGGAGCAATGTCCTTACACTATAGAAGAACTCAGAGCAAGTGTTGAAGACGGTACACGTCAAGTTGAAGAAGGGCGTTATTACACCGATGCCCAAGTCAATAGGATGTTAGACCACCACTACCGGCGGTAAGAAGTTCAATGCCCAAGGTCAGTTGATTAAGTAAATCAAACAGATTTGTATGGAAATGAATAGAAAAAGCGAGTTTCGGTTCGCTTTTTTCGTTGAACTCTTGCGTATTTCAAAAAAAAGCAGTAAATTTGCAGCGGAACTGCCAAAATGGCAGTACAAGTGCCGGTGGCACGGGATTTGACGTACTCAAAACAGACTAATAAATTACGTTATGAGCAAAAATAAAGAAGATAAAGAACAAGAATTGGAACAACCCGTAGAGGAACAGGAAACGGAACAACAGTCCGGACAGCAACCCGAACAGACGGAAAAAAACGAAACAACCGAACCGACACCCGAAGAGCAGTTGGCAAAGGCGCAGGAACGCATTGAGGAACTGGAGGACAAGAACCTGCGGATGATGGCGGAGTTTGACAACTACCGCCGCCGTACCAATAAGGAGAAGCTGGAACTCATGGCCACCGCCGGCGAGCGGATATTCAAAGAGATGCTGCCGCTCGTGGACGATTTCGAACGGGCCATCGCCGCCACCGATGACGAGGGCGTGAAACTGATCTACCAGAAGTTCCTCTCCTTCCTCGACAAGAACGACGTGCACCCCATCGAGACCGAGGATGCCGACTTCAATACCGACGAGCACGAGGCGGTAACGACCTTCGCTGCCGGAGAGGACAAGAAAGGCAAAGTCATTGATTGCACCCAGAAAGGATATAAACTCGGCGAAAAGGTCATCCGTTTCGCCAAAGTAGTAGTAGGAGAATAAAAACAAGTACCATTTGGACATGTACCATGTACCATTTATTGGTTCATTTAATCATTGAGTTATTATGACGCGGGAAGAACTGAAGGAGCGATACAGACAGTTTTCTCTACGTATTATCAAAATGGTGGACGCAATGCCGAATACCATTTCTGCTAACGCGATAGCCAAACAAATAATCCGTTCGGGTACATCGCCGGCAGCCAACTATCGGGCTGCGTGTCTCGCTAAATCCGACAAGGATTTTATTAATAAACTCAAAATGGTTGAAGAAGAAATAGATGAAACAAGTCACTGGTTGAGTATTATTATTGATAGTGGCATGTTACCCAAATTGCGCGTGCAAGATTTGTATGACGAAAGTATCGAGCTGGGTAAAATTACCAGTAAATCAATTACTACTGCAAAATCCAAAGTGGACTTGTAATTGGTAAAATGACCAAATGGAAAAATAAATGACCAAATTGTAAATGAACAAATCGTAAATAGATTTATGGCAGAGAAGAGAGATTATTATGAGGTGTTAGGCGTTGAAAAGACGGCTACCGCCGAGGAGATAAAAAAAGCGTACCGCAAGAAAGCGATACAATACCACCCGGACAAGAACCCGGGTGACAAGGAAGCCGAAGAGAAATTCAAAGAGGCAGCCGAGGCGTACGAGGTACTCTCTGACCCGCAGAAAAGGCAACGCTACGACCAGTACGGCTTCGCCGGAATGGGCGGCGCAGGAGGTTTTAGCGGAGGTGGCATGACGATGGAAGACATCTTCACTCACTTCGGCGACATCTTCGAGGGCGCAGGTTTCGACCTGGGAGACCTCTTCGGAGGCGGAGGACGCAGCCGCGGCGGACAGCGCATGCGCAGAGGAAGTGACCTGAGAGGAAAAGTGACCCTCACGCTGGAGGAGATCGCTACCGGCTGCGAGAAGAAAATCAAAGTCCGCCGTCTTGTGGAGTGTCAGGATTGTCACGGCACAGGCTCGGCAGACGGACAGACAGAGACCTGCCCGACCTGCAAGGGTGCCGGCAGAGTCACACGCGCACAACGCGGTATATTCGGAATGATGCAGGTACAGACCGAGTGTGAGACCTGCGGCGGCGAGGGACGGATTATCAAGAACAAGTGCCCCAAATGCGGCGGCCAGGGCGTCGTCCGTGCCGAGGACGTCATCACCGTCACGATTCCTGCCGGCGTAGCCGGAGGCATGCAGCTCACCGTTCCGGGCAAGGGGAACGCCGCACCTCACGGAGGCGTGCCGGGAGACCTGCTTGTCATGATTGAAGAGGAAGAGCACAAGGACTTTATTCGTCATGACAGCGACCTGATCTACAACCTGCTGCTTGACATGCCGACGGCTGTCCTGGGCGGCCAGGTACAGATACCTACCCTGACGGGTGCCGTGAAGATTACCATCACACCGGGTACACAGCCGGGCAAGGTGCTCCGCATGCGGGGCAAAGGACTGCCACGCATCGACCAGTACGGACGGCGGTACGGAGAAGGCGACCTGCTCATCAACGTAGGCGTTTATATCCCCGAGAAACTGAATAAGGACGAGAAGAAACTGATTGAGCAACTCCAGAACAGCCCGAACATCGCTCCGGGAAGCGCCAACAAAAAGAACTTCTTTCAAAACCTGTTCGGAATATAAAAGTAAAAGGTGAAAAATGAAAGGCGTCTCATAGAACTGCTCTTGCTCTGGGGAGTATTGGATCTGCTCTGCGCCATGTTTTGCGAGATCCACGCCGACGAAGCGTACTACCGCCTCTACGGTCAGTTCCTCAACTGGGGCTATTTCGACCATCCGCCGATGGTCGGGCTCATGACAGCCCTTAGTGCCGCTCTCGTACACGGAACAAGCTTGATACTCAAGAACCTGAGTGTTAGGCTTGTGACGGTTTTAATGCACATGGGCACAGTCTGGCTCGTCTGGCGTACACTCGCCGAGCGGAACAAAGAAAACGCCTCTCAACGGCTCCTGCCTTTTGTGCTCGTGGCGGCGTCCATACCCATGTTCTGCGCATATGGATTTATGACTACCCCCGACGCGCCGTTGCTCTTCTTCGCCGCCCTGTTCTATTACGCTTATCGCCGTTACCTCGACGAGGGGTCATGGTCCGTGGCGCTGCTCCTCGGACTGAGCATGGCGGGGATGCTGTACAGCAAGTACATGGCAGTCTTAGTGATCGGTCTGGCGGTAATAGCCAACCCCCGTCTCCTGCGTGACGGTAAGGCGTGGGCGGCAGTAGGGCTTGCAGCTGTGTTGATGGTTCCGCATCTGTACTGGCAGTACACGAACCATTTTCCCTCCTTCACCTACCATCTTGTCTCCCGCGCCACGGCTTACGAACCGCTATACACGCTGGAGTTTGTCCCTAACCAGTGGGCGGCGTTCAATCCCGTTGTGTGGGCGCTGATGATTTGGGCAGGGGCGCGGCAGATACGTCGCGGAGAGGTCTTCGCGCGCACGTTAGGCGTGACTATCATCGGCTTTCAGGCGTTCTTCCTGCTAATGTCCATCCGTGGGCACGTAGAGCCCCACTGGACCATAGTGACCGCCATCCCTGCTATCCTGCTGCTCACCGGCGAGCCGCTCCTTGACAAGAGAGGCATACGCGTGGCATTAGGTGTCTGTGCCGTTTTGGTCATAGTAGCACGCGTCGTTCTGATGCTCAATATACTGCCTCCGCAAACCGGCTTGGCGCACAAGCAAACCTTCTGCGAACAACTGCATACGGAGGCGGAAGGACTGCCGATCGTCTTTGACGGTTCGTTCCAGACCCCTTCGCTGTACCGCTTCTTCTATGACGACGAGGCGGTACTGGTGCGCAACGCCGGAGACCGCTACACCCAGTTTGATCTGCTGCACTTAGAGCGCGGACTTCTTGGCAAGCCGGCCCATGTACGCCGGAAGGGACAAGTCTATCATACGGATTGTTTAACACAGGAGGACCTCAATGAATAATGCACTCTGGACTATATTCTGGCGGTTTGTGCGCTTCGGCATCGTCGGCGCAAGCGGCATGGTGGTGGATTTCGCCGTCACGTGGCTCTGCAAGGAGAAACTGCGGTGGAACAAGTACCTCAGTAACTCCTTGGGATTTGTTATAGCCGCCACCAATAACTATGTCTGGAACAGGCTTTGGACCTTTGAGAGCCAAAGCGAAGCGGTCGGCCGCGAGTACCTTTCGTTCCTCACCATCTCCGTCATCGGACTGGGACTCAACAACCTCATCATATATCTCCTTCACGATAAGCTGAAGCTTAACTTCTATCTCAGCAAACTGATCGCAATAGGCTGTGTCACCCTCTGGAATTTCTCGCTCAACTATGTCATTACATTCCGTGCGCAAATATAGTCTTGCGGCAGGGCTGTTGGTCTGTACCCTGCTCTCTTATGCCTTTACGCCGACGGGTGTAGCGCCGGCTTTCTTCGGTCCGAACGCTTTTCCCGTGCCGGAGATGTCGGAGGGTCTGACCTCTTCGCGACTGCGTGTGGAGGTGGCGGCGGACGGCTATTTTGGCTATGACAAAAGCCGTACGGCGGATCTCTTTGCGCGCGTGCGGGTGCCCCTCTTCACGCGGTGGGCGAACCTCACCGTCTGGATGCCCGTCTATGAGTGGTACTCCCAGGCGGACGGCACCGGCAGCGGCGCAGGCGATGTCTATCTGACGACTGACATACAGGTGCTTCATAACGAGTGGTTTCACTCCGGCAACACGCAGCTTATCCCACAGATGGTTGTCCGGCTGGGACTCAAGACCGCCAGCGGCGAGCAGTTCAGCCGTGCCCGCCACTACGACTGTCCCGGGTACTTCTTCGATCTTACCATGGGTCAGACCATCCCGTTCGAGAAAGTGGATCTCCGTTTGGCGGGTTCGGTGGGTTTCCTCTGCTGGCAGACGGCCAACGCCCGCCAGAACGATGCGGTGATGTACGGCCTGCAAGCCAACCTCAGTCACCGGTATTTTTCCCTTCTGGCGGAGTGGGGCGGCTACGTAGGCTGGGAGCGGTACGGCGATGCGCCGATGGTGATCAAGGTGCGTGCCGCCGGCATAGTCAAAGGCTTTGAGCCCTTCGTGCAGTACCAGTACGGCATCAAGGATTATCCCTTCCACCAACTGCGAGTGGGACTCGCCTATAGTTTCGACATACTCAGGAAAAAGGAAAAGTGAAAGGAGAAAGGACACATAGTAATGGCACCAAGAGAGGGATGGTACTCCTGTCTCTGCTTTGTGCATGCTTCTCTTCTTTCGCCGCAGTCAACAACGGCGTGGATACCGTGCGCAGCGAGTGGTTCCGGGAGTGGTACCAGTGGGGCGAGTTGCGGCATTACCTGGATAACAACAGCGACGTGTCCGTCTATATGTCGGAGACTACGGGCGAGTGGGCAACGCCGGAACCGCTGTTAGTGTCCCTCAACGGGAACTCTTACCGATGGAACAAATACTACCTCAATCACTTCCGTGTGGACAGCCGCATTGAGTCCGGCGACGCGCTCTTTCTGCCCGACATGTTCACCCATTCGATGGCGATTGACTACAACCGCGGTGCCATGTACTGGCAGGCGGACAGTCTTCCCACCCGCCAAGTAACCCTCTCCGGGCAGGGCGGTAATGTAGGCGGCTACAGCCGTGTGGCGAGGTGGTTGCAGGAACTTCAGGAGGGAAACTCCGCCATCAAGCGTCTGGAGGACAACCGTCCCCTTCAGTTCCGCCGGCATATAGTGGGGGCCGGTAAGGCGGATGCAGTCTATGATATTCCCATGAACGGCGTCTCTTATACCCAGCATATATACGCCAGCTATGGTGTGCGCCGGCTGTTGCGTTATGACCACTCCGGCATAGCCGGTACCTACGACGCCGATTACTGTCAGGTGCAGTTGGACGGTCAGTTGCCGGTTGCCCGGAACGCTGTTTTCGATGCGCTGCATTATATTCTCCGGGCGGGTTTCCGTGCGGACGGCTACAGCGAGTACGGCTATAACGAGAATGAGGCCTCCCGCCAGCTCAATCACTCTTTCTCTTTCTATGGCAATAAGGATTTTGACCGTCAGGGAGTGCTGACGACCGGTCTTACTTATGGTCTGAGGCGCGACACGCACCGCCAGTTGGATTTCCGCCGCAATGCGCTGGACGTGGACGGCGAGGCACTGGAACCGTGGTATCCGGACGGTCATTACCACGAACTCAACTGGGCGGTGGACTACCGGTACACCATCCTCCCGTGGCTCCAACTGCACCTCGATGCTTATAACTCGATGATTGCTTTCAACCCCTCGCAAACGGAATGGAGCAACTCCACGTACTGGCAGGGCTATAATATGTCCTCGCCGCTCGCCCTCTCCGACTACCGGTGGCACTCGTCCTCCTTCGCCTCGGGGCTCTTGGAGAACAGCCTCTCGTTAGAGGCCTCCTACCCCGTGCTCCCATGGATGAGGCTCAGCGGAGCGGTCTCCGCCACTTTCGACGGAATGCTTCTTCGCGGCAAATCGAAAGCCACGCCCTCATGGGAAGCCAAAGTGGATATTCATATCGAGCCCGTCAAATGGTTCCGGACGGATATTATTGTAGCCAACTACCGCATCCCTTACACCTACGAGCAAATCCGTTTCATGAGTGACGATTATATGTCCGGCGAGGTTTATTATGCCGGAAAGAACACCCTATTGACCACAACCGGCGGCAGGTATCACCGTTGGGGCAAAGGGCTGTGGCAACCTCAGTATATAGCTGTGGATGTTCCGATCGTCTTTACGTTCGGGAAAGAGTGGAGGCACGAGATAAGTATCCTCTCGTCTTTCAAGAAATACTATAACACATGGTCTGTGGCGCTCGCTCCTGAGTCGTCGGGCAGTTTCGAGGCGGTGGACGGTGTGTGGCGGATGAAGCCGCAGGAGCGCTACTACGAGGTCGTCGCCGCTCCTAAGACCGGCACGGGCATCTGGAACTCACCTGTATTCGTCTCCAATGTGGTAAAATACACCTACAACGGTCGCAAAGTCTATGTCTCCTTCAGCTGGCAGAGCGAGTGTCTCTCCGGCCCATCGGCAATAGGAAACGGCATGCAGACCGAAGATATTAACGTCCTTCACGAGTCGCTGGCGAATCCCAACCGTGTACTCGTTGCCACCAACACTGGCCAGACTAACGACGGCATCCGCACACTCGGCAGGCTCCATCAGGACCGGGCGTATATCGCCCGTCTGCAGTTGGGCGTGAATATTACCCGTAACTGGCAACTGTCCCTCTCCGGCAAGTTCCGCGACGGTATTCCCTTCACTCAATACCGCACCCGCCTCCTTACCGACGACGCCGGACAGACCCAGCTTGTCGTTTATAACGGGTACACCCGCGGAATAAACGTAGTCGATGGCAATTTCGGGCAACGGACGGACTCGTTCTTTAATTTCGACCTGCGGCTCAAGTACCGTGGCGAGATCAAAGGCGTGCCTTTCTCCGTTCAGGCACTGTGTTATAACATCTGGGATTTCGCGACGGAGCTCAACGAGAGTTGTATGTACTACGACGGTGCTACCGGCTCTGATTTCTCCGGCAAACGCTACCCGCTCAGCCTCTGCACCCCGCGGGGGTTATTACTCACCGTCTCGGTGGGCTTACAATCAGTCAAAGAATGAAATGAGAGGAATACGAATCGCATATGATGCCAAAAGGGCTTTCTGCAACCGGCGCGGGCTGGGTAACTACAGCCGTGACGTCATCCGTCTGGTACAGACTTATGCTCCGGATAATACGTTTGTGCTTCTTGGTCAACCGACGGCACTCTATGCTCCTACCGGGGCGGAAATCATCTCACCAAAGGGGCTTTGGCGGCTTTGCCCGGGACTATGGCGCAGTTTCGGCTGTCTGCCAAGTATCAAGGAAGTTGATCTCTACCATGGCCTTTCCGGCGAACTGCCTTTCGGCATTCACCGCACGCCCGTCAAGAAAGTTGTCACGATTCACGACCTATTAGTGCTCCGCTATCCGCATCTCTACAGCCCGGGCTACCGCAAGCTTTTCGCTGCCAAGATGCGCTACGCCGTCCGCACGGCGGACATAGTCATTGCTATCTCCGGGCAGACGAAGAGCGATCTGGTCCATTACCTTCATGCCGACGAGCAAAAGATCCGCATAGTCTATCAGGGCTGTAACGGCATCTTCAGAGAGCCGGTAACAGCCGGAAAAATCACTGAGGTACGGGCTGCCTATTCCCTGCCAGAATCATATATTCTGTATGTCGGGGCATTGGAGGAACGCAAGAACCTGCACACACTGGTAAAGGCACTCGCGCAAGCAGGACTCAATATTCCGTTAGTACTGGTAGGCGGCGAGAGTGCGTACGGAAATGCGTTGCAACAGCAAGCCTTGCAGTCAGGCGTCCCCCTCCGCATACTCTCCGGCGTGCCGCAGGCAGACCTGCCGGCATTGTATCATGAGGCGGCTGTATTCGTCTATCCTTCCCTCTTTGAAGGGTTTGGCATTCCGGTTCTGGAAGCCATGTGCGTCGGAACACCTGTTCTGACCTCTACCGGCAGCTGTTTCGCAGAAGTAGGCGGAGAGGCGGCTCTGTACGCCGATCCGGCACAGCCTGAAGAGATAGCCGCCCAACTGACGAAAATCTTATCCAATCCGGCACTCCGCAACCAGATGGTTAAACGCGGACATGTACAAGCGGAGAAATTCACGGACAGGAAAGTGGCACAAAACCTACTAAATGTATATCACGAATTATGCGCATACTGATAGATCTGTCTATACTTAAAAACGTGCACTGCGGCTTGGGACAGGTGGCACTCAACTACGGCTATTATTTCCGCGATTCATACCAACCCGTTCAGGGCGAGGAGATATATCTGCTTGTCCCGGAAGCCTTCGTCGGTGCGTTTGGCGAGAAGGTGCACTATATAGTATCCCGGAAGATTTACCGGATTATGCCATGGCTGACAGGACGGCGGTTTGATGTCTGGCATGCCATCCACCAGCTCTCGCGTTTCACTCCTTTCGCCCGCCATTATGTACTGACGATTCACGATTATAATTTTGTCTATGAGAAACAAGGGCGCAAAGTGGAAGCGTATCTGCATAAGATCCGGCAAAAGGTCAACCGCGCCGATGTCATTACGGCGATTTCGCAGTTCACCAAGGAGGAGATAGCCCGCTATACGCCCACCGGCAAACCCGTGCAAGTCATCTATAACGGCATCGAACGGATTGACTTGGCGCAAGAAGAAGCCCTGCCGGAAGTGAAGCAGCCTTTCCTCTTTTCTATCGGGGAGATCAAACCAAAAAAGAACTTCCACGTCCTTGTGGAAATGATGCAGTATCTGCCGGAGTACCAACTTTACATAGCCGGAAACAACCATACTCCGTACGCGCAGGAGATACAGCGACTTATCGCGCAGTACAACCTGACAAACGTACACTTGTCGGGTATTGTCACCGCAGCGCAGAAAGTATGGCTGTACCGCCACTGCGAGGCATTCGTTTTTCCTTCCCTATTTGAGGGGTTCGGGCTACCGGTCGTAGAAGCCATGCTTTTCCGTAAACCGGTCATCTGCTCCGACAAGACAAGCTTGAGCGAAATAGGAAAAGGACACGTGACCTTCTTTGAGGACACCTATCCCGCACTATCTTCCGCTCACCTCATACAAAAAGCCATCCGCGAGACCACCCCTGAGGCACTGGACGAGGCGTACCGCTATGCAATCTCTTTTGACTGGAAAAAACACATGGAGGCTTATCTGACCATCTACCGCTCGCTCGGCGTCTGACGACAGAGGAAGAAACAGGAAAGGAAAGCAATAATCGTAGTGCCGCTCAAGATGTGGAACGGCATCTCAATCTGCATTATGACAAGCACTACGAGAAAATAAACGAACGCAATGAAGTTACGTTGCCGGATACTCTCATAAAAAAGACTTACCACCATCGCACATAACAACACCAGCCCGGCTATACCGGATTGCATCCAATCGCCGAGGAACTGGTTGTGCGGATAGAAAGAGACGTAATCGAACTGCGGCCACCACGATTTGAATTCATAGCCGACCACCGAACTGACATAATCGTAAGTCATTCCGCCTAAGCCGCAGCCTTTCCACGGATCTATGCGCAGATAGTCAGTTGCAACGCGTACGAGACCGTCCCTGACCGGGTCTGCGGCAAAAGAGCGAAGAGTCTCTATATGGGTGCCCACCATAATTCCCGCCACCACTACCAGCGCTCCTGTAACGCTCCATAGCAGTTTGCGCTCACGGCGAAGCAGGTACAATACACCGAAGGCGGCTGATACGCCATAAGTTACCAATCCGACGCGGCTCTGGGATATATAAATCACTGCAAAAATCAGCACCCAGGAGACTGCCGCTTCAAAGAGAGTAAGGCGTTTGAGATCAAGCAGATAGAAACTGCATATCAGACCTGCTATGATCCACAGCGCGTTATAAGTAGGATGAGGCGCACCGCTCCACGCAAAAATAATGTCATAGACAGGTATCCCATTGATGGCGTATTTGCCAAAAGGAAGGAAGGTAGCGAGAGAAACACCCATCCGTTCCGCCTCATAGAAAAGGGAGGCTAACGTAAGCAGGCACCCGATACAAACAACTCTCCAAAAAAGGAGAACCAGTGCTTTGTACTGCTGCTTTTCTATCCAGATAAACAGAAAAGCAAGCGAATAGGAAAACAACGGCACAAGGCGGTTGAAATAAATCTTTGCTTCGGAGGTGTTGTTGGTCCAAAGAATGGTGACTGCCTGCCAGATGAAGTAGAGCCAGAAAGCGTAGTAAAAAAGCGGCGGGCGGTTGACTCTCCGCTGCTTGTCGGCTACCAGGGCGACAAAGGCACAAAGCCAGAACACAATCTGTACATCCAGATAAACCCTCGGGCGATGGACAAGCGCTGTGAGCATTAATGCTACGCTGACAAGCAGTATTTGGCGATACCATTTGAGTTCCCTAAAATCATTACTGCACACATAAAGAACAGCCGGGACAGCCAAACAGAGCAGCGAAAGGACATACACTGCCGGAAGATAGACGGGGGCCCATTCGTTGACGAAAACGGGCGTCACCGGCGTGAACAGCAAACATGCTACGTACCAGAGCCCCAAACACGCCAGGCCGCATAGTGAAAACTTATTTTCCTGTATAAATTGCATATATCTTTTGTGTAAATTCTGCATATCCAAACTCGTTCTCGAACCGGGCTTTGGCCGCTTGTCCCATTCGTATGGCCTCTGTCTCATCGCTTGTAAGGCGTTCGATAGCCTCTTCCCATTCGTTCCATTCTCCGGGAGGAAGCAGGACTGCTTCCTTGCCGTTCGTGACAAACTCCGGCTGGGAGCCGTTGTTCGACGCAATGACAGCCGATCCCATCGCCATGTGCTCTAACAGAGATAGCGAAGCTGCTTCCGGCACAAGAGAGGGCAACACACCTATCCGGCATTGGGCTATGAGAGCTCCGCAATCCTTTCGGAAACCGATATATCGGAGATAACCTTTTAGCCGAGACCGGTGCAACAACTCTTCCAATACGTTACAGGATTCTTCCGCCACCTCTCCGGCAAGGACAATTGTATAATGTCCTTTGAAACCGGGTTCTAATGCCTGCAGGAGTTGTATGATACCTTTCTCCGGACAGATACGGCCGTGGTACAGGACGATCGGTAACGCCTCCGGCGTCGCCTCCCGGGGCTGTTCGTAGAGCCGGATACTGTTCCTTACTACGTGAACGGACCGGCATGCTTGCTGTACTTCCGGCTCCGTCAAGAAAGCATCTGCGGCTTTCTGCGAGACAAAGATAAAATCGTCAATCTGGCGGTACACCCACAGCCAGGAGGGTTTGCTTTTCGCTCTCCCTACAATCAGATGAAGCGTTGCCACCAGCCGTACAGGGCACATACACAGACGCTTGGCATATGCGCAGAGAAAGAACTCCTTCCGGTCATGCACATGCAGTACATCGACCTTCTCGCGACGTATGATAGATGCCATCCGTAGGGCTTCTATATAGGAGAATTTGCCATTTTTGGTACGTGGTGCAAGCGTATATACCTTTCCTAAACGCCCGAAACGTGCAAGCAGACCACTGTCGCTGCCGGGTTGGCAGATAAAGACAAATTCCGCTTTCCCCTGCTCCTTCAACATGGCACACAGGTCATGTATATATTGTTCTCCTCCGCCCCAGAAAGGGGATGCTATGTACTGTAACACCACCATCTCTGTCTATTTGCGGAACCGCCAAAAACAACGCCAATAGTGTATCGTGCGTTTGACGCACAGCTCTTCATCCCATCCCCTTTCACGGGCATAAGTGCGCGCAAGTAGTTCCATTAAATCCTCCCCACCCCACAGTCTGCGGAAATTATAGCAAGCCGTCTCTAATGAAACCGGTTGGTCAAAAGTCATCCGATTGATATCCACCAGTTCGAACGATATATGTCCGTCCGAAGAGAGGTCAAAAAGAATATTACCCGGAGAGTAATCTCGATGCAGAATACCTTTCCGGTGCATGTCTGCGGTGAATCGGGCGAAAGCCTCTACAATCGGTTCGTACCCTGCCAACGGATGGTGCCTGAACTCATAGAAATTGCGCTTCAAGACGCTCTGGAGTGCCACCAAATAGGACTCCTGAATTAGTCCGTTGGTTTCTATCAATATATACGCCACGGGAACAGGTGTGCCAATGCCGTTCTCCAAAAGCCGGATTGCATTTTCGTACGCCCTTTTGGCTTTTGGAGCACGGAGACAGGTGTATGCAATCCGGTTGAGGAATGCAGGCTTGTGAAACCGCTTGACGCACACTGGTGTACCGTCCGGAGCCTGCATCAGGCGGATCTGGTTGCGCGCGTCGTAAATCACCTTGCCTTGTTGGGCAAAGTTCTCCGGCAGTTGCACAATCCACTTCCGCCAACCCTCATATGTCGGATTAATGACAATTTTCACTTTTCACCTTCCCCACTATATCTTCCGGCGCAATATCCAAACATCGGTAATCGCCGTATTTGCATTTCCTGTTTCCATAAATGGAGCACGGACGGCATTCCAAATCCCGTTGAACACAGTCTTTCTCGTTCTGCCCGATTCCCATAAACCCGGCATACGGATGTGTCGCACCCCAGATAGACACCACCCGAGTACCGACCAGCGAAGCCAGATGCATGTTCGCACTGTCCATACTCACCATCACGCGCAGCCCGCGCATGATTTCCAGCTCTTCCGCCAGACTGTACTTGCCGGCTACGGACTCCACACCCTTGTATTTCTCCGCCCAACTTTCTAAAATTTCCTGTTCTCTTTTCCCCCCGCCGAAAAGCACCACTTTCTCGCCCTTCTCGCTCAGCATCCTTACCACTTCTTCCATTCGCTCCAACGGATAGATTTTTCCCTGATGAGCGGCGAAAGGTGCAATTCCGATACCGAGTCGGACTTTTGTGCTTATTTTGTGCTTATTTTGTGCTGTGCAAAAAATGGTTAATCCTAATCGCTCAAGCACTTGCTGGTATCGGGCGGTGGTCGTTTTCAGGGGGTTGTGGACCCACCCGTGGGTGAGCAAAAACTTACTGATTCTTCCTTTGCGGATCGTCCGTACTTTGGCACCGCGGAGTGCCAGACGCAGCCGTATGTAGCGGCTCCGCCATACGCCGTGCATGTCAGCTACGTAATCATGTTTCCCTAAACCGGCTGCTATCTCACGGAGTGATTGTTTCTTCAAATCCACTCCATGGAACACCACATTCTCCGGCATTCCGGCAAACAAATCAGCCATACGTTGTTGCGACAGAACCGTAATCTCCAGTTCCGGGTATTGCTCCGCCAGTACCCGTACAACTGGCACCAACATCGCTACGTCACCTAACGCAGAAAACCGTATGACCAGTAGCCGTTTCATTTCTTATACAGCACCGGATTGAGAGTAGGGTCGTTGTACATCTTCATCTGCCGATAGACCTTCATAATCCGCGTGCCGGCGGCATAGTCCTCCAAGAGTTGCCCGATAGAGGTGGTCATGTCTGCTAATTGTTCTTTGAGCACCGCCATCTTAGCTACACATTTGTCGTGTTGCTCAGCACTCACATCCGTACGATCGACCTGCTCCTGCATATGCCATAGTTTGACATGCAGAATACTGAGCCGGTCTATCGCCCATGCCGGACTCTCGGTGTTGATTCGTGCGCCGGACTGCGGTTGTACTTCATGGAACAGCTCCCAGAAATAACTGTCAATCCGCTCCACCAGATCCGTGCGATCCTGGTTGCTCCTGTCAATCCGCCTTTTCAGCGCCAGCGCCTCTACGGGATTGATATCCGGATCGCGGATAATATCCTCCAGGTGCCACTGTACGGTATCTATCCAGTTCTTGAGATACAAGTCGTGCTCAATGGTCCCCGCCTGATAAGGGTTGTGGATGGGCGCATCTACATGGTCTGTCCTATGATAATCACGCACAGCCTGTGCAAAAATAGAATTGCTTGTCTCTATAAAATTCATATCTACCAAGATGTTATTAGTCCTTGTTTGCGGATGGTGATCATCGCGCCGAAAGCGTTGCCGTACTGCGTGCCGAAATCGCCGGCGAGGGAGAAACCGAACTCTAAGTTCCATGCCTGCGGAACAATTTTCTTTACTTCCAATAATACGGCTGTATTATCACTCACAGCGCGTTCCCGATAAGTACCCAAATTATGTACATGAGTACATTTAATTCGGTAGCGGAAACCATAAATATCTCCTTTGACTCCTATATTACCTCCCATGACGCGGTTATTGGCAGTGTTGCAAAGCGGCAGACCGATCATCCGCCCGTAGTAGCTCCATCCCTGAGGATAAGAGCTGTTGCAGTAGTAACGGTCTCCTCCTCCGAACACCATTCCGTCGCGGTCGTGCCACGGACCGGACTGGTCGGTGGTGTTGAAGAACTCCATCGTCACACCACGAATAAACCGCCAGTGATCCTGCACCGCGGAGATTCCCCAAAGCCCGTCTTTGGAGTTCTGCCCTCTTCCAATAAACCGCGGACGGCCGTCTTCTTGAATATCCTGCCAGTATATATCCACGTGCCACCGGTCGCCTTTTGTCGTTATGCAAAGGGTCTGACTAAGGATGTGATTTCCCTGTGCATTCAGTTGGTCACTATGGGTTGTGCCACCATGACGCGCAAAGAATATGTTTCTGAACGAGCTCCAGTCATTGCCTAAATCGCCTTGAACTGTTGAATAACCGCCCCACTGCGCCGCGTGGTGAAACTCATAGGAGATATTCACCGGCAGTTTGCCACCTATCCGGCCTCCTATGTATTTATGGTGTAGTTTGATACCTTTTACTGTCTCCGAGTTGTCGCCCAACCACCCGTGTGTCAATCCTCCTTTCATTTCCACATAGCCATACAACCCCGGGAATGGCGTCCATCGCTCAAAGCCTATACTGACCCGTGGAACAGGATGGGCATTACGGGAGAACAGCAATCCGCCTACACTCAACTCCTCGTCTCCGGAAGTGAAGGACTGAGGGTGAATACCGGCGGTGATATCCACTATATATAACCGCGCATGTGCATATAGTTCACTGAAATAACCTGTTATGTCTCTTTGCCCGGAACCCGGTTGCCCTCCTCCGAAACGGCCGCTCAATACGACTCCGAAGTCATAGTCAAACCATCGGTTAGGGCGTGTGGCGGGCTTGACCACACCGGCAGAGAAAGTGCCGGCATAGGGTTGTTGCGATACATTGCCGTCTGTGTTATGCCACATCAAGGTCGGAGCCTGCGCGCCGGAAGAGGCATGCGCCTGAACCCCGGCTACATAGAAAAGACTATCACGGCACTTGTCCGGCTGAGCCATCGGTAACGGCCACCACTCCCATGCCTGCATCGGCAGGACGCTTAGGAGCATAAGAACGATATATAAAAACTTATTCCTCAATACAATACAATGTGTTAAGTGCTTTGCCGTTTTCGTTTTCACCCAAACCGAAATATACTTTTCCATGGATGGTAAAGGCAATCTGGTTCTCCGCTCTGCCTCCGGGCATGAGTCCGCACCGTTCCCAAGAATCTTTTTGCGGGTCATAGCGGTGATAGTCTGCGAAAACCTCTCCGCCGGTTAACTCTCCGGCAAAATACCGTCCGCCGAAGATATATATATACCTATCTGTTCCACAACACGCACAGAGCGCGCGACCTTTCCCCGGCAACGAGTGCCGTTGTGTCCATGTATCGGTCGGCAACGAGACTTCAAACCACTGACTGAGATTGAACGTGTTATTGCCTAATCCGAAGAAACAACGCCCTTGCACGGATGCGCCTACCCCCCCGAATACCGATTTGGCACGGTGCCAGTCCTCGGGCTCGGTATGCCAGCTATCAGAAGGGATGTCGTAATAGGTGATATCCCGCGAGAAACATCCGTCTGTCCCATAGATGGTATAGATCCGCTCGCCGCATATATACGGAACAGGTGAAATTGTGCGCTGGCTCTCGTACTCTGCCAGTCGGGTCCATGTGTTAGTACCTGGCTCCCACCGCCACCAGTCGCACAGGTAGCTGTTTTTGTTATAGACACCACCTACCCCGAAACCGAGACCGAGATACAGAGCCCCTTCGTACGCCGTGCATACACACTTGACTCGCGGGTTCAAAGGGGTAGTCCCCAGGTCTGTCCAGTTATCCGTCTCGGGATCGTACTGCCAGAGGTCGTTGAGGTACTTGCCGTTCTTGTCCCGTCCGGCGAATACATAGGCTTTGCCATCCAACACACACACACTTGCACTCGCCCTGCCTCCTGCCGGTAACGGGGCACACTCCCGTATAGGAAGCTGAACCTCCGGCTCGCGCTGACAGCCTGCCAACACAAAAGCCGCAATCAAGAATACTATGTACCTATATCCTCTCACTCCTCATTTTTCATTTTTCACTTTTCAACTTCCTCTTCCACTCTTGTCTTTTTCTTCAGCTCAAAGTCCCGACCGAGGTAGTTCTGCCGCACAACAGGGTTGGCAGCCAACTCTTCCGGCGTGCCGTGGAAGAGAATCTTTCCCTCGAAGAGCAGGTACGCGCGGTCGGTAATCATCAGCGTCTCATCTACGTTATGGTCGGTGATGAGGATGCCGATATTCTTGTCTTTGAGCCGCCATACCACGTCCTGTATCTCCTGCACGGCAATCGGATCAACTCCTGCGAAAGGCTCGTCGAGCATGACGAACTTGGGTTCTATCGCCAGACACCGCGCTATCTCCGTGCGACGCCGTTCTCCGCCGCTGAGGCGGTCGCCAAGGTTTGTACGTACGTGTTCGAGGTTGAACTCCCTGATCAGTTGCTCCAGCTTCTGAGCCTGATACTCTTTGCTGAAATTAGTCATCTCCAACACCGAACGGATATTATCCTCCACGGTCATCTTACGGAACACACTCGCTTCCTGCGGCAGATAGCCGATACCCATTTTCGCACGTCGGTACATAGGAAAAGAGGTGATGTCCTGGTCGTTGAGAAAGATACGCCCGTTGTTGGCAGAAACCAGACCGGTTGTCATATAGAAAGTGGTCGTCTTGCCGGCACCGTTCGGCCCCAGCAGACCCACAATCTCGCCTTGGGTCAACTCAATTGACACATCATCCACTACGGTTCGTTTACCGTAACGCTTTACAAGGTGTTCTGTTCTTAGTCTGTCCATAGTGTAATCCTCCGTATATCCTCCGTATATCCTCCGTATATCTTACGTGTATCTATCGTATATCCATCGTGTTTGTACCGGTGTTAAGCAGGTGTTAAGCCGGTGTATGAGTGTGTCAGTCTATTTCCACCATCACGGGGCAGTGGTCGGAGTGCACCGCCTCTGTTAAAATTTTGCCGTCTCTCAGTCTTGGTCTCAGGCTCTCGCTGACCCACAGGTAGTCAATCCGCCAGCCCACGTTGCGTGCTCTGGCACCGGCTCGCCAGCTCCACCAGCTGTACCGCTCGGGGCTTTGGTCAAACACGCGGAAGGAGTCTGTCAGTCCGCTTGCCTCCCACCTGTCCATCCACTCGCGTTCCTCGGGCAGGAAACCCGATACACCGATCTGCCGTTCGGGGTGATTGATGTCTATGGGCTTGTGACAGATATTGTAATCACCGCAGATGACGATGTTCGGGCGTTCTTTGCGGAGGTCGTTGACCCAAACAAGGAAATCCTCCAGGAACTCCATCTTGAACTCCTGCCGGACATCTCCGGTCGTGCCGCTCGGTATATAGGCGTCGACGATGGTCAGGTCACCGAAATCAACCCTCAGCACTCGTCCCTCGCGGTCATACTTGGGATTGCCCATCCCAACAACCACGCGGTCCGGCTTCTGTCTGGTGAATACGCACACGCCCGAATAGCCTTTCTTCTCCGCCGAATGGATATAACTGTGGTAGCCCAGTTCCTGAAACGCCATAACGTCTATCTGTTCGGGCTGCGCCTTGCTCTCCTGGATACAGAACACATCCGGGTTCTCTGCCGCGAGCCACTCCAGCAATCCTTTGCCAATCGCAGAGCGGATGCCATTCAAATTATAGGAAATGATTTTCATAATTGTCTGCCTGTAAGGTCATATGTATTATTGTTCCGAATAATGAAAATCTGCCCGTCGCGGAGAATTTTCCGGACAGTACTCCCGGAATGCTGTACGGAAACGGCTTCCAGAGGAGTGTCCTCTCCGCCACCTTTTACGCGGAAGGTAATGATACCGTTGTTCTCCATGATGTCCGTCACGGGATAGTCGCTCACGGCGGTGAAGGAAGTCACTGTAGATGTCGGGTATGCGTCCCCTTGCTTGCCAAAATAGCCGTTTGAGCGGTTGCTTCCGCTATATGACGGACTGAGTCCGTCCGCCTCTTGAATATCAACTCCCATGTCCGAGGAATTATCATTCACTTTGTTTCCGCTCCACCAAGCGCTGTGATAGCTGATTTTGGTAATCAGCAGTCCGTGCCCGGGTATATAGGTATCCCAACCTTTCTGCTGCCGGTTCTCAAGGATGTAAAAGAGGGTCGGACTTGGGTTGAGTATATTAGAAACGGGGGTTCCTCCGGCGGTGATATATGCCGCTTCATATGAGTCATACAGGGGATGAAGAGTGACTGACGCGGCCTGGTTAAGGAGCACCGGTTGTATCCACCCCATCCACCACCGTTCATAAGCCGTATAGGCAGGCGGAGTATTCCCTCCGTTCGCATAACAGCCGTAATCCATAATGTCCCACTCGCCGCATGTCTTGTGGATTGCGTTCTGGCTGGTGGCGTAAATATCCGGCAACCCGAGAATATGCCCGAACTCATGGCAGAAAGTACCGATGCCGCACAACTCTCTTGTCGCAAAATCAATCTCGTTGAGACAGCAATAGTGGTCCACTGTTTTGCCGTTCAGAGTAACGGTATTGTTGGTCCGGTTCAAATCGTCCTGATGCGGCCAGACGGTCTCTTCTATATAACTGTCCGCCTCTCCCAACCCGGCGTAGATAACCACCACCCAGTCCACTTTGCCGTCGTTGTTGTAGTCGTACCGGCTGAAATCGGCGCCTTGCTCGGCCGCCAACCGGCACGCCTCCGCCACCATCTCACCCGGATGTCTGTCATTGTAACCGATGTTGCTGCCATAATACGAAGCCCCTTTGCTCACCTTCACCGGACCGTAAATATCCAGCTGCAGGTCATACTGACCGCCCGATACATCGTGGAAATACTGATGGATAGAGCCGGTAGCGCCGTTATAAGTGTAGTTCTCGCCCATTGCCCATTCTTCCACCAATGTTTTCGGCGTGGAGAAAAGAGTGTCCTGAAAACTAACGAGGATTACCGGTCCGCGCGGGGCTAACAGCCTGTCCATGCCAACCTGTTTTACAGCACGCCGGAGTGGACGCTTCTCACCAAGAGGAAGAAGCGTTTGTTCGTCCAACCAGTTCCCCTCCCCGTCCGTGAGGTAGTGAAAATCCTCATTCCCGTGCATGAAAACGGTTCTGGCAACGCCATCCGCGCCTACCATGACGCGTCCGTCTCTCTTCGCCGGTACTGCCCACATGCTTGCGCACGCCAGCAGGGCAATCATTATGTTGGTTATTCTTCTCATCCCTTTGCCGCAGCTTTAACTTTCTTGAACAGCTCGCTGGCGAACACAAAGTCGTTCAGGGCTTCGTTTTCGCTCGTCATGATCTCGTGGCGCGAGCCTTGCCACTCTTTCTTACCACCTTTGAGGAAGACGATATTGTCGCCGATCTCCATGATCGAGTTCATGTCATGGCTGTTGACGATGGTGCAGATGTTATACTCTTTGGTAATATCCTGTATCAGCGCATCGATGACGAGACTGGTCTTCGGGTCGAGACCCGAGTTCGGTTCGTCGCAGAACAGGTACTTCGGCTCCAGCACAATGGCGCGTGCGATAGCGACCCGTTTCTGCTGACCGCCGGAGATCTCGCTCGGCATGAGGTTCCACACTTTCTCTGGCATCTCTACGCGTCTCAGACAGAACTCCGCCCGTTCCTTCATCTCCTCGCGGCTCTTTTGCGAAAACATCTCCATCGGGAAGAGCACGTTCTCCATGACCGTCATGGAGTCGAACAGCGCCGAACCCTGGAACAACATTCCCACCTCGCGGTGGAGCATACGGATGTCGTTGCTCTTCATCGCGGCGAGGTCGCGACCGTCGTAGAGGATCTGACCGCTGTCCAGATCATGCAGACCGATCATGGACTTCATGAGAACGGTCTTCCCCGACCCCGACTGACCGATGATCATGTTCACTTCGCCGTCCCGCATGACGGTCGAAACATGGTTCAGCACCACATTCCCCTCAAAACTCTTTACAACATCTTTAACTTCAATCATAACAGCAATTTACTTAATACGAGGTCGAGGAAAAGGATCATAATATTGGAGTTTACCACGGCATTCGTACTCGCCCGTCCTACATCGAGCGCACCGCCGCGGACATTATAGCCATAGTAACTCGCCATGCTGGTGATCACGAACGCGAACACCAGACTCTTGATGATGCCGTACCACACATAATAGGGGTTGAAGGCGTACTGCACTCCCACGAGGTAGTCATGGATAGTGATGATGTCCGTGAACGCACCTACCGCCCAGCCACCGAGCAGACCTACCGCCGTGGAGATGATGACAAGCATCGGCATCATCGTCACGAACGCCAATATCTTCGGCAAAATCAGGTAATTGGCACTATTCACGCCCATGATCTCCATCGCGTCTATCTGCTCCGTGATACGCATCGTACCGATCTCCGAAGCGATGTTCGACCCCACTTTGCCCGCCAGAATGAGACACAGAATGGTACTTGAGAACTCCAACAGCAGTGTCTCTCGCGTCAACAGACCCACCGTGTAGGTCGGCAGAAGCGGGTTCTCGGTATTGGTCTTCGCCTGAATGGTCAGGATAGCACCAATAAACACGGAGATGATCAGTACGATCGGCAGGGACTGCAGACCTTGTTTCTCCAACTCGCGGCTGTATTGCCGCCAAAACATCCGCTGACGGTCGGGCATACGCAACACCCGACCCATCAGCAGAAAATACTCACCTATATGTTGAAAAAATCGTAACATCTTTTATCTTACAACCGCGCCTTGCAGGTTATATACCACGCCGTTCCGGATGATCATCACTTGTCCGTCGCGGATCACTTTCTGCGTGCGGACTTCTGAGGACTGAATGCTCTCTATTCCCTGCGCCGGCTCGAATGCCTGGCCCTCGATCTTCAGGTTCTTTACGCATATATACTTGCCGCTTCCGCTGGTGTGCTCGTGCCACGGCAGTATGCGTACATGCAGCGTCTCGCCGGCAGGGACAGTCAGCATCGGCGTCAGCGCTACGGCTACCATCGGCGAACCCGGTTCACTATTCTTCGGGCCGATGCTCGGGAGCGCTACCGTGGCGGCCTCGTAGATTGTCTTGACGTCCGTGAACTGCGCACCAAAGCCCGTGTTAATGTGGCATTTCATGGCGGCGGTGGAGTAAGCCCCCAGCTCTACAGAGATGCCGGTGATGCGAACCTCCATGGCAGCGGGTGCCGTTACTGCGAAATCGATATAACGGATCGGGTTCTCGTCTATCTCGTCGGTCGGCCAATTCTGCTTGGTTCCGGTTGAATCGGCGTTATGGAAACGGACTACACTCGTCTGAGTACCATCTACGCCGGTGGCGTCGTTCTTCATGTCGGCGGCAATCATGCGGCTTAACGTGAACTCCGTACTGACCGGACCAACGACGGTTGCTTCTCCGGGTTTCGTTTTGTCGGTGAGTGCCCAGGTCGCGCTTACGGCACTACCGCCTGCCATAGAGATTACGTTCGCTGTTACCGGTACTGCCAGACTCTTGTCGCCGGAAGTAATGACGATCGAATCGCTCTGCGCACCCTCGCCCGTGTAGCTCACGCGTACAAATATCTTCTGGAACAAGGTGCTGCCGGCGTAATCCACGGAAGCGGTCTTGGCATAGTTCTCTTTGTCGGTCGAGATCGTCAGATCGCCTGTCGCATGAAGCGATACGGTGCCGCTTGCGGGCTCCAGACCAAATCCGGTCAGCAGGAACTCCTTGTTCTGCGCAATACCGCTGTAGGTCTCTCCGATAGCGATGGCGGACGGGTTGGCGGTGATCGAAGTTGGGATATTGATATGTTCTGCCAATATACCGGCGTCTTTCATCATCTGCGCAGCCTGGCGTGCAATCAGGTTACCGCCCATGGCATTCGTGTGCGTGTTATCTCCGTTGCAGAAAAGGAGCTGTGTGCATTGTGCCTCGCCGTACTCCAGGTACATTTGGCGCGTTGCATCCGTCAGGTCGATGAACGGCACGTTCTTCTCTGCCGCTACCACTTTCATGGCCTTCACATAACTCATCGTCGAGTCACCTTCCGGCAGACGCTGGTTCTCGTAGAGAACGCCGTTTTCGATCTTGCTGAACTTATCGCCCAAGTCGTGCTGACCGTTACGGCGGATGGTGTTGCCGCTGAAATACTTACGGCAGATGGGACCTACCAAAATCGGGTTGACGTCCAACGCGCGCGCCTCGTCGATAAACTTGCGCAGAAAATCACGGTAAGTGGTCTGCGGGTTCGTTCCGCGCGCGTCCGTCGGAGCGGGAAGCCCCTTCTCCTGACAATAAGCGGCGTACTCTAAGTTATCCATTCCGTTGGTAACGGTACCCTCATCGTTGTGCGCAAACTGAATAATCAGGTAATCCCCTGCGCTCATCTGGCTTTTAACGGACGGCCAGTAAGCAGCCTGTGTATAGAAGCTGCGGGTGTCCGCACCGGACTTGCCACGGTTATTGACGGTCACAAACGCCGGGTCGAAGAACGAACCCAAGTACATTCCCCAGCCGCGCTTGTCGGTGGTGTTTTCGTCATACTCCGCCATCGTACTGTCGCCGATGGTGTGCACTTTAATGGCACTCATCGCAGTCGGCATACCCATCACCGCAGCCATCAAAATAGCTAAAATCTTTTTCATGTTACTTTGAATTTGGTTTTGTTATTATTGGTGTTTGTGTGTCCGTTATGAAATCAATCATAATGAGCGTACAAAGGTACGAAAAAAAAATGACATACGCAAGCGTGTGTGCATTTTTCTTTCAAAAAAGACTGTTTTTGAGGTGAAAATATGATTCACCTGCAGATGCTCAAAAAATAGTCTGCTGCCCGTCGGCGGAAAGAGGCGTTTTGCCGAGGTGCTGATAAGCCAGGAGGGTTGCCTCGCGTCCGCGCGGTGTTCGTTTGATGAAGCCCTCCTTGATGAGATAGGGCTCATAGACATCCTCAATCGTGCCGGCGTCTTCGCCCATGGCGGTAGCGATGGTATTGAGTCCGACGGGTCCTCCGCGGAACTTATCGATGATGGTCGTGAGGAGTTTGTTATCTATCTGATCGAGACCGAAGGTATCGATATTCAGGGCTTCCAGAGCGTACTGGGCAATCTCCAAGTCGATGGTACCGTCACCTTTGACTTGTGCAAAATCGCGCACACGCCGCAGCAGTGCGTTGGCTATACGGGGGGTACCGCGCGAACGACGGGCGATCTCTCCGGCAGCGTTGGAGTTAATCTCCACACCGAGAAGCCCGGCCGAGCGGGCGACGATACCCGCGAGGATGTCGGCGTCGTAATACTCGAGGTGGCAGTTGATACCAAACCGCGCACGGAGAGGAGAGGTCAAGAGTCCCGAACGGGTGGTAGCGCCAATGAGGGTGAAGGGGTTGAGGTCAATCTGAATGGTGCGCGCAGACGGACCCTTATCGATCATAATATCAATGCGGTAGTCCTCCATCGCAGAATAAAGGTACTCCTCCACAATCGGGCTCAAACGATGGATCTCGTCGATAAAGAGGACGTCGTTGGGCTCAAGCGAAGTGAGGAGTCCGGCAAGGTCACCGGGTTTGTCGAGGACGGGTCCGGAGGTAATCTTAAAGCCCACGCCGAGTTCGTTAGCGATGATGTTCGCGAGGGTAGTCTTACCCAGACCCGGAGGGCCGAAGAGCAGCACATGGTCAAGGGACTCACGGCGCAACTTCGCCGCCTCGACGAAGATCTTGAGGTTAGAGGTTACTTTGCTCTGCCCGGCGAAATCGGCGAAGCATAAAGGTCGGAGGGCGGAGTCCTGCTCCTTCTCGTTCATCTGGTTTCGGATGTCAAAATCATTTACCATTTGGACATTTACGATTTTGTCATTAACTTAGTCATTTTGTCATTTAGTAGCCTCGTGGAAGAGAGCTTCCAAATCGGGTATCTGGTCTATCAGGAGATCGGCCTTGACGATGCCGTGGTCAAGGATAATGACGCGGTCGCACATCTCCCGCACCTCCTGCATGATATGCGTAGAGAGGATTACGGAGCGTGATTGTTGTCGCAAGTCGGAAGGCGAAAGACCGGCTTCGCCTGACAGACTCTTGATCAACGCACGGATCTCAACGAGTTGGTTGGGGTCGAGACCGGTGGTGGGCTCATCGAGGATCAGCAGTTCGGGATCCCCCAAGAGCGCTTGCGCAAGCCCCACACGCTGACGGTAACCCTTGGAGAGCTCGCGGATGTGCTTGTGCTTCTCCGGACTGAGACCCACGAGCTCTGCAAGCTCATTTACCATCTGGTCATTTGCCTTCTGGACATTGGTCATCTTAGCCATAAACTCGAGGTATTCGGTGACGTACATCTCGTCGTAAAGAGGGTTGTTCTCCGGCAGGTAACCGATCCGCGAAGGAGCCGCAACGGTCCCTGAGTCGGCAGACCACAGACCGATGAGAATCTTCATAAGCGTCGATTTGCCCGCACCGTTAGGACCCAACAGACCGACAATCTGTCCGTCTGGGATCTCCAGAGACACGTCGTTGAGCACCCGCTGGGCACCGAAAGACTTGTTGATATGTTCGAGCTTGATCATAAATAGTCGAAAGTTGAAAGACTTCTATCTACACGGTAGCTTCGATGTTCCAGACGAAGGCACGGACGCCGACCTCTTCGTTGCGGAGGTCGAGTTTCTTGATCGACTCCAAGAGCGCGGGCACCTGTTCGTCCTCCACGACGGTGATGACACAGGAGTTCATCTCGGGCCATGCGTGGGTACCGCGGCGGGGTTCGCCGCCGTTGGTACCACGACCTTGCACTTGCTCAAAGAACGTGAAGCCTTTGATATTCAGGATATCAAGCATATATTCCACACGACCAGTATTCGCCTGGTTGAATACAATCATTACACTTTTCATAATTATTCCGATATTACGAGATACCGATATTCCGATATATCGAGGTTATTGTTCTTTCTTTACTTTGAGGTCCATGAAGATGAATTTCTTGCGGAGGGCTTCCTGTTTGTCACGGTCGCCGTGGCGGGACATGACACCGTAGAGCACAGGCACTACGTACAGCGTCAGGAAAGTCGAGACAGTCAGCCCGCCGATAACGACGATACCTAAAGGCTGCCACATCTCGGCGCCTTCACCGGAAGAAACCGCCATAGGAATCATACCGAGGATGGTAGTGAACGCCGTCATGAGGACAGGACGGATACGGCTGCGTCCGGACATCTGGATAGCCTGGTTCAACTCGTAGCCACGCTCGCGCATGAGGTTGATATAGTCCACAAGCACGATACCATTCTTCACCACAATACCCACCAAGAGCACCAGACCAAGGGCACCGATCATATCCAGCGAGCGGCCCGTGATCCAGAGGGCGATGATGACACCCGAGAGAGCAAACGGGATAGAGAACATGATGATCGCCGGCATGCGGAGCGACTCGAACTGCGAAGCCATGACGATATATACCAACAGAACAATCATCAGACCGAGCAGAATCATGTCGGAGAAGGTATCCTGCTGCGTCTCGTAGTTACCGCCAATGTGGGTAGAGTAACCGACAGGGATGTCGAGTTGCGGAACGACCTCTGTCTCAATCGCTTTCGCCAGTTCGCCAAGGGTGGTGTTGTACGGCGTAGCCTTGACGGTGACGATACGCTGACGCGCCTTACGCTCGATGGTAGGCGGCGCCCAGTATTCGCCGACCGTTGCCACTTCGGAAAGCTTGACGGTCTTGCCCGTCGCTGTCGGAATAGAGAGGTTGAGGATGTCGGAGATCGAGTTGCGGTCCTCCTCCATGAGGCGTACCACGATATCGTACTCCGAACCGTCGTCCTTGAGGTAACCGCAGGACATTCCTGCCACGCGGTTGCGGAGGTAGGTAGAGATGGTAGCGGAGCTCAAACCGAGACGGGAAGCCTTCTCTTTATCCACAGTAATCTTGATATCCGGACGGTCGTCCTCGCGGGAGATATTCACGTCGCGGGCACCGGGCAGTTGCGAAATCAGCTGACGGCACTGCTCCGCCATCTGGGAAGTCTTGTCGAAGTCATAACCGTAAATCTCCAAATCGACTGTGTTACCGCCGCCGGGACCGCCTGACGCAACGGCACACTGGTATTCGTTGATCTCCGGATATTTAGCCATCTCCTGACGGAGAATTTCGGCGATTGTCCAGATGTCGCGGTCACGTTCCCATTTCTTAGGCAGACGGACGGTCATCTGAATCTTGTTGTTCATTGTCGAAGAGAAGAGGGCTGCGATAGAGGCATCGTCGTTGGAACCGGCGGAGGTGTTGATCAGCTGTATCTCCGGCACGAGTTCCACGAAGCGCGCTTCCAGTTTGCGGGCGGTCTTAAGGGTCTCCTCGATACGCGTACCGCGCTGCAGCTTGACGGTAACGGTCAGACGGCCGTTATCCTGCTCCTGCATGAAGTCCGTACCGATCTTGCCCATGAAGACAGGGATCAGCGAAGCACAGAAGAAGGCAATGAGGATAAGGAAAGTGAGCGCCTTGTGACGCAGACACCAACCAAGCGACTTAGCGTAGTACTCATCAATGACGTCAAGCATGTGCACCACCGTACGCTCGTACCAGCCTTTCTTGCCCGCCTCGTCGTCCACCAGATTGCCGTTCTCATCGACGTGCACTTTCTTGGCTTTCAGCAGTTTGGAGCAGAGCATCGGCGTCAGCGAGATAGCCACAAGGGTGGAGGTACAGCAGACTACCGTCACGATCCATCCGAGCTCGTGGAACATGATTCCCGCCATACCGGAAAGCATGGTCAGCGGCACGAATACCACTACGAGCACGAGCGTAGTAGCGATAACGGAGACCCATACCTCGTTGGTGGCATAGATAGACGCCTCGTGCGGGTCCTCGCCGCGCTCCACGTGACGGGTGATGTTCTCCAAGACCACAATCGCATCGTCCACCACCATACCGATAGCGATGGTGAGCGAACAGAGGGAGATGATATTCAAGGACGAATCCGCCAGACCGAGGTAGATAAACGCCACAATCAGGGCAATAGGAATAGTGATACCGATGATGATGGTCGCACGCCATTTACCGAGGAAGAAGAGCACCACGAGCACCACGAAGAGGAGGGCGTAAAGCACGGACTCTTCAAGGGAGTTGATGGAGTTCTGGATATTCTCCGAGGAGTCGTATATCTTCTCAATCTTGACGTCCGTCGGGAGCTGTTTCTGTATCTTCGCCAGCTCGGCGCGTACGTCACGGCAGACCTGCACGGTGTTGGCACCGGTCTGCTTAGCAATGACCAGACGCACCGCCTCACGGCCGTTCGTCTTCTCGTCCAGCGAGAGGTCCTTGATAGTATCCTTGACAGTAGCGATGTCACGGATGAAGACCTGCTGGCCCTGCGGCGTCATGGCTACCATGAGGTTCTCTATCTCCGAGGACTCGATGTACTCCGAACGTACCTGCATCTGGTACTGCTCCTGGGGCATCTTAATCGTACCCGAAGAGAGGTTGAGGTTGTTCGCCGTAACGACTTGTCCCACCTGTTCCAGCGTAATACCGTAGGCGTCGAGTTTCTGCTGGTCGATATTGACATAGACGTAGCGATCCGGCGCACCCGAAAGAGAAATATTACCGATACCGTCGATGTGGTTCAGCTGCGGCACCACCTCGTCGTTCAGAATCTTGTCCAGACCCGCGTAGGTCTCATCCGCCGTAATAGAGTACTGGCAGATAGGCATGGAGGATGTGGAGAGCTTGAAGATAACCGGCTTGGCGCAGTTGTCCGGCAGGTTGTTCGCCGCCATATCGACGAAAGAACGTACGTCGTTAACCGCCTCGTCCATGTTACTACCCCACTCCAACTCCAGCGTCACCACGGAGATGTTATCCTTGGACTGCGAAGTGATGTGTTTGAGGTGATCGACGGAGGTCAGGGCGTTCTCCATGATCTTCGTCACGTTGGTTTCCATCTCGCTCGCCGATGCACCCGGGTAGGTGGTCATGACCGTGATATACGGCGGGTCCATCTCCGGGAACTGGTCAATCGGCAGCTTCAGGAAACTGTATATACCGATGACGATGACCGCCACAAAGATCAGGGCGGTGGTCACCGGTTTTTCGATTGCTGATTTATAAATTGACATAAATGTATTTACGATTTAGTCATTTACGATTTGGTCATTTATTTGTTCATTGAATCATTTTGCAAAATGGCTAAATAGCCAAATGGCACATAAATGGTACATGGTACATGACCAAATGGTAAATTATTTTACTACATTCACTTTCACTCCGTCCACGAGTTTGTGCTGGCCGGTGGTAACGACCTCCACGCCCTCCTTGATTTCGTCGGCGATGATCTCGATGTCCTGGTCAAAACGCTGACCAAGCGTGACTGCCACCCTCTTGGCGCGTCCGTCCTCTACAATGAAGACATAACGGTCGTTAGCACCTACCAGTTTCTCTACTGCCTGATAGGGGATAACGAGCGCATTCGCCTTGCCCAGACCGATTGTGGTCGTCACGTACATACCCGGACGGAGAAGGTTCTTGCCGTTCGGAATAACGATCTTGCATTGGAAGGTGTGAGTCGACGGGTCGATGGTCGGATAGACGATCTCTACCGTAGCGGGGAAAGTCTGACCCGGGTAGATCTCGGAGGTCAAGGAGAGTTTCATACCCTCTTTGAATTTCGGGAAGTAAGTCTCGGGGATAGCCACCAATGCCTTGAGTTTGTCAATCTGGGTCAGGATCAGGATCGGCTGACCGCTGTAGAGTTCGCCGTCCTCATAGTTCTTGGCAGAGATGACGCCTGCGAACGGTGCTTTGACATACGTGTTCTGCTCCAGAAACTCCAGCTGCTCCTTGGTGGAGTTATACTGGGTGTTCACCTGGTCGTATTGCTGCTGGGTAGCCGAACCCGAACGGAGCAACTGAGTAACACGGTTCTTCTCGATCTCAAGGTTGGCCATGGAGATCTTGGTGGTCTTGTACTGGGTCTGGTCCATGCGGACAAGATCCGTTCCTTTCGACACCCTGTCGCCCACCTCGCGGTAGATATGCTCGATCTTACCGGTAAGAGAGGGAGCCACATTCTGCGTCAGGTACCCCTGTAAGTTCGTCGATACGATGATCTCGCGCTCTATCTCACGCGGTTGGAGTACCGTGGTGCGGACTTGCTCCACGCGTTCTTCCTCCTGCGTAGCAGTACTTTCCTTGCTGCCGCAGCCCATGAGCGCCAAGGCTGCGAGGACATAAAAGAGATTCTTTTTCATATTATTATTTTTTCGATATTTCGGTATTTCGATATGTCGAGATTATTTATTCAAAAACTGCTCCAGTTCCACTTGCGCGTTGATGAGTGACAGCATCGCGTTCACGTAGGTCGATTGCGCATTGATGAGATCGTTGGAGGCATTGGTCAGCTCCAGGTTGGAGGCTGCGCCCCATTTGAATTTCTCCGTAGCGGAGTTGAACACACGCTTGGAGACCTCGATGTTATCCTTCTCGTTCATGTAGGTCTCATAAGCGTTCGTGAGATCGAAACAGAGCTGACGGTACTGAATGGAGAGGTTGTCGGTCATCTCCGAGAGGGTGTTCTTCGCCTGCTCGTAAGCGATTTTCTTCTCCACCACGCCTGCCGCACGCTTGGCGGAGGACCAGAGAGGCATCTTGACCGACACTTGTACCACATTCGGAGGAGTCATACGCATACCTCCCTCGCCGTAGTATTTCTGGTTCTGATAATTATAGGCCAGTGCCACGGTAGGTCCGTACGCCCAGCCCGCCATGTGCACATTGCGTTTGGCGAGTTCCGCCGAACGCTCTACCGTCTGGTAGTCCAGGTTGTTACGGATATCGAAATTGCTGGACAGCAGCGTCAGCACGCGCTCCGGCGAGAGGATGGCATCGATGCTGTCGGTAAGGGTCAGTTCGGTCTCCACCGGCACGTCCAACAGCACTTTGAGACTGTTGGTCGCCAGTTCGATGTTCCGTTTCTGCGAATTGATATTATTCTTCAGTGTATTGACACGCACGCGTATCTGGTCCGCCGCCGTCTGCTCAGCCGCACCGGCATTGACAGAGTTCTGGGTGATCTGCTCCAGGTTCTGGATATTCGCTAACGAAGAGTCCAGCAGGTGGGTAATACTCTGGAGAGCCAGAACAGACACATAACTGCTCATCACACTTCCGCGGAGCTCGTTCTCTGATTTCTCCAGCGCAATCTTCTTCATCTGGATGGCCACATTATTGAGCAGCGCACCTACGATACCCTGACCATTAATACCGATGGTAGCGGTCACGCCGAGCGCACCTACGTTAGGCATGTTGATCTTCACATCATTACCCATCATGGACAGCGTAGCGGAATAGCCGCAGTAGTTGGAATAGGTATAGCTACCGTCCACTTGCGGCAACATAGCGGCAATCGTCTGCCACCGTTTGGCGTACTCCTGCTGCACTGCCAGAGATGCGTTCTTAAGGGTTCGGTTCTGTTTGATGGCGTAATCCTGCGCCTCTTTCAGGCTCAGACTCAACGCCGCCGGCACACTGTCTTGTGTGCGGTAGGCACTGCGGGTTGCCGCCATCACGTGATCTTCTGCTACAACCGTCGCACTCATCGCGAGCATCGCGGTCATCATCAAAAATAGTTTCTTCATATTGTTGGTTTTGTTATTATCTTATCTAGTTGACTAGTTAGACTAGTTAGACTAGTTTCTCTAGTTATACAATTTCATTCCCTCCTCGCTCAGCACGCCGCGGACGAAAATATCCATCGCCGTGTGTCCCAACTGGTGCATGTTATGCCCGTGTGCCTCGATCTCCTCCAAGTCCCGGATAGCATCGCTGTGAATCTTCGCAAAGAGAACAGCGGTCAACTCCACATTCAAATCCGCACGCACGAAACCTTCCTGCTGCCCCTGCTCCAGATAGCGGATGATATTCATCTTCTGGGTCTCAAAGCACTCGTGCTGGAAATCCGCAAACTGGCGCGGGTAGTATTTCTTGAGGTCATACACCAACTGCGGCACGCGCCGCACATCGTTTTTCTCCGCTTCCTGGTGCTTGAGGAATTTCGTCACCAACTGCCGGAAATCGTGCAACTTGTTCAGTTCCTCCATCTTCTTGGCGATGTGCGCCACGTTTGCATGAAGCATCTGCGCCACCAGCTCGTCCTTCGACGCAAAATAGACATAGAACGTCTTCTTGGACATTCCGAGCTCGCGGCAGATATCGTCTATTGATACACTGCGGATACCCAGACGAAAGAACATTTCGCCCGCCGTCTTTATGATATTATTTACAATCTGGTCATTTACCATTTAGGCATTTATTGTGACATTCAGTCATTGAACCATTTTTCCAAAGCGGGTGCAAAGGTACTACATTTTTCTGACATACACAAGAAAAAAGGAAACTTTTTGAGTGTAAAAAGTTTCCTTGTAAAGTAGAGTTAGCAAAATAGGGGTATTACCTTACCTGCGCACCCTGGAGGTTGAACATCTTGTTGTCGCGAACGATGTAGATTACGCCGTCAACAATGACTTTCTGTGCTTTCTCGGTCAGCACGATATTCTCGATGCCTTGCGGGTCAGAGAGATAAACAGTACCTTCTGAGATCTCGATGGTCTCCACCTCCGGTTTGTCCGTTGTTGCAGCTTTGTAATAGTGATAGAGATTACCTACTACATATACCTTGGTGCCTACAGGAACATCTACATCTGTAGATACCTTGTATGCCTCGAACTCATAAGTAGGATTAGCCATGTCGTCGCACATGTAGAACGACATGTTTTTACTCTTATCGTTAAACTTATAAACGATACTATCGCAGTAACCTTCTACGATATAAACTGCTACGGAAGTTTTACCTTTCTCCAGTGCCTTACCGGCTGCAACAGCCTCAGCTACGGTTGCCTTGATGGTGTCGATCTTTACATTGCCTTTCTCCAATATCTCAGCCGATGCAGACGACAATTCTATCGTACCATTGAAGTTTTCAATTCTGCCAATTACTTTTACCTTGTCTCCGATCTTTGCTGCATCACCATCTTTCATTACTGCATTGTATGCTTGTAATTCCTTATTGTTATCACCGCATACCATCCAGAAACTTTCTTGGTTGTACTGATTCATCTCGGATTTGATGGAAGAAACAATACCTTCTACGATGAAATAGTCCGTCGTTTTTTCTCCGGCGTTAAGTGCCTCGCCTTCTGCAATTGCCTCGCATACAGAGCTTTCAATCGTATCAATTTCAATTTGAATTCGCTCGATGATAGCAGCTACATCTCCGTTCTTAAATTGAGCACTACCATTATAATTCTGCAGCAGTCCTTTTACGGTAACTTTGTCTCCTACATTCAGAGCCGCTTCGCCTGCCGGCATATTGGCGTAATAGCAATGTACGGTTTCCAAAGTACCTTTCGCGTCATCTATACTGAAGCGTTGCTGGCCACGGCTGAGACCACTATAGTCTTTTGTAACATAGCCGGTTACCGCCACGGAGTCGGTGCCCGTTTGGCCTGATTGCAGGTTGTCCAGCGCGTACTGTTTTGCTTGAGCGCAAGTCATCGTGGTGATGGCTGCGTTAGCACTGATGGCAGCTACCATAGCTGCGCATAAAAAGAGAATTTTTTTCATAAATAATAATATTTAATTGGTTAGTTATATATTTTGCCACAAGGGCGTTTTATTGTATGCCGCGTTTCTCGTTGCCGGCTTGGATGAACTTGTCGATCTCCTCTTTCTCGGCTACAAGCAGGTCTTGGATCTCCCATGTAGGCGCAGAAGGTACATCGCCTACGGTAGTGTTGTACTCAAAGCCGATGACGATCGTCTGACCGTTGAACCCGCTCAAGTCGAAATGTCCGGCGTTGCGGAACACCCAGTTACTGCCGTCCGGAATGGAATCCGTGAACTCCAGGTGCTTCCACTCAGTGGTAGTCACGTCTCCCGTGAAGTTATCGGTCACGTTCACTTTCAGCCATTTCAGGTTGTTGACGGGATCGCCGTAACGGACGGCGTGATAGAAGGTCAACTCCGGTTGTTCGCTCTTCTTGAGACGGATCTTCGGCGAGACGAGCCATCCCTCCACAGGGTGGTTCGTGCCGCTCACATAAGCCGTCGCCGTCATTCCGTAAGCCGCCTGGTAGCGCCAGATATAATTCAGTCCGTCCAGAGCCACGGTGTGCAGCGTGAAATCCCCGGGACCGTCATTCACAAACGGAGTGGTATAATAGGTGGATATATTCGCCACCCATGCATCATTGCGCACGAACGACATTACGTCCGTCACGAAGCCGGTGTTCATCACAAAGTCTGTTCCGTCGTAGGTCCATTCGTCGGCGGTATAGCCGGACGAGGTGTTATATGCGATAAGGTAGATCTCTTTCTCTCTCGGGTAGAGGTATGTGCGGCGCAGCCAGTCGCCTATCGTTTGGGCGGCATTGGTGATTACGTTGGTACCCATCTGCTCATACAGAGCCGGTTGCAGCGCCTGAGCTACCGTCAGACGGTCGTTCGCATAGACACTCCATTCGCCGTTCAGCAACTGATAGATAACTGTCTTCGTGCCGTCTTGTTGGGCGGCTTTGGCAAGTCGTCTCGGAGCCGGGGCAGGAGCCTGATGGCTCACATAAACGGCATTGATGAACTGGGGCTCCCCCGTCTCGGCGGAGTAATGACCTTTCACGGTGATCTGGTCGCCGGGTTGGATATTCTTGTCCTTCCACACGCGGTTGCCGTCCTCGTCCGTCAGACCATAGACATAGATACTGTCCTCTCCGTCCACCAGATAGAAACGTCCGTAGATGGCGGATTTGATGGTTCCTACCACACCGCTCAGCTGGTGCTCCTGTTTCTCCTCCGCCTCCAATAGTTGCCCGACGGTACATTCGTACGGCAGGAACGGAATGATACTATCCGGTTCGGTAGCCTTGAAATCATAAGTCAGAATAATGATTTTGCCCTCCGCCGCGAGCGGGAACGTAGCGGCCAAGAACGCCGGAATACTTGCCTCCGATTGCTCGGTGAGGTACGAAGCGCCACGACCGTTCCAGATAGCGCGGTAATCATCCTCGGTCAGGGTATAAGGCGTAGAGTAGTTGAACGGCTCCACGCGCTCCGACTTGCCCTCGTACAGCGGATAGGTCACGTTGCACATCGTTCCGGCGTCCAGATAGGGGAACTTCTGCGCCATGAACATCGGCACGTAGATATCCGGGCTTGCGTCCTCGGTGAACGCCTTGAGCGAAGCAATCCTCTTCCACTCGGTATAAGCGGAGGAGTCGCTCTCCGTACAGAGAGAAAGCGCCTTCTGCTCATACACGGACGGGATAGTGTCTTTGCCCTTATAGGTGCATTGTTTGCCGATAGTGGCTACGTCGTCCGCCGTCATGGTATAGGTCATCGACTTACGCACATCCGTAATCTGGGGATTGCCGTTACCCATGTATTTCTCGTCAAAATAATTCTCGCACGAAGTACAAAGTGACAAAATACCAAGTACCAAAGCTGTGCCTAAAATATATTTCGTTTTCATAATTTTCATTTTTTAGAACTGTAATTTGAGGCTGATATTCCACTGTCTTCCTTTGTTATAGAAGAAATAGATATTATCCTTTGTGTTCTCCGACACGGTTGTCGTGGTGGTGGTAGCGGACCAGGCTTTCTCGATGTAGTACTGGTTGAGGACGTTGGTGACGTTGCCTCGGATGGTGGCACGTATCGGTCCCATGTCAAACGAGTAGCTTGCGCGCAGGTCCATACTGCCGCCTAACGGGCACCTGTAGGGCTCCACGATATTCATCACTTTCCCCGGTGTCAGATCGCTTCCCGAGAATGAGTAGTAACTATAGTTACGGTCGTACAGTGTGTACTCCGCTCCGATGCGGAAACCCTTGAACGGTTTGAAGAGAACTCCGAAGTTCGCCGTGGTCTGTGCCTGACCTCCGACGTGGATCCCCTTCATGTTCACTTTCGCCCAGAAATGGTCCGGCGCGCCGATCTGCGTCACTTGGCCGTCTGCGGTCATCGGCAGTCCGTGCTCATCGTAGGCATACCCTACCACGGAGTCGCGGTCCCATTTCCAGTTACCCAAGGATACCATCGCGCTCAACTCCAGCCATTTGGCAGGACGCACTTTCGCCTCGAACTCCAGACCCATGTGCTGCGCCCCTACACCCGTCATGTTCAGGTAATAGTTGGTCACCTGGTCATTGAGCGTGCCGTATTTGGTCATCGCTTTATCCATCCACTCCGTGAAATAGCCGTTGAAATGTATGGAGGCGTACTGGTTCTCAAACCCGTACCCTACCTCGACGGAAGCGATCTGCTCGTTGCGGGCTTGGTTGTTGATGGCGTTGGAGGTACTGACCGACATGTATATATTCTGGTATTTCGGTGCACGGCTGATATAACCGGCGTTGATGAATACGTTGTGCCATTTGGCGAACTTGTAGTTCAGACCACCTTTGATTGTTCCGCTCACGCGCACCACACTGTCGCGCGCGGTCACATTATTATAATAGTATCGGTCGGTACGCCAGTTATGGTTGAAACTGAGCGAACCGTTGATGAACGCGGAGAGGTTGTTCTTGCTGTACTCCAGACTGCCGAAGAAACCTTCCTGCACGATCGTACCTGTGTAGTCGCGGTAAGCGATGTCGCCTACGCCTAATTTCTCGGTCACCCAGTTGATGTCCGCCGCATTGGGATTGTTGGCGGGATTGACCTTGCTGCGCGTGGCGTCGATATAATAGCTTCCGCCGAAGAGGTCGCTCACCACCGCCTGGTGGATTCCCTGATAGTACCGCACATCGACACCGGCTGTCAGTTCAAGGCAGTCAAGGAATTTCTTGTCGTAGGTCGAGACGAGTCCCACCCAGTTATGGTAGTTGCGGTTCTCGCAGATGACGAGTTCGGATCCGGACTCCGAGGCGGCGTTGATCTCCTGCACCTTTGCGTAGTCAAACATTCCCGTTACGGGGTCGCGGAAGGTAGTGGTAATCTGTCCGTTTGCCGCTCCGTTCGTCAGGTCGCTGTATGAATAAGCCGAGCCGTACCCGTTCTCCGCCGTACGGCCGAAACCTCGACCGATGGATACATA
>ODAI011091407.1_pt1 | contig 40144 bp, 47 predicted proteins | sample 1539321 | NCBI WGS metagenome assembly ODAI01 (sample SAMN02144231, study PRJEB22623) | gut metagenome | biome: sheep rumen | host: Ovis aries | place: New Zealand
ATATCGAACTTGTTGATTATTACCTTGGTGGTCTTCTTTGCATCGTTGACGGTGATAGTATTAGTATCGCTATCTACTGCATAGAAGCCTTCACCATTGTTGCTGTTTGTGTTGTTTTCAACAACTGTTACCTTGCCGTCCTCTACCTTGAAGGTCAGAGTGCTGTCGATAACTTCATACTCGTTGCCCTCTGCATCGGTGATCTTATCACCTGTTTCGGTCAGAGTATATGTGCCGTTTTCAAGTTCAACTTCAAGCTTCTTGCCCTTAGCGGAAGTCCAGGGAGTGCCTGTTACTGTCCTGCCCTCGCTGTCCTTTATGGTCAGCACTGCGCCGTCCAGTTCTTCCTTGCCTGTTATGTCAAACTTGTTGATTATTACCTTGGTGGTCTTCTTAGCATCGCATACGGTTATGGTGTTGCTGTCCTTGTCGCAAAGAACAAAACCGTCCTCAGAACCGTTCTCTGCCTTATCAGCAAGTACACTGCTTGATACATCAGTTATCTTGCCGTTAAGTACAGTAAAGGTAACTACAGAATCAATGATCTTGTACTCGGCACCAGCCTGTTCAGCATCAACAGCTGTTTCGGTCAGTGTGTAAGTGCCGTTTGCCAGACCCTTGACAATGTGATCTGTGCCGTTTGAATCCCATTCCTCGATGACATCGCCGCCGCGGTTCGCAATAACAAGATGTGCGCCCTTTACTTCCTCAGAAGCGGTTATGTCCTTCTTGGAAACTGTGATATCTGTTCTGGCAGCATCACATATTGTTATGGTAGTACCGCTTGCCTTAGCATAGCTTCTTGTGGAATTCGCAGGAACTCTCTCATCAGATGGAGCAGGTACTGATCTGTAAACGATCTTTCCGCTCTCATTGACAACAAATACTACCTCAGAATCAAGCACCTCATAGGTAACACCGTTATACTCGAATGCGTCACCTGTTTCGGTAAGTGTGTAAGTTGCAGGAACAAGACCCTTGATGTTCGCTGCCTTATTGCCGGATACCCAGCTCATTGTGAAGATCTCGCCGTTCTGAGCTGTAGTCCAGTTCTTCAGGCCATTACCCTCATTACTATCAATGATAGTCTGGATCATATCATAGGAAAGTCCCTTTACGGAAAGGCTGAGCCTTGCGTTCTCGACCTCATTCTCACCTGTGATATCGGTCTTGCCTATCTTGACCTTTGCAGTAACTATTTCGTTGGACTTCATAGCATCGTTGATAATGATATCGTTGGTATCACTGTTAACGTTGAAGAAGCCTTCGCCGTTGTCTCTGCTTGTATCGTTGATGACCTCGGTCACCTTGCCGTCCTCGATCTTGAATACCAGTGAGCTCTCGATCACTTCATACTCATTACCATCTTCGTCAACGATATGGTTGTTGCCTTGTGTTTCGGTCAGTGTGTAAGTACCCTCAGCAAGTTCAAGCTCCAGCTTGTTGTTGTTCCTGCGGGTAGTCCAGGGTGTTCCCTCAACAGTATTGCCGTTCTGATCCACAATGGTCAGTATAGCACCTATGATCTCCTTTTCACCTGTGATATCGGTCTTGGTTATGGTGACCTTAGCAGGTGCTGCGGCAGGCTTCATAGCATCGTTGACAGTGATAGTATTGTTAAAGCTGTCAACGTCGTAATAGCTGCTCACACCGTCATCTACAGTATCATTCTTTACTGTAGTGACCTTTCCGTCCTCTACCTTGAAGGTGAGTGTGCTGTCAATTACTTCGTACTCGTTTCCTTCCGAATCAGTGATCATGTCGCCTGTCTCGGTCAGGGTGTATGTACCGTCTGCAAGCTCGACCTCAAGCTTCTTGCCCTTAGCAGAAGTCCATGGTGTACCTGTTACTGTTCTGCCCTTGCTGTCCTTTATGGTCAGCACTGCGCCGTTCAGTTCTTCAGCACCTGTTATATCAAGCTTGTTGATAGTTACCTTTGTGGTAGATACTCTCTCAGCATCACAAACTGTGAACAGCTGCTTGCTGCCGTTATACAGATAATATCCTGTGTCCGAATCACTGTCAGCAGCACGCTGAGTGCCCTTTACGTTCTCAACTGTGCAGCCGTAGGATTCCTGATCTGCTTCAGCCTTTACAGTAAAGCTTACCTTTGAAGGTATTACCTTATATATGGTACCGTCATCAGCTTCAAACTCGTTGCCTGTTTCTTCCAGCACATAATCGCCGGGTGCAAGTCTGAGTTCGTGTGTATTACCGTCGGATTCCCATGAGAATACAGGTTCACCTTCAGCAGTGGTTATGCGCAGCTGAGCGCCCTTTACCTCTGCCTCTCCAGTGATATCTTTCTTATCTACAGAGATCACAGTGGTATTTCTCGGCAGGTCTGTGTACAGGAAGTGCCACTCACCGTCAGGGTTGTTGACATAGCCTGCAGATTCCAGCCAGCCCGAGCTTGTACCCTTGATACGTGTAACAGAATCCTCATCGGGTATAAGGAATATACCTGTTGCCTTGTTGATATCAAGAGCCTTGACTGACTTCAGGTTCCATACCACATATCTGGTAGCGTTCTGATCCAGCCAGTAGTTCTTGCCGTGTTCGAGAGTATTCTCGTTTGAAGGTGTTGTAGAAAGCTGATAATCATTATCCTCAGCTCTCTTGATGTTGAATTCGTCTATCCTTGCTTCGGTCAGTTCATCGAAGTTGAATATGACCATCTGCTCACCCTTCAGCTCAATATGGAGCTTACCGCTCTCAGCAACATAGGGAGCTATCTTATCACCGTCAACTACCAGCACAGCATTGTCGGGATAACCGTCACCGCTGATGTAAGCATTGTTGCCGATAACTGTAGCTTCCGCATTTACGGGTATAGCAGCCAGTTCTTCTGATACGGACTGCATATTCTTTATGATAGAATCAACGACCCCATGCATAGCCGATGGTGTTTCGTACTCCCTCGCTATACCATCTCTGCCTGCAGATTCCTTCATGCGGTCCTCGCTGTCAAAATGGAGGATAGCACCCTCCTCACAGCAAGCATCGGAGTTGTCGATAAAGAATGTGCCGTTGGGATCCACGTCGAAATCCCTTGAATCGAAGTTCACATATTCCGAAGGCTCTGCATAGTCATTGATCTCATCATTGAAATGAACGAAATCAGCAAAGTAGAAATGTCCGCCGAACTTGCCGCTGATATCGGGAGTATTCGGCTGACCGTTGCCCTCGTAGAAGTTAACTGCGTAGTTGGTCTCGGTATGGTTGCCCTGCTCAAATCTGTCAATGGTCATACCATAGTACAGACCCTCGCCCAGTATCGAGCGGAAATCATATTTCTTGGAACCGGGCACCTTAAAGAATCTGATATGCTCAGTATATGTAGATACGTGAGTATCCTGATCCTTGCTGGATGTCTGATCGCCGTAATTTACGATAAATCCCTTGATAAATCCTTCTTCAGCGATCTCACTGCAGTTGCTGCCGTTCACAGCATTGTTCACTGTCAGATTACCGGTGTTTGCCTTCAGAAGTCTTACCTTAGCAGGTGAACCGTTATAACCGATGTGATCCTGTGACGAATTACCGTTTCTGTCCACCAGATTACCAAGTTCCATCGTCTTGGTCAGATCATAGTCAACAGTTACCTTGTCAAGGATATACTTGTACTCTGAATTTGTCTGCTCCAGCTCAATGAACAGGTAGATATTGTCAGCCTCGGTTATCGAGATCTCTTCCTCGAAATCCAGCTGTGCTTCATACCTTACATCGTCCCTGATCAGCCTGAGCTCAGTATTATTGCCTGAGGTGGTAGGTCCTTCGGTACGGTAGTTAGGTATATTGTCACTGCCGTTTCTCAGGGTGTCATCAAGACTGCTAAAAGCAGTATTTCCGTCAGGTGTTTTTACAACAGTGTAGGAGATCTCATAAGCATCGGGATCATAGTGTAAAGTTCCGGAAGTGTTTCCTGCTGATGTGTAATCCCAGAGTTTAATCTGTGTATTAGCATTATCTTCTGGATAGAACTGTGTCAGTGACCAGCCCTCTATACCACTCTTGTTGCTGAAGGGATCTGTGTTCGCAGTGCCCTTGTCGAACAAGCATGACAGCAGATAGTAATTTGCATCATCACCTGCAGTCAGCGGTTTAAGAGTCGTTCCGTTATAGTCGAAGATGTTTACACTTACTGTCTGTCCGCCTGTAGCATAAAAGCTGAAGGTACCTCCATTATAGCTGTCACCCTCATAGCCGCCGTCAGTAAGCTCCATGCCCTTGATATTATTCACTACCGTACAATTCCTGAGTTCTTTCGCATCACTCAGTGTAAGTTCCCTTTCGGGAGCGGAATTTTTCAGGAATACACCGTCCATGCTGACTACGTCAGGGCGAACATCACTTTTCTGTGAGCCCCACGAAGGCACTTCTTTTTCGCGTGTTTCCCAAAGTGAAAAAGCGGGTGAAGTCCAATCTGTTCCGTTGGCATTGATCTCTATGAGATCATAGGCATCCCTTGACTCGCCGTTGTTGAAATACTCTACGGTACTGCCCGCTATCTCCGGATCCTCACCAACACAGTGCACCAGAAGATAATAGGTATTATCCGCGGTCTCAACATTCACATTTTCGCCCGTCGTGTTCCTGAATCTGATGTTCACCTTGGTATTGCCCGAATTCATCCTGTTATCATTATTCTCACGGCTGAAGCCCGTAACAGCTTCTGCAGAGGATGACATTATCACAGACGAAATACCCGGGAACCCGCCGAACACAAAAGACGCAGCCAGTACAGCAGATGTCATGCCACTGATAAATCTTTTGCCAAATGTCTTTTTCATTACATATTTCCTTTCATAAGATTTATTTACCTGTCCAAAAGTACGAAGCTGTCCGCAGATCTTTTTCCGCAGCAGAGATGGACCTGACCTGTCCATTCTTTTGTATCATCACACCGGCTGGCAGGTAATCTATCATGTCCCGTATTTTTCCCAGATATCGGGGCATGACACTCTCCCCATTAAAACACCTCCTATTTACCCATTATATATACATTTATTATACATAAATCGAACACAATTGTCAAGGCTTTTCAAATATTTTCTCAAAAAGGAAAATGTTTTACTTAAATTAAACCGAAAAACCGAAAAAAATGGACAAGACGTCCGCATTATGCGAACGTCCTGCTCAGAATATAGGTGTTGGCGTAATCATATATACCTTAATTAAAGCACTTTTTTCATCTCGCAGCCTTGTGTGCCGCAAAACCACCGTCCACAAAGAACCCTATTATCTCATATGTTATTGAATAAACTATGAATCCGAAAACCAATGCCGATGCATAGGTAAGATAGTCAAATTTGTTGAAGACCGATGCTTCAAACCAGAAACCGGATTCTCTCAACTTGCACATCACCCCGGAAAATCCGGTAGATAACACGAACCATACCAGCATAAACATTACTTTATCCGAAGAATCACGCTCTGTCCTGCGTTCGGTAACACTTCTGTATATCGCTGAAGCAGCCATAGGCATTACGAACCACTCCGCCAGCACTATCATGTTCACAAAGGAGTATCCGCTGAGAAAAATATCTGTCAGGGTGTACGCTGCCCAAGCAAAAAGATTCATCAGAACTGTAAATACTAACATGGCTGCCATTACGATCATTCCTTTCTTTTGTCATATCAATGTGCGTTTTGTTAATTTAATGCAAGCAATTTAATACACTATTCAAATCTTGAATTTATTATAGCATATTTCACAAAAGTTTTCAAGAATTAATTTATATAATTTCTACATGTACTATACATAATTTCTTTGTGCATTGTGTTTAATACAAATCTCGATTTTCCATTATATGTATTTTTATGCATGATTTTATCATGTAATCGTTTACCGCATATAATTACTTTCATATATTATGATTTTTGAAACCAACATTTCATTAATAGTGTGTATCTCGGTTATTTATCATGCATTATGTCAACTTTATGTTAAATCATTAAAACAAAGACATATTGCATGATATTTTAATAACAATCTCTCGTTTATACTATTTGTTAATAAAAATAGTTTGTTAATATTTAAACCTGCAACATCCCTTTTCGACATTTTTTCGGAGAAAATTATATGATATACCCTTTGACAAAACATTGAATATGTGGTATACTATTCTATGTCAGTAAATCAAGGGAGGTCACGCTTGTGGCGATCGACAAAAAAGGCACAAAACAGATAGCCGATAACCGCAAGGCGCGGCACGACTACTTTATACTTGAAACTATAGAGTGCGGTATCGAACTTGTCGGCACCGAGGTGAAGAGTATCCGCAAGGGCGGCGTTAACCTCAAGGATAGCTGGTGCAGTGTTGATGACGGCGAGATGTGGGTCAAGGGTATGCATATAAGTCCCTATGAACAGGGCAATATATTCAACAAAGACCCAAGGCGCGTCCGCAGACTGCTGCTGCATAAAAGAGAGATCATGAGACTTTTCGGACAGGTACAGCAGGAGGGTCTGGCACTGATACCGCTTTCGCTGTATTTCAAAGGCAGCAGGGTCAAGCTGGCACTGGGGCTTTGCAAAGGTAAAAAGCTGCACGATAAGCGCGACGATATGGCTAAAAAAGCGGCTGACCGCGAGATCGAGCGAGCCCTCAAGGACAGACAGAATTACTGACAATGGCTACGAAAAGAAAATTCGGGATAAAATATGCTTTTCCGATAACACTGGTTTCGCTGGTAGGCTTTTGGTTTGTGATAACGCTGGTGCTGTTTTTCACAGACGGTTCCATGTCAAAGCTGTACAAAGATATTGGAGCACTGCCGTGGAAAAGACCCGATTACACAGTATCGATACCCGCATCTGAACTTCACAGCCACGATGATATCATGGCAGCAGTCAAGGCTACCCAAAAGTGCTACGAGGAAGAGTGGTACAGTTATAACGGCACATATATTTTGCAGCTTGGATATTCAGAAGAACTCAACGAACTTAAAAAGGACGAAAACGAGGGCGAATGGATATATCTGGAATCATATATGTATACAGGCTATGGCAATAGTGTAAATCCCGAGGATCAAGGCAAATATCATAAAGCCTACTGGGCAGTTGAAAAACAGCCTGACGGCAGCTGGCTGTGTCGCGGATGTACACCGATGGATGATAACGCCGAAAAAATCAAAGAAGCAACGGACTCATTACGTTAAGAAATTATAACGACATCGGAGTGATCGGCAACGATCGCTTTGAGATATAAAATAAACTTCGCAGACGCTTAATTTACGAGCGTGCGAAGTCAAAAAAGGGGATGTAAAGGTTTCGACGGGGGTCTTGAAGGACGATAAGCGAGTGGAGGAGCGCACTCTCCTTAAACGGCGTACGTTTTAAAATTAGACGACAACGATAATTTTGCAATGGCAGCCTAAGGGCAGCCCGTCTTGCCTGAGAGTACCACGGCTCGGGTAAAGGCGTCGACTAGTGGTGAACGTCTGCGGGCGATGGCTGTGACCCGCAGGTGTATCGCAGCCTACCGAACCGAGGGGCGTGTCTGTTTGCCCGCGGCGAGGGAATCGGCGCAAGCTGAAATAACCGACTAGACTCGTAGAAATTCGTTTGGATGGGCTTTCGGACAGGAGTTCGACTCTCCTCATCTCCACCAGCCCTCGCGCGGGCACGCATCTCCCTCACCCTCTACAGGGTGGGGGATTATTTGTTTGTTTGGTTCGGGGTCATACTTTTGCTTTTCATTATTGATAAAACAGACTTTTTTTATCCGCTTTTTTACAGCAGAAAACTCCCCCGAAAAAAATCGGGGGAGTTTTCTTGTAAACAAAATTATTATCTGACGAGGTATATTATTTCTTCACAAATCTGTGCTTGTTAACATCGTAAGTTTCACGGCTCTTTCTGCCCAGTATCAGGAATATTGCAAGACCTGCAACAATAATGCCGCCAACTATGCCTACAACTATCAGCACGATATTCTTCTTGCCTGTGTTCTCCTCATCTGCTGAGCTGCTGTCTTTAGTATCAGCAGCGGGTGCTTTTGATTCAACAGGCTTAACGCTGTCCTCAGCTGCTGTGATCTCCTCAACTTCTGCCGCACTGCTTTCTTCAGGTTCTTCAGGCACTTCAGGTACCTTCATCTTTACATTAAGCGCATATACATCAGTACAGGTTATAGGTGTCTTATCGGTATCTCCCACGTGAAGGATAGTCACATAGGAAAAATCTTCTGTGCCGTATGAATCTGCCATATCAAGATAGTCGAACTCTGCATACTTGTCAGTGAAGATTATGGGAGGTACCTTAGCCCATACGGTACCGCTTTTAGCCTTAGGTGATATCTGATCGTCTGTACTCTGCAGAATAAACTCTACAGGTGAATTCGGATTGTCCTTTTCCATATCACATTCATATTGTGCTATGATCTTTGAATCCATAGCCATATTACTGATATCGAACTGATCTACAGTCATAGTCATGCTCTGTCCCCAGCCGGATGTCTGACGAGGTCTTCTTGCATGTATACGTACAGTAGTACGCAGATCATTTTCCTCTGCATCTTCTGCGGAGATAACATTAGTAGCATTGAATCCGCTGCAGACTATATCAGTTGTTTCGGATGCTACGTCAATAGCATATACTGTCGAAAGCTCATTTTTACCAAGAGCTTTTACGATATCTGCATAAGTGAAAACTGCCGAACCATCCTTGTATGAGGAAGCCTCTACCTCGACCCATGCAGGTGAACCTGCTTCAAACTCTGTGATCTCATTGTAATCCCAGTAATCCAGTACCAGCTTGACAGGGCTGACATCACCTGCCACACCGTCACATACTACTGTTATCTCAGTATCCTCTGTGAATCTTGATGCTGCAAGCTCTGAGGATTCAACTGTATACACCGCATTGTTCTCCTGTATGAGCGCGTGCTTGGGAGCAAGCTCAACATCATCAGCGTATACTGCAAAAGCACTCATGATACCTGCCATAGCCATTCCTGCAAAAATTGAAACCACCTTTTTCATAGTACCACAACCCTTCGGTAAAATTCATAAATCAATCACAATTAATTAACACGCTTTTAGTTATGTTATATTATAGCACACAAAACCTAACAAGTCAATTAATTTTTTGGAGAATTTGCACCTCATTTTTTAGTGTAAATGTGCAAAACTGATAAATCAAAAAAAGAATTTAATTATTAATAGCTGTGATACCTCTGCTATACTTTAATTTAATTAAGTTTTATAAATTGTTATCATCAATTTTAACATAAAACACAGTTAAAGCTTAATTTTTCGGGATATCCGTATCTCCCTCCATGTCATTTCGCCTTGATGCAAAGGGGATTTTTGTGAATAATTTTGAAGATAGGTATAGACAAATCGTCACAGATGTGGTATAATTAATGTGATATATCTAAGGAGCTGCTTCATTGGCGCATGGGGCAGGCTCGCAAAGAAAGGAAGCTGGATAATGCTGCATGAAAAATCCTGTGGCGCCATTGTGTACCGCAAGTACCACGGCAACACGGAAATATTGCTGATAAAGCACATCAACAGCGGACACTGGTCTTTCCCGAAAGGCCATGTTGAGGGTGACGAGACCGAGGAGGAGACCGCCAAGCGTGAGATCTTCGAGGAGACAGGCATCGAAGTCAACCTTGACACCACGTTCCGTGAGATAGTGTCTTATTCGCCGCGCAAGGATACTCAGAAGATCGTGGTGTATTTCATCGGCAAAGCCAAAAACACCGATTACCGCCCTCAGGAGGACGAGATCTCCGAGATTCGCTGGGTCGAGATCGACCGCTGCAGCCAGGTGCTCGCCTACGAGAACGACAGAAGCATCGTAAATAAGGCAAAAAAATTCATTATTTAAAAATATACGAGTCCCTGCTTGCGGCATGGGACTCGTTTTATATTATAACAGTCTTCCGTCTTGCTCTAAAACAGTCGGCGGAAGATTTTTTTTCCAATTATTAACTATTGGCAGGCAGCGCGGTAACCTGTAGGCGTAAGACCCGTCTGCCGCCTGAATACTCCCGTAAAATAATCCACCGATGAAAAGCCCAGCAGTTCGCTGATCTCACATACCCTAAGCCTGCCTGTTCCCAGCAGCTCCTTGGCGTACTCTATACGGAAGTTGTTGTAAAAGCTGTTAAAGGTCATACCGGTCTCCTGCTTGAAAAGCTTGCCGAAATAGTCACGGTTGAACCTGAAGTACTCCGCCGCCGCTCCCGTAGTAACCGTTTCGCCCTCACTGCGGACTATCAGCTCCTTCAGCTTTGATATGAACCCCTGATCTCCACGTTTCAGTACCGCAAAGGCTTTTTCGGCAGCGCGGCAGTATTCCTCCCCTGCCTGATCCTTTAACGTATAGCGCCTTGCTGTCATCAGTGCATGGCGAAGCCTTGTGCGAGAGGGCGGCTCTGCTATCACATCACAGGCTCCCATTGAGAAATACCTGCCAATTCCCGCACCCTCTGTGCGCGGCACTATGACCACTGCAGGTATACCCTTTTCTGCACATTTTTTAAGTACGATATCCGCACTGCTCACAGGCGGACGGTCTACCGCTACCACAAGACCTATTTCCTCATTATCCAGTATCTTCACAGCTTCATAAGCTGTAGATGCCGTATTTTCAGCCGACATCCCCAGTTCTCTCCACAGGGACATCGACTTATATCGCTTCAGCCTGACGGTATCGCTTTCCGCCAGCAGAACTTTTATCGGGGCTGTCATCCCCTCACCTCCGCAAAAAAAAGACAAAGACGCCGTAATATCATATTACAGCGTCTTTGCCATACTTATCTTATAGTATTATCATTTTAACATATCCCGTAAGAATTGTCAATGTCATTTTTGCAGAAAAATACGGTTCTGCGATGATCTTTTTTAGTGGTCAATATAAAGGTAGCACATTTTGAACCACTACTGTGGCAAAAAGCATCGCCCATATTATTATCAATTATTGCTCAATCATATCATAAAATGTATTTTCAGGTATAATCTGTATATCCATACCTTGGAGTTTCATTTTTTCAGCACGTATAAGTTTTTCGCTCTTCTCACCTTTTAATTTAGAGTTATAGTCAAAATTGCCAACCACCAAAAAGTTAGTAGTCTTAGTAAGGTCTTTCTGTGGTTTACCACCGACATTAACTACAAGCTGCATTGCTTCTGCTCGTTTCATCTTTTCCAAAGTCCCTGTAAATGCACAGTTCATGCCATACAGCGGGTGAGTTTCATCAATGTTGTCGTTCTGAGATACTGTGCTGTTCAAGTCGATGGGTGCACCTCTATAAACAAAAGCTTTTGCAAAGTCTTCTGTAGAAGAATACTTCTGCAAAGCGATTGCTTTAAGCTTTAAATAGCTTTCGTATGTAGAAACACAATCGAATTCTGCCCTATGGAACTGCGTAGTATCAACGTTAAGTTCGGTCACCATATCCTCAAGGCGATGATGTTTTTTATCAGGAAAGAGCTTACGGAAGATACGAAGAGTATCTATGAAGTCATTTGTAAAATGAGGAATTCCGATATTCTCCGCTTTATCATATATGAAGTTAACATCAAAACCACTGACATTATGCCCGATGACAACGCTATCTCCAATAAAAGAAAGATACTTCGGGAGAACATCAGCGAGTGAGGGTGCTTGTGTGAGCATAGCATTAGTTATGCCCGTAAGCTGAGATATGAAATCAGAAACATCACGTCCTGGAAAAACAAACGACTGAAATTTGTCAACGATCTTATCATTTTTGACACACAAAGCGGCAAGTTCAATGATATCATCACATTCAGTCGAAAAGCCTGTTGTCTCAATATCGATAACAACATAGTCGGTTGGTAAAGCAATAATGCTTTTACCTTTAAATTCTCTCATAATATCACTCCTTTTTATAATATGGTATCAAACTATTTGGGCATTTTCCGCTTGAAGCCCAAAAGATATGCCTTCCTGTCATCCGGTATCTTCAGGCTCTCCCTTGCTTTTTGTATGGCTTTATTGCTCACCCATGTACCGAGCTTTCCTTCCGTTATATATGGCAGCGCAGCATCGTACTGCAGCGCGAGCGCCTCTGCAAAGAACCATGCCTGCATCATCTTAACATAGTATTCCTCAGACTGCACTTCAGCTACCCACCCCAGGTACTCCTTCCTGAAATCACCGCCAAGGAAATGCATCATCAGCATTTTCATGCCAAAGCGCACCGTGTAGCACCTGCCGCTTTCTATCCAGCGTTTTATGTGCGCAAGAAGTTCCTCCTGCCTGCCCTTGAAACTTTTTGGATTCATCTGATCGCAGGTAGCCCAGTTATCCACATAGGGCAGAAATCTTTCCACCTCATCAAGGGCTTTTCCAAAGTCCTTTATCTCGGTAACTGTCAGTGAATGCAGCTGATTTTCGTCAAAAAGTTCATGGGGCAGATCATTCATAAAGCTGTCAGCTTCACCGCTTTTTATAAGCCTTTTGGCAAGTTTCCTGATATCGGGAGTGCGCACACCGAGGAATTTTTCATCAGGTACATCCGGCAGCAGCTTGCCTTGAAAATCACGGTACTCCTTATCCGCAAGCTCCTCCAGCTCGTGACGTATATCCATATCAGTAGTCCTTAGGCAGACCGCATACCGAACAGGTCTTTTTGAATACTCCCTTGAACTGTCCGCCGCAGTGTCTGCAAAGACCCTGCTTCACCAGAAATTCATCGAGCCACGGAGTAGTTGCAAATACATCCATATAATTAGGCGGCAGCTTGCCCATATTCACCCTTCGCAACGAACTGCATCCTGCAAACGTCCTGACACCTGCACCGTCATTCTCAAAGGTTTCTATAGATGCAGGAACAGTTATCACCGAAAGATTGCGGCATTCAGCAAATGCCGATGCTCCCAGCGATATCACCGTACCGGGCAGAAGTATGTCCGTAAGTCCGTAGCATCCCGAGAACGCATACGCACCTATCGTCTTTATTCCGGGTGGTATGGTCAGTCCGCGCAGCTCTCTGCAGTCCGCAAAGGCGTTGCTGCCGATATTCTTTATATTGCCGTTCAGCTTTATACCCGTCAGCGAAACACAGCCGCGGAAAATATCGTTGCTCAGTTCACGCAGACTTTTTGGAAGCTTCACCGATGACAGATCCGTACAGCCGTTGAATGCCCCCGCACCTATCTGCGATACCGCGTCAGGAAGATCAATGCCTGCCAGCTTTACACAGCCGTTGAACGCATTCGAGCCTATCCTTGTCAGACTATTCGGCAGCTCAACACTTTCAAGTGAGGTACATCCGAAAAATGCGCCCCACATACCGCTGCCGGCGCTCTGTATCTCCGTCACGCCCTCGGGGAGTACTACCCTGTGGATATTCACCTTGTCCTTGAAAGCCTGTGCGCCTATGGCGGTTATACCATCGGGTACATACACCACCGGATCATTTCCGTTGTAGCTTTCGAGGACTCCCGCACGAACCGCAAATTCAGGGCCTTCATTCACAGGCTCCTGCGGTATGAATATATCAGCCTTCTGCATGGGCACAGCAAAAGCCGCACCGCAGCTCTGGCATACCGCAGCGGAAAGTCCGCCGTCTACACGGTTGATATCTCCGCACATGGGGCAGGCAACATCTATCTCAGTCATTTTCAACACTCCTCCGCGACCATTATGGGATAGCCGCTGATATATTTTTTCACCGCGAAAGGCGCTCTGTCCGCATAAGCGAATATCTGCGGAGCAAGCTCCTTCGCCACCGCCTGTATCTCACACAAAGGTCTTGTCTGCACCACAGGGCATACCGTCGATAGTACAATAACTCTCGTCCCTTTGAAGTCCATGACACGGAACGGCCATATCCTGCAGTCAAAAGGCTTTTCCGTACCCATTACGCAGCCCTTTCCGTGATCCAGCAGCGAACAGTAATACAGATCCCTGTCAGGCTCCTTCTGCATTTTCAGCAGATAGTGATCCTCCAGGTCAAGGAAATCCTGATCAGGCTTGAACTCACTGAGTATCCTGTCATGTATGTCCTTTTCAATGATCGGTGTTTCCCACAGGTCATAGCTGTCAAAGCAGCAGCAAAGCCTGCACTCAGCACATTCCTCACGTTTAAGCAGTCTGCCTATCATTACGCACCGCCTAGTCTGTGTATATGCTGCCGCCCAGGAACTCTCTCACCAGGCAGTCATTTCCGATAAGCTCAGTATCTATGGGGTCTACCTCTTCCAGCAGCCCGAGGATGCTCTTGTACTTGTCAAAATCCTTGTAGGTCTTGCTTACATCCCTCATCTTTTCCAGCAGCAATCCCTTGTATGCCGCAGGCTCATAGCCTATGTATGTATCCAGCGAGAAGTCCTTCTCCTCCTCGGCACGGTACTTGAAGGGCAGTATGTAACGCTCCTCTCCGCGTGAAACATTCTTGAACATATCCATCGTATCCGCAGGCTGTCTGCCCCTTGACCTCTCATCGCGGATTATCCTCCTCATGAGCCTTATCATGGAAGGATGAACAAGTGTGCCGTCCTGAAGCTCTATACGTGTCCTGACACTTACGTACATACATCTTGCGAAATCGCCTGCACCGCCCGTCACCTGAGGATTAAGCGCATGGATGCCCTCGAATACTATGATATCATCCTTTCCGCGCTTGAAAGGGAAACCGTCCGATGATGACTGCTCCGCAAAATTGAACTTGGGTATGATCACTTCCTCACATCTGGATATCTTCTCCATGTGCTCATTGAGCTTGGTGATATCTATCCGCATGGGAGATTCGTAATCGGGTGTGCCGTCCTCATTGACTATATGCTCAAAATATCCCTTAGGCAGAAAATAATCATCCATGGAAATAGTATGGGTATGTATCCCCATTGTATCCAGCATATTATCTATTTTAAGCGCAGTGGTGGTCTTGCCAGAGCCCGAAGGTCCTGCCAGCAGAATTATAGGACGTTCCCTGTGCTCATCAGCTATCTTTTCCGCAGCACGTCGAAGCTTCTTTTCGTACTTTTCGTTGCACTCACCGATATATGCGCCCTGTTCTGCCACCTTGCCGTTGAGTTTGTTTATATTTATTTTTTTCATAGTCCGTATGCTCCCTTTTTATCGAATACTGAACACAGAGCCGCCCTCAGTTGGTATACGTTCTACCTCCATACTTTCTATACGTATGAATCTTCCGTTGTCTATACAGGCTACAGTGCTGTCAATATCGGCTTGCGTACCTTCAAACTCAGCCTCTACCGAGCCGTCATAAAGATTTCTCACCCAGCCCGATACACCGTACTGCTGTGCAGCGTAGTACGCAGTATACCTGAATCCAACCCCCTGTACACTGCCACGGAATATTATATGTTTCCTTATCTTTTCCATTTACCGCACCGCCTGTTGTTGTGAATAAAACGTAAAACTCTGATATGATCATTATATCATTTTTGTGCAGATTTGTCAATAATAATCGTATATGCAACTATACCGCCGCTTCTTCCAAAACAAAAGACCGCTGCCGTCCGCAGCACTATCGGACAACAGCAGTCATTTATCATATACGCATCAGTCATCTCTCTTTGAATATCCTGCCACAGATACTTTGTAAGCCACAACTATCAGCACCGCAACTACCGCGATAATGATAACGCATACAGGCACAGGCATACTGATAAGCGTAAACTTATCCGAACTTTTATCCAGGTTCCACGCTGAAAGCACCACCGAACTCGCAACTGCCAGACCGCCCAAAAGACCAAAGACCGTCTGCACTTTCTGATAGTTGTACTTAAAAAACATCGGATAGAATATCAGCATGGGTATTGCCGTATAAAGTACGTTTACAACAGTCACAAATGCCGCCTGACCTGCAAAGCCATCGCTGAGATCACCATGTATCAGGCCGCCTATAGTAAGCATTATCGGGGTGAATACAGCTTCTGCAGCTGCGATGATAACAGGCGGCAGAAACCTCACCAGTACAACCTCACTGTCAGAATAGGGCATCGACTTCTTGAATGAACCTATACTCTTCCAGTTGTCGTATGAAAATCCCGAGGACAGAAGCATAATACCCATACCGCCCGTCACCGACGAAAATCCTACCACCGCTTCACCCGTAGAGGCTGCCATACATAAACTGCCGAAAAGGCTTGCTATAACCATAACACATACAGCTATGAACATCTTTCCTATGGTGTACCATTCGTTGAGAAGCAATCCCTTTATCTTACTGCCTGTCATATCACACATCCCTCTTTCTGAAAAGGAGTATGGATACCCCCCATGATATAAAGAACAGAACTATCGTAACACACATGAAGATAAAGCCGTTCCCGAATAACCCGCCGTGCTGTGCATTTTCCATTATCATCATATTCGAGCCGCCTATGAATCCGCCCAACAACGCCCCCATAAGTCTTACACCGTTGCCGTAAAACTTAAAGGTCAGGGGCATTATTATTATCGTAGGCAAAAGCCCCATGCCGATACCGCTGAAAAGTATCTTTGCTGTCTCCACAATGTTATGAGCACTGAGACCGCTGCTGAATGCAAGACATACTCCCAGGCAAGCCGCATTCATCAGCAGTGTCAGCAGTGTTATTATCAGTGTTATTATGTACTTTGCGCTGACTATCTGTGTGCGGGTGTAGGGCATAGTCAGCACACCGACGTGCCAGTTGCTCTGCATCTCCTGATTTATTACCGATGCAGGCATTATTCCCATCATCACGAATATAAGTCCCACAGGGAAACCCGATATCTCCTGCCTTTTCACCATTATCCCTATCATCAGTGCTATATTTATCACCACGGGTATCAGCAAAAACACTTTGCAGGTGTTAAATAAACTGTACCTTTCCTTTACAAGCAGACCTTTCATCTTATCATCACCATCTTTTTATTTCTTTCATATATCTGTTTTTCTGAATACCCTTACCGATATCACGTAAGATACTGCCGTCATCACCAAAGCTGTCACGAACATCACAGCCGCCGCATTAAAGGATATGATGTCCTGCGATCTCATGAACATCAGTGATGATGCAACGATCAGCATGAGTGCCGATATCATCGAGATACCAATAACTGTATTCGATCTTTTGAAGAAGTAGTATATAAGCGGCAGACATACCGAGGGCACCACCAGTGCAGTAACCATGAACATCATCGCCGCAACCAATAATTCCTTTATCGGTGCCGAACCTATCCATGCGCCTATACCCAGTACCAGTAATACCATCAGGCACCCCACTGTATCTGCCGTCACCATCAGCAGATATCTCGCCTTAACCATATCATCCTTTGATATGGGGGAATATGCCAGTATTTTTTCATATCCCGTGCGGCGGTCGTCTGCTATTACCATCATCGGCAGTATACAAAAGACCCCTGCAATAACAATACCAAAAAACGTATCTACTTTCCCCGAAACCGCTGCCTTGATAACACCCATCAGTGACATAAATACAGAATGTGCAAATAACAGCCCCCATGTCTGTCGGAAATACAGCATATCCTTTACCAGCAGACCTTTCATCAGGCTATCTCCTTGATCATGAACACGAACAGTTCTTCGATAGTCACAGGGCTGATATCCATTCCCGCAGGTACTCCGTTACGCTTTACCAGTGCCTGAACACCGTATTTTCCCGATTTCTTGCCCCTTATCGCATGGGGGTCAAGTTCTTTCAGGGCTTCCTCGGTACAGCTGAGTATACCATACTCCTCAAGGAGTATGTCCTTTTCCTCGTTAAGCAGTACCCTGCCCTTGTGTATGAAGGATATGTAATCACAAAGCTTCTCAAGGTCGCTTACGATGTGCGAGGATATTAGTATCGAATGATCTTCATCTCTCGTGAACTCGTAGAATATATCCGTTACCTCGTCCCTTATAACAGGGTCAAGACCGTTTGTAGCTTCGTCCAGCACCAGCAGTTTTGCATTGTGTGAAAGTGCTATGGCTATGCCCATTTTCATCTTCATGCCGCGGGAGAAATCCTTGAACTTCTTGTTCTTTGGCAGTCCGAACTTTTCCATATATCCCTCGAACACAGCTTCGTCCCAGTTTCTGTAAGTACATTTCATCACCGAATTTATCTGCTTGTACTTGAAAGTATCGGGTATGCCCACATCATCAAGAACTACGCCCACATCTTCCTTGATATCTGCCAGTTCCTTATCGGCATCTCTGCCGAGTATAGTGATACTTCCCTCGTTTTTGTGTATTATACCCAGCAGACATTTTATCAGCGTGGATTTTCCTGCACCGTTCTCACCTATCAGACCCAGTATGCATCCCCCGGGGAGGGTAAGGTCAACATTATCCAGCTTAAAATCCTTATATTCCTTAACAAGACCCCTGATCTCTATAGCATTCTCCATTTGTTACTCCTCCTCAGTGATGTACTCAAACATCTCAATAAGTTCTTTCTTTGAAAGCCCGCAGCTTGCCCCGAGCTTTCCTATCTCAGCCATCAGTTCTTCTATTTTTCTGAGATTGGCTTCTCTTATAAGTTCAACATTTTTTGGCGCAACGAAACAGCCCTTGGCGGCTATCGTGTAAATAAATCCCTCACGCTCCAGCTCGTCGTAAGCGCGTTTTGTCGTTACCACACTTATCTTCAAGTCCTTCGCAAGATTTCGTATCGAGGGCAAAGCCTCGTCCTCTTTCAGCGCCCCGCTGATTATCTGACTTTTTATCTGATTGAATATCTGGTCATAGATCGGCGCACCGCTTTTGTTATCAATAAATATGTTCATCAGTTCACCCCTGTCATACGCGGATATATCCGCATCACTTTTTTACCCTTATCAAAAATCGTCCGTCGCTATGTTCTGCAAGACCTTTCTCACAAAGCAGAGCATATGCTTTTGCAGTAGTCATACGGCTTATCTGTAATCTGTCAGCCATATCCTTTACTGCGGGGAGCACATCGCCCTCTTTAAGCTTCCCCTCAGTAATAAGCCTTTCTATCTGCCCGACTATCTGTTCTGTTATCGTCAGACGGCTCTGCGCATCTATTTCTATATCCATGTTGTCCTCTTTTCCGTTTTGCTGTTTCCTATCTTTCGTTTGGTATAATCTTGTGCTCAGACGTTTTTCTGTCTTTTTCTGCCGAGCACCGCCGCTATAAGCGCTATCATAGCCGCACCCACCGTGAATATCACGCCTCCCGCTGTCCTACCCTGCGAAAACAGCGCCAAAGCAATCATAACATCTACAAGAATTACGCTCCATATGGAATCCAGTATCTTATCTGTACTTTTCATTTTGCTGCCTCCGTTTTTATGTCCTGTCTTTCTGTTATTTACCGCAGACTATCTCTGTTCTTTTTCTCTTTCCTGCCCCTTGCCATATCACCGATGCCTATCGCCATAAATACGATCCCAATGGGCATCATGCCGTCCATCAGCATCCACATAAGCCCCAGTGCTACAAATCCTGCACCCTCTGCTTCTCTGTTTTTCGGGCTGCTCTCGAATATCTTTCTTATCTTTGTCATAACTGCCGCTCCTTTCCTGTTTTTCATTCTGTTTTGCTGTGTCCTGTCTTTCGTTCACAGTCTTACACATGGGTCTATATATTTTCATGGCATTATCTTTATCACACCACAAAGTGTTATATAACTATGAATCATCGGGATAACCGCCAAGTATTTCAAGTTCTGATATTACACCAATTAATTGGGTATGTCAGCGGGATAACCAGATTTTTTCGTGTAAAACTGTATTCACTGTTCACTAAGTTTGAACTGTATGTATACAGTATACACAGTTTGCACAGATTTGTCAACACATCAGCATTTTCTTTGTAGGATGATACAAGTCAGCGCAAGATATTCAATACATTTGTCGGCATTATGCACTATTTATTATCGCATAACTGTACTGCAAGACCTCTGACTGTATATACACAGCTGCTCAACTGTATATATCCCCATAAACAAAACAGCCCACGAAATCTGATTCGCGGACTATTTTGCGGTAAAACTATTTTACAGGAGAGGGGAATACTTATCATTAGCTCTTGTGTTCTTTTTTAAGCCTGTATATATAATAACACCTCCGGCTAAAATTTACCTTAAACAAATAAAAAACCTCCGCAGGATATTCTCCCGCGGAGGCAGTTCGGTTTACATTTTACTTGGCAAGCTTCACGCTGCTGTCCTTATCGGTATTAACGATAAGCTTGTCGCCGTCTGCGTCTACCTTAACAAGACCTATGCAGCCCTCACCGTTCTCAACGATGACTTCTGCTATCTTGTCCTCGACTTCTGCCCTTATCACGCGGCGGATATCTCTCGCACCCAGCTTTCTGCCATGGCTCTTTTCCGCGATAAGTTTAAGCGCAGCATCGGTATACTCCAGCTTTATAGCCTTTTCCGAAAGCGGCTGCTTCATCTCGTCCAGCATCAGCGCAGCTATCTTCTCGTAGTTCTCCTTAGTCAGGGCGTTGAACATAACTATCTCGTCCACACGGCCGAGGAACTCGGGTTTCAGGAACTCTCTCAGTGCCTTCATAGCCTTGTTCTCGGCTATCTCCGTGTCGGTCTTGTTGAAGCCCACACCTGTATCCTTGTCAGCGGCACCTGCATTGGAGGTCATAACGATGACAGTATTCTCAAAGGAAACGCTCCTGCCCTGTGAATCGTTTATCTTGCCCTCGTCAAGTATCTGTAGGAGTATATTCATAACATCGGGGTGAGCCTTTTCTATCTCATCGAAAAGCACCACGCTGTAAGGTCTGCGCCTTACCTTTTCAGTCAGCTGACCTGCCTCATCGTAGCCCACATATCCGGGAGGTGAACCGATGAGCTTGGATACGCTGTACTTCTCCATATACTCCGACATATCTATCCTGATAAGAGGCTCTGTGGCATCAAATAGGGATTCGCCCAGCACCTTTACAAGCTCGGTCTTTCCTACACCTGTGGGACCTACGAAGATGAAAGATGCAGGTCTGCGGCGCTTATCGAGCTGTACTCTGGTCCTCTTGATAGCCTTTGCCACCTTGTCAACAGCTTCGTCCTGACCGATGACCCTCTTGGACATCTCGTCTTTGAGATTGCGTATCTTCTCGAATTCGCTCTCGGCTATCTTGTTGGCGGGAATACCCGTCCACAGTTCGATGACTTTTGATATATCCTCGTCGGTAACATATACCTCGGAAAGCTTCTGCTCAAGGTCTTCTATCTGCTTTTGCAGACGGCTTATCTCGCTCTTCTCCCTTGCGATTATCTCAAAATCGGGCTCGTCTTTCTGCTCGTAGGTATCTATAAGGTCAGTGTGCTTTTTCAGCTCGTCCTTGGCATTTATATAGTCAGCTATCTCGGGAGTGCGTATGCTTGTGCAGGCGCAGGCTTCATCAAGCAGGTCGATAGCCTTGTCGGGCAGGAATCTGTCGTTGATATATCTCTCGGAAAGTATGGCGCACTTTCTCAGGGTCTCCTTTGAAACGTGTACCCTGTGATACTCCTCGTAGTACTTGCTTATGCCCTCCAGCACCGATATGGTATCCTCAACTGTAGGCTCCCCTACTGTAACGGGCTGGAAACGTCTTTCAAGTGCGGAATCCTTTTCGATGTACTTGCGGTACTCGGAGAAAGTAGTTGCACCGATGACCTGTATCTCACCTCTTGAAAGGCTGGGTTTGAGTATATTAGCCGCATTCATGCTGCCCTCGGAATCGCCTGTGCCTACAAGGGTATGCACTTCGTCGATAAACAGTATGATGTTGCCCTCTGCCTTTACTTCCTCCACAAGACCCTTGCAGCGGCTCTCGAACTGTCCGCGGAACTGTGTGCCTGCTACAAGTGATGTCAGGTCAAGCAGGTATATCTCCTTATCCAGCAGATGAAAAGGCACGTCACCTGCAACTATCTTCTGAGCGATACCCTCAGCGATGGCAGTCTTACCTACACCGGGTTCACCTATCAGGCAGGGATTGTTCTTCTGCCTTCTTGAAAGGATATGCTCAACTCTCGATATCTCCCTGTCCCTGCCGATGATATTGTCAAGCTCACCGTCACGGGCTTTCTTGGTCAGGTTAGTACAGTAGTTGTTTAAGAATTTCAGCTTTTTGCCGTTCTTGCCTCTCGGCTCTTTCTCTGCCTGCTCGGGAGATTTTTTCTTGGGTGCTTCGGACATCATGCTGCCGAAGCCTTCACCGTTTGTCAGGTTCTTCTCAAGGCTGTCAGCCATATTCTTTATACCGCCGAACAGGTTCGACAGTATATCGGGCATAGTGCCGCTTCCGCCCGGCTCAAAATCTGTGCCGTCGTCCAGTTCATCAAATGTGTTGTTCATTGCCTCGATTTCCTCATCCGAGATACCCATCTTCTTGATGTAGTCCTCTACCTGCGGGATCTTCAGTTCTCTCGCACAGCTAAGACAAAGCCCCTCATTTTTCATAGCCTTTGTGGGGTCATTAGGGTTTGCGGATGATACGAATACCACCGCAGGTCTTTTACCGCACCTTGAACACTTTATCATATCGTTCTCCTTTCCGCTCTGCCTTAATGCAGAGCCGTAAATATCATTTATATAACACCGACTTTACGTCAGCCGTAGAAAAAGTCAAAGAAATATATGAACAGGTAACTCTGTTCAAGCATTCCCGAATTGAATACACTAAAGCTGTCCCTGGTAGCCCTGCAAAGCTTGCTCAGTGCCCATGCGATGACCGCACAGTACATAAGTCCCTTAACAGCGCCAAGCAGAAGTCCTGCAAAACGGTCAGCCGCCTTTTCCTCGCCCTCTCCGTCAAGGGCACCTGCTATGGCTGTTATCAGCTTTATAAGAAGTATGAGCACCAGATATGTTATAACAAACAGCAGACACCTTATCATGCCGATAAATAAGGGTGATACTGCCTTCTCAACTATGAAGTCCGCAGCATCTTCCCTGCTCTGAGTTGCTGCACGCTTCACACATTCGTGCATATCCTCAGATGATATCTTTATCCTGTCGAAATACCCGGAATATCCTGCCTTATCCAGCTGCCTGCCGATCTCCTCGGGAAGCTCGTTGTCAAAATAACTGTCGATCTCACGGTCAACATCACCTACAGCCTCATCTCCAAGACCCTTGCTTTTCATAAGTCCGCTGACATTTTCCGTGATATCGCCGCCCTTTTGGACGGCTTCTCCTATCTCATCCTCCGTGAAGTACTGCCCGTACCCGCGTTCTGCCAGCTTATCCATAACGACCTGCTTGGGATCTGCATCCTCTATTGCCCTCATAACATGGGTCTTGACCCTGTCATGCATATACCTGTCATATACGGGTTCAGCCAGCGCCTCCGAAAAGACCGAGGCACCCACAGTTGCTATGACAGCAGCGATCATACCAACTATATATCTGCGGAATCCTTTGATATAACCTGCTATGCAGGTCACCACCATTATCAGCATCACAGCTATATCAAGTAATAAAGCCATAAGCCTCCTCCTATGTGGTAAAGGATATCTTGTTTACTTCACGGTAATCGCAGAAGTATACATTATCATCGAAATATACAAAGTCGCTGTAATCCGAGCTGCACTCAGCTGTGGCTGCAAGGTTGCCGAACTTGTCATAGCAGTCTATACAGTGATTTTTGAGCACTACTATCTTGCTGTCGCTTATCTTCAGCCTTTCAGACTCTCCGTCAGTATCCCTGACCCTCTTGTCAGGCTCGTCATTCTCTGTGCTGCTGTCAAATATCAGCAGCTCCGATGACCTCCGCTGCATTCCGCCGATCACTACCGCCGCACAGCTCCTGCTAAGAGCAAAGTCTGCGATCTTACCTTCGTATCTGTATTCGGTAACGATCCTACCGTTGGCGTTCAGCCTGTAAAATGCCGTATCACCTGCTACCCAGATATCACCGTTGTCATTCTTCATCGCCTGAAGTGCCAGTACGGGAAGTGTATCGCTGACCATTTCAGGTTTCTCCGAGTCAAATGTCAGATACCTTACCACCGAACCCAGCATACCGTTCTTGGTAGAATAGGTCGTCACAAAGCAGCCGTCGCCGCTGTCATCAAATGTGACGCTGAGTACTGCCGCACTGCTTGACCATTTGTATATCTCCCTGCCGTTGCCGTCGTATATCGTCAGTATACCCGAATATTTCTCGTCCGATGTGACTACAGCCACATTGTCGTTAGGTGCCAGTTCTGCCATTATCAGCCTGTTTTTAACTGATTTGGTGAACAGCTCGTTTTTCCTGCCGACTACCATCAGTGAGCTTCCGCCCTTGTCATACAGCAGCACTCTCTTGTCCGATGTCCTCATAACAGGGTCCGCATAATTATGATTGAAGGTGCTGTCCTCAACACCGTCCTCATTATAGAACCTCAGCTGGTTCTTGTCAAGACACAGAAGATAGCTGCCCGTATAATTTATGCTGTTTACCGAGCCCTCATCAAAGCTCAGGGGGAAGTTGCCCTTCTTTACCTCACCATCGTTCACTATCGTTTCCTTTGGTCTGTAAAGAACGCTCTCCAGCTTAGGCACCCACTTAGCCCTTGTGAGGTATGCGCCCGATGCGAACACTGCTACTATCAGCACAGCTGCAACTGTCCTTATCTGACGTTTCCTCTTTTCCTTGTGTCTTGCTGTACGTATCTCTTCGGCAGAGGGTGCAGTGTGTCTGCGTCGTCTGCGCGGCTCCTCATCGGGTATGCCGCCTGTACGGGTATGCTTTATGCTCTTTCTCGCCAGCTCGGCTTCATCCCGCGGGGGAATTTTTTTCTTAGTCGGCGGAGGATTTTTCTTCGCCGGCGGAGCCTGCCTGTGTTTTTTCTTGTTGGGCTTATCTTTCAAAGCCTCTTTTTCGGGAACTTTTTTCTCTTTCCTGACCGCTGCCTTCTCCTCAGCACCATCATCGGTGTCCTCGGCTTCTGCCTCAGGCTCCTCCGTATCCTCGGTGACCTCGGTCAATTCATCCAACTCCCTGATGATGTCATCGGGGCGGCTATCCCTTTTTCTGCCTTTTCTGTTCTTATTCTTATTGCTCAATCTACCGATACCTCATCATAATAAACTTTGTTCAGGTACAATCCCTGTGGCGGTACTGTCTTGCCTGCTTTCTTCCTGTCCTTTGAATCCAGTATACGGGGTATAGCGTCAGCGGCTATCTTGCCCTCGTTTATGAAAAGCAGGGTCCCCACCATTATCCTGACCATATTGTATAAAAATCCGTTTCCTGCCACCGTGAAGATCACCTTGTCGCCCTCACGTCTGACATCGAAGCGATATATCTTCCTTACCGTTATCTCTTTGTCGCAGGCAGTTGAACAGAATGCCTTGAAATCATGCTCACCGACAAAATCCTTTGCCGCCCTGTCCAGAAGCACCTCATCTATGGGATAAGTGTTCCTGAAAGCAGTATTTCGCATGAAAGGGTCTTTTATCCTGCTGTTGTGTACGATATACTCATACTCCTTGCCCTTGCACATATATCTCGCGTGAAAGCCCTCATCGGCTTCCTCGCACCCTATGACGCTTATATCATCGGGCAGCCATGAATTCAGCCCCAGCTGTATGCCACGGCAGTTTATGGGCAGTTCAAGTCCAAAAGAAAGGACATATTCCCTTGCATGGACTCCCGCATCGGTACGCGAACAGCCCTGCACCACCACATTTTCGCCTGTCAGCTTAAAGATAGCATCTTCTACTACCTCCTGCACAGCCAGTGCATTTGACTGTCTTTGCCAGCCGTGATAATTGCTGCCGTCATAAGCCAGCGTCATTTTGAAGTATCTCATATTATAAACTTATATCCCGTCTTTGTCAAGTGTTACTTTTGTTATCTCGTAAATGGGGCGTATCACTGTGATATCCTTTTTCTTGCCGTAAACCAGCAGCTTTATCCACTCTTCATCGCAGTCAAGCACCCTGCATTTGAGTTCTTCATATGCAAAATTCAGTGTTACGTCCTGTCCTATCAGTGTTTCAAGTATTTTTGACATACCGTTTCCTCCGTTCAGTTTGTTTTCAAGTCTGCGTAATCTTTTCTCAAGTATCATTATCTTGTGATCCTGATCCATATCGGTTATCAAACCGCCCATAACAGACCTCTCCTTTCTATGTTATCAGTCAAAAGGTGTCCTTATGCCTGCACCGTGACCCATTCTTTCAACCATCGCCTCATAGCAGTCCTCACACATGGTATATATCCAGCCGTCGCCGCGCTGAACACAGGGTTTGCCGCATTCCATACACCTTTTATGGCTCAGCGACGTGTACTTTTCAAGTATAGCATCCATGTTCGGTGTAGTGAGCCCTGTGTATATACGCAGCTCACCGTACTTCTCCATAACGCCCGTAACACGCCACTGCTTTTTGTCGTGTCTTGTGAAATTCTTGTATTCGGCTGCCATTTCCTTCAGCATATCCATACCGAATGCTGTGCGCCAGCCCTTCGGTATCCTTCCGTACCACGAAAAGTCCAGTGTTTTTCCCGTAGCACCGTTTGTCGCCTTTGTAAACGGCAGTTTCTTCATAAGTTCCTTCTCGCTCATTCCCAGTTCGGGGTAATAAGTATCATTCATCATAAACTCTCCTCAAAAGCGGATATATCTCTCCATTTTTACACCTTATTTCCGTTTGCTTTTACACTATGTACCCGAGCCGCTCACCCTTATCACTTAGTGATAATATTCACGGCTATGACTCCTGCCAAAAACACTCCGCAGAAAAGACTTCCCCATAGGTCGGTGATGCTCATTTTCAGCTGTTTCATTCGTGTCCTGCCCTCACCGCCGTGATAGCACCTGCATTCCATAGCCAGCGCCAGTTCCTCCGCATGACGGAAGCTTGCCACGAACAGCGGTATCAGTATAGGTATAAGCGCCTTGGTCTTCTGTATCAGACCGCCTGTTTCCATATCCGCACCGCGCGCCTTCTGCGCACTGATGATCTTGTCCGTTTCCTCTATTAGGGTGGGTATGAACCTGAGCGCTATGGTCATCATCATAGCCAGTTCATGTACGGGGACTTTTATCTTTTTAAGCGGTCCCAGCAGCTTTTCGATAGCGTCCGTAAGTTCTATCGGTGAAGTGGTATACGTCAGCAGTGAACTTCCGCATATCAGACAGATTATCCTTATCACCATGAACAGTGAAGTGTCAACGCCGTCCTGTGTAAGCTTGATTATCTTCCATTCCCAAAGGACATCGCCTGTGCGTATGAAAAATAAATTCAGCACCGCCGTGAATATAACTATGGGGACTATGGGCTTCAGGCTCTTGCCCATCATTTTAAGCGGTATCCGCGATATTATGAACGTAACCACCGTGAACAGTATCCCCACCGAAAGCGCCTGTATGCTTTTCGCCATGAACAGCATGACGATGAACACCGCTGTCAGCAGTATCTTCACCCTGGCATCCATTCGGTGCAGCACCGACTTGCCCGGAAAGTACTGTCCTATCGTAATATCCTTTATCAAACCTATACCCTCTTCCCGAGCCTGTCCAGCAGAAGGTCTCTGCCGAACCCGACTGTGTATACATCTTCTCCAAGGTCTATCCCCATGGCTTTCAGCCTGTTGAACACCCTCGTTATCTGAGGCACTGCAAGCCCCATGGCTTCAAGTTCCTCCGCACGGTGGAATACCTTAACCGTTTCATCATAGCAGAACAGCTTTGCATCGTTCATAACAAGTATCTTATCCACATTCTTGGCTATATCCTCCATAGAATGGGATACAAGCAGTACAGTATTGCCTTTCTGCCTGTGATAATCCTTTATCATGCCCAGTATCTGTTCTCTGCCCTTGGGGTCAAGTCCCGATGCGGGCTCGTCCAGTATCAGCACCTCGGGTTCCATTGCCATAACGCCTGCTATAGCCGCACGTCTGCGCTGTCCGCCCGATAGTTCAAAGGGGGATTTTTCCAAAGCTTTTGCCGAAAGCCCTACCATATCCGCGCTCTCTTTCACGCGGCGGGCTATCTCGTCCTTATCGAGGCCCATGTTCTTGGGACCGAAAGCTATATCCTTAGCCACCGTTTCCTCAAACAGCTGATACTCGGGGTACTGGAACACCAGTCCCACCTTGAATCTCACAGGACGAAGCTTAGCCTTGTCGTCCCAGAGTTTTTCACCATCTATATATACCGCACCGCTCGTGGGTTTGAGAAGTCCGTTGAAATGCTGTATCAGCGTGGACTTTCCCGAGCCTGTGTGGCCTATTATCCCTGCAAAATCGCCTTTTTCTATCTCAAGATCGACGTTATCCACTGCCACCTTGCGAAAGGGCGTGCCCTCACCGTATACATAGGTGAGTTTTTCGGTTTTTATCACTGCCATTTTTCTTTCTCCATATTTTTCCTTACTGCACTGCGTTCTTTGATATCTCTTTTTTCAGGCTTATGAACACCAGTATGTTCCAGCCTGCAAGCAGACTCAGCAGACCGTATATCGTGCTTTTTCCCTTGCTTACCGCACCGCTTTTAGCCGCACCTGCCGCTGAGGAAATACCGAAAAGCACCGACAGTATATACAGCACAACTGCCGCCGCGCCAAGTCCGCTGACTATCATGAACAGCACTCCGTTTATCGCCAGAAAATATCCTGTCAGGGGTATTATGGCGATACCGAAGGTCAGCAGAGAGAATATCAGCAGTATCACAGGGTTCACAAGTATCATCGACTTCATAAGGTCATCGATATGCGGATAAGCAAGCAGCACCATCAGCGCCGTCATGATTATCATAAGTACTGATGCCGATATCCCATGTGCGGCGGAAGCCCTGGCACGTCTTGAATTGAAAACATTGTCAGCCTCATAGCCCTCACGCACTGCCGCCCTGCGCACCAGTGCCTGCACTGAGTATATTATACCTGCCGCAACGGGTACTGCGCAGACTATCATAAGAATGATCTTTGCAACTATCGCCGCTTTTGACGTATCGCCGTACATCTTTACGTCCGCGATCTCCTTGATGTTAGTGCCGAACAATTTCGCACTCAGAGCACCCGGTATCCTTGCGCCCTCAGCAAAATACAGCCCTGCTGATGCCGCTGTCATAAGCATAGCAGCAATCGCCGCAGAAGTTTTGTGCAGTTTAAGTTTTCCTGTCTTTATAAGCACTATCAGCAATACCGCCAATACTACCGAACCGATCACATACATATCTTTACCTCTTATATACAGCTGTTATAGAAAGTATTCTTGTTTTCAGAATGCTATCTCAGCTGCTCCGATGTTCGTTACCTGCCCCTCGGTTATCTCCACAGCCATTCCCTGCGGATCGGGGTCATCATCTTCCCATTTACAGTGAAATATCAGATAAAGCACAGGTGCATCATCTGTGATATAATCACCGGGTATCTGTATCCAGTTCCATTCAAGCTGAGCTTTCATATCCTCGGTGGTATCGATATCCTGCCACATCTCATCATCGCCGTAGGAATATTTCAGCTCATCATTGTAGTAGGATAACAGCCCCTCCATGATCTCATCTTTGAGTTTATCCTCATTCTCCGAAAACAGCCTGAATGCTTCGCGCTGACTTTCGGCGATTTCGTCGGATTCTTCCTCTGCCTGTATCATTATATCCACTTCTTCCTCACTGCCGAGAACGGAAGTTTTTACTTTGCCGCAGAAGTTCTGCATATCGTTATATTCAAGGCTGCCAAATATCTCATCATTCATTTTTGGAACCTCCTAACATCATTTTGCCTTATTTATGATATCCTTGTATTCTATAAAAGTTCTGTCATACTCTATCCCGAAGTGCTCCATTACAGCCTTGGTGTAATCCTGCGCCGCCAGAAAAACGTTTATCAGCCTTTCATCACTGCCGCTTGTCTGCCACTCTTTCAGCCCCATGTAATAGAACATCTTATCGTCGTCATTTATAAAGAAGGGTATTATGTCATTTTCAAGACACTGCTTGAATATTATCAGCCTGCCCGTCCGACCGTTTCCATCGTAAAACGGGTGTATCTTCTCATACATCATGTGAAACCGCGCCACATCGTATAAAGTCATCTCAGTGCCGTATCCTGCAAGAAGTTCATGCATTTTCCCTCCCACCTCATCGGGTGAAGCCGTCAGCATTCCGCCGACCTCGTTTGCTTCCTGCTTATACTCGCCTATCACGGCGTACCTGTCCATAACTCCGCTTTTCAGCCTACGGTGCAGGTCTTTTATATATCCCTCTGTCAAGGGTTCACCAAGGGTATCAAGTATATGGTCAAAGCACCTGAAATGATTCACTGTTTCGATGATATCATTGACCCTGACCGCATCTTTCGCCCCGTCTGTACCCACCGTTTTTGTTTCGTAGATATACCGCGTCTGGTCGTGAGTGAGCCTGCTTCCCTCGATGTGGTTGGAATTGTAAGCAAAGTCCACCTGCATCTTGTGATAGATACCGCCCCTGTGACCAACACGTTTTTCTTCAAGAAGTTTTTCTTTTAATCTCATACAGTCCGTCACTTCCCAAAAAGCTCCGCCAGTTTCTTAACACATTCATCTTCATCTATTATCTCGGTGGATATATCGAACCCTGCTTTCTGCAGTTCCCATGCAAGTTCTGTCACCTGCGGAACATCAAGACCAAGTTCTTTCATCTTCTCCACCTGCGAGAAGATCTTACGCGGCACATCGTCCATAACGACCTCGCCGCCGTCGATGACTACAACGCGGTCAGCCTGTGCGGCTTCTTCCATGTAGTGGGTTATGAGAACTATCGTCACGCCCTGAGAATTCAGAAGCTTTATCGTCTTCATGACTTCCTCGCGTCCTTTAGGATCAAGCATAGCTGTGGGTTCGTCAAGTAGTATGCAGTCGGGGCGCATGGCGATTATGCCTGCGATAGCCACTCTCTGCTTCTGTCCGCCCGAAAGCTTGTGTGGTGCGTGAAGACGGTAATCGTACATACCGACAGTTTTCAGTGCTTCGTCAACTCTACGCCTTATCTCAGAGGGTTCAACGCCCATATTTTCCAGTGCGAAAGCTACGTCTTCCTCAACTATGGTGGCGACTATCTGGTTATCGGGATTCTGGAAAACCATTCCCACACGCTGTCTTATGGGCAGAAGATTATCCTCGTCCAGTGTATCCATGCCGTCAACAAATACTCCGCCCGCTTCGGGGAGGTTTATGGCGTTTATGCACTTTGCAAGGGTGGATTTGCCGGAACCGTTATGACCCAGCACCGCCAGAAATTCGCCTTTTTTTATATTCAGTGTGACACCTTTGAGCACCTCTGTTTTTACGGGAGGTTCTTCAAGGTCATTTATATATGAAAACCGAAGATCTTTGATCTCGATGAAATTTTCGCTCATAGATATTATCCTTACTCATATTATCGGGCACACCTGCGGGGCGGATATAATGTATACCGTCCCGCCGCCCTCGGACATTATTTACTTGTCGCCCTTCACCTTATCGATGACTTTGCCGGCAACGTCCTTTACCTTTTCGATGTTCTCCTTGGTTGCTACTTTCTCGATATTCTCTTTTGTAGCTACCTTCTTGACCTCTTTCTTAACATCGTCCTTGACTGACTTGGAAACAGGTATCTTGTCTGCCACAGCGTCAACTGCCTTGTCTACCGCCTTAGCGATACTGTCTCCGCTTACTGCCTTTGTGATGTCCTTTACGTCCATTTTTTGTGACCTCCTGTTTTTGATTTATTATGAAAAGCTCTCGCTTATCATTATCTGTTATTTCTGTCCCATATGTCCTCCCGAGGACTCTTCCGCCTGTGCTTCCATATCCATGACGTACTCCGTCCATTCCTCGGTCTGCTTGTACGAAACGAGGAGATTGTTCAGATACTCCGTGTTCGTAACCTCGTCATGCACATACATCAGGCAGTTTATGCCCGCATTTGTCAGCTCATCATTTATTTTAAGAACTTTCTTTATCTCCGCCGCTTTGTAAAGGTCGCCCGAATAAAGATAATCACCGTCAGCAATGCGACGCTTTATCTCGGACATCGAAACGTCTTCATAAGCCCGTATCACCTTGGCGACCGCCGCTGTGAATTTGTCAGCTTTTATACCGATAATACTGTCCATTTCTGTTCTCCTTGTTTTTTTTACGTACTGCGGTTGACTTTTCGCCCCTGCGGGTCGAGTCGTCAAAAACGCTTCGCTGTTTGACGACGGGCGCGGGCAATATTATACGCACTTAGGTTGTGCGGGTATTATGGTCTTGCTCACGCTCGGGATTTGTGATTGCCCGCGCCGTTTGGTCGGACGTTTGCTTTGCTCTTATTATTCGCTTTGCATTTTGGTTGTGCGCCTTGGTGATTGAGGGCTCTGCCCTCAAACTCCCGCAAGCCTTTCGCGAAAGGCTTGACCCAAAGCTCTTCTCCTTGGCATAACTTTCAACTTTGCTATTGCCATAACCATGTTATGACCCGCCGTCAAGCAATCTTCCCTCTCTCACAAAACTATAAATAGGCGGAATCGGCCCGCCCGGCCGAGGGCAATTATGAATTAGATTGCCCATATCGCTGTTGAGCCGCAGGGCAGTACGCCCTTTGTCGCTTCAACGGGTAGTCCTATCTCGTCCGCAGTCACACTTCCGCCCCGCTGGGTGGTCAGCACATCGTTAAGTATGTAAGCCATGACCGAGGGTGAAAGTCCCGTGGTATAGCTGTTCAAAAGGAAGAACAGCGGCTTGTCGCTCAGTACTCCCGCACAGGTCTTGACAAGATCGTATATGCAGTCTTCAAGCTTCCATACCTCGCCACCGGGGCCTCTTCCGTAGCTGGGCGGGTCCATAACGATACCGTCATAGAAGTTTCCGCGTCTTATCTCACGCTTTACGAACTTTTCGCAATCGTCCACCAGCCAGCGTATCGGCTTGTCCGAAAGTCCCGATGCCGCCGCATTATCTCTTGCCCACTGTACCATGCCCTTTGAAGCATCAACGTGGGATACACTTGCTCCCGCCGCTGCACAGGCAAGGGTCGCACCGCCTGTGTATGCAAACAGGTTCAGCACCTTTACGGGACGTCCTGCGTTCTTTATCTTATCTGCCATAAAATCCCAGTTAACAGCCTGCTCGGGGAAAAGTCCCGTGTGCTTGAAGCCTGTGGGTCTTATGACAAAGGTCAGGTCTCTGTACTTTATGTTCCAGCTTTCGGGGAGTTTTCTGCGGTACTCCCACTCGCCGCCGCCCTTTGAAGAACGGTGATATACTGCGTCTGCCTTATCCCACATATCGGTGCGCTTCGGGCTTTTCCAGATTATCTGTGGGTCGGGTCTGACAAGCACCTTGCCGCCCCAGCTTTCCAGCTTGTCACCGTCAGTGGTGTCAAGTATACGATAGTCGTTCCATTTATCTGCAATTCTCATAAATAATTTCCTTTGCTTTGTATTTTAGTCATACCAAGAAATATCCGATGTTATGCCAATGGTATATTTCACTTGTGAACCTTCCGAAATATGCGATATCAGCAGATCATCGTTATTCTCCGTTATCCCAAGTTCGCCCTCAACGTCAAGATGACACCAGAAACGGTTTTATTTGTAAAGCGTGTTCATAGTCACCACCGAGTTTTTGAAATTCTCCTCGGCGTACTTTTTCATCTCTCTCATACCGACGATATGGTTGCTGTGGATATTGATATGCTTGGGTTCTTTGCCGTTTTCCTTCATCCATTTCAATATATCCAGCCCCGTATGTTCCTCACCGAGATGATAGTCAAGGCTCACATGGTCAAAATCCCCGAACAGCCTGAAATACATTATGCAGTCATCATAACTTCGCACACACTCATAGCCTTTCGGAAAATCTCTTGTGTCGTCCACGAACAATTTAAGTCCCATAAACACCTCCGTGACCGAAGTCTGTCATTCTATCAGTATCGCTTTTGCCTTTTTATACTTTTCAAGCCTTGCCCTGTCCTTATCGGTCATGGGTCTGTTAAATCTTGTGGTATCGCTGTTATGTGTGAGGTCTGCAAGCTTTACAGCCCGCGCTATGGGATCATTCTTTATCCTCGCTACATATTCGAGATAGGGTTCATCATCATCGTGGGTAAGCATCTCCACCGCTTTGACGACTTTCTCGCTTATACCCGCTTTCAGCAGGTCATCGGCTGTGACATCGGTATCTTCGATAACGTCATGAAGAAGTGCCGCGCAGCAGCTTTCCTCCGTCACCATCTGTTCGGCAACGTGCCACGGGTGGAAGACGTAGGGCACACCGCTCTTGTCCATCTGATCCTTGTGGGCTTCAAACATTATGCCTATGGCTTTTCTCGTCATGTCAGTGTAGATCATTTGCTTTTCTCCGTTCACTTAAAAAGATATTCCTGTGCTCGAACAGATACATTCTCATGCGCAGCCGCATCTCGTCGATATCACATTTCTTTTCGACTACCACACCGCTGTCGGCATATTCTGCCTTGGTATCGTACCACCAGTCCATATACCACACAAATTCGCATAACGCCATGGACATCGCCATGTTCTTGCCGTCATACCTGCGTGTGACTTTTATATCGTAGTCGGCTTCACGCTCGGTAATATCAATATCGAATACGTCCTCTACCTCTTCAAGCACTTCCACAGCTATACCTCCTTGGTATAATACTGTTCCAGAATGCTAAGTACTTCTTTTCTCTTGTCTTCGGGAACTGCTATTTTCAAATCCTGCCCGCGCTTTGCACTGAATATCACATTATCATCTTCAAGGGAATAGCTGAACTTTTTACGATCGTACTTATGTCCGCCAAGATAGAAACAGTCATTGCAAAGCCTGAACTCGTTATACTTGAAATAAACTACCAGCCAATCTATCAAACCAATAACATAGAATCCCATCAATGTACCGAACGATGATATCATCTCTATATTTTTAAGTGTCCATTCAGCAACATCACGTCTGAATAATCCCATAAAAACACCAGTTACTAATAACAATATTCCTAAAATTGATAAGCATAGTGCTTTCACAAATTCGGGATACTTATGCCTGAACGACACGCCGCCTGCCATCTCAGCCTCTTTCATTCCTTTATTTCTTTTCGATATATCTACTATAATACAGATGAGACAAACGATCAAAAGCAACGGCATGATATATATCAATATTTTCATACTATCTATCCATTCTCACTTTTAGTATAATACTTTCCAAGAATACCCAGTACTTCTTTTCTCTTCTTTTCGGGTACTGTTATACGCTTTTCGGTACGTCCCGATCTGAATACCACTTCTTCGCCGTCGAGAGAATAGGTGTACTTCTTTCTGTCGTACTTGGCACCGCCAAAGTAGAAACAATTCGCACACAGCCTGAATTCGTTATACCTGATATAAACTATCAGCCCGTATATCATATCAATAAACAGAATTGTAGTGGAAAATATCAATCCCATTTTTTTTAATGTCAGGTCAGCTTCATCACGACCGAACAATTTCAGCAAAGCATTAGTTTCCTTTAGAAATATTCCTAAACTTAATAACCATAGTGCTTTCACAAATTCGGGATACTTATGCCTGAACGACACACCGCCTGCCTTCTCAGCCGCTTTCATTCCCTTGTTTCTTTTCGATATATCTACTGTAATACAGATGAGATAAACGATCAAAAGCAACGGCATGATATATATCAATATTTTCATACTATCTATCCATTCTCGCTTTTAGTATAATACTTTCCAAGAATACCCAGTACTTCTTTTCTCTTCTTTTCGGGTACTGTTATACGCTTTTCGGAACGTCCTGATCTGAATACCACTTCTTCGCCGTCGAGGGAATAGGTATAATGTTTCCTGTCGTATTTTGTACCGCCAAGGTAGAAACAGTGCGGACATAGTCTGAACTCGTTGTATTTAAGATACTGCTGAAGCGAGAAAATAAAGATGATCACATAAAGCACCAGCGCTATCCCATAAAAGATGACCTGTCTTTGCGGAGAATAACTGCCGCGCAATGACCCATATTTCATTCTACTCATGTTCGACAGTACATTCACACTCGTTATCAGTATCCATATCAGACTATACCAGACTTTACTCAACAGCGCAGGGTCTCTGTGTCTGAACACCACACCGCCTGCCATCTTTGAACTTTCCGTCACCGAGTACCGCTTTGACGATGAAACTATCATATAGATGATACACACAGGTGCCATACCAAGCATCAGATATAACATTATCATACTATCCCATCTCCTTTTCAGCGGCGATTATGAACCTCTGTATTATACTGCCCTCACGGACGGTCTTTACAGCTTCTTCAAAGGTGAACCACTTAGCTTCAAGCAGTTCCCCGGAGATATTGGTATCAGCCTTTTTTACTCTAGCAATAAGTCCCAGCATAAGCTGATCTCTGCCCTCGTAAAATGCGCTGTCTATGTAGGTCACGCTTTCAGGCGTAAGCCCTGTTTCTTCAAGAACTTCTCTTGCGCCTGACTGCTCGGGGGTCTCACCGATTTTCATAAAGCCCGCAACGCCCACATACTTCGATGTATCGCCGTAGCTCTGCCTTATGAGCAGTACCTCGTTATATTCATTGACCACCACGTTCAGCACACAGGTGGAAAACATATCAAACAGGGGACGGCTGCACTTTTCGCAGTAGGGTATATCGCCCTCGTCACCTATCTTTTTGAGTATGGTCTTTTCCCCACAGAAGGGGCAGTATTCAAATCTCATCTTATCACCCTAAAATTTATCACCGTAGTAACTCAGCCATGTATCGGCATCTATACCGCCGATATTGCATATTACAGCGTGTTCCCAGCGTTCTTTTAAAGACTTGCCGTCATAGATCCTCGCCGTGAACATCTCCTCGGCAGAAGAATACTCGCATCCGTCGGGGATATCGCAGTAGCCGACCCAGTAGGGCTTATCCTGACCGCCTATCCAGCCGAGATAATGCTCCTGCTCTTCGGGGTCATCGTCAAAATAGAACGTAGTCTCGTCCACATTTATCTTATCGGCGTTCTCAAATATCCGCAGGAATTTTTCATAGGTAAGCTCCATAGGTTCACGCTCCTCAAATCGCCGCAGGACTGCAGGGGTATCTTTTCTTTAACACATGGAAAGCCCCACCCGCCCGCCCACGCCAAAGCCGCTTCGTAAAGGGAAAATACCTTACATATTCTCTACAAGCTTAGCTATGCTGTTTGCGTACTCGGTTATAACAGCCGTGTCCTTGCCCTCTATCATAACTCTTACCAGTGGCTCGGTGCCCGATTCTCTTACGAGTATGCGTCCGTCGCCGCCCAGCTTTTCTTCATAAATCTTTATAGCATCGGTTATCTCGGGTACAGTATCCCACTTGCCTTTATTGTCGGCAGTTATCTTGACGTTAACAAGCACCTGGGGATAGCATTCCATAACTGATGCCAGCTCGCTTGCCTTTTTACCTGATTTTGCCATTATCTGTAAGAACATAGCACCTGTCATCTCGCCGTCACCGGTGTTTGCATGATCGAGAAGTATGATGTGTCCCGATTGCTCACCGCCTATGTTATGACCGTTCTTCTGCATCTCTTCAAGCACGTATCTGTCACCGACTTTGGTAGTAGCAGTAACTACGCCCTCTTTTTCAGCGAATTTGAAGAATCCCAGATTCGACATTACAGTTACAACACAGCAGTCATTTTTCAGAGTGCCCTCAGCCTTCATAAACTTCGAGAATATAGCCAGCAGCTTGTCACCGTCTATAAGTTCGCCGTTTTCGTCTACTGCCAGACATCTGTCAGCATCGCCGTCAAATGCAAGACCTACATCGCACCCATTCTCCACAACAGCCTTTTTCAGACCCTCCATGTGTGTTGAACCGCACTTTTCATTTATGTTAGTGCCGTCGGGCTTGTCGTTGGTCATTACTACCTCAGCGCCAAGACCCTCGAATATCTTCTGTGCGCATACGCTCGAAGAACCGTTGGCACAGTCAAGACATACCTTTATGCCCTTGAAGTCAACGTCAACGGTGCTCTTAACATGGGCGATATAATCGTTTACTGCATCAGCACAGACTTTCATTCTGCCTACATTTACGCCCTCGCTGAGATTTTTCTCCATTTCCTCGGGAGTATCGAGTATAAGCGCCTCTATCTCGTTCTCTACATCGTCGGGGAGCTTGAAGCCCTCGCCCGAGAACAGCTTTATACCGTTGAATTCCACCGAGTTGTGCGAAGCGGATATCATCACGCCCGCATCAGCATTGTATTTTTTTACCAGCATAGCAACCGCAGGAGTAGGCACTACTCCCAGCAGTACAGCATCCGCACCCACCGAGCATATGCCTGCGCAGAGAGCAGCCTCAAGCACATCACCCGATATACGTGTATCCTTGCCTATTATTATCTTCGGTCTGTGACCGCAGTCTTTTGCCAGCACCAAAGCCGCCGCTTTACCTATCTGAGTAGCCATCTCCACTGTAAGCTCTGTTATAGCTACACCTCTTGCGCCGTCTGTACCAAATAATCTTCCCATCTTGATCTTTTCTCCTTATAATTATTTTTCTATTACAAATATATGATCGGGAATTTCTCCCGTTATTTGCACATTAAATGTACTGTCTCACTACGCTAAGGGATCTGAAAAACTTTATATACCATATCATAACGCCTATCACCGCACCTGTTATCAAGGCAAGTACGATGTCAACCGCCAAAAGCTTTCCTGCGCCGATGTCTTTCCTTTTCACCGACATTCCCGAAAGCACACCGCCGATGACCGCCAGTATGAAGCTTACTCCCGCCGCGATCAGCGCTACAGCTTTGCCTGCCAGCAGTATCCAACCGTAGTTTTCAGGATCAACATTATTGAAACTGTTTGCCAGCATATACGACGATACTATGCGCCACATCAGCGGAAAAAGCAATACAGCCCATGCCGCCACCGTGACTTTCTTTGCTGTATAGTACAGCTTACTTCTCATATCATACCTCTTTATACTCCCGAAGCACCGTTCTCATCTTGCTTTTTAGCTTTTACTGCCCCGCAACATAATTATGAATTATAACAAGTTCTTTCATTTTTCAGAACCATGTATAAAATCAGATCCACATAATGAAATATAAAAATAATGGTTGAAAGAATATCAAAACATTTATTATCCCGAGAATTATATATCCGTTCATGTTACTATAACCATTATAACCATTTGTTTTAGCTGCAACAGAAGCAACTAAACCCACAGCAGACATTAAAAAGCAAGGTATCGTCAAACAAAGTATACCGATCATCCCAATCATCAAAATTGGATCAAAAAAACTTATTCTAAGATGTTTGACTAAAAGCAATAAAAGAAATATACCCATTATATATAATGGTACGAATGTAAATATTTTAATTGCTTTATATGATTTTTCCGACATATCTTTATCACTCCAAATAATATTTGTAAGAAGCAGAACTTTTCCGCCCCGCACCACAATTAATGAACACACTAACGCTTCGCTTTTAGTGTTGTGCATTATGAATTAAAGATGCGTCTGCCCGTTTTTCAGTATCCCAAGATGGTCATACGCCAGCTGTGTCGCACAGCGTCCCCTCGGGGTCTTTGCCAGAAATCCCAGCTGCATAAGATATGGTTCACACACATCTTCCAGAGTAACAGCTTCTTCGCCTATCGCCGCCGCCAAGGTCGAAAGCCCCACAGGACCTCCGTTGTAGCCCTTGATTATCATTTCAAGCAAACGCCTGTCAAGACTGTCAAGCCCAAGTTTATCAACTTCCATGCGGTTCAGGGCTATCTTGGCAATATCCTGTGTTATACGTCCGTTGCCGATGACTTCGGCAAAATCGCGCACACGTTTCAGATAGCGGTTTGCGATTCGGGGGGTACACCTTGCGCGGGCGGCTATCTCTGTTGCACCGTCATCATCGCAGGCAACACCCAGTATTGTTGCGGAACGCTTTACGATATCCGCAAGTTCTTCCACCGAGTACATCTCCATGTGCATCAGCATACCGAAACGGTCTCTCAGCGGTGCCGAAAGCTGTCCCGAGCGTGTGGTAGCACCTATCAGCGTGAACTTGTTAAGCTCTATCCTGATAGACCTTGCGGCAGGTCCCTTACCCATGATTATATCGAGAGCATAGTCCTCCATGGCAGGGTAGAGTATCTCCTCCACCTGTCTTGAAAGACGGTGTATCTCATCGATGAAAAGTACATCTCCCTCCTGAAGGGAATTTAAGATAGCTGCCATGTCTCCGGGCTTTTCGATGGCAGGACCGGTGGTGATGCGGATGTTTACACCCACCTCTC
>ODAI014230984.1_pt1 | contig 40137 bp, 31 predicted proteins | sample 1539321 | NCBI WGS metagenome assembly ODAI01 (sample SAMN02144231, study PRJEB22623) | gut metagenome | biome: sheep rumen | host: Ovis aries | place: New Zealand
ATATACGAGAAAACCAAACATTTATCTTTCAGAGGGTCAAAAAAAAGGCAAAACGACGGGGCTAAAAGCGCTTTTTTTCTGTTATTCAGAATATAATACTATATTTGCAAAACAAAGACACTTATAACAATTCACATAACACAAAAAAATGAAAGGCGAGACAATAGGCTGGTGGAAGTGGAAAAAAATTAACTTCCTAATGGGTTGTGTCGGCAAAATACAGCGTTGGAAGCTGAAAAAGGCTTCGAAAGACGTGAAGAAGACACAGGAAAAGACCCTCCGCGACATCCTTGAAAGTGCAAAAGACACTGTTTATGGCAAAGAGCACAATTTCAGCAAAGTGCTAGAAGCAAAAAGTGCCGACGAACTCTTCAGACTCTACAAAGAGAACGTCCAGGTTAACGACTACGAAGACCTCCGCCCATACATCAACCGCCACATGCATGGCGAGTCGGACATCTTATTCCCAGGCAAACCTAAAATGTACGCCACCACTTCCGGCACCACAAGCGAGCCGAAATGGATTCCAATCACCTACAAGTACTTCAAAGACATATACGGCAACATGAACCGTTTGTGGCTTTACAACTTCATCGATGCGAATCCGGATACCTTCGCCGGTGGTGTAGTTTCAATCGTAGGAAAGGCTATTGAAGGAGCGGCACCCGACGGCACCGTTTACGGTTCAGTTTCAGGCGTGTCGTTCACCAACTGCCCTCCGTTTGTACAGGTAGCCTACACTGCGCCACCTGCCGTATTTGAAATTTCAGACTACCGCGCGCGCTACTATACCATCATGCGCCTCGGAATAGAGCACAACTCAACACTACTGATTACAGCGAATCCATCGACAATTGTCGAGATGCAGAACAATGTGAACGAGTATTTCGACGAATACGTGAAAGACATCGAGAACGGCACCTTGAAAGAAGACCTCGACATTCCGGCCAGCGTCCGCGAGGCACTCAAGAGCAGGCTTCATCCGAATCCGAAACGTGCGGCAGAATTGCGCAAAATAAAGGCAGAACACGACGTTTTACTGCCAAAACACTACTGGCCAGACATGGCCTGCGTAACCTGCTGGCACTGCGGAAACACCAAAGTTTATCTCGACAAGTTGAAAGACTCATTCCCAGAAGGCTGCGTACAACCAGAGTTCGGTTATTTTGCCAGCGAGTGCCGTGCGGGTCTGGTTATGAACGTAAAAGACGACACCACCCTGTTCGCCCACATGCACTACTTCGAGTTCACAAAAGAAGAAGACCTCGACAACGAGCACCCAGAATACCTCACCATCGACCAGTTGGAAAAGGGCAAACGCTACTGCATGTACGTAACCACATGGTCTGGTCTGTACCGCTACAACATGAACGACTTGGTGGAAGTGACCGGCTTCAACGGAACCATTCCAACCATCCAGTTCATCCAAAAAGTGAACGGTATCATTACCCTAACCGGTGAGAAGTTGCACGAGCGCCAATTCATACAGGCCGTTCACGAAGCAGAAGAGGGAACTGGCATCAAGACCAAGTTCTTTATCGGCTTCGCAGACGCAGAGCGTTCGGGCTACGACTTCTACTTCGAGTTCGTTGACAGAAGTATCGACCAACTAAAGGCCGAAGAGTTCACTAAAGTTGTTGACAGCCATTTGAAGAAAATCAACTGCGAGTATGAGGCAAAGAGAGACTCTTTCCGCGTAAAAGACCCTCAGACCTTCCGCCTGATCGACAACGCATTCGAGACATTCAAACAGCAGTGCATTTCAGAAGGTGCCCGAGACGGACAATTCAAGCTGATGCTGCTTTTGAACGACCCTAAGCGTCACGAGAAATTTAAAAAGTTGGTAATTGCCGAGTAAGCAACCTAGAAAAAATACGAAAAGCCGCATCTGTTGACAGATGTGGCTTTCGTTGTTATACGATAACGAACCAATGTACATAGACATCAACAAATACGAAGCCGTCATTTTTGACTTCGACAACACACTGTACGCTCCCAACCACCTTGGCAGGCGCATCGTTTTTTCCGATATTTTCAACCTCTTGAAGGCAAGGAAAGACCGACTGGCAAGAAGAGCGTTAAAGGGGAAAGATTTCAACAACTCACAAGCGTACTACCAAGCATATTTCGAGCTTGTAGGAGAAAAGAACAGAGACTGGTACTTCAACCGTTATCTGCCCCTTATGGTGAAACTATTAAAAAAAGGATTTAACGCACGCCCCAAAGCCCAAGAACTGATAAACTGGCTGGAGAATAACAATGTGATGGTAGGTGTGTACTCCGACTACCCTATGGTTAGAGAACGCTGCGAAGCCGTTGGCCTGCAACTGCCAAACGACCGGCTTTGGTGCAGTGAAAGTTTCGGTGCACTGAAACCAGCCGCCAGACCATTTATTGAAATTGCTAGAGAACTTGGTGCGTCTCCCGAAAAAGTCCTTGTCATAGGCGACCGCCCAGATACCGACTTGGCAGGTGCGAAAGCCGCTGGAATGGATTGCGTGTTGGTTAAGACAAAAAAGAACGAAATGGAGCCAGGGGTGGTTGACTGGGAGAAAATTGTGCAAGGGATTTAGCGACTTGCCCCTAATTTAAAGGGCCTTATCCTGTGTTTAATGAAAAGCGTATTTCTTCAAAAGAGAGGGATAACTCCCCTACAGCCGGAGTTATCCTATCTTTTCACAACAGCACGTACACTCAAACCTACATCACGAGAAAGAGAATAACGATCGAAGTAGTCATCATAAAGAAGTAAAATATACGCAGATGTTGAGTGAGAACCGAGATCGCTATCCAAAGAAGAAGACCAATAACTACAACAGCGAGAACTGCCTATCGATATATCATATGTTTTTTCTCCAGTAACAGGGAAAAATATAGTATTTCCGTTTACCTTAGACACCCCTATATAACCGGCAATTCCGCTATCACGATAGTTTTTCGAAAACGTCCAGGCACATCCATCAGCCAGTTCCTTCACTTCTGTAGCGGTTGGAGTCTTCCATAAACATCCCCAATTTACGCTAGCAGCATCATCTTCTGTTTGTAGTTCATCATAATCGTAACAGCATTCCGTTCTCTTTTCTGAAGGATTTAACAATGACTGTAAGTCATAAACGTCTAGTCCAAATCTCTCCTTCTTGAACATAGTGTCGCGACATACGTATTTAGTGAGAGAATCCGTTTCAAACACACACCATTTATAACTTTGCCAACTATAGTCTTTTTTGGGAGCGACTTCTCCCCTTGCAAAATGATCTCCACTTTCAATAGACTTACTTGCGCCAACATTACAGGTGGTCCACAATGTAGCTCTTTGTAATCCCAAATCAACATAATTTTCCAGGCATACCCATAAACTGAATTATTTAATGGCTAAATTTAGCAATCAAGCGGTAACAATGCAACCGGGTGGAGTACGACTCAGTCGCCGCTTGGGGGGCAACAAAGATGTTAAGCCCCGGGTTGGCACGTAACGTTTTCCAAACGCACCGACGCCGTATAGGAGTCCAGGCACGGGGAAAGGGCTGGTCCTTTCCCCGTGCCCGGTTATGAAGATACCGTCTTCCAGACGGGTGTTTTTTCACATGTTCTTTTTAGGCACACTTCAGTCTTTCGGACTTCTGCATTCCCGGTTTTGGAGAAACCGTCTTCCGGACGGATGGATTTTTCACGTATCCTTTCTGGGCACACATCAGTCTTTCAGACTTCTGCATACCCGGTTATTGAGATACCGTCTTCCAGACGGATGGATTTTTCTCGTGCTAAGCACACGTCTTTAGAACCAACTTTTCACAAGGTCGAGATTCATATAAATTCGGGCACCCAAACACAAGATAGGAACAAGTATAAGGGCAAGTCTGATTTTGCCTTTTAAGCCGTCGATAGGAATTCTATATAGTTTTTTCAACGGAGAAAGGAAAGTGACCAAATATGCTTGTGGGTCGTTCTTAGTTTGCTCCAACGCATTCAGATAAGTATAAGACGTATTTACTGCACCCGAGAAATGACTTCCAATCTGTGCTGCCGTACCCGCATATTTAGAGAACTCCTCGTATGTTATACCAGATAAAAATATGGATAAGAATTTGAACTTTCCCAAAATAAAATCCTTAGACGAACTAAACAGTTTTTCCGGATCTGCCTTGTCAGAAATCACACCCACCTTACTTTGGATGAACTCGTAATTGGTGGCAATTGTGTGGTCGATAGAAGGGTCGATAATTTCAGGAGCTTTATGCAAGACATAATAAGCGCCAACGCCAGCAATACCGGCTAAAAAGAACACGACTGAGATGAGGAATCTCCATTTGTTAAATTCGCCCCATGAGAAAATGAGAGGAGTCAATACCAGAGAGAAAATAACACCCAAGATTAGTCCCTTAACAATTATACCAATCGCTTTCGCTCCTAAACCTTTAATAAGAGAAAATACTAAAGAGAATACAATTCCCTTTACACCGTCAGTTGTTTTCATATATACAATTTGTTATTTATCAACGCAAATAGATTTAGCAAACTAATTCATTACAGACAGTTTACTCAATTATGTAAAGACAAAATTAAAAAAATTTAGACAATAAAAGACATTTACGCACAACCTTGTCAATGGAGGTTCTGTGCAACAAACCATAAAAGTCGTTTTTTTTCGTAAATTTGGAGAGTCAACAACACTTAATCATTATATGGCAATCATTATCTGCGCAATCTATCTTATTCTGTTAGCCATCATCATGTTCGTGCTAAAGATGATTTTCTTTAAAGTTCTATCAAACATGAAGTTGCTTATCTTCTTCATAGTAATGATAGTAATTCCATTTTCCCTTTACAAAGGCTGCCAATCGTGTGTGGGGCAAATAAAGAAAGAATTTCTGCAAGAAAGCACTCAAGACACGCCTGCTTTATTTACCGGACAAGAAGAGGAAGAAATAGTAGGGGAAAACGAAAAATTCAAAAGAGTTATCACCTTCGAATTGAAAGAGGGGCCCGGTCATACTATAACGAAAGGCGACACCATAGAAGTGGTAACCTACAATGAGGATGGAAAGATTATAGAATCTTACCTCCCAGGGAAAATTGTAGAGTGGGATGATGAATGGGCAAGATTTACCGCTAAATACGATGCAAGAGGGAATAGAATTGAACAGCGCGATTACGACCAAAATGGCCAGTGCATCAAAAAAAGAAGCACTAAATATAATGCAAATAACAAGATAATAGAAGAAGTGACCTCACGCTATGTATACGGCGAAGAAATCTCCACAAAATACGTGGCAAAATACGACGACAAAGGGCTTTTGATTGAAGAATACGACACGTCGTTAGATGGAGATGTCAATTACCGTATCACCTACAAATACGACGACAACGGGAAGCAAACCGAATATTGCAGATACCTAAGCGACGACGGTTTAGAAGAGAAGACCACAAATAAATACGACGACAACGGGAAACTCATTCTATACACCTATAATTCGGAAGAATCTTCGCAAAAAAACACTTATCGGTACGATGAGAATGGACGTCTGATAGAAGACTGTGAATTCGACTCAGACAATTCGCTTTACGCAAAAAAGACCTACAAATACAATGACAAGGGTTTCGTAGCCGAAGAGTGTATTGAAAGTAATGGCGAAAAGACCAAACATGTGTATAAGCGCGACGACAACGGGAAAGAGTTGGAAAAGTACACCTATAGCGGAACTACCCTACAAAGTAAGGAAGTCCACACATACAACGCTAAGGGAGAAAGAACCGAGCAGTGCCTTTATGGCGCCAATGGCAAGTTAAAGAAAAAAACAACTTTCAGGAAAGACAAGTACAAGAACGAAACCATCGTCACAAAAGGAGAAGACGGCATCTTCGAATCGGGCGAATTAGAAGAGTTTGAATACTTTAAGTAATCCATTTCGTGATTTCATAACAACAAGCAGCAAATCATTTATGCCTCGAACTGCCTAAATTCAAAGTCAATTCGTACAATTCAGAAAACAGCGACGAAAAATGGGTTATAGAGTTTAAAGAACCTATTGACAGCACCCAGCTCCAAAAGATGGATCCAAGTGGTGTGGCAAAGGTGAATGGCAGAGTGCTTTTCTTCCCTATCGTGTATGGGTATTCAGAACAGATAGACGAAGTATTTTTGACTGACGAATACTACAAAAAAATGAGAGAAGAGGCAGAGGCCGTAGAAGAAGAGCCCGACAGCAAATACGATTATCGAAATTTCAGATTAGAACTTCTGCCAGACTGCAAAACAGCAATCATTCTCTATTCGTGCCACATAACTTATAAAGAGAAGCCAAGTTCGGGAGGTTCATCACACCATCACCACCACGATGACTGATGTTTTTGATAGAATTTTAGGGCATATCATATATCAACCGACTTGTATTCTTTTTCCTCACCAGATTCACTTACAGCCAACAAATCGTTCTTCAATTCATCGGCTATTGTTGTATGGTCGCCATGCCCCGGATAGACGACCGTTTCGGCTGGCAAGCCAAGCAGTTTTTCTACCGAACGTGCTATTGCCTTCTTACGGCCACCAGGCAGACTTGTAGAACCGATTGTGCCCTTCATAAGGGTATCGCCAGAAATAAGCACATGCTCAGCCTCTGCATACAAACAAATACTGCCCGGAGAATGTCCTGGTGTATGCATAACGGTCAAAGAGGTATTACCAAAAGCAATGACAGCGCCGTCTTCCAAAGAGAACTGCGGATTGCCCGTCTCAATCTTCTCGGTAAAGTTAAGTGCCATAGCCTGATAATCGATAATTGACACCAAGCGCTGGTCGTTGGGATTCACTTCAGGTTTCACGCCAAAGTGCTGACAAAAGAACGCATTGCCGAGCATATGGTCGAGATGGAAGTGGGTACAAATCAAGCGCACCACCTTCAATGAATTGGCCTCGACGAAAGAGACCACCCGGCGACACTCGTCCACGTCTTTGCTACCACAATCGACCAACACACATTCGCCCGACTCGTCATAGAGCACATACGTGTTCTGGTTGAATTGGGCATTCACAAAACGTTCAACCTTCAACATAAGCAATTACTTTTCAGTTTGGTTATACGTCCAAGGATTTTTCTTGATACCAGCCAGTTTCACCATAGCCTCGTGGCAACGACGGCGCATATCGTCAATCTGCGCGCGTTTGTCGGTGATATTAGGGTCTGGAAGAATAGGTTCGCCCACATTCAAAGTAACGCAAGCCTCCTTTCCGAACCATTTTAAGAAACCAGTCCGCTTCCGATAAGAGTATGCCATCGGTATGATTGGAACATTAAGGCGGTGTGCGAAATTAAACGCCCCCTTTTTGAACGGACGGATTGGAGTATAGAATTCCCAACGGCTTTCTTCCGCAAAGAAATGGATCCAATACCCCTGTTGGTGGTAATAGTCGAGAGCCTCATAAAACTTCTTCATATCGGTAACCGATGCCGGGATAGGGATTCCACCCATCGTATGCATACGGCGCGCATCGGCACCTGCCATCTGTCCACGCCAAACAGGGAACTTGAGTTGGCGCCACCCTATAGCCGTAAAGACACCAGACATATCCCAGCGGAAGACATGGTTACTTACCGTCATAGCCCCATTCTTGAACAGATGCTTGTTCTTAGTGATATTCTCCTTACCCTTCAAGCGGAACCCGTAACGGAAGTACTGCAAGAAATTGATAAGCGTACGGCTCTGCAAGTAGTACAGGAAATTCCAAAACTTGTAATAAAACGAATGGTCGATGTAAGGATAGTCGTTACCCACCAATTTTTCGGCCTCTTCCTCATTATCGGGATGCAGAACATGGGCATGCGGATCGTCGCCCCCATAGGTGATGTGTTCCAGAGGAATATAACGATCAGGTTCGACTTCGAGTTGGTCGTATAAAGGAGGTAATTGTTGTGCCATATAGAAGTTTACTTTTTATTATCTTTCATATTAGAGATAAACAGCAACAGACGATTTGCGATATTCGCCTCGGAAACACCGCCGTCGAAATCGAGAGACAGCATATTCAGGTCAGGATAGAGGCTTTTCAGCTTTTTCTCGATACCACGCGCCACAATATGGTTGGCAATACACCCAAACGGTTGCATGCTGACTACATTGTTGCACCCCTGCTTCATAAAGGCAATAACCTCGGCAGGCAAGAGCCAACCCTCACCGAACTGGGCAGACAGGGAGATGACATCTTTCGCATATTCCGAGATTTCCTTAATATCTAATTCCGGTTGGAAATAACGGAACACGGAAGCCTCCTTCTCGAACTTCTTCATAATGGAGTTTATCATCTTCCATGCCAGCTTAATGGCCATAGAAGGGGCCTTCATCTTCTTCACATGATGCTGTTTGTTGAAATCGTAATTGACAAAAGCACGAAGGAAGAAGTTGTGCACGGCCGAAGGTATAACCTCAACCCCATGCTCCATCAGCCAATCGGGCACATACTTGTGCGAATAAGGGTTGAACTTCAAATAAATTTCGCCAGTAATACCCGCCTTCGGATAAACACGGTCTTCGTAAATAGGCACCTTGTTGAAAGCCTCGGCAGCCTCGCGAGTCAAGCGGATAAATGCTTTATAATCGCCCTTCTCACAAATTGGCTTCGCCTTTTCAAGGAATTCGTCGCGCAAGCGTCGAGCCTCGCCCCTGTTCTTTTCGCGAACAGCAATGGCATGATAGAAAATAGACAGCCAATCGCCATAGAAGGTAGAATAAAGCACTATAGGTGCCACCTTGAAGTAATTCAACTTAAAGCCCTGCTGGTCGTCGGTATCAGTTCCCGCAATACCGATAACAGGCACTTGGGAGAATCCCGCATCGACAATAGCCTTACGGATAAGCGCAGGATAGTTGGTAGCACGGCACTGTCCCAACTGCGTTACCGCCACAGCCGTTTTATCTAAATCGTACTTGCCAGACTGAAGCGCTTTAATAAAGTCGCCCACAATAAGGGTAGCCGGATAACAAACCTCGTTGTTACTATACTTCAAGCCCAAATCGTTAGACTCGGCATCGCCCATAGGCAACTGTTCCACATTATATCCTGCAAACTTAAACGCATGAGGAAGTAACGGAGAAATATATTCGGTAAAGAAAGGCGTAAGAATAGTACGTGTTTCTTTATCGATTTTTTCAAACTTGTGCGGTTTGACAAAAGGATGAGGGTTCAGCTGCAAGTTGCGTTCCTCCTTCTTCGCCTTGTCTTCAACAGCAGACAAACGGAGCGAATCGATTAACGAGCGGACACGCAGTTTCATAGAACCCACGTTATTAATATCGTCTATTTTCAGCAGAGTCAGTGACTTACCATGCCGGTTCAAGACCGAACGGACTTCGTCGACGAAGAACGCATCGGGTCCGCACCCGAAAGAAGTAGTCTCTACATAATGGGTCAGCATATCCTGCCGGGCAGTCCACTGCGCAGAATTCAAGATACGGTTCACGAAAGTCCACTGTTTAAGGATGAACGTTTCGCGCTCCTCAACCTCCAAATAGCGCGCGACATCTTCAGTCAGGACATCCACACCCAGTTTGGCAATCATCTCACTCACCTTATGCTGGACGAGCGGATCGGTATGATAAGGGCGACCAGCCAAAACGATGGCCATTCGTCCGTTTTTCTGAGCATCGGCAAAAGCGTCCAAATTCAGTTTGCGCATACGCATTCCGAAATCGGCATACGCTTTGAGTGCCTTGGCATGCGCCTTCTTTACAGCCTTTTTATCAAAGCCCAAAGGCTTCATATACTCAACCAACTCACGCAACAACAATTCGTCGCTGCTGAATGAGATAACCGGAGAGTCGATAGGGATATTGGTATCGATAGCCGAATGGACAACTTCGGGGTAACCGATAACAATAGGACAGTTGAAAGAAGAAGTTGCGGTTTTGTCTTCCGTTTTTTCATAAACGACACGCGGATAGAAAATACGGTCGACATGCTGTTCCTGCAGATTGTAAATATGCGAATGCACCAATTTGGCAGGGAAACAAATGTTGTCGGACATAACCGTATGTACTCCCTTCTCGTAACTTGTGTAAGTGCTAGTAGCCGAAAGCACCACCTTTATACCCAATTCGGTAAAGAACGAGTGCCAGAAAGGGAACTCCTCGTACATATTAAGGGCACGAGGAATACCAATGGTCAATTTCGGGTGTTCGACAGCAGCCGCATTGTCGGCACGGTCAAACAACTCGTGATACTTCTGTAAGCTAAGGTTAACACCAGTATAGTCGGCAGCAGAACCATTCGAGAAGACTCTTTCGCACTTGTTGCCAGAGTAATAGCTCTTACCGTTTTGGAAAATATATCGGGTAATGCGGCACTGGTTTTCACAACCATGGCAAATCAGTGTTTTCTGTTCAAAAGCAGCCTCGTTAAGGAAATCGTCGAGCGGACGCGCAACAACCTTTCCACCAGCAGTTTCACTCATCTGCTTAGCGAACAGCGCACAACCGTAAGCACCCATCAGTTCAGGCACATTGTTGCAATAAACCGACTGTCCGGTCAAATTTTCAAAAGCCTTGACAATAGAGTCGTTACGCATGGTGCCACCCTGCAAAACGACATGTTTTCCCAGTTCGTCGTAATTTTTCAGTTTCAGCACCTTGAAAAGGCAGTTTTTCACAACCGAATAGGCCAAACCAGCCGCAATATCGCTTACCTGGGCGCCTTCGCGGAGCACCTGCTTCACCTTAGAGTTCATAAAAACGGTACAACGTGTACCCAAATCGCTCGGAGCCTGACTTTGACACGCTTGAAGGACAAAATCTTCAATTTTGCAGTCCAACGTTTGTGCAAAAGTCTCTATAAACGAGCCACAGCCAGAAGAGCAGGCTTCGTTCAGTTCCATACGGGTAAGCGCACCGTTTTCCACATAAATAGCCTTCATGTCTTGGCCACCAATGTCGAGGATGAAAGACACATCAGGACACATTTTGCGTGCAGCCACATAATGCGCCATAGTTTCAATCATTCCATAGTTCAGCGAGTAAGCCGCCTTAATCAGGTCCTCGCCATAACCAGTAGAACATGCTGCAACAATGTTCAACTTTATGTTTTCTTCATCACAACGTTCCTTCAGGCGTTCCAATCCATGACGGACCGTACCAATCGGATTACCGCCATTATGGGCATAATACTTAAAGAGGATGCTACCATCGTTCCCCATCAGTACCACTTTAGTCGTAGTAGAGCCAGAATCAATACCCAAGAAAGTAGGTTCGCCAGGCTTCACCTCGTTCAAGTTGACAATAGGGATGTACGACTGCGCCTTCTGCGCTTTCCAAGCCAAGTATTCAGCCTCATCGTTAAAAATAGGCGGAAGCGAAACGAAAGTTTTGTTTTTCTTCACCTTGCTTTCTTCCTTTTCCACAGGAGCGCCATTGAGCAACTCCGTCAGCGACTCGACCGTATAGGCGCAGACCTTCTCGGCTGACACCGAAGACACATCGGACGGGAGTTTGGCGCTAAGCGCAGTGCCCCAAGCCGGAATAACATTGGCACGTTCTTCCAGCAGCACATCTTTCGCAATATCGAGTTTGAAATAATCGGCAATAGCCTTACGCAAAGAAGGTATAAAAGTAAGCGGGCCACCACACATCAGCACGGTAGGCTTCACTTCACAGCCATGGCTCAAGGCAGAAGCCGTCTGCACAGCAACAGCCCTGAAAATGCTAGCCGCAATATCTTGTTTCGACACATTACGTGCCACAAGGTTTTGAATATCGGTTTTCGAGAAAACACCACAGCGAGACGCAATCGGATAAATCGTAGAAGACTGCCGTGCAAGTCCGTCAAGGTCAGCAACCTCAACGCCAAGACAAAGAGCCATTTGGTCGATAAAAGCACCCGTACCGCCGGCACAGTTTCCGTTCATGCGCAAGTCTTTCACATGTCCGTCTTGCAGATACACGATTTTTGCATCTTCACCACCAATATCGATAATGGTGCTTACCTCAGGATGAAGCAAACGGGTGTATTCAGCCGCAGCAATTACCTCTTGGACAAACTGTATGCCATACCGTTCAGAAACGCCAAGGCCTACCGAGCCCGTAATAGCCAGAACGAACTGCTCGCCATTGAGAACACCAGAAAGTTCTTTCAAAAAGATTTCAAGAGCCCCCTTCACATCAGCCTTATGACGGCGATAAGAGGAGTAGACAACCTGCCCATTGGCATCGAGCGCTACAATTTTCGCAGTTGTAGAACCAATATCAAGGCCTATTTTGTACATGTATTGTCGTTTGTTTGCGTTTAAACCACATTAAAAACACAAATTTAATGCAAATGAACGAGTTCTCAAAAAAAACAAGCAGGCGGAGCATCCACCAGCTTTAGCGAAAAGCAAGTCACAAAAGATTAAGCCGCCCCATTAGTTCAAAATTCTACTTTTTTTCGTATGTTTGTAACGTATAAGAAGGTAAAAAAAATTATTTACCCAAACGCATCATCAAATAAACCGATACAATTTACTGGTTTTGAATAAGTTTTTCCCCATATGGCTACTTATAGCCACCATCCTTCTGGGTGGTGCGGGTACTGCATATGCCCAAGAGACAGGCGAAGAAAACGCCACAGAGCTGAACGAGGGCAACGACAACACAGACGACGAGCCAACAGAACACACCCGCAGAAGTGAACGTGCAGCCCGTAGAGCTGCAAAAGAGGCTGAAAAGCGGAAGCGCAAAGCTGCCCGAGAAGCCGCAGAGCAACAAGCCCTCAGAAAAGCCGCCCTCAGGAAAGCAGCAGAAGAAGCCGCAGAACGAGAAGAGGAACGAAAAAAGGAAGAAACCGAAGCAAACAGCCTCGAAGCCATCGAACATAAAGAATACGCGAACGACGAAGAACGGAAAAAAGCCATAGAGAAAGCGCACGCCGAAAAGGTCGCCCGCGAACAGGAATTACGCAGAAAAGCGGACGAAGCCGAGAGAAAGGCGGAATTTGAAGAAGCAAAAAAGCGCAACGAGCAACACACGAAAGAAAGACTGGACCAGCAGCAGGCTGAGGAAGAGCGCAGGAAAGCCGCTGAGCAGGAAAGTTTGAAAAAAGAAAAAGAAAAGCAGGAAATGCAACGCGAGCGTCAACGCCAAGAAATGGAAGAAAGGCGTCAGAAAGCACGCGAACGCATAGAGCGACACAAAGCCGAACAAAGGGCTGAAAGAGAGCGCCAACAACAAAAAATGGAAGAGCGCAAGCGCATCAACCAAGAGAAACTGAACAAACAGAAAGAGAGCCGTCGCGCACGCGCACAACGAGAGAAAGAAGAACGCCGCAAAGCAAAAGAAAGAGCCGCGCAAGAAAGAGAAGCGCGTCTCCAGAAACGTGCGGAAGAACGTGAAAGAGCCAGACAAAAGAAAGAGGCACAAGCCGCCAGAGCCGAACAGCAAAGGCAAATGCGCGAAGAAAGGAAAGCACGTCAACGCGAGATGGAAGCACGACGCCAAGAGGCCATCATGAGACGCGCCGAACAGCGCCGCCAACGCGCCGAGCAGCAACAAAGCATACAGAAATCGGCCGCCGAGCGCAACAAAGAGCGTTCGGCCGAAATAAAACAACGCCAACGCGAACGCCTGCAACGACAGAAGCAGAAAGACGCCGAACGCCGACAGGCACAACGCGAGAAAGAGCTGAAAATGCGTGAGAACGAAAGGGAGAAAAAGGCACTAGCCCGCCAAAAACGCCAAGAACGCATGCAGGCTGAAATGGAGGCACGACAAGCAAGACGAGAGAAGGAGGCGCAGGAACGCGAACGCAAAGCCGAACTGCACCAACAGGCACTTGAAGCCGCCTCGAAACGAAGAGAAGCGGAAATTGAACGCCGAATTCGCGAAAACGAAAAACTGGCAGCAGAAGAAAAGGAAAAACTGATTGCCGAGAAAAAAGCCAAAGCCGAAAAAGAGGCGCGAAAAATAGCAGAAAAACGCGTCAAGGCCGAATGGAAGAAAAAGAACGACAAGCGCAAACGCGACGAGAAAGCAGAGAAAATGCGCTTGAAATACGAGCGACAGCTTGAGCTAGACTCTATTGAGGCAGAACGCGAACGTATGAGGGACGAGGCGGAAATGATGGAAGCCGCATCGGACTCATTAAAGGCGGCGAAGATTGCAGAGAAAGCCGCTAAAAATGCGGACAAAGCCGCCAGAAACAGAGAAAGGCTGATGTCGAAGCTGGAAAGCGCCCAGATAGACAGTACGGATTACGACCAAGAAACGGGGAAAAAGAAGTCGCGGAAAGAAAAACTGAACGACGAGTTCTCGATGGCCGCCGACAGTCTGGAAATGAACATCAGCGAAGACGATGACATCAGTTTGGACAACGACTCTACAGCGGGAGGAGACGACCTCTCGTTGGAAAAGAAGGAAGTCTTGATTGATGGCGTCGACAGCGTACTGTTAGCCCAACAAATTGCCGAGTTGGAAGAAGAAATGCAGAACATGCAGGACTTGAAAGACGCAGAAAGGGCGGCAAAAGAAGGTAAGACCAAAGAGAAGGTTATAAAGATAAAAATACCAGACTGCGTCTACCCGAACTCTGTCAACTACAAAAGGAACAAGTTCGACTTCAACTACGAGTACAACTTCTTCATGTACTATATGCACCACACCTATTTCTACAAGCGGAAGCTGTACGACAAGAAGGACTCGACGCGAATTATGGCAAAAAAACTGATGACACTTGTCGGCAACAGTCCGTACAGGCGCATCAATCTGAACAAGTTAGTCGACTCGGTGAGTGTACTGCTGCCAGGCTACGATGTAGAGACATTTGCCGACAGCATGATTTCGAATCTCAACCTTGAATACCTGAACACAGGAGAAATAAAGGTTAAGTACAAGAACCACAAGCAGAACAAGATATACGCCAAGCTTCAAGTCAGAGAAGGACGACAACTTGGCCACATCAAGTTCTACACCCACAACAAGCGAAATGTCATAGAGCAGCTGAACGGAGAAGACTACGAAGGTCTGCTTCCTCCAGAAGACTCGACCGATGCAGACGTACAGTTGTTAGCAGACTCTATAGCCCGCATAAAGGCAAGGGCCGATTCGCTAAACAACATGCGCAGAATGCAGGAAGACTCGCTTGAAGTGCCAATCACAATGGATAGGAACAATGTCGACTCGTTGTCATCCATCATGCCACAACGCGACAATGCTCCAATGCTGAACTCTGGCGACACAAAAGCAGGCGAAGGAACACCTTCAATTACAGAGCCTCTATCGGAAGAGAACACCCCTCCGACAACGCCATCCGACCCTCCGACTCTGGCAACCTCTCCACCAGAAGTTCCGGAGATGAGTGAGAAAGAGCGCAAGAAGGCAGAAAAAGAAGCCGCCAAAGCCGCTGAAAAAGCGGCCAAGGAGGCAGAAAAAGAAGCCAAGGAGGCTGAGAAAGAGCGCAAGAAAGCGGAGAAAGAGGCAGCCAAAGCCGCCGAAAAAGCGGCCAAGGAAGCCGAGAAAGCAGCGAAAGAGGAAGAGAAGGGAGAAGATTAGTATAAATAAAGATTATGCCCAAAGCATAACGACCGCTGAGGCCACGGCCATGGCGGTCGTTTATTATAAAGAATACAGACAATGAATAATTACAACCAGTACAACCACTTTTTCTTTATAGGAGTAGCCGGCACCGGAATGAGTGCAATAGCGCAATACCTCTGCGGTTGTGGTAAGAAAGTATCGGGAAGCGACCGCATGTTCGGAAGTGAAACCAAGCTACCCATTCAGGAACAGCTTGAAAAGCAAGGCATATCCTGCCACAACCAAGACGCTTCTGGCATCACAACCGATATAGACGTTGTAATTGTATCGACAGCTATAGAAGAAACCAACGTAGAACTGGTAAAAGCCAAAGAGCTGGGCATTGACGTGATGAAACGCTCGGAACTGCTAGCAGCCATCTCAGGAGAAGCACGCACGATAGCCATCGGAGGTACGTCGGGGAAATCAACAACTACCGCAATGGTCTTCCACATTATGCAAGAGTGCGGTTTCAAACCATCCATCATGAGTGGAGCGGGGTTGGTCAGCCTACAGGAGAAAGGACTGCCTGGTAACGCCTGGAACGGAGAAAGCGAATGGCTGGTAATTGAGTCTGACGAAAGCGATGGATCAATAGTCAGCTACCACCCGGAAATATCGGCGGTGTTGAATGTAGACCGCGACCACAAAGAATACGATGTGTTGATGGACCTTTTTTCACAATTCAAAGCCCACACATCGAAAGTCTTTATTGCCAACCAAAGTCACCCAATGTCGAAGCAATTAAGCGTGAATGCGAAGAACGACTTCGGAGTAGACAACGACGAGGCAGGTTACAACGGAACAGACTTCAAACAAGAAGGCTTCTCTATCGCCTTCAAATGCAACGGCACACCATTCACCATACCAGTCATCGGACACCACAATATGGAGAATGCCTTAGCGGCTACCGCTATTTGCGCAGCAGTAGGAATACCAGTCAAAGACTGCGCCAAAGCGCTCAGCAGCTACCGGGGCATCTATCGCCGAGCACAACTTGCAGGAGAAGCAAACGGATGCTGTGTCATTGACGACTTCGCCCACAATCCGGCCGAAGTAGTCTGCGCTATAAAGGCCTGCCAAACCATTGGGAAACGAGTTTGGGCGTGGTTCCAGCCACATGGCTTCGGACCATTAAAATTTATGCACGAAGAACTGGAAAAAGAAGTTCTGAAAGTACTCAGGAAAGAAGACTACTTCCTGTTAAGCGACGTTTACTATGCAGGCGGAACCGTAGAGCGAACCGTTACCAGCAGCGACGTGGCAGACCGAATGAAATTCGAGAACGGCCATGTACTGTACTTCGGCAACCGCGACCTTATGCCACCCTATATAAAGATGAACCTCCAACCAGGAGACGTCATTCTAACCATGGGAGCCCGCGACAATACTTTGAGCGATTTTGCAAAAAGGATATTCAACGAAGTAGTAAAATAAGTGTCTATGAGCAGCATCAACAATATACTAGAACGGATGGGCATTTCCGCCCTAAACGAAATGCAGAAAGAAGCACTTTCTGTCATTCCACATGAGCGAGAAACACTTATTCTTTCACCGACAGGTTCGGGAAAAACTCTAGCCTATCTGCTTCCAATTGTACAACTGCTAGAGCCAGACAGCAAATACATTCAAGCAATAATCATTGTGCCAGCTCGAGAGTTGGCACTGCAGATAGCACAAGTCTTCCAGCAAATGGGTTCAGGCTTCCGCGCGTTCTGTACCTACGGAGGACACCCCTTCGATAAAGAGCACCGCTCACTAACAGAGGCTCCCCCCGATGTGCTGATTGGCACTCCGGGCCGAATTGTAGACCACATAGAGAACAAAAGCTTCGACTTGAAGCGTACACATACCATAATTCTCGATGAATTCGATAAATCCTTAGAGTTCGGATTCAGCGAAGAAATGAAGTTTATCATCGAAAACACTCCTTCGCCCCAAAGGAAGATTCTACTTTCGGCAACAGAGGCCGTACAACTACCCGACTTTATAAAAATAACCTCGCCCAAACGTATCGACTATTTAAAGAAGGAAGCCATAACAGGCTTAACTTTAAAAGAAGTGGTTTCGGTAGAGAAAGACAAACTTCCAGCGTTAAAGCAACTGCTTTGTCATCTGGGGAAAGGCAAAAGCATCATATTCGCCAACTTCAGAGAGAGTGCAGACCGTATAGCCAACTATTTGCGCGAACAGGGAATAGAATGCATGTGTTTTCACGGAGGGATGGAACAACCCGACCGTGAGAAAGCCATCTGCCTATTCCGGAACGGTTCTGTAAACTGCCTGATATCGACAGACCTTGCAGCCCGTGGTTTAGACATTCCAGAAGTAGACTACATTATCCACTACCACCTGCCAACAACAGCAGAAGTGTTTACCCACCGAAACGGACGCACCGCACGAATGAATGCAAGCGGACAAGCCTTCGTTATTCTCTACATAAATGAAAGACGTCCGAAATACCTACCAAGAATGCTGAAAGAAAAAATACAAGAAGGATGTCCTATACCCCCACCCGCAGAATGGGCCACCATCTACATAGGGAAAGGCAAACGCGACAAAATCAGTAAAGGCGATGTAGTCGGCTTCCTCTTCCAAAAAGGCGGTTTAGAGAAAGACGAACTAGGCATTGTGGAGGTAAAAGAACGCTACGCGATGGCAGCAGTCAAAGCCGCAAAAGCAAGCAGTATGCTGAAAAAAATTGAGAACGAAAAGATAAAAGGAGTAAAAACCGTATTCGAACTAATAAAATAAAGATTATGGACCCAAATAGAAAGAAGTCTATCAGCTACTTCCGCACTCCTCCATACAACTATACCTGCGCGCAAGCCATCTTGAAAGGCTTTCAAAAAGAATGTCCGGTCAGCGACGAGTTGATTGACCGTTTTTTTGAATACCGAGGAGGGAAAGCGCCAGAAGGAGTATGTGGAGCCATTTATGCGGCCAACTATCTGCTGCAAGCTAACGGGTTGCAACCCATCAACAAAGATTTCGCCGCAATAGCAGGAAGTGACAAATGCTTCGAGATAAAAACCATACACCGGTTTCCATGTCCTGATTGTATAAACCTTGCGGACCGCTTGGTAGAAGAGAAATTAGAAAAAACAAATAAAGAAACACTATGAGCGACAAAAAGAAAGAACTCATTGTACTTATCCTACAACTGTTTGTAGGAGCAGTATTCGTATTCTCAGGCTTTGTAAAAGCCGTTGACCCACTAGGAGGGTTGTATAAAATAACAGACTACTTGACCGCTTTCCATTGGGATGCGCTGAAAGTACTTGGATTTACAGGGATGACTGCCATGTCGGCACTAGAATTTGTACTCGGCATAGGCCTTATACTAGGCATACAGAAAAAGCTAGTCACCCTGGGCACATTAGCCTTTATGGTGTTTTACACGCCACTTACACTCTATCTGGCAATAGCCAATCCGGTAAGCGATTGTGGCTGTTTTGGAGACGCACTGGTCATCACCAACTGGCAAACATTCTGGAAAAATGTCATTTTGTTGATAGCAGTCCTTGCCATCTGGTTTCTGTTAGACCACAGCAAGCGTGGCTTCTGCGCAAAAGCAGAATGGGCCATTTTATCTTATAGTTTTATATTCTCACTAATTCTTTCAGTCTATTGCTTCCAAAATCTTCCAATAATAGACTTCCGTCCATATAGAATAGGCGCAAACATTCCAGAAGGAATGTCATATCCAGAGGGAGCACCAAAAGACAGCATTCGCACCACCTTTATTTACGAAAAGGATGGAGTGAAGCAGGAATTCGACATGCAGAATTATCCGAAAGACACCTCATGGCATTTTGTTGACAGCAAAAACGAGATAATAGAGAAAGGTTATGAGCCACCTATTCACGACTTTGTGTTGACCCATGCAGACGATGGCGACATTACCGACCTCATATTAGAAGACACCAGCTACGTATTTTTGCTTGTTGCACACAATCTGACCGAATATAATGTAGCGACCAATCCTGGAGGTTGCCACTATGACGGTAGCGAGAAAATTAACGCAGCCTACGAATATGCCCATACACATGGATACAAGTTCTACTGTCTGACTGCGACCAGTTCAGAAACCGACGAAATGAAGGCCTATTTGGCTGCAACAAATGCGAAATACGATTATTTGAACGCAGACGAGATCATGCTGAAAACAATTGTCAGGAGCAGTCCTGGCCTTATGATTATAAAGAAGGGAACGGTAGTAAACAAGTGGGCTCTTAAAAATATACCAACCTTCAACGAGCCACTCGACAGTTGCGAAGCCGGACAGATAAAACTACCAAACAACAAACTGACGGTATTACTTATCGCCATTCTGTACCTTATTCCTCTTGGAGCAGGCTACATGTTCTGCAAAAAGCGAAACAAGGGGTGCGAAAAAGCATAATTGCAACACCATAACAGGAAAAACAAAAGGTGTGTCATAATTGGGAAGGTCCAATTTGGCACACCTTTCTGTTTTATATAGAACTTGATGACGGTTATTTGGCGGGGAAGAAAGCAAAATAAAAGTCATCTGTTTTTGTGTTCACATAAAAAACTATTTGTTCGGGGACACCAAGGATTTGAAAATATATTTCATACCATAAATGTTTCCCTTTGCAATAGCCAACAAACGTTCAATTTTCTTATCCTGATACACCAACACAGAAGCAGGGGTAAGAATATCCCAAATTTTAACTACCTCCCAAATCAAAGGTCTGGAAACCGGGAAATAATCCGCGATAATAGTCCAGTAATTACATATAATATTACAAATACGGTTAGGAGGATAAGACACCGCTTTATGATTATGAGATTCAAAAACCTCACCAAATCGTTGTTGCAAAAGAGCACCGCCTAAACAACGCACTTTATATCCATTACTTCTAATTTTATATCCTAAATCGATGTCAATACCATCGAGAAAAAAATCAGAGCGAAGGCCACCCATAGAACGAATCGCATCAACACGAAGAAAAGCACCGGAAGTAATCACATAATCCTTATCTTCGAAAGCACCAGCATGCAAGGTCTGACTATTTACTTCTGGAGCAAATTCAGCGACAGACAAATCTGACACATTAGATTCAACCAGTTGAAGATAGTTTTGGAAATCAGGGAACACACTATCCTGATCCATGGTCAGCAGCCACTGATAGTCCTCATTTGCACATAGCTCCAGCACCTGATTCACGGCATAAGAGATACCGTCGTTTCTGCCACTTCCCATATAAGTCACCTTCATTTGAGGGTCATCAAATTTTTGGAAAGGTTCGTTGGAATTTCGCCAAATTACAATTTTATCAGCATACGAATAAAAGGCATCTATATTCTTACAGAGTAACTCCTTATCGGGATTATAAGTAACAACTATAGCGCAAAACTTCATACAAAATCATTTTAAGACAGACCAACGTGGATTAGAATACAGCACATATCCTTTCAGCGTAGAGAAATCGTTCACCCCCACCTTACAAAAATCGAGATTAACAAAATTATCACCAGCTGGCAAATCCAACGTCAGCGTCTGCCAAGTACCCTTGGCAGCCATATTATAGAAAGCGTTACTTAAAGGGCGGTGTTCCTTGTCGAGATTAGTGACAAGCGCCCACTCGGCATTAAAATCTTCCGAGACGAAACAATCGATATCAAAACGAACCGTTTTTTCGTGGTTTCTCGAAATAAAGAACACATAATAAGAGAATGCATTATTATCGCCCGTAGAACAACGCGAATACGCATCTAAACGATAAATAGGGCTGCCATTTCTTTGTTCACCCTTCACAACAATATCCTCAGCTTTCGACAAAGTGTAAACTTCAGACGTTTTCCGTGCATAAAACACAACAAATAAAATAGCAACGATAAAAGAAGCGACAACTAATAGTATTCCTAATTTCTGGCGAACAGCCAAAAGTTTATCAGGGAGAACCAAATGTTTCTCAGCCCCAACCGACATACAGACAACCGACAAGAAGAAAGCGAAGAACAACGCACCCGCAGTTCTTGAGATGTAACACTCGGTAAACATGATTAAGGCTAACAGCAAGACGAACAAAGCAACAAACTTCCTGTAAGGTTTTGTCACACAGAAAGGAGCAATGACCATAGCACCGAGGAAAGCAAACAAACCAGGCAGGCCAAGCTCCAGATATAATTCCAAATACTGATTGTGACACAGATAATGCCAAGCAATACCCTCGGCCCAGCCCATCCGTTCATATTCCATGAACAAGAACCCGTCGACATTGTTTTCGCCATAACCCCACAAATAAGTATGCGGGTCAATAGCCAAACAGGCCTTCCAAATCATGAAACGCGGATCTGAGAACGAGACAGAGCCATCGGAAAACGAGTTCAAAATAACATTAACAGACTGGGAGATTCGATTTTCCGTAAACAAGACGACAGCCCCCAGTACAACAAACGCTAAACAGCCCCAGACGAACACCTTCTTGTTTGAAGTCGCGAAAGTCAACAATGCGACAAATGCAACCACCATGGCCGACAATAATACCATTCGAGAAGTGTTCACGTACAGGAAAGAAAGCATAATGGCCAAAGCAAGCCCATAAACCCAATAGAACCGCCGCTCAACATTTTTTGTCAAAAGCAAAAAAACAGAGGAAAGGGCAGCCAACACCACATTCGTATTAGTATATGCACGATTCACCACATCACCAAACAAATGGGTCAATCCAGCAAAAGAATCACTATCGAAAGCTTCGAGAAAATAGTTGTCATTCATCAAGAATGTAACCACCAAATAGGAATAAAGGACAAAGCAGGTTACACCCCACACATAACTTTTAAGAACACGCGTCAAGGGCACACGCACATTTGCAAGTATCACGCCCAAAGGGATACAAAAAACGGGGAAACGCGCATTAAACAAACGATGAACCACAGCACCTGCATCAGAAGCATAGGTCATCGAAAACAAACCTATAACGAATAAAAGCAATAAAGCAAAAGCCGGCCAAGCCTGTCGGTTGGCAAAAGCCTTCGAAAAGTTCTCACGCCAATGACCAATTGACAGGAGAACACACATTCCGAACCACACGCCAAGTGTATAGGCAGAAAATCCTTTAGGGAAACTTAGGGAAAAAGCGAGGATGCACGTAAGTCCCTCAAGAACCGAACGCCTTTCAAAATACTGGCCGTATAATTTTTTCACAAATTCTGCCATAACAAATTATTTATTTTTGGGAGAAAGGCAAGGGACTGCAATAGCCAGGAAAAGACAGATTACTCCAAACAAAGCCTATTGTTGTCATTAAACCAATCGGCAATAGACTCTTCAAACGTCCACTTTAGAGTATAACCAGAACGCGCAAGCCTAACACCGCTGATATTAGTAGAAATCTGCAACTTCTTGACACGAGCAGGACAGATGCCCATAGGAGAACCTAACAACATAGCAAACGTAACAGCAGGTTTGATTACTATATTAGGAATATATGGAACCCACTGATTCAAACCAGTTTGCTTCTTTATAACAGAAACTATTTGTTCAATTGTATAAGCAGGTTCATAGGTACAATTAAACAAGCCAAAAGAAGAAGAACGCACCTCCACATTCCAAAGAATGAAACGAACAAGTTCTTTGACATAGAAACAAGCCTTAATAGTGTCCTTACGACCAGGATAAGCAAACATATGTTTGCGGATACCCCAATAAAGACGGGAGAAGTTTCCGTTTTCCCCCTTACCATAAACAACGCCAGGACGAACAATTGTAAGTTTGCGGTCAGCAGAACCAGCCTGCCATGCCATATAGATTTTTTCGGCAACCAGTTTAGATATACCGTATGAAGTATTAGGAGTAGGAAGAGATTCTTCCGTCTTCAATTCCTCAGCCGCACCATATAGAGAAATAGAAGAGGTAAAAACCATGTTTCTAATGCCATATTTTTCTGCGAAGGCGCATACATTTTCAGCCCCCTTCATATTGGTCTCGAAATAGGCCAAATCGGGATGTCCTGGTGTTCGATGAACAGCGGCAATGTTGAACACGACATCATCGACAGTAGGAGTGAAAGGGATGTCAACAATAGGTTTACGAACATCGCAATAAACAAAAGTCGATTTTCTTGTCTCGCCCTCAACCACAGGAGATTTCCATTTTTTGACGGCAGTATATTCGTAGAGCTCCTGCTCGGACATACCATACAACTTTGAAGGATCGACAATATCGAGACTCCAAATAGAAGCATCGGGATGCTGTTCGTGCAGAAGAGTTGCTAAGTGTGTTCCAATGAAACCGGTACCGCCAAAAATTATATAATTCATTCCTGGTATCCTTTATAGTTCAACTCTTCCAAAATCTCTTTATTCCATTTTTTTCGTTCGCTATCGAATATCCAGCCCCATTTATTAAAATACTTAATCATATTCCACATATGGATAAAAAGCATTTTAGTATTCTTATAAGAAGCAGCTCTATGGGCGTGAACAATTGTCACCTCTGGCCAGAACATCGTACGGAAATACTTGTGCATACGACGAGTCATATCAATATCTTCAGGGTAAAGGAAGAATTTCTCGTCGAACAAACCAACCTTCTTGAAAGCAGAAAGGCGGAAGAACATGAAAGAGCCTTGATGATTAGGTACATTGAGCGGGGTTTTGTGATCCCAAAACAACAATGTATAACGATAATTCAAGCGCTTTATCAACCAATTAGGCATAAAGCGTCTTGCAATCAGGTCAATAGGAGTAGGTAACAAACGGACGGCTTCTTGCTGTTTTCCATTTGGATACAAGACATACGGCTGAAGTTGGGCAACATCAGCATTAGCATCCATATAGCCAGCTATTCTATCAATGATATCCGGTTCGAAATAGACATCGGAATTAAGGACAAGATGATAAGAGACATCTTTATCATCTAGGACTTGGCGCAACGCCTTATTATGTCCCGCCCCATAGCCAACATTTTGACTACCAATATATACGACATGACTATATTGTTTACAGAATTCGGCCAAATAAATTTGTTCTGAATTATCGACAACATAAATAGTCTTGATTAACGGAGACGTAAGAGAAGAAAAACACTTCTTCAATTCTTCCACGTCTGTCTTGTATGTCACTATTGATACTGTAATCATTTAGAAGATCTAATAAGCCGAGTTAGCGAAATTAGAAATGTAACATTTCTTAACATTCAAGGGTGAGAGAAAGGCCTGATCAAGCCATTCTTCAGTGTCCGATATTTCAAAATCACTTTTCGACATGGTATTAAGAAGACCACTATTCCCCAATTAGAGGGCTCCGATAAATAATGTAATAAAGTTCTAACTATGTATTATTCACCATTATACATATAAATACGTATAAATATACATTAAAACGCCCTATACAACGTCGGAAAAATAGCCGCTCAATTCATAAAGTTATATCAATTTGGAGTTTCCGCCAAATTTTTCCCTATATGTTTTCAAAACGCGAGATTCCCGCATTTGGTATATAAAAATAGAAAAAAATCACCTTTTTAACACATTAGTCAACATAACCCACCGATAATGAATCTGTTTCATCAAGGAAAAAGCGGAGGCCTCTCCAGTTGTAGATGCATTATCACCATGTCTTCTGTAAAGGAGAAGATGTTCGGGTAAAAAAACAGTTTTCCCTTTTCGTTCGGCAATCAGTCCAATCCACATGTCATGCCACAACACATTTTCAGGGAAAGGCAAAGCAAAATCAAGTATAGAGCGCCTAAAGGCCATACAACTACCCATAAAACAATTCTTGGTAAGATTCTTCCAAAACCCCGGACCTGACCCATGAAGTTTAAAAAAGTCTTCCGTCGTAACTGTGCCATCAGCATACATAAAATTCAAATCATGGACAACCAAGTGAGCAGATTCCAAAGCCATCATGCAACGTTCAACTTTGTTTGGCATCCAAATATCATCTTGATCAGAGAGGAAGATAAAATCGCCCTTAACTAAACTAAGAGCATTTTCAAAATTATGGACAATGCCATGCTTCCCTTTATTATGAACGACCCTGATGCGTGAATCATTAAAGCTAGCAAGAATTTGAAGTGTATCATCAGTACTTCCATCATCAGAAACAAGGAGTTCATCTCCGACAGAAAGTTGAGGGAGAATTGAAGCGACCTGCTCTTTTATATATTTGCCACCATTATAGGCAGCCAAAACAACGGAAAGCATATATCTAAAACATCCTTTTAAATTCGAATATGAATTTAGTAGAAACGTATTTAAAGACACTCATGTTTCTCAGTTTTTTTGCAATCTTATACTGAGACACATTTGACTGCCAAACGCGTTTCAAACTTTTCAATTTAGCCAAAACATACCCACTTTCCACATTAACAGCTCCCACCTCGTTACCACCGTGCTGGCAATACAGCATGGTAGGTTGAGCGATATGAGACAAGACTCCACCATTGGCAACTGTCTGGTAAGCCACCCACAAATCGTGCATAGGCACATAACCGGGCATAGGAAGAGATAAAAGCCTCGCACGTTCATTAAACATCATGGTGCATCCCGTCACACAATTCGCAACCAGCAAACGGTCAGGATGTTCCTGCCATTGCGGCACCACTTTAGAAACTTTCCACAAAGAAGGATGGACGATATTATAATCGGCATCGCACACCGACAAATCAGTATGCACACAGACCGGCGATTCCGGATTGCTAGATTCCAGTTCTCTCAGATAAAGAAAAGTAGTTTGTATTTTATCAGGCATCCATATGTCATCCTGGTCACAAAACATATAGTAATCGGCCTGCACATGTTCCAGCAGCCACATAAAATTACCTTTTGCGCCCAATCTTGTAACTTCACGGCCAATCACGTTCAACTTGCCCGGATGTTTTACTGCAAAATCATCCAACAAGTCGACAGTAGCATCAGAAGACCCATCATCATGAGCATAAATCCTCCAGTCGTGGTTAGTTTGAGCCAATATAGAATCCAACAACCGAGGGAGTCTCTTGCTTCCATTATAAGAGGCCAATAAAACTGCTATTTCCATACCTGTCTTAATCGAAGAAAATCATATAATAGCCATTGAGCAGTTTATTGTGGAACAAATTAATCAACAGTATACTCCAGGCCATACACAAGACGACAAGTTGAGCCACAGCACGCGGTTTGATAGCATAATAGACCAGCGGATACAAAATAATGGTAGAACAGCCCAAGAAATCGTTCAACCGGAAAGCAAACACAGGAATGCGTGAAAAGAAATAGAAAACAATAATGCTCAATAAATTCAATTTCAGCAAGAGATAGAAATACGAGCAATGGGGAATAATCAAGTCTCGCTTCCAATAAAGGAAGACGGACACAAAAAGTTGCAAAAGTATAAAGGAATTAAATAAGTTCACATTGAACTTGAGCCAGTTTTGGGTAGCGGTATAAATCACAAGTTTATGGTGAAGTATAGGCACATCATAATCCAAAACAAAAGAGACCACATCGTAATGAATAACAGCAAGGACAAGAATAGCGACAGTACATCCCAGCCACAATTTAAAATTGATATCCTTTCCGTTCAAGAAATATAACGGCAATGCGACCATCGTAGAGCGATGTATCAAAGAAGCAAAAATAATCAAGCAAACAAATTTCACAGGTTTACGCTGGTAGATGGCAGGAATTGCATACAAGAAAATGCCAGTTGCCAAGCCAGCTCTAATCTGAGTCATTTCATGCAATAGAAACAAATTAGAGAAATAGAACAAAAGGGCGAAAGCGAACATATCGTCATTCGTCAATCTACGAATACCATTTATTTTTGTCGGCACAGCAAAGAAAGCATAAACAACTGCGACAACGGGCATTACACAAGCAGTTACACCTTTAATGAGGGACACTAGCACACAAAAACTCAGTTCAGGAGGGGGAAGATGATTAAGGAAACCAGAGAAATCACGAAACATGAAAGCCGCATCAGGAATATTCTTTATGAAATATCCATATGCCCACACATAATCGTGGTCAACATATTTTCCACGGAAAGCAGCAATAACAAACAACACAATTGCAGTCAGACAGACCGACAAGTTTTTCGACTTCTCGTTCATCTTTGGGAAACTCAGAGCCAGAAGAGTCAATAAAAAAGCTATGAATATATAAATGAACATGCTATCAGTTTTTCAATACGAACACAAAGGTAATTAATTAGAATCTTTTTTCCACCAAAGCAAGCCTACAGCAACAAATATCTCCACTAATTCACAGAGTAGCCATGCATACGCAGCGCCTGGCGTTCCGAGTCTGGGTATAAGTATGCAGTTAAGAGAAACACTAAAAACACAAACTATAGAACCAATCAAAGGAGCAAAACGCTGTAGTTGCATTCCATAAAGTCCCTGCACGGTAAGAGTTGTTGCCAACGAGACCAAAAACGGCAAAGGAGATAACAAGCGTAATAAAAAGACAGCATTGGTAAATTCACTTCCGAGCAAAATAGATACCACTACGGGAGCCAGAAGGAAAGTGACAACACTCACGACAAAAGAGAAGGCCGCTATCAGCAAAACGCACTTTTTAAAATATGCGAATCCCTTTTGTTTAGACTCATTAAAATAACTGCTGATGCGGGGGAAAAGAGCAATAGTTATAGTCTGACAAGTAATCATCATAACAGCCATCACAATTTTTTGGGCGCCAGAAAAAGTTCCTATTTCAGAGTCGGAAAGAAATAGTCCCATTATGAATATACCCAGCACAGTATTACAGTTAACAAGAATAGAATTCAAAAATATTGGGAATCCTTTGCGAACAACAGGCGCCACCAAAAAGGGTTGAGGTTTTTCCAGCCGGATACCATGCTTCATTTTCACATACACAAAGGAATAGCACCCCACAGCAACATTAGCCAAAGTGAGTCCCAACAAATAAAAAGGATAATCGGAAGGGTTGTGAACCATAACAATTACCAGCAGAGCGCCACCCAGTTTGACGGCAAAAGAGAACATGCTCATACGCGCCATCTGTTCGATACCTTGGAAGAACCAAGTTGGGAACAGGACCCACCCCAGGTTTAATAATGCGACAATCAGGAAGGAAGGAAAATCTTCCCAAACTCTTGGCATGCAGATAGCCAACACAACGACGAACGCCAGCGAGGCAATGAACAATAGGAATTTGAAAGCTATCACAGTCGAGAAAATAGACTGCAGTTTAGCATGGTTGCCTCTATTGATAGAGATTTCTTGTGTTGCCGAATACTCAAATCCATAATTCACCAACAACGTGAGGTACATACCGATATTTTGGGCATACGACGCCCGTCCAAAAGCATCGACCCCTAAAACCCTTGAAACATAGGGGATAAGAAGTAGAGGTATAAGGTAGTTCGCAAACTGTACCAGCCCTTGCGAAGATATATTGACAAAAAGGACATTGTCCTTTAAATTAGAGAGTTTCCGCATGCAGCAATTTCAATTACGCCACAAAAGTAGACAAAAAGAAGGGACACGCAAAAAAGAAGCGGACGAAAAGGTCCGCAACAAAAAACATACAGAAGTTGTTAACGGAAATTAATAGACTGCAGATACAGTTTGAAAGCAAAACAAAAATTAGTATATTCGCAAAATTGAAGATAATTAACAAAAATCATGACTCAGAAAAACTACTGCGTAATAATGGCAGGAGGTGTTGGCAGCCGCTTTTGGCCATTCAGCACATCAAAACGTCCGAAACAGTTTCTCGACCTATTTGGAACAGGCCGAACACTAATTCAGATGACATACGACCGTATGCGGAAAGTAATACCTGCAGAAAACATATTCATTGCATCAAATTCGTCGTACCGCGACCTCATTCTTGAGCAATTGCCAGAAATCAAGTCAACACAATTGCTGCTAGACCCTGCCCGCCGCAACACAGCGCCATGCATTGCATACGCGACCTACAAGATAGCCAGCCTATGCCATGATGCGAATGTTGTGGTTGCCGCCTCAGACCACCTGATTCTGAAAGAAGACGAGTTTGTCCAAGCAATAACGAAAGGCTTGGAGCACACCAGCAACCATAACGATCTGCTTACTCTTGGCATTAAGCCAAGCCGTCCGGAAACTGGTTACGGATACATCCAAACCGAGGGAGAAAGCGACAATGGCGTATACAAGGTAAAAACCTTCACCGAGAAACCTAACCTCGAGATGGCAAAAATATTCATCGAGAGCGGCGATTTCCTTTGGAACTCAGGTATGTTCATTTGGAATGTGCGAACAATATCGGAAGCTTTCGACTTGTTCGCTCCAGAAATGGCTTTAAAGTTCCGCTCCGGCATGGAATTCTACAACACTCCGGCAGAGCAAGGCTATATTGACAAGATATACCAATCGTGCACCAACAAGAGCATCGACTACGTCATTATGGAAAAGGCCAAGAACGTTAAAGTGATAGAGGCCGACTTCGGTTGGAGCGACCTTGGCACATGGGGTTCACTTTATGAGTTGAGCGACAAAGACGAAGAGGCTAACGTCCGCCAGAAAGGCAAACTGATGCTGTACGACTGCAAAGACAACATCATCACCCTACCAGAAGGGAAACTAGCAGTTATTCAAGGCGCAGAAAACTTCATTATTGCCGAGACCGACAATGTTCTGCTCATTTGCAAAAAAGACCAAGAACAGCGCATCCGCGACTTTGTGAACGAAACCAAAGTACAGATGGGTGACGAATTCGTATAAAAAGGTACTGAAATTCATAAAAAAGCCGTTGGTGAAAATCACTAACGGCTTTTTCTATTTTATAGGATTTCGCATAAAGCATATACAACCTAAGAATCGAACACCTCGTGTAGTACATCGAGAGTTTTCAGCTGTCCGAAACCATGAATGTGCATCTGGTAATAACGGATAATCCGGTTCAACAAATTACTCCGTTCAGCCCGCGAAAACAAAAAGAGATGCATATTGCGGTAATTAATACGCAACAACTTTCTCAAAAATTGTTGTTCCTCCAAATCTATCACATCCGCATTCGGCCGGGCGTAGCGTAGATACTCACTATTAAGCAGGTCGAAATAGCGCATATTGGGCTGGTCTGGACCCAAATTTGGTGTAAACCCTAAGAAAACACTTAAACGGACTAAAAAAGATATATGGAAGTTACCAATTTTCGATGAAGAAGTCAGGTTCAACCACATTATAGAATTGCGAAGATACAAGAATAGAACCTCGTCACACTCATTCGTACGCAGAGCATGTGTCAAGAACTCAGCAAGAAAGACCGCCATTGTGTTTTTTACGGGGTCAGTCAGCATAGAGAGCAACGGAGCAGTGCACGACACATCGCGCAAGACCTGCAAATCGCGCTTCGGCCTATAATCGGCCGTTATAGTCACAATAGACATCGGCTGAAGGAAAGCCAGTTTTCGTCCGCCCTGCCGGCTATGTGCACCATAGACCGAATAATTGACCCTTCCAAACTTTTCGGTATAAGCCGACACTATCAAGCATTCATCCTTGTACTGTTTTTTCGAGAGTATTATAGCGGCAGTTTCTTGAAGCATAGAGGCAAACAGTAAAAAACATTAACCGAACAACTCTTTGAACGCGTCTTCCACTTTTTGGGCAGTAACCACCTTGATAGTCTTACCCAGATTGTCTTGTACAGCACGGAAAGCAGGAACGATAATACGTTTGAAGCCCAGTTTCTCGGCCTCGGCAATCCGTTGTTCTATTCTAGTAATAGGTCTGAGTTCACCGGTCAACCCCACCTCACCCGTCAAACAAGTATCGGCGTCAATCGGGATGTCCATATTAGAAGACAAGATAGCCGATATAACAGAGAGGTCCATGGCAGGATCGTTGACCCTTACGCCACCCGCGATATTCAAGAACACGTCTTTTTGAGACAGTTTGAAACCGACCCGTTTTTCAAGCACGGCTAGCAACATATTCAAACGTCGGTTATCGAATCCGGTACACGAACGTTGCGGAGTTCCATAAGCGGCGGTACTAACCAAAGCCTGAACCTCAATAAGGAAAGGACGCGCACCTTCAACCGTAGCACCAATGGCAGTACCGCTCAAGCCCAAATGATTTTCAGCCATCAGCATTTCCGACGGATTCGTCACTTCGCGCAAACCATTCTGCATCATTTCGAAAATACCCAATTCGGAAGTGCTGCCAAAACGGTTTTTAATAGAGCGGAGAATACGGTAAAGATAATGCTGGTCTCCCTCGAACTGCAGAACCGTATCGACGATGTGCTCCAGCACCTTCGGTCCAGCGATATTACCATCCTTATTAATATGTCCAATCAGCAAGACCGGCACACCACTTTCCTTCGCATAACGAAGTATTTGTGCAGCACACTCACGAACCTGCGAAATACTTCCTGGTCCGGACTCCATATTCTCGGTCGAGATTGTCTGTATGGAGTCGATAATCACAATATCGGGCTGTACATTCTTAATATGTACAAAAATATCTTCCAGCATAGTCGTGCTGACAATATAGCAGTTCGGATTATTGACATTTCCCAGCCTTTCAGCACGCAAACGCAGTTGTTTCTCGCTTTCCTCACCGCTACAATAGAGCGTCCGTTTGTTCTGGATGCCCAAAACCACCTGCATAACTAGAGTCGACTTACCAATGCCCGGTTCACCCCCGATCAGAGTCATAGAGCCAGGCACTAATCCACCCCCTAGAAGTCGGTTCAACTCGGCGGAGCCCATATCGATACGGGGTTCCTGCGAAAGTTCCACCTGACCAATCAAAACGGGTTTCGATTTTGGTCGGCCATCAACACCAACAGCCGAAGCCACCGCCGAAGTTGCCGCAGGTTCCTTTTTCACCAATTGCTCCACATAGGTGTTCCATTCGTTGCAGACCGGACAGCGTCCAATCCATTTAGCCGATTCAGCGCCACAATTCTGACACACATAAACCGATTTTATCTTGGCCATAAAATAAAGGAGATTTTTACAGAACAAACACCGGGTGCCAGACGCCATCAGACCGTTCCAACACCCGGATTTATAAATTAAACTTCAAGAATAGACAGAGAGGAAGATTACCAAGGATCGCCCCATCCGCTACCCCAATCGTCGCTACTACCAGAATCGTCGCTGCTATCAGAGCTACTATCGTCGCCGCCGCTCCAGCCATCGCCGCCAGAATCCCACTCATATTTGGTAGGCAAATGGCTACGCGAGAATTTTACAGGAACCAGCATACCCACCTTCACACGGACACCGTCTAAGGCTCCGGGTTTGAAAATAGGCAGATTCTCCATCAATTTCAAAGCAGCCTTATCGTAGGCATCGTTAACCGACTCCATAACAACTGGGTTCACAGCCTTACCACACCGGTCGACAGTAATATGAACCATTACAACGCCTTTGGCACGATAGACCTTTTCGGGCTGGTCGTCAGTAGCAGCCACCGTAGAGTCGACCACATCGGGGTAATCTTTACCCAGCTGGTCGTAAATATAGCGCAGGAACTCAATGTCGCCACCATTAGGGAACAGAGGTGTGCGCAACCCCTTCGGCCATTCGTTCGGTTCGTAAATTTTCGAAGGTTCGTTATCCTCACAATCGGGATACAAATTTACAAATTCGTTGTGGCCAGCCGCAAACACCCCACAATGGAGCAAGAGCAAGAAAAAGGCGACCACACATTTAACAAATCTATTCATAATACCTCCAATTAAAATAATGTAGGTTCTTTATCGATAAAATCATCACCGCCATTCTGTTCATCAGAGTCGGAAGAATCATCCTCGTCGGAAGTTCCCTCCTCTTCAGGTTGGCGTAACGGTTCAAGTTCGACAACAGTTGCGACCTCGCTTTGGTGCAGCCTCTTACCCTTAGCCTTCACGCCCTTAACAGAAATAAACGACTCGACATCGACTTCGAAAGGTAATTTCTCGGCATCGCCACCACCAAGTTTAACCTCGAGACGCGGATAATACGTATCGGTCAGCAAGCGCAGTTCCGACTTTGGATTATCGCCAATAAAGTTGACAGGTTTGGCAGAAGGTTCGATAACGAAACGTTTAATATAGGTAAAGCCCTCGTTAGCGTCGAACAAGACAGCCGTCCAAATCTTCTTCGGGTTGTATTTTTCAATACGCAACAAGTTCTCATTAAAGTGGTTGTTCTCGTCGAAGTTGGTAGTATAGTATTCACCATTTTTAGAAACGACAAGAACAAGGTCGTCGGAATGGAACTCGCCCAGCAGGGTACCACGACCGTCGTAATTCAAGCGGAGCACGTCGAAGTCAAACCAGACCTGACGTCCACCCATTGTTGAGCCACCGCGGCGTTTCAAGACAATGCTATGAAGTTCGTTCTTAGTCAACAAGTTACCCATAGACTGCCTTCCCTTCACCAGCAAGTCACCGAAATCGCGTTCAAAAGAAGTCACCTTCAAACGAGGTCTAGGGCGTAGAACGACCCTGATGACCTCGGCCTCGGCATTCGGATTTGCCGTAAAGTACACCACCCTAGAGTTGGCGGTACCACGGGTCAGGTCGTACTCCTTATCACGGGTAACAGAAGGGACAGCGAAACGCTTCATATAATAAGGTCCACCACGGCCATCGTGGTACACCACGTTATAAACCGTTCGTGTATCCTTCTTTTTATATACATTGAGGTAGAGAATATCCTTGCCCACGTAAAGTTTGTCGGCCACCTTCACTACCTTATATTTACCATTTTTAAAGAAGACGATAACATCGTCCATATCGGAGCAATTGCAAACGAATTCGCCATCCTTTTTCAAGTCGTAGCCAATGAAGCCTTCCTCTTTGTTGACATAAAGTTTTTCGTTGGCCTCAGCAACCTTGGTTGCGTTAATAGTGTCGAAATTGCGGATTTCGGTAAGACGCTCGCGTCCCTTTCCATACTTCGTCTGCAGATACTGGAACCAGGCAATCGTGTAAGGCACCAGGTTTTTCAGATTGTGTTCAATCTCCGCCATCTTGTCCTGCAAGGCAGCGAGTTTCTCCTCACTCTCGAAAGCGTTGAATTTGTGGATTCTCGCCATCTTGATTTCCTCCAAACGGAGCAAGTCTTCACGGGTCACCTCCCTCAAGAATGTAGGTTTGAAAGGTTCGAGACGTTTATCGATGTGTTTCAACGCAGACTCAAGGTCTTTTGCGTTTTCGTACTCCTTATCCTTGTAAATACGTTCTTCAATAAAGATTTTCTCCAACGAGCAGTTGAAAAAGGCCTCACGGGTTTCTCCCAGTTGTATTTCGAGTTCCTGCCGGATAAGTTCCTTCGTATGCTCGGTAGACTCGCGAAGCAAATCCTTAACCGTACAAAAACGAGGTTTCTTGTCTTGGATGACACAACAAACCGGCGATACCGACTTCTGGCACTTGGTAAACGCATATAAAGCATCGATAGTCTTGTCGGAAGAAGTGTTAGGCGCCAACTGTATAACGATAGACACTTTATCGGAGGTGTCGTCGTCGACCTTACGGATATTAATCTTACCCTTTTCCTGGGCGCTAATAATAGAAGCGATAACCGACTTGGTAGTCTCACCATAAGGAATATCCTTCACCTCAAGGGTCTTATTATCGATTTTTTCGATGTGCGAACGAATCAGCACACGTCCACCCCGGGCGCCATCGTTATAACGTCCGACATCGATCATACCCGCAGTCGGGAAATCGGGAAAGAGTTGGAAGTCTTCACCTTTCAAATAGGCGATAGAAGCCTCGAGCAGCTCATTGAAATTATGAGGAAGAATGATGGAAGACAACGTAACCGCAATACCCTCGGCACCTTGCGCCAACAGCAGCGGGAACTTGACCGGTAGCGTAACCGGTTCGTCGTTACGTCCGTCGTACGACTTTTTCCATTCGGTAATCTTCTTGTTGAAAGCGATATCGAGAGCGAATTTCGACAAACGGCACTCAATGTATCGGCCAGCCGCCGCATCGTCGCCCGTATAGATATTACCCCAGTTACCCTGAGTATCGACCATAAGGTTCTTCTGTCCCAACAAGACCAAAGCACCCGTAATAGAAGAGTCGCCATGAGGGTGGTACTGCATAGTGGCACCCACCACATTAGCCACCTTGTTCATACGTCCGTCCTCCATAGTGCGCATAGCGTGTAACACACGTCGCTGAACAGGTTTCAAGCCATCTTCGATATGCGGCACAGCACGGTCGAGAATAACATAAGAGGCATAGTCGAGGAACCACTGCTTGAACATGCCAGAAAGTTGGTACTTCACACCTTCGGCATTCAAATCAGGGGTTTTATAGTCGGAATGAGAAACCGGACCATCGGAAGATTCAGACCCAAAGTCGTCGTTTTCTTCATTTTCCTTCTCATTCTCGTATTTTTCATCGTCATCAATAGGATGCATACTTCGTCTAATATACCTTATTAAAACTTTTTGCGTAAAGGTAATTAAAAAAAAGGAAATGACGAAACAGAGAGGACCAGTTGCAAAGTTCCCCACGAGGAAGGAAGAAGAAAAAATGTCGATTTAGAGAGTTGATTTTGCAGATTAGAAAAAAAACACTAATTTTGCACAACCAAAATTCAAACATTTGCGGATGTGGCGAAATTGGTAGACGCGCTAGACTTAGGATCTAGTGCCGAGAGGCTTGTGGGTTCGAGTCCCGTCATCCGCACTGAAGGTCGTTACCAAATGGTAGCGACCTTTTAATTTTTGACAATGGAAACGAAAGCAACTTTCACTTATAACGGACAGACTCACGCACTTTCCGACCAAAGCGCGTGGGAGGGGACGCCCATTGCGCAGTTTATGGAAACATGGTACGACGGGGAAAGCTACGTCATAGGCCACACCTCTGGTTCGACAGGCATCCCCAAAGAGATTATGCTCGACAAAAAAGCGATGGAAGCCTCGGCACAGCTCACCAACCAGCACTTCGGGCTAACCGAAGGCAAAAGCATCCTACTCTGCCTTTCGACGGACTACATAGCCGGAAAGATGGTCGTTGTGAGAGCACTAACAGGCAACTTGAGGTTGATTGTCGCCGACACGAAATCGCTACCCGAATGGGAAGGGCACATCGACTTTGCCGCCCTAGTACCAATGCAGGTAGAAGCCCTACTCCACCACAACGCAGAAAGCAAGAAAAGGTTGTCGGAGATCGGGACCATCATAATAGGCGGCAGTCCGTTAAGCGAAAGTCTGCAAAAAGAGTTGATAGAAGCCGGTTGCAAATCGGCATACACTACTTATGGAATGACTGAAACGCTGTCGCACGTAGCCGTTGCAAAAATCACCGGCGACGGGAAGCTGTCATACCACGCCCTTAAAGGCATAAAATTCGGCACGGACGACAGGGGTTGCCTCGTCATTCACGCCCCCCACATACAAAAAGCACCTTTCAAGACCAACGACATAGTCGATTTGGCAGACGGGCAATCGTTCACCTGGAAGGGGAGATGGGACAACGTTGTAAACTCGGGCGGGATAAAGTTGTTTCCAGAATCTATAGAAAAAAAGATAAACCACCTGATAGACAGTCGGTTCTACTTAATAGGAGAACAAGACGAACGGCTAGGAAGCCAGCTGGTGCTTAAAATAGAGGGCATAGAGCCAGCAAGAGAAAAGGTGGAACAGCTCAAAGCAGAAATAGCAAAATGTGTGGAAAAATACGAGCGTCCGAAAAGGATAGACTTCGTCTCACAGTTCGAAGAAACAAGGACAGGAAAAATAAAACGCACAAGCGCCCCTCAAAAAAAATGCTCAACAAAATAAAAATTGTTGAAAAGTTTCTGTAATAAAGGAAAAAATGTTTAATTTGCATATTCAAAAAAGTAGTGCGATGAGCGTACCAACACCCAATGTGGTTCAACACAGCCATATGGAGTGAAATAATTTTGGCAATGGTTATAATCTGTCGGTTTGTGACGGCAAAAGAGCCGGATATTTGATTAACAGATGCTCACACCAAACCAAACTACAATTATATAATGTACGCAGACACAAAAAAGAAATTGAATAAAACGTTTTTAGCATTATGATAAAGAACAAAAGGATTGCATGGACACTAGGCCTGTTAACCGTGTTTGCCAGTGCGTCGGCAATTCATGAAGAGTTTATTGAAGGCTACGAGTTCTCGCCTTCAAAGGTAAACACTCCATCGAAGGAACTGCCAATGTCAATGTACCGCGACGGGAAAGTCGTGTTCTTCAGAAACGACACTGCTTATGTTGCAACCATTGGAGACGCATTCGACCTTGAAAACCCAGAAATTTGTAAAGAACTATGCGGGAAAGGCATAGAAGGCACATTCGCCTATAACCAAAGACGCAACAGCGTCATCTTCGCCCACACCGACGAAATAGGAAACTCTGACCTCTATGAGATGAAGAGGGAGGGAGCCGAATTTGGTCTTGCGAAGAAGCTAGAAATACAAGGTTTAAATAAGATTCGCAAGCCAATTAAAGGCTCCAGCACAAGAATGGCAGGTTGGACATTCCGTTACAACTCCATTTCTGGTTTCTTTAATCCGACAATTGCTAAAAACGGCAAAAGAATCTACTTCTCAGCCGACTTCCCTAAGCAAACGCAAGGAGGCCGCGACATTTGGTACATCGACCGCGCGAACGACAATTCCATCGGTTTCGACTGGAAGATGCCAGAGAACGCGAGCGATACAGTCATCAAAATGAACAGCAGTTCACGCGAAGACTATCCGTGGTGTTCTGGCGACACCGTCCTCTACTTCGCATCTAACCGTCCGGGCGGTATGGGAGGATTGGACATCTATTTCTCAAAACTCACTACCCGAATGGTGCTTGAGGTAGACACCGTGAAACAGACCTCGAAAGAAGTAGAGAAAGAAATTTGGGGCGAGCCAGAGCATTTGAGTTCAGTATTCAACAGTAATGCAAACGACTACAACTTAATAGGTAACAGCAAGTTGGTATTGTTAATGTCGAACCGTTCTGGCGGTGTTGGTAGCGACGACATCTATCGTCCCGCGCCTTTCACAGCCACAGCCGAAAACGAGTTGAACCCAGACATCACCTTGGAAGAGCCTAAGGGTTTCCACTGGGTGCTCTTCTTCTTCGACTTCAACGCGACAGGAACCAAGCCTGAGTACGAGGTTCAGCTAGACGAGCTTGTAGCAGCAATGAACGAGTTCCCTGGAGCCGAGTTCGAGGTTAGCGGTCACACCGATACCCGTGGTAGCGACTCTTATAACATGAAATTGTCACAGAAACGTGCCGAATATATCAGAGAATTGTTGATAAACCGCGGAATACCTTCTAATAAGATAACCGCCAAAGGTAAAGGTTTCCACGAACTTGTAATTGAAAACGCACAAGACGAAGCAGAGCACGAGCAGAACCGTCGTGCTGAAATTAGAATCATAAACGACTAATCGTACACAGTATATGAAAAAGATACTCACAGCCATAAGCTTGCTGGCCATGACTTTCACAGCCAATGCACAGCGAGACATGATGTTGTCACAGCAATTCTTTTCTCGCTTGAACATCAACCCAGCAGCAACCGGCAACAGTGATGATATAGACTTGTTCCTGTTGGGTCGCTGGCAGTGGACAAACGTAGAAGACGCGCCAAAATCGGGTGTATTAAACGTAAGCGACTACTTCGAGGGCATTCGTTCAGGCATCGGTTTGTCGATGTTGTACGACGACATAGGTATCAGCAACCGCACCTACAACTGTAAAGCGGCCTATGCCTACCACGTAAACTTGAACGAAAGTATGTTGCTTTCGATGGGTCTTTCAGCAGGTATCTACTACCACTATTGGAATCCGGAAGGTCACAGACTTCTAGATATAGAAGAGTACGGCAGATACACTTTCCCAAGTGAGATTGACACCCACCTGTATCCAGACTTTGACCTCGGTTTCGAGTTGGCGACACCAAAATTGATGTTTGGTGGCTCGGTATCGCACCTGACCAACAACGAAGAAGACGTAACAACCGGCAAACCAGGCCGCCACATGTATAGTTATGTACGTGGTCTGTTCCCACTGTCATCGAGTTTCGACATTGCACCGGCAATCGTATACATGCACCGAAACAAAGTAGACAAGGTAGAACTTAACACCATGTTGTTCTACAAGAGCATGCTTTGGGGAGGCGTAACCTACCGTCCGGACGTAAACGCCGAGTGGTCGTCAAACGATCTGACATTCCAAGTCGGCATCGAGTGGTCACAGTTCCGCTTCGGTTACTCGTTCGAGTTGGGCTTAGGCGAAGTTGGCAAGCTTTCGAACAACTCACACGACATTTTACTCTCTTGGAGAATACCGAAAGCCAAGAAAGAAAAATATGTCCGATTTATGGAATGATGATTTTTTCGATAAAAGCGCTTATTATTTCATCATTTAATGTAAATTTGCGTATTGAGACAACAAAGAACAAAAACAGCATTCCCGAAGAGACTATAATCTGATACACAAATGAAGTTTAAACACAAAATAGCAGCATTTCTCTTGTCTTTGCCATTATTTGGAGCAGTTGCACAAGATGAAATCGTGTATGACCAGTATTACTGGAATTACTATTTGGTAAACCCTGCAGTGGCAGGTGCTAGCCGATGTTCACACTTGTTGGGTTCGTTTAACCGTAAATGGGTTGGTGTAGAAGACGCTCCGTTGACAGTTGAT
>ODAI013905882.1_pt1 | contig 40122 bp, 61 predicted proteins | sample 1539321 | NCBI WGS metagenome assembly ODAI01 (sample SAMN02144231, study PRJEB22623) | gut metagenome | biome: sheep rumen | host: Ovis aries | place: New Zealand
AAGTGCATTATTTTTAATTTTATTAATAGTTTTATATCTCGTTTTAAGTGATTTTTACAAAAATAGGGCGCAAATCTCACGACCTACGCCCTCAAGGAATGTTCAACTAAAACTAATCGTCTAACCCTTCTTAACTATGATAAACAATAACAATGAAAAGACTATTCCTGCCAGTATTCCAGCCGCAAAAGGCTTCACGCGCTGCATGAACGTCGGCTTGCGCTCAATGGTTACGACGTTCTCCTTGACGAGCGTGTCGGTCTGCACGCGGATGACCTCCTGCACCCTATCGCGCCATCGGTCTCGGTATTCAACGCGCCATCGGGTTTCATGTATGGTGTCACCCTGCAACCATACGCGCACGGAATCACGAACAAAGACGGAATCCACATGGAACACGTCTTGCCGAAGGGTGTCATGCTCCTCTACGACGCGGAACACCTCTTGCGCCTCGCGCTTCGTGGCACAACCAGTCAACGCGCACGCTATAACAAAGTATATTATTATACGCCTCAAAACTCCTTGACCTCCAAACTCTCCCCGATTAGGAATGAGAAATCGTCTGCGAATAAACCTTGTTTGTATATGCGATAAAGCGGCATGATTGACGGGGGAACTTGTGCATATACGCCAGTAACGGAATTTGCGCTCATGTTGACGCAAAGAACGCCCGTGCCCCCGTCGCATTGTATCACTTTATCCTCGCCTCCAGTCGTGACCGCGAAATAATACGTTCCGTCGAGTTGGTAGGCTGCAATCGCAGTTACCTCAACTTCCAGTATTTCGGAAAGTTGCTCAACGGCGGTCTTCGGCGTGCCGAATGCAGCAAGTTCGGAAAAACCTTCCTCGTTGCCAGTTTCCAGTATTTCAAGGAATTGTTCCGCCGTGACATTTATGGGCGATGAGCCAGCCGTGTCCCTATCGTCTGCGTCTACATATTGCACATCGCTGAACGCCCCGTCTGCGGAAATAGAAGCCAGCACCATCGCAACGTGAACGCCTTGTTCTTCATCTTCGGAACGGAAATAGAAATACCCGTCGGGCGTGTCTACGACAAGAGGTTTGTAACACTCTGCGTTCGGTGCATCGTCCAATACTCCGAGCGCGAGAGGCGTGTGTCCTGCATTCCTCACAATGCCGTACACGACACCCAAGAAGCCGTCCTCTACTGGCACGTCGCCGTCGCAGAGGGGTGCGCCGATGAACACCTTGCCCGTGACTGGCTTGCCGATTGTTACCACTCCACAACTCATTTCTTGTCCTCCAAGTAAGTGAGTTCGTCCTGCCATACCGCAACGCGGTAGCCGCTTGCGAAGTTCTCGTCGGGTATGGAATACTCCACGACGATAAAACACCTCCCAGCCTTGAGCCGCGTGGTGTCGAAAATAAAGTACCACGCCCCGTCAATCTTCGTGGTATTGCAACGGGCTGACATCGCCCCGACGTTGCAACGGACGTTCCACGGGTTGGAATCCATTGAAAAGCCAGTTGCCTCAATCTCTATGGGTATAAGGTACTGCGACCCGATGACCATTTTGCCTAAAATCATATCGTTCTCCTTATTTTTGTTGAATTTTGCTTCTACGGCGTTTTCTTTGTGTATATGGGTAAGTTATAAGGCACGGGCGAGAAAACCCGTCAGAACGCAAATAAATGCGTTTCTCGCAAGCACTACCGCCGAACGTGCAGAACTTCGCGCCGATTCTTGCACATACGGAACGAAACGTGTACCCAATCGTAGTCGTACTCGTCAATGAGTTGGTCGTATGGTAGTCCGCTGGTCTTGATGAGTTCGAAAAGCCGCTTGTTCTCTGCACGGGAATCACTCACGCAACGGATGTCAGCCGCCTCTCCCTTGCAATGCTGGGAACGGGCTGCACCACCGACGGCTCTGTTGAGTTTCACGCTGCGATAACCGCTTGTCACGACAATGGGCTTGCCGTAGAGTTCGCGCAACGGGTCAAGGACGTTCGACGCCAACGCCGTGAGGTTGGCTTTCGCTTGCATATCGGGCGTGTTGTCTATGCCCTTGCGTCTTGCCGTGGCACTCGCCGTTAACTCCGTCATCGTAAAGTATTTCATTCTTCGCCCTCCTTTGTGTGTATCTCCAACGACGTGTCCCCGTGCTGCACCTTCAGTTCGTAGCCGAGTTCAATGGCGCGGAAGCCGTAGAGTAACGTCGGGAATGCCAGTAGTTCGCCAACGGCGGTCAACACGCTCCCGTCAATAACGCCCATCGGGGGCACGAAAAAGCCCCCTATGATGAGCGAGAGAGAAACGAGGAAGCACACCGCGAAAGTGATTTTGCAGATGCAGCACTTTTGCTCCTTACTTCCGTTCTTCATGTCTTTTAAAGTACACACGTTTTCATCCTCCGTCGGTATTATTAGTTACTCTGAGAATCATCACACCGCCGCACTCGTTGCATCCACCCATGCCGTGCCATTCCAGTAGATAGGCTTGCCAAGCGTTTCATCGAAGTACTCGAAGCCCACATAGATATCCGTTGAAGCAGGGCGGTCAGCCGTTACACCATGACGTAGAACGCCAGCCTTTGCTCCGTCTTGTTCAATCCAATATGGAACAACTATTTCAAAGGTAAGAACTTCGGCGAGTGAAAAGTTACTATAAGTGTAGATGTATGGGTATTCAGAAGGGTCTGGAGAAGTGAACCATCTCCCTTGTGCTGCCTCGTTGAAGTTTGGTAGAACAATGATTTCATCCGCATCCGTATCTGCCACCGAATCAGTCTTTCTGAATGCCATCTTGCCGCCCCACGACTGCTTGATTGAGTACCCAACCCAGTATTTCTTGTTAGACTGTAATGTATTGGCTTGTGATTGCCGCGTTGGATTGCTCGAATCAACTCTTGCTGGCACGTTTATCTGCAACTCTTGTTCCAGTCCCGATGACATGAAAAGTTGCCGCATTAAATCGGTATCGAAGTACGGGTAGCCGATGTCGCCCTCTGACGGCTGGAAGTTCGGTCTATTTGCCGTAGTTCCTTGATGCAATGAAAGAATGAAGTCGTTGATGTTCGTCCATTTTGCTCCATCCCACCATACAAACTCATTCAGAGTAGTGTCGTAATAGAGAAAACCTTTGTCTGCATTGGCAGCAAGAGTCGGTCTATTTGCCGTAGTTCCGAACGTTTTGTTTGGCGTGTAGTTATTAAATCCGAGCCATGATGTACCAGTGTAATACATAGGGAGGTCAGTCAGCGCATTGAAGAACATACTACCTCTATATGCGTATTTTTTAATATTGCCTTCATGGTTAAATCCTTGCCCACCAAAGACACTCCATTTCGATGTAAACTCCGTAGGTACTCCATCAGTTTTTGTCGCAGCAACTTGACAAACGGCAATGGAATAAGCCAAGCCATTGTTGGCTATAATCACATCTCCGACGCGCCATTCCTTCGCACTTTCGATAATTGCCTGCTGTGAGTAAAACACACATTTCTCGCCATCTTTGGAAAGTGCAGGAATTATTCCGCTACTTGGTGGAAAATTAGTTGTGCAACCAATAAATTGGGTATTAAAAATTGGTAGTATATAAGTAGAATTTCCGTTCTCACATCTCACGCCAGTAGTAGCACGGACTATCACGTTCGCATTAATAAACGAAACATCATCACGATACAAATTTGCGATTCTGTATATATTAATACCAGTTACCGCGTCAGTGATAGTATTTGAGTCTATTTTTAGTTCGTTGACGTTGTATTGGCGTATTCTGATACCAATGCCATCGGAAATCCTTGTTGTCGTATCATATTTGATGATATTCCCGCTAATTGTGATAGTGTCTGCGAGTGCATTGTCGACGCTTATGCCGTGTCCTTTTGGATATAAAATATTGTTGCAGATGCTTCCATAATTATTGTATGTAATCGGCTGCGCGGTTGCAGATGCTGTACTAACTGTAATACATAAATCTGCAATAATTGTATTATGGAAAATGTCGTATTTTTGGGAATATGAGTCTATAAGGATACCTCTATCTGTCGTTTCGATATAATTATCGCTTACTTTTGTTTCTCCATCAGTAAACACAAATCCGAGGTTTATGCCGAGGCCGACGCAGTTCTTAATCGTATTGTTTGCTACAATACTGCCGTCCCTCAACTCGCACGCGATACCTCCCATATTGCTTCCGCTATCGTCATGCAGGCTGATTCCGTAGATGTAGTTGCCCGTGCAAGTGACAACGTATTTTGTTGTTCCCTTTGTTTCTGGCGACGAATTGTTGGCGCGAATATAGATACCAGACCATCTGCCGTACTTCACTACATTGTTGGAAATGTTTGCGTATTTGTCAAGGTTCGATGTGCCATTATACCCCACCATGATGCCATGACGAGCAAAGGTGTCAGACACCTCGTTTTCTGCCGTCGCATCCATAGACACGCAAATATTGCCTTCGATAAGAATATTCGTTTCGGCATACAATTCACCCGAATCAATATGTCGGTCAACTTCCGAAGAAAGGCATTTGTTTCCTTTTACAATGATATTCGGGATATTAGAGAAATTTTCAGATACTACATTCAAACTTCCTGCAACAATATCAACACCACTACCGCTTTTTGCATTTCCCGTGATAGTTCCAGTTCCGTTGTTGTAAAGCGAGTTGTCTTTGATGAGCAGATTACGTCCCGAAATATTAATGCCGTTTCGCGTATAGCCATGAATCGTGCAGTCTGCAATGATTGTTTGATGGCATGGCGAAGATGTCGGGCAATAGATTCCGTCTTGCAACGCTCTATCTCCGTCAAAATTTAAGCCTTTTATGAGAAGGTTTTTACATCCAGTAGCCCAAACACCTATCTCTACCGATACGTTAAGAGTTTCTCCGTTACCAATAAGTGCGCAGTTGTCTTTGTCAATTTTGAGCGTGCCGTTCTTCACGCTTCCACCCTCAAACATCAGTACACAGCCAGCAGGCAATGTGACTGTCTGTTCATTCAAATCATAGTCGTACTGAATATGATAAATCGTGTTAGCAGTGTTTACCATTGCTTGCGTGAATACATTCTTGTCGGTGCCTCCTGAAGTAACAATATTCTTACGAAGATACACACGTCCAAGTCCACTGAATGAACTCACGTCATACAACTTGTTTGCGAACTGCAACTGGTCACTCGCATTGAGGTCAATGTCTTCATTATCAGGTTGGTAGCCGCTATCTCCAAACTTTGCCCATGTCGTCCACACACCGATTGTCATGCCTTCGGGCGGATTGCCGCTGAATTGCTTAAATCGGTAAAAGACGTTCATCACGTTGGTGGTATAGTTTGGAATAAGGTTTCCGCCTCCGTCTACCATGCAGTTTGAGATGCAAATCTGCGTAAGTGTGTTTTGGGCTTGATTGGCGAACACCATGAGAACGCCGACGCGAAGCCACGTCGAACTCAAATTGTGGTATGCCTTAATGGTGTACGTTGAAGCCTCGCCCGTCTGCATATTGATGTAATCGTCGAGGTCATCAATGTCGTTTATATCCACTTCTGGGGCGGCTTTTTGCAGTCCCTCAAAGACACCATTGCTTGCGACAGCGTTATCACTACCGCTTACGGGGTACGGGTCTATCGTTCCGCCACCGCCTCCACCTGCATACAACGTCCATGCACTCCACGTTTCCTGCACGATGTTGTACATACGATAATACATCGTAATTTGCGAGGCGTTCGGGCTGCTAATATTCCCCCCTCCATCGACTTGGTAATTTGAGAGTAGAATCTGCGTAACAACCGCACGCCCACCATCGGAAAAGATGAACAACGTGCCGACCTTAATTGTCGTACTACTCAAATTATGCAGAGTAGTTACATTATAGACGGTAGGGTTTGTCGTTGTCTGGTCGGCAGGAGTCCGTAGAGAATTGAGTTGCGCAAGGTCTACGGATGGAATCCCCTGCCCCACGTTAGCACCTTCCAGAAGGTCGGCGATGGTTTCAAAGGTCGTTCCCACACGGGTGGCGGTATTCTCTCCCACCTGCGTGGCATTTTTAATGGTCGCGGCTTGTTGCCTTAAGTCACTAATCGTTGGCATTTTCTCTTCATCCTATGGCTTTAATGCGAGCCCGTGAGCCCTTTATTGGTTTAACTGCATTGCACTCGACTGAATGGGTTTTAGCATATAGCATACACCCTGCCAGATACTTGTCCGCAATGTCCATCACGTCGTCGTATTGCTTTCTATTCGGGTCGACGTGTTGGGCATACTGATCGTTATGACGCATCGCTCCTGCACGGGCTACGATTGTTCCGTCAGCCCTCAACATCTTGGCATATACATAATAAGCCAGAGTCTTTCGCAGACCTGCGCACCATTCCGTACGCTCATTGCATCCACATCCGGATGTCGTGAACGCACCACCATCCAGCCAGATGGAAAGGCTAAATGTTTCGTCAAAGGTATTGTCGAACGTCTCCGAATTGATTGCCGCCACGAAGTTAGCATAGCCAATGGCAGGAATAATATGCATATCTTCGCACTCATTGATATATGCCTGCACCTCGTCATCATCCAGATGCACCGAAGCAGGGCGGGCAAGCACTTTATATTCGGCTGCGGTAATTAGGTGTCCGTGTTCATTCATACGTTGTCCTCCTCTGCGTTTCCGTAGACCATCGGCAGGATGCCTACGCTAATAAGCCTTGCCTCCGCTTCATGCCATGACGCAAGCACATTCTGGATATGTCTTTCGATGAATCTTTGCTCATTCGTGACCTCTCCGGCATAATACTCGTAGGCATCCTTCATCACGCTTCCAGAAAAGCCAAGTTTGCCCATCCGGATAGAGTAGAAAAGTTCTTGGTGGAACTGGGCGTAAATCCTCTCGACTACGGATTCGTCGATGGTCTCAAATTCCTTCGCAAAGTTCTTTACCGGAAACTCCACAATTTCGGGTCGGTCTTCGTCTCCCTCCAATTCTACAAGCATAATCTTCGAGGTGTTCTCGTCTCCTTGAAAATCTCGCAGATCGTCATCGGAAATCATTTGCGGAGTTACCTCCCGTCCGCTGGGCGAGATGTAGGGCACTCCCTTCCGTGTGATAAGCATGCAGGAAACGAGGAAGTTACTACGTACGCTTCGGTACTTCACATTCCCCAATCCCTCGTCGGTGGAAATCTCCGTAACGGCTGCATCATAGATGGGGGTCGGGTACGTCTGCTTTCCATCCATCGAAGCCCAAAGCACCTGCCCGTGATATTTGTCGATGCCTCCTACCGCCTCAATTTGAGCGAGCACCACGATTGGGTCTGGGTTGAACACCGGAAAGGCTTCGATATCATCTTCGGTTAGTGCCGTGATTATGCCGTGCTTGCGACGTCTCCCTGCCCACGCACTCGATACTTTGATATGAGCGACGTGCCCCGCATCGTCCTCCTCTTCCAGACGGCAATGTTCGAAGGGTATGTGGTAAATCTCCGTGACCTCTCCTAGCACGTTGTAATTAACATGGATGGCGAAGCCACCGAACTCGCAGACGTCTCCTGCGATATCATGGAGAATGCTGTCCGCAACTTCCCCGTCATCATTAACGACCATCGTGGCGAGGTCTCCTGCAAAGCCGTACCCTTCCACGAATTTGGCATATCTCGATAGACACAAGGTAGCCGTGCCGGATGCTTGCACTATCCTCTTCAGATGTTGAGGGTACTTGTTATCCGCGCCATACGTCTCGATATTGAAGCGGTTATTGGCTTCCTGCCCAATACGCTCTTGCGGTATCTTTGCAGTTCTTACATTCATGGCTTATTTCTTTGAGTTTTTGAGTTTGCGCGGTTTTCTCTCCTTTGGTGAAGAACTTACCACGTCTGTATTTTTCGGCTCATTAGCCGCCGTTTCTGCCGTTTCTTCTGGAATACGTGCAAAAAACCTCGCTTTTTGGGGGTATTTCTTCAGATACTCTGCGGCAACTTCGTCCGTGAGGTTATCATTCGTAAAAATCTTCCCGTCGTGGAACTCCGGAGTGTGAATAATGTAACCTGCACGGAGTTCGTAGTTTTTCTTCTCTTCCATCTTCTTGTTTTTCCTTAGGTAAAGTGCAATTTCGATGACCGCATCGTGGTAGCATCTCTGGCAGGATGTGACGCGGAACGTCTTGCCGAGTACGGCACTATAAAGCCGTTTTATTGTCTCCTTCTCCGATGGGGAGAAAGAGGCGTTGCCTCTCTCTCTCAATCCATCGGTAAGGGTTACCGCTTCTTCGTACGTCATAGTGCTTCGTAAGCGGTATCGGTGGTAGCCTCATCAGTATCGAAGAAGAAAATGCCCGACTTCGGGTGGTTTGCCTCTTGCAGGGTAACGAGCCATCCGCCCTCGGTATCATCCGAATAAGCATCGCGAGTGCCTTCGCTTGCACGACAGCCTTGAGCATAACCAAAGACCTGGTATTTGCCGTTTCCTCCTGTGCCATGAGCCTTGTTCTTCAGAATGACAACAAACTCGCCATTGGTAAGCGGGTCGATGATGTTATTCGTAACATCGGGATCGTTGGCGAGGATAGCCACCGGAATGTCAGTAGTCCACGTATTGATGTACGTTCCGACATTGAGGTTCTGCACCAGACCAGTGAACGGGGTGTTACCCAACTGCGAGATGTCGTAAGCCTTCTTGCCCGTCTTCAGAACGAGCGACTTAATAATCGAAGGGTTGTTGGCATCGAAGACCGTAGCAGAGAAATCGATGTCCGCGCGGTTGATAATCTTTCCGTCAGCCTCCAGACCTTTAATGCCGAGGCTTTCGCAGCTCGCTGCGATATCATGTGCGATAAGTGTATTGCAGAGATTTGCCATGTTTTCTTTCCTTTTGATTTCAGATTAAGAAAAGAGCCTGCCCACTACGACGCGAGCAGGCTCTCTGGATAATGAGTGTATATATTTAGTATGCGACGTGAACGAGGTCGGGCTGCGCTACCATTGTATCGAGTTTACCAGTAGCGTAGATATGATTCATGCGGTTCACGCGGTCGAAGATGATGTCGAGATCGTCGATGGGGTTCTCCTTGTCGACACCGACAAGCAGGTTGTTCGGATTGGCGAGGACAGCACGGAAGGGGAGATTCCACTTTGCACCCGTGTTCTCGTACGTGTCAATCATGTAGTCCCAAGTCTCGATAGCACCGATTTGCACACCGCCATAATAGCCGAGGTAGAAACCATCGAAGATGCGTTCGAAGGGCATGTTGTCCTTGTACGTTACCTTGATATCGTGAGCCAGATAGTCGGCGAACTTCTTGTTTACAAACAAGGTGGCTGCGCCATTAGCATTTACACGGCTCGATGCATCCAGAAGGATGTTGTCAACCAGAGTGGTAGCGTAACCAGCGGCAAGCATTGCCGACTTCTGGGCGGCATACGATGCAGCGGTGTTGGCAGAGATAGCCGTGCGCTTCGTCGCATCGGCGGTTGCGATTGCGAAAAGACGCTTCCAAAGACCATCGTTGGCGGTCATCAGAGTGACGTCTACGCCATTGGTAATCACGCCACCACCAGAGATATTGTCGGCTGCGGTGTCACCGAACCAGATAAGACGCCAGAGCATACGGCGCACCTGCGTGACAAGCAACTCCATGAAAATAGCCATGAAATCAGTACCCGTGAGGTCGCCGATTGCAGTACCCGTACGAAGCGAGTACTCTGCGATGGTATCTTCGAGGTTCTCATAACAGATTTTAAGTGCGATTTCCCACGCACCCAAAGCCCAACGCTGCACGGAGTTGGCAATGCCAATCTCTTCATAGGTGGGGTTACATCCTGCACCTGCATGGCCCACGGCATCCATCTCGCCAATAATAGCCAGAGGCTCGCCCGAGCGCACACGCTTAATAGTCACGACGCGACGCAAGTCTTCGTCGTCAAGCACTTTCTTAATTACCGCATCGCGCAGACTTTCGAGGTTTTCTGGCTGAAGCGGAATGTTCTGGAAATACTTTGCCATTTCTTTCTTTCTCCTAAATTGGTTAATTTACTTTTTCTTGTTCTTCTTTTCGTAGGCTGCGATGATATCTGCCGACGTGATGGAGGCTGCACGCTTCTCCACCTGCTTGCCTTCGGGCTGTCTACCTTCGGGCTTGTGGCTGTTCTTAATCATCGCAAGAGCCTTCTCGCCTCCTGCCTTCTGGATGATGTCGAGGATACGCACATCGTCCTCCGTCTTGGCATTCTTCTCCGAATCTTCCAGACGTTGGCGCAGTTCCTCGTTCTCCTTCTCCAATTCTGCAATACGGTCACGCAGACGCTGCTCCTCTTCGTCGCGGTCATCGAGTTCAGTGGTGGTGTCTGGGTCTCCCTTCTCTTCATCGCGGGCCTCTTCGTCCTCTGGAGCATCTTCTTGTTTCGGGCGAATTTCCGCGATGACACCTTCCTGCACCACGATGGTTGTGCCATCGGGCATGAGCCACTCGCCATCTGGCGAGGCAACGTCACCGACCTGCGGCTCGCCATCCTCTCTCTCGACGCGAATGGTATTGCCGTCAGCGGTGTTTAAGTCCATTCCTTTGAGTTCCTCGTCCTTAAAATCTTCTATCGACTTCAGACCGAGTTTCGCCAGAATCTTGTCAAGCACGCTGGCTTTGACTTCTACACTTTTTTCGTTGTTCATAATTTTATTTGTTGGGTTTATCTTTTTCGCCGACATCGGCATTGCAATCTCTCCGACAATGCCCAAAGACAAGGCACGCTCTGCATCGATGTACTTGTCCTCATCCATAAGGGCTTGTATCTCCTCCCGTGAGCATCCGCATCTCTCGACGTATAGGTCTACCATCCGGTCTTGCTCACTCCGAAGGTCGTTGGCATACTTCTGAAGATCGTCTGCCGTGACCGCATCCCCCAATGCCCACGGGCACATCCACGGGTTATGTACGCAGATATGGGCATTTTCGTAGGCTCTGCGCCTTTCCTTCGGGGCAGCCATGAGGATAATTGTAGCCATGCTCGCACAATTACCTTCCGCCGTTGCGGTAATCTCCTTTCCCGTTGCGCGGAGTCGGTCATAAATCGCCCATCCCTCCGTGACGCTTCCGCCATCACAATGCAACCGGATATCGATTTGGTTGTCCCCCTCTGGTATGGCATTGCAGAATGAGTCGATGTCCGCAAACGAGGTGCCCTCTACGTCGCCCCACATCCGCGCCACCGCTTTGTCCTGCTCTCTCTGGATATCGTTATAAATCTTTAATGTTGCCATGTCCTTTTCATTTTTGACACAGCAAAGATACTGAAAAAATAAGATATTTGTGTTTTTCTGATATACACTTCCGCTCTCACATTCTGCGAGTGCCCGTTTATTTCGAGCCTAAGCGGTTTTCTCCCTCTGGGTGAATAACTACAAGGGCGGATGTATTTTAAACGGCTACAAACAAAAAAAGAGGGTTGTTAGCCCTCTTCTTTCTTTAGTTCCGGATTCGCTCCGCGATGATTTCCAAATCTGAATAGTCCCGTATTCCTAATCGATGGTGTAACGCCTTGTGTACTTCTTCGTATTTTCCATCGAGGTAGAAAGCGAACTCGCTCAACGGCTTCTGCCCTTCCAGATATTCAAGCACATTCTTTCTCGATACGTTGTTGAGGTAGAAGCAGAACGTCCGCCGATTGTTCTTGTTAATAAACCGGAAGCACCACATTCTATAATGTTTGTTGTTTAAAGGGTTTGTAATATGGGATGGGTGTTTCCCATCCCGTTGGTTGTTATTTCTTCATCATCTCTCTTGCTTTCTCGCACGCCTCTTCCCAAAAATAGGGGTCTTCGATAGCACCGAAGATGCACCGGATGGTGTGGAGTTCGATTTTGTACTCCTCCTTCGTTGAAAACTCATGGAACGTCACAAGCCATTTTGCAACATCGTCCGTCGTGAATGTCTTTGTCTTCATCTTTCTTTCTCCTTTGATTTAAGGGAGGGGTTTCCCCCTCCGGTTTATTAAATGTCCTTTGAATAGATTACGTTGTATTGTTCCTTTACATAGATCGTGACACGCTCAAGCCTTCTGCTCTTCTTCATGTGTTCCAGATAGTCCGTGTTGATGTCAAACCATTCTTTGCACTCTTCCAACGTTTCGACCTCGTCATTAATGAAGGTCGCGCCACCCTTGTGGCTCTTCGTGATTAAATCGATATATGCTACCATGATTGATGTTGTTTAAAGGGTTATTGTACTGGATAGGTGGGGAGGTTTCCCTCCCCCTCTTCTCTTTTACTTCGATGTTTCGATAATAAAGTTCATGAAAGTACGCCATGTATCTGCATGATAAAGCACTCGGTCTTCCTCTCTCAATTCATCGATTGCCTCGCGCTCTTTTTCTACGTCATGGCAGTAATTCTTCTGGGCATTGTGTGCAAACTCCAGCACCATCTCAAGTGCTGCGATTTCTTCTCTTGTGACTTGACTAATTGTCCACTCGCCTTGCTTATTAACTCTTGCTTTCATTTTTTTGATGTTTAAAGGGTTTAACTTTGATTTTCGTGGTACAAAGATACAAAGAAAGTGTTTATGCTGCAAACATTTTACTAAATTTGTTTCTCAACTAAACATTTTTTAACTGGCTATCCGTCTGCTTTAACATTTTCGTCGGTATTTTCCCGTCATTTCCAGAAGATGTCGCAGCAATAGCAATATATAGGGGGCTCCCCATCTCTGGAAAGCCCCCGCTACCTTTTTGTCGACGCCAACAAAATGGTCTTTTCATCCTCCTTTTTGTAGTTTTCCTACAAATAACGCCATAAAACCTTATTTTGTCTCAATTTTGAGCCTATGCTGTTTTCATAGTTCGGGCTTATACTTTCCAAGCCCCGCCAGAGAAAACCTGCCTATGCCGTCTAAATGCCGTCTATCCGTTTCCTCATCCTATTCGCCACCCGATAAAGGGTCGCCTCGCTGAGATCGTATTGTGCGCAGAGATATGCGACAATGAAGGTTTTTTTGTGTCCCTCCTTCTCCATCCTATCCAAGTTCTCGTAGGCTTCCAGATACCGGATGTCTTCTGCCGCTATCCCATTTTGCACCATCACGTCCAGAGCAGAGCGATTGGTCTTCAAAAACTCATAGTTCGTCATACGCTCGCAATGTTTTCGATGACCTCTACACGCTTCTGCCCTCGGTTGATATCCTCAACGGCAACAACTGGGCGAGGGGCAGCCGCCATTCCCTTCGCCACCGCAGCCGCAAGCATATCTTCTCCCAACTGGGTCTGCGGATTGGCGGCAATGATGGGTATGCCCCCTCCCAACTGATTCAACGCAGAGAGAAGAGGAGAGAACAAAGCCGTAGCCCCTGCCGTAAGCACACTCTCCCCATTGGAAAGCCTTGCAGGAATGCTGTCGCTCTTCCCCGTTCCCGCTCCGGAAACGTAGCCACCTCCTGCGAACTTCGCAGATTTCACGGTTTTTATTGCCGAAGTGATTCCAGAGAGAATCGTGGCAACCGTCGTGGCGATGGCAGCAATATTGGCAGGGAAAGGCACCGACTGGGCTTGCTTGATACCCGCAGCAATAGCCACACCGGAGTTAATAGCAATCTCGGCAAGGGCAAGCCCCTTCGACGCCATGGCGATCTGTTCATTCTCTCCTGCCGCCTCTTCCATGAGGTCAGACAAAGCACCCACAGCCGCACCGATGGCCTTGTACTTCGCTTGCTCGATTTGCACCTCCTTCTGGGCGAGGCTCTTCTTCGCATCTTGGTAGTCTCTCTCCATCTGGAGTTTGCGCTCATTCCATGCCTCTATGCTCTCGCCTTCCAATTGGTGGGAGTTTTCAAGTATTTTTTGTTTCTCCTCCGCCTTCAGCCTCTCGACTTCCAACTCGTTCTCGCCCGCCTCTCTGATTTTCTTTTCGTAATCATCGGAAAGGGCTTTTATCCGTGCATCCTGCAAGGTTTTATCGAACTCCAGTTCGACCTTCTGCCTCTTTGCTGCAAAAGACAGATGCATGGCTTGCAGGACATCCGATCGTTTCTGCTCGTCTTGAATCTCCTTTGCAATCCTGCTCTCCGCCAGAGCCTCCTCTGCATCGATTTGGCGCAACTGCAATTCACGTCTCTTCAGCCAGTCATCTTGCACCACTTCCAGAAGATAGCCAAGCCGCTCTTGCTCCTGCTGCACTCTCTTTTCGAGGTTCTCGATACTGAGTTTGTTTAACTCCTCTTGCAAGAGTTGCTCCTGCGCTTTGATTTCCGTAAGAATAGCCGCACGGGCGGTCTTCGTCAAGTCCTTCTCTTCTTCCAGACGCTGCCGCAAGTCCTCGATACGTCTGCTGTAAGAGAGATTTATTTCCGTTCTCTGCCGTGCGTACTCATCTTTGATAAGTTTTGTAAGTGCATCCTCCGCACTCCTCACGGCTGCAAGTTCCTTCTTCTTCGCCTCCTCAATCTTCTGCGCTTGGTCGGTGGCGGCATTCCCCGTCGCCTTTACATCGTTTGCCAAAGACTTTTCGGCAGACGAAATACCGCTTGCCATTCGCATCGTACCTTGATAGTATGCCGTTTGTGCTTGGTAATAGGCCGCCTCCTTTTGTGCGAGTTCATCGTTGGTGGCTGCATCGTTCTGCGATTGTGCTGCCTTTTTACGGGCATTTTCAAGGTCGGTTTTCGCATACTGCATCCTGCGCTTCATGATACCCTTTTCCAATTCGTCGGCCTTTTTCAAATCCTCCATCCGTCGTTTTTGGTCTTTCGACTGGTTGGCGGCTGCATCCTTGCGCAACTTGGCAATTTGAAGTTCATCTTTCGCATTTTGCACCTCCATGTCACGACGTTGTTTTGCGAGGTCGGCATCCGTCTGGGAAATGGCAATACTTTCACGGAGTTCGTTGTTAATTATCTTTAGAAAATTTCCGATTAGCGGAAGTTTTTCAAGCATTGTCATTATCCATCCGACCAACTTTGCACCATTGGTAACCCATGACAAGATAGCCGTAACAATGTCTTGTATAACTGACAAGATTCCCGTTAGTATTCTTTGGAACGGGGCGAGTATTTGATTCCAGAGGTTTGTGTTCTCTTCAGATGACTTTATGGCTTTCGATACCGCCATGACCGCTCCAGCAATCGCAGCGAAGATCGCCACGACCGGATTTGCCAACAATGAAAGAAGAGATTTGCCGAAAGAAGATACCGCCGTTGTGACCGTCTGGAAGCCCTTTGTCAGTCCTCCCTCGGTAATGCCCTTAATCATGGATAACTGCTGAAACCATTTTGAGTTCAAACCGAGCATGTTCTGGATGGCGTTTTCGTAGTTACCGACATTCCGGTAGAAACGCCCCGTTGCAGCCTCCGCATCTTTTATCTCTTGCGAGAGTTCTTTTATTTGCTTGGCGAGTTCATCTCCCTCGGCAGAGCCCCTCTGCTTTGCCCCCATCTCGTCGTACATCTTCGTGAGGATGGAGAGTTGCGCCCTCATATCCTTCAGCGAGCCCTCTCTCTCCTCGTTGGCTTCCAACTCGATACGGGCATTGTTCTGCACCTCCTTCGACAATGTCCGGATGTTGTACTGGTACTCTTTTATCTGCTCGTTCAGAATGATAAGGTCGCGCTCATTCTGCTGGTACTGGCTACTATCCTTGTCAAGGGTTTTGTTCTCGTCCCTCAAACTCTTTTGCTTCTCCTGCAATTTCTCGATTTCCTGCCGATAGCGTATAATGCCCTCGATGGCCTTCTGGTAATCTACATTGATTTTTAAGATGGTCTGCTCATCTGAATAACTTGCCATTGTATTATCTCCTAAATCTTTAATAGTTTCACTTCTGCCGTTCCGTTGCTGTCCGCTTTGATTTCCAGAACAGCGAACGTACATCCATATTGTCCCAAATACACGGGTATCGTCTCATCGAATTGCAGGAGTTCTACGTCCGTCATCCGTACTCTCTCGGTTACTACCCTTGCCGTATTGAGAAAACTCGCCAGAGCCGAACAAAATGCCGTTATAACGTCCGCAAACCTCATCCCATCCATCGAGAGTTGCACCGCACGGTTATTCGGGTCTGAATCTCCAACGTATCGGCTCGTTCTGGTCGGTCTTGCCATGAGGATTCGTGGCTCGCACTTCTCTATCGAATATGTCGGTGTCGTATCTTCTCCCACCATGAGTTGCTCATAGTTCGATAGTTTCCAGATTGGCACGTTCGCCATCCCCACTCGGTTAACCATCGAAGCCGCGAAAGGTAATACAAACAATTCACGTTCTTGCTCCAACGTCTCGTCCGCCACATCGATGGAGGCATCCGCCTGCCCTTCGTACTTCTCTTCATCCTTGTATTTTAACCAATTCTTTTGCGCCCATTCGTCTACTCGGTACTCCGTGTTCCTCGGCCTCTCATCATAATATGTCGGCACCACGATTCCCGTCCAGTCGATGGCGTAGTTCTTGTTATCTCTCACTTTATCATACGGCACGAACTCCAACGTGTTACCGCTTGGCTGCTTGCACCAGACACCTAACAACGCACATAGCGTTTTGATAAAGTCCACGACTTTTATGTCTGGGAGGTTTGATGCGATGGGGTATTGGCTTCCGAACTGCACATGCTCTGACTGATTGTATGCCGTGACCTCCTTTCCGGAGATCGTGACCGGAACACGCCAAAGGAAATTCTTTGCAACCACCAGAATGCTAATGCCCTGCCCCGATGACAAAGCGACATCGATTTCGCCCTTCGCTTGCACGACTGCATTGTCTCCCTCCATCTCGATAATCGTGAACGTCTGCTGCAAGTCCTCTGGGTCTTCATAATCGCTCCCCGTGTACACCCTCACTTGTATATGGTTTGCCGCACATAACGCGGAAGCCCATGCGACGTTTGTCTGTATCTGGATATTAAAGGACAATGTTATCGTCTTCGTAGTTCCTACATAGGCAATATTGTTCGTGTAGGAAGAAAAGATGCCGCCCGTGTTATCCATCGTGAACGGGTACACATCCACTGCACCAGAAGAGTAGGGTGTCCCCAACGTCATAGCGGAGGTGTCCTCGGTCAACGCACTTGGCGAATCTTCAACCAGAGGGATGCAGAGCCTTTGCAATACGTCTTGCTGCTCCTGCCCGAACACAAGCGAAACATTATACTGGCTCTGTATCTTCTGAAGAAGCCACGGCACTCGCACGACTGGGCGGATATACGTCGTTGCATTCCATCCCCTCTGCGCCGCCTTCTTCTCCTGCTCATCATCATCCAGAGGGGCGTGGTAGTCACATCTGGCATAAAACGCATTATAGTTCGTGTCCGCAAGAAAATTCCCCCACAGAGTGTAAGCGGGTATCTCATTATACGTTATCGTATCGTCGCTCTCGATATCCTTCAGCGACGCACCGGACTGCACCAGAGCAGACAAGGCAGAAGATACGCCCCACGTTACCATGCATTCTATGTCCTCCCCGATGGAGAGAAGGACAAGCCGCCCTCCTTGAATGATGGGCACACCATCCCGATAGTAGTCTGCTCTGTGATACTGATAAGGGAATGCCGTTTGCACCGCCAACGTATCCGAACATCCAACAAGCAGCCGATTTCTTGCCGTAGCAGGGATATTGAACGTATAAGTATGGTTACTTAATATCTTCGACACATCCCCAAGCAAGTTCGACTTCAGAGCCAGAGCCACCGACACGTTCTGCGAGATGTCGGCAAGCACTCCATCGATAAATAATTGCTGCGTCATAGTCTTTGAGTTGGAATGGTTGGTAACAAGATATTCACTACAAAGTCTTGCAGGTTGTCATCCGTCTTCGTATACGTTCCTGCTTGCACTCCCACCGACACCCACTTGTCATCGTCCGTGAGCATATCCACCACCGGAGATGTTGCGATGTCGAAGATATAATCGTACGTCTCCGCATCGACCATCGGCACACATACGGGTAAAACATCATTTCTTGCAAATGCCTGCCTTCTGCCTGCTCCTCTCTGGTAGCCAAGCCCTATCTGGTAGTTTTGAAGGTCTGGGCGAGTGAAATCCATGATCGCTTGTGTAACCCTCTGCACGTTCCTCTTCTCAAAGAGCCAATAGCAGAAGAAGCCGTGTCTATCTATCCATCGAAGGTAAACGACATCCTTATGCTCGCATCGGTCTATGTCAACTCGCATCACTAACGTCTGCGGAGCATTCGTCTGAAGATAGAAGGTAAGGTCGAAGGTGGAATCGAACGTCGCTTGCTGCAACTGCCCTGCATAGTCATAAACCAGAGAATAGTCTGCCCCGTCTGGTATCTCATCCGATGAAATAGTGAACATCCCTTGCCCAGCTATGCTCGCATAATGCACCAGAGATTCGTTGCGACTGAAGAGGATAGAGCCTGCCCCGCCTGCATAGAATCCCATTGTAAACGGATAATTGGCAAACCACTTCACTCGCCGGAAGCCGTTAAAAACGTCGTTCCCGTCTGGGGCTAACGCTCCCCATACGATGAAAGAAGAAACGTTAAATGTCTCCGTCTGCTGTCTATCGTGGGTGGCACTCACATTAAACTGCACCACCGCACCCGTATCTGAAGGGTCGTTGCTCGCATAGTCTATCTCTGTGCTAATATCCTTCCAGAGGGCTTGCACCAGTCCTTGCACATCGGCAAACGTGACAAAACCGCCTCCGTTCCCAAAATTATCATACCAATGACCATTGTAATTCGCGGTGACACTCTTGCCATTTAACGATACCGTCAAAGACATACTTCGTGCGTTTTCACCTCTGAATGTCACGGGGTTGAACGCGAAGCAAAGCGCGTCGGGGTAATAGAGCTTGATGTAAGTGCCTTGTGTACTTCTCATTCTTTTTTCTCCTATTGGTTTAATGTCTGAAGATTCAATTTTATTTGCTCAACCACCTCCGCAGAAACGAGCCTTGTGAGTTGCTCTCTGATTCTCGCCACCGTCTTCGGTATCTCCCTTGAATAGATCGTATCTCGTCCTCCATTCTGGAAGAGCAATGTGCCGTTGTTCATGATGGATGTGGCAATGGCAAAGGATAGGCTTCTGTCCGCCTTCTCTTGGTCTACATGGGTCGGCACTATCCATGGGTTTTTTGGCTTCTTCACTTCTCTTGCATGTATCCCCTTCGCTTGCATCCACTTGTATATTATTGCAGCGAAGCCCACGGGCACGCCATTCTTCATTCCGGGCACATTGCCCGGTTTCCGCCCCGTTTCCAGAACTCCGAACGGCATCCGTTGCATCGACTTCAGAGCCACGCCATCATCCTCCGTAACGACTTGTAGGCTACGGATGGTGTTACCCGTTGCCACCGCCCCTGCATTCTGCATGTTCTGGATGATACGAAGCCGTAACTCATCCAACTCGTCGGCAATGATTTCTCGGCTTAATCTCGCATCGAATGGCATCAGTCGCACCTCCCTTGCAACTCTTCAAGCGTAATGTCGATATACACGCCCGTGACTATCGTCGAAAGCTGGTCATACAACACGGTAAAGTTTGTGACCTCCAATGCCGTGAAGTATCCAGACCTATTCAGCGCAACAATAAAATCGATAGCAGCCGTGAGCATTCGGTTGTAGACCTCGCTTTTCTCCTCTCCCGTCGCATCCCTCCTCACTCTGTCAACAAACGCGATGGAGCAATTCTGCGAGAGCCTCGTCTGCCCGTTCCTCATCCGGATTTGTCCAGAGAAGGGGAGCAGGGCAATAATAGCAGGTAGCCCATGTTTCGATACGTCTCTGTCTGCGACGTACCAGTCATCGAAAATGTAAGTCCATTCTGGAAACTCATTTTTTGCTACCTCGCGCAACTTTTCGTCGGTTGTCATTTATTATCTCCTCTTGTAATCTTTTGTTAAACTCTGCTTTCTTTGTATCCATATCCATGCACTTGTAAATACGCATCCATCCCACACGCAGCACCTCGTCATGGTCTACGTATCCCATCCGCAGGGCATACCAGTCGAGCATTCCGAAAAGACCGAAGGTAAGTTTGTCTATTCCTGCCCGTCTCTCTATCTCTGACGGCTTACCGCTCGCCTTTTCAAAGAGTTTGTTTATCTTCTCAACTTCCGTCATTACCCATCCGATGAACGGCACGACCTCTACGGCTCTCGCCCTCGCCACCTCCCTGCGCTTCATCCCGAGTATTACCTCCGGTATGCGGTATAGTGATTCATTCCCCGCAGCAGGGGTGGAGAGTTCAATCAGTTGCCCGATTGTGAGGTCATCCAGACTTTCTGGCACAACCTTCTTGCCTACCCTCATTGGGCGGTCATAGGTCTGCATCTGGAAGTCCGTAAAAGGCACTACTGCAAGCCACTCTCGGAATGTCGTTTTCTTATCCATCAGTATTTCATCACTTTGGCACGGCTTCCGCCCGTCTGCCTTCTTGTATTCAACTTCATCAATGCCACGTACCGGATAGCATCGATGCCGTGGTCGTTACCATCTTGGGGGTCGTTCGTCCTCTTCCCATCTCGGTCTTTCTTCCATTGGTATGCCTTCGCATTTCCGATAATTCCCTGCGACCTCCTTGTAAAGTGGATGACATACCGCCGTAGGATATCCAGACCGACTGCGATGCTGTCCTTTCCCTTTTCAGACGGGGTAACCCACAATCCCGTGTTCGTGAGTTCCCGTATACTCTTCGGCTCTGCGGAGTCTGCAACAATCATATCGCCACGGGTCAATCCTGCCGCCTTTGCCTTCTGCGCAATCTCTGGGTTCGTAAGCCCCGTTTCGTATATCACTTCATCCACAAACAACTCGCCATGCGCAAGCACTACATGTTCCAATGCCGTAGGGTCGTTGGTAAAGCCGAAGTCCATCCCGTACCAGTCGCCCCTCCACTCATCACGAGGTGGCAGATCGTCGACAACGTCCCATCGTGTAAGAACTAGCCCCGTTATCTTTCCCGTCATCCCTCTGGCATACACCTTCCAGAGTTCCTCGTCTGCAATCCCCTCTATTCGTTCGTGTTCCTCTTCAGAGAGAAACGGATTGCCCCGATGGTCTGAAATAATCAGTTTCGTTCCCTCCGTGTTGATGACATCATCATGTGCCCAAAAACGAGCAGACGGGTTGTAATCGATGTAGACACGCTTACGGGTGCGTATCTGGAGTTGCCAATATATTTCGTATGGTATTCCGTTTGCCTCATTCACGAAGAGGTAGTCGCGTTTTCCGTTTTTCGCATCCTGCTCATTGTCATAACTCTTAAACTCCAGAATGCTATTGTTACGCCCCGTGATAAACGAGCCGCTCTCGTTCACGTTAAAGTACTCCCTCATCCACTCCGAGCCATTTATAATCGTCTTCGCATCTCGCAGGGCACCGACCTTCAAATTTGGCAAATCTTGTCCGCAGATCGTGATAACGGCATTCGGCTCTGTCATCGCATAGACAAATAGCACCTGCATGATAGTGTAGGTCTTTCCAGATGACGTGCCGCCTTGATTCACGAATGTTCGGTAACTCCCATCCGTGTTCGCCTTGTATAACTCCTTTATCACTTTAAATGGCATCATCCTTATTTTGTCCTTATTTTGAGCCTATGCCCTTGTTTTACTTCTTGTGGATAACTTACCACGCGAAACGAGAAAGCCCGTTAGCAGGGCTTAAAATGCCCGTCGCAAGCCTTCTCGCTTAATAGTACGCACCTTTCTCTCACGTATTCACAATCTGCGAGAGTTGGCATTCCGCCAATACTCAACGTGTGGAAGCGGTACACGGGCTTGGCGTGCCTACACTCTCCGCAGGTATGTGTTACTTTCTCCTCTCTGGGTTTTCTCTTCATACGTCGATGTCCTCCTCGCTTCCGACTGGGTCGACACCCGTCTCGACAAAGCCGATTTGTATGTTCGCATCCAGACCTCCAGAAAGTTGTGTCTTGTCGACTGGCTTCTCGCCTACGGAGTCACGGATGGCAACATACGCCTGCACGTTCCCCTTCTCCGCCTCTGCGACCATCGAGCGGGCTACTACCATCTGGTGGGTCTCCTCCTCGATTCCTTCTTTCTTCAGCCTCTCCTTTAATGGCTCGCTTAACTCCGCATGAAAGAGTATATAGTTCAGAGCCTCCGCAAACGTCTTCTTTTTCCTTCTGGCCTCTCCGGATGCCTTGCCCCCTCTTCTCCCTTTCTCCGCCGCTTCAGCACCGCTTCTAAACTGCGTGCCCTTGCTCTTCTCTGGGTCTATTGCCATTGTCTTCTCCTCCTCTCTACACGCCACCGATGGGCACTTTTATGATGGGGTTGTAGTCCAGTCTCTTCTCCTTCTGGGTCATCCCCTTATTTGAGTTGTCAATCTTCACTATGTCGCTGCCCCATTTCTCTTGCAGCCTTCTCAGTTGTTGTTCCTCTCTATCTCGATTTCGGTACGTCGCGCATCCTCCTGCTTGTACTGACTGCTTGCAGATATAGAAGTAAGCGTTCACTCTCAGCACTACTCTTTCCAGATTCAACTGCTGCAACGTCATGTCGTAATCCTCCTTTAGCGGCAACTCCTCATCATAGTGGCATCGGTTTCCCTTCAGAAAGCACTGGAACGGGCCACCGATATACGATGTCGTGGAGAACGGGGTATAATGGCGATATGCCATCGCATCCGCATTGCAGTTCACGCCCCAAAACTTCGCGCCCAACTCTTCCGCCATGATGCTGTACTTTTCCAGAAACGCAAAGAAGTCGTCTGCCGTTACCTTCTCTTTATCATATCCGAAGCCCGTGTCCTTATTGTACCGATAATGTCCGACGTGGTTAAGATCGTCATCAATGATAAGCACGACGTCCATGCCTCGCTTGAACTCTTCATCGAGAATATAGTTGCGCACTCGGCAGAGATTCCCCTGCACTCCCTCCGGACAACTTACGATGTCCGCATCTGGGTTGTTCTCCTTGTACGCCTCATATTCCTTGTGGTCTACCCACACACGGCAGAAAGGCAGGTACTTCAACGTGAGAACACCAGACGGGCGTTTGTATGATGGGCAATTAACTGATATTTTCATCGTCTTCCGCCTTTCCGTTGAACTTTTCCCCGATTCCCGTGCCCTGCAAAATCTTGTTCAATGCATCCGCACCTCTCAACACGCGCCCGATGCCCATACGCTTTCCGCATGAGTTAATACTCGATTTGTTCGTCGAAAGACCACGCACGGGCTTAATGTCAAACATCGTCTCCGCTTGCAGCCAGTCTACCTTGTTATCGAAATAAAGCACGATGTAGTTGTGTTCCTCATCCAGAACTTGTGTAAACTCAACTTCCGCTTGCTCCTTCGGCTCTGCACCACCTAATTTCAGCGGCACATCCCATTCCGCAAGTTCCTTCACGTCCCACGCCTTCAGAAGAGCATTGTCCGTCTCTGCGTAAAGCATGTTCTCCTTTATTACGTACTCCCTCAACTTCGCCACGGGCGTGTCCTCTGGAAGAACTTTGCAGAGTACCGTCTTCCATCCTAAAGCCTTGTATGCCTTCAGTCGATGGTTACCGGAAATTGCAACGTAACTACCCTTATAGGGAAAAACTTTTATTTCAGTCAGCACGTTCATCTCCGGACTTTCTTGTATAGACTTCTTCAGCGCGTCGAACTTTTCTTTGCTTATCTTTCTGGGATTGTTCGGCACGCCATCAATCTGCCCTCGGTTGTATTGCACCTTGTCAATGGGCAACTCTTCAATTTTCACGTTCAGTCTTTCCATCTCTTCACTTTTTTAAAATTTCCTGCTATCTTCACAGACCGCAGGGGTAGTGATTCCTAAACAATGAATATAAACCTAAATAACCAAAAAATAGTAACTATGGTACACAAACATCGCGCCCACCCTACGAGTCGAACGTCGGTTCGTCTTATGTCTGCCTTATCCGTGGAGGCTCCCGTGGGCAATTCCCATTCTATGCTCACGCACCGAACTGGGCTTAACATACCTATCAATATGACAACTTAACAAACTAACAACACTTCGTGCCCGTGTCGGTATCGCTCCTCCTATTTCAAGTGTTCATCACTACGGGCTTGTGGGGGTCTATTCCCCCCGCGTCATCGGTTTCAAGCCTTAGTCCGCTGGCACTATGTTGCAATAGCAATTAACTTCTTTTCAAAATCCCCGTGGCTCTCCCGAGTGACGGGGTGGTGATTATGGAAAATCCTAAAATAATGAAACAAGGAATAATTATGATTGAAAATATATTTGGAAAATAGTACTGTCTTCTGAAAAACCTGCGGCTTTCACAAGTGGCAGGAAATGAAACAAAACTCTTTCGATTATGAACTGGTCCGCTGACTTATCAATAAATCAAACTTTTACAAACTAACTTAATGCAATCTAAAACTAATCTTATGAAAAACATATTTAACCCTTTAACGACTACAAAGATACGAATAAATGTTTATATATCAAACACTTTCGCCCGAATTATGTTTTGTTAACAATCTTAATCGGTAGTCCTGCCTCTACCCACGCCAGTAGCAGGGCATCTCTCGCCTCTTGGTTTGTCTTCCCCATCAGCCCCGTAAACTCCGCAATCTCTTCATGCGTAATCTTCCGGTCTTTTCCCTTCCAGCACTTCCGCAGGGGCTTCTTCGCCAGACATGCCAGCCCGATGACCTTTTCCGCCATCTCCAGAATAAGCCGCCCCGTCTGCTCGCACCTTCCTAAAGCCTTGCCCTTCGCGCTCGCAATATATCGTGAGTCTCTGGATGTGAGATGCCAGTTGCTATCATTCAGCCATCCCGCCTCGACTACCACAAGCACGCTCTGCCCGCTCTCCTCTGACTTCTTCCGCACGAAATCGAGATAGTTGAGCAGATCGTGGAAGGCGAGAGCAGTAGCCTCGCACTTCCCCGTCTCCCTCTCTACATAGGCAACACCGGATTTCACGCTGTCGGGGTCTATCCCTATATATACGTCATACTTCATTGTCTATGCCCTCCCAGTCTTTTGCCCTTCTCTGGAATATGTCATGTATGGCTTCCACTCCGTAGCCCTCTATTATCATTGCACCGATAAGGGCATTTACGCAATCATACGCGTCTGCATCTTCTCCAATAATGATGTCCGCACGCACCGACATATTATGTATTTCTATCTTCATGCCTTTTTCCTTTCTAATATCCGTTTAAGTTTCTCCCTCACGTCCGCAACCTTCTGGGCGGCCTCTTCCAGATAGAGAATGTCCTTGTCGTCCATCTGCATCGTCATCTCATCCCAAAAGATATTGGTAAGTAATAACTCTGTCTTTTCAAGGGTGTTCGCCGCCCTCATCAATCGCTTTACGTTTAAGTCCTTCATCCTCTCGCCTCCTTGTACTCTTCATCGGTTAGTATCATCCATCCAAAATACGTCTCGCATATCCAGTCCCCGAACTCCGAGCATGCTATCCTCCTGCTCGTTCCCTCTGCAAGCATTCCGCTATATAGGAAAACGTAATAGTGATCGCTCTTTCCGGCAGGGAGTATGACGTCGAAGGGCGAATCGTGCCGTAATCTCTCTTTCGATATCTCCCGTACGCACTCCATCTGGAAGATGTCGCCAATGGCCTTGTCCGTGACCTGCGTTGCACTCTTAATTTGCACCATCTTTCGCCCCCCTCATCAATCGCTTTACCGTCTGCTCCACGACTGAAGCCAACTGCGTTTGGTAATACTTCACGCCCGTCCGTATGCTCTCGTCATCTTTAAGACGCATCGCGGCTTTGGCTACCATGATTAACGATGCATGTGCTACCGCAAACACGCTCGTACCTTCCGGAATTGCATTGTCAAATAGTTCGCACAACTTCAAGATGTCGCCCTCTTCTTCTTTCATTATCTGGGCCATAATCTCTCCGTAGTTTTCTTTGTTCACTTTCTTAGTCATAAATCTCTGTTAATACTGAATCGATAATTTCGTGGCAATCCTCTCTCGTTATGCACTCCTTGTGCTTGAATATTGCGATGTATCCCACTTCCAGAACCACGAACACCAGAATGGCAAATAGCATCGCAAAAACAAAATTAGAAATCTTGTCCTTCATCCTTCATCTTCGTTTAGGTATTTCTTAATCTTGGCAAAAATCTCTTCCGCCTTCTCTCTCTTCGCATAGTGGAACACATACGGGGCATTATTATTTACCCACACTTTAATCGTGTTGTCTTTGATTTCGGCAACGTTTACCTTGTCCTGCATGATTAAGACCTCCCCGTTGTCATTTAAGAAATTAATCGTCCTGCTCATTTTTCTCTTGCCTCCACTTTGATAGTACACACAATTTCCGCCTTGCTCACAAGTTCCGCGTCCATCATAAGACGCACGTCTTGTAATACTGCTTTTCCGAGCCTTTTTTCCATATCTTCATGCTCGCCTTCTACGACTTCCGCAAATACCTCTGCTCCGTCTTCTTTCTCAATAATCGAATACCCGTTGTCGAATTGTTCAACAAACAGATGCACGACTTGTTCTTCTTTCTTCATACGCTTATTTTGTTTAAATTTTGAGTTTGCGCTGTTTTCTCCTCTTGGGTATAGACTTTATCCACCTGCGAAGAAAATACCTGCCTTGTCCCGTTTATTTCCGTTTCTCTTCCTCCTCCGCCTTAATCCGCTCCCATTCCTCCCGTGTGATGGGTGGGTTGCGTTTCCTTTCCTCTTCTTCCAGACGCTCCCGCTCTTTCTGCTCCTCCTCGGCAATGATATCGTTCCGTTCTGATATAAAGTCACGTATCGCGCACGTTATTACCATCGGGTCGACATTCCCGAAGAAGCGACCATAATGCCCCATCTTGAAACGATGGAAGAATAGCAGGAACTCTGACAACTTCAGCCAGTAGTATTCCGATGACAACAGCCTCGCCAATGCCCTATGCTGATATTTGTCAATGTTCTTTGCTCCCGTATAGAGGGTTAAGTCAGCGATCTGCGGCACAAGCCATTTCTCTCCGCTTCCGCTTCCGAATGCTTGGTTTATATCCGCCAACGTAGGGAAGTCTCCCATGACCGCCAGAACATCCCGTTGGCAGAAATATTCCTGCATCGTCGGGTTTACCTTCTCCAGAAGAGCGTCAAAACTCCCGAACCGCCGAATAGTCTTGGTCGATTTCTCTAATAATTTCGTAGGTGTTCCGGACAACGTCCTCGTTCGTTGTAGTATCGTCTTGATTTCTTCCATATCCTCTATTGTTATTTTGTTTCTCTTTCGTGTTCCATGTAGAGCATGCCGCCTTCCAGTTCTTCATCGGGTTTTTCCCGACCTTCCAGCCGTTACTTTCGTAATAGTTCCAGAACGCATCAGCATCGAAGATATAGCCACGTTCAAATATATACGCCCTCACTTCTTCAATGGTTGGTTTCTCGAATCTTTCGCGCGTACGCGTAACTCTCGTTAGAGAGTCTTTCTTTACTTCTTCACTTTCTTTATTTTCTTTATTTGTATAAACTATGGTGTCAACTTGGGTGTCAACTTGGGTGTCAATTATGCTATAAAGGGTATCGTCGCATTGTTCTCCGTAACTCCCACATTTACAAATAGTTATGATAGAAGTTTGCCTATAAAGAACTTGTCTCGTTATCATTCCTTCAGCCTCTAAAGACTTCAGAAATTTAATGATCGTTGGGTGGCTCTTTCCCCATCGGTCTGCGAGATACGAAACCGACGCGACAAGTTGCCCCCTCTTCAACGTGAAAATATGAGCATCGTGCATAGTCTGCCTATCCTCCCACGCTGCGAGAAAGAGAAGGTCGCACCACCATTTAAACCGCTCCGCATCCTGCCAGAGCCAATGGCTTGTTATGCTTCGGTTTAACTTAATCCATCCGTTCATCTGGATGTCCTCCTATAAAAGACACCGAAGCCGCCCGCTGACGCCGCATAAATGATACTAAATGCAGGGCGCGTTCATTATAAACGTGCCACGGGTACTTCGGTGTTATGTTCTTTTTCGATTTCATATCATTTAATTTTCGTCGGTACAAAATTACGAAAAAAGAGTTTATGCTGCAAACATTTTGAACAAACAATGCACCAAACAATGCACGCTACTCCGTGAAGAGATTAGGCTCGGTAACGCTGAGCATCTTCTCTTTCGCCTCCTTGTAGAAGTCCTTCTTTATCTCAAAGCCGTACGCCCTCCGAAGGAGATTTGCCGCCGCACGCAACGTGCTTCCACTCCCTGCGCACGGGTCGATGACAACATCCCCCTTGTCCGTGAATATCCGTATCAGTTCTTCCAGAAGGGGCACGGGCTTCTGCGTAGGGTGTATCTTCGGGCTCTCATTGTCCCTCACATATTCGAAGCAATTAAATATCATACGCCCGTCGTTATTGAACTTCGGCAACTTGTCCTTGTAGAGAACAAGCCCGAACTCGCAATTGCCCACTATCTTCATGTTCGCCTTCAGCACCTGCGGCGAGTAGTTCTTTCTGAATACCAAAGGAATGTAATGTTTAAAGCCGTACCTAATCCCTAAATCGATATAGTAATGCAACTGCTCAAAGGCACAGAATAAAATCATGCACGGGGCTTTCGACTTCGTCCTCGTTCCACTCTCCCCGATCGTCTCCACTTCTTCATCCGTGACGCCCGTCTTCGGCTCTTTAACTAACATCTGGCTGCAAAAGTGCATGAACTCCGCAGGGCGGAAGTCCTTATCGGTATCGAAAAATTCTTTGCCCGCAAGTTCGCTCTCTCCGTTCTTGTTGTCCCCATCCTTGTACCATGCAGGATTGCTTGCGTACGCATTCTTTCCCAAGTTGTAAGGAGGGTCGGCAATGATTAACTGGGCATGAGGTATGCCGTATACTTTGAAGTTCCGGAAATGGTCGTTATAAAGTTCTACTTTCTTCATGTCTTTTAATGTTGTTTAAAGGGTTGTATGATTCATTGATAAGTTTGCAAGAATGATTCCCAGTACGCATCCTCTGGGCTCGGTAGACTGATTCCTAACTCCGTAGCCGCTTCGGCTTGTACTTGATTTAAAAATTCCGTCATCTCTTCCGTAGATAGTTCCTTCGTATCCCGAATCGCCCAAGTTGGTGGCTCGCCATTTAGGCTTACCCACTTGCCCAAAAATTTCGCCTTATAGTAGAGGTGTACATCTTCTTTCGGTGTTCCCGTCTCCCTCTGGATACAAGTAAACCAGAGCCACATGAGCGCATTCTGGGCAATGCTCCTCTTCTCCTGCCTTCTCTTTATCACTATGGTGTACACACCATTCCGTAGAGTAGAGAAGAGGGCGTCGAGGTCTACGTCCATAGACACCCGACCGCCCTGCTTGGTTAATGTTACTTGCTTCATATCAGAATGGTAACTCGTTCTCACTTTCGGCTACACCGCGATTGCTTTGAGCGTAAGCGGTTTTCTCGCCAGAGCCGACCAACTTATCGGCTTGGTCGTTTTCGGTCTGCTGATGCCCGTTTTCTGACTTTCCGCACAAAGTGATCGTCGAGGCAAACAAACTGACATCGACACCCGTACGCCCATCCTTCGTCTGGTAGGTCTTCACATCTCCCTCGCCATTGACATACACGCTCTGCCCCTTCTTCAGATACGGCATGAGGTTTTCAGAATAGGTGGCAAGCACCGACACCCACGTCGTGGTATTATTCCCGCCTCTCTTCTGGGTAGAGGCAATACGCATGGAGGCATAACGCTTCCCGTTAATCTCCCTTACTTCAACATCGGCACCCAAGTTGCCAATAACGCTTAAAATAATCATTGTTCCTTAATTTTGATTGTTAAACTTTCAGCAAAACTGCTTTCTTTTACACACTCTGCGTACACATCCGGATAGTTGGTTTTAACCTTCGCTGAATCCAATGTTGTTCGCACTCCTCCTGCCTTTCTTGTGAGAACGATATGCTCGCCCTCCCACTTCTTTACATCATGCTCTTGCATCAGTTTCAGAAGCCCTGCACGCAGTTCCTCGCTTCTCGTCTTCATCCTCTTCTGCTCTCTCTCGATTTCGGCAATTTCCATCTCCACTTGTCGGATGTTCGCCGGAAGCCATCCCTCGTCTTTCATCGGGTGGCACTGGCAATATTCCAGAACGATGTCGCGGCAATATTCCTTCGAGCCTCCTTGCACGTATTCATGGAGAATGAAAAGCACCTGCTCAACTGGAATGCGTGGCACTTCAATGAGAGAGGGCTGTCCGTACTTCTCCCTCGGTAGCCAGATTTCAAACAACCGCCCCGCCTTCTTGTCTGGGTTCAACTTCTCAAACATGTAGGCATATATCGACAACTGCAATGCAACCTTCTCCAGATAGATATTGCTCGTTGTCTTGATATCTCCCAATGGATAGCAGCCGTCCTTCTCCTTAAACACCTTGTCGATGGGCGAAGCGAAGTCGAGTTCGTCATCATAGAGATCGCAGACGTACTCGCTGCATAGGGTTTCAAGCCCCTCGCTCTCCTTCATGGCAATATAGGCTCGCACCTCTCTTTCGTATTCGTCATCCATCAATTTCAACGAGTCCCAAAACTCGCACGCATTATGTACCGCAGTACCATGGTCGGCAGCCATCTTCATAATGTTGGCAGGAATGCCCTTGTAGGTATCGTCAAATACCCAATTAACGACTGGCGTTATGCCTTGTGGGTTTCTCCCTTCGGCATGATAGGTGTGGTCTTCACTCTGGAAGCGCACACTACTCTCATTTAGTTTGTTCTTCATTTCCTTGTTGTTTAAATGTTATCTTCATAAATACTTCCGTGCAACTTCTCCCACACTTCGACAACCTGCTCACGGGGTGTCTTGTCTATTACCTTCAGCCTCTTTTCTTTATGCAGGAAAGCGAGGTAAAAACGCAGCCACGCCTTTTTCTTTATCATTCCGTCGCCCTTCCCTGCTTCCTCGAAGCCCTTCGCCATCTTCCATCTGGCACATCCGTAGGTCGGGCGGTGTTTCTTGTTATCAGTCTTGCACTTTCGCTTCGTCTCGCTATCGATGGAGGCGAACACGCAGGAGGCGCAGCACTCCTTTACCCAAATATGATATTTGTTGTGCATTTTCTTTCAGTTTAAACGGAGGGGGTCAAGCCCCCTCCAGATGATTTACGCAGCAATCTCTCCTCCTCTCTGGGTAACGGCGTCCTTGAATGCAGCAACCTTCTTCAGTTGGGGGTACTGATTCCAGACGGCTGTCAACTCCGCACGGCTCACGGCCTTCTGCACCTGCTCAAGTGCCTTTCTCAACATCTCATCGGCAGCACTTTCCGGAAGGTCCTCGCCCGCATAGATATACAAGCCGAGCCCATGACGAGCAGCCGCTTTCGTTAGGCTTCTCTGGATAGCCTTGTTCACGTCCGTGCTCTTCAGATTCTCCAAAGGTATGGATTTGAAGTAATTGTCCATGACTGGCAACTCCTCGATGTGTTCCTGCCCATTGATTGTCACGCCCGTCTTTACCCAACACGTACGCCCATCGGTAAAGTAATTCACTGGGCCGTACTCCGTCTCACGCTCATAGATCGTGAAGTTCGCATCTGGGTAGTTGTCTTTTACTCTTGTCCATGCCCACGCCCACGAAAGGTAAGTAAGTTTCCTCTTTCCGTTGTCGATAACTTCGACTTTGTCGTTAACGTCAATAGCGTTAAGGACTTGAAAAACGCTTTTCTTTTCCATATTACAAAGTTTGTTTTGTTTCGTTAATTGATTTAAGATGGTCGGTGTGTACCTTTGATATCTGGATGGCACAATCCACGATTGCGTTCATTGCCTCGCACGCATCATTGTAGCGTGAGAACTCCTCCGTGTAGAACTTGTACCATGTCTGTTGTTGCTCTCTGGAGTTACGCAATGAAATCTCAAGGTAGTCGATTTCCCTTTGTACCTCTTCAGCATTGAGGTACTTCGTCTCTCCTCCAATCGTCAAGCAGAAACGCTCTTCGTTGTTCTTTTTCTCTTCCATGATTTGTTGTTGTTTAAAGGGTTAAAACTCGATTTGGCATGTCATGATTCCTTCGCCGTAGCACTTGATAAGATCGTGAAAGTTCTCCTTCTTCAATCCCTGCGCTTGGGCAATGGCACAAAGAAGTCGGCATGATGATTCAGCCAGTAACTCCATGACGTCCGTCATGCTCTTCACTTCTGCGGTAGCCAGAACGTCTGCCATCCCTTGTTGCATCTTTAATACTTTGTCAGTCATTTTGATTTGTTGTTTAAAGGTTTATAACTATAATTTCCGCCAAAGGCGTTTAATCTCGATTCCCGTGTAGTACTTCCGTCCCGTTGTCATCCTCCATCCGCACCGGATTTGTTGTTTCTTCCGGTATCTCTCCAATGTGTTACGATGGATGCCCAACGCCTCGCAAGTCTGGGTGACTGAATACCGACCATCGTCGGCAACTCTCGGCTCGGTAGCAGTCATGCGAAAAGACATATTAAGAGGTAAAACACTATGAGAGCCGGAATCGTAATGCTCGCCTTCCAGAACTCTCGCCATTGCTCTCTCGTCCATCTCGTTTTCATCTCTTCTCGGTTTTAGGTTGATAAACATTGTAACGGGTACAAATCTTCAGCACGCCCATAGCCGTAAGCCCATAGGCACTTGCTATCTCATTAAAGATTCGCCACGGCGCAGCCGTATCGTACTTCTTTCTCATTGCCTTGTACTCGGCAACAATCTGGGCGTGGAACTTTTCTCGTTCCAGTTCCTTCTCGGTCTTCAGAAAATTTTTTTCCATTTTTCTTTCTTTTTTCTTGTTTTTATAAAAGTTTTGTATTACCTTTGTAAACGGGTTTAGAAATCTGTTGACAAAATTACAAAGAATATTTTATAAAACAAAGAAAACTCTTTATTTTTTATTTAATTTAAAGATTTTCTACAAATATTAATCGTTATGACTGGTAGACAACTTAAGCAGATAATCGAGCGTTCGGGCATAAGGACAAATGCCTTCGCGGAAAAGATGGGCATCTCGCCTCAATCTTTGAATAGCGTGTTCAATTCTGCCGACGTAAAGTCTGGCACCATCGAGAAGGTTGCGGAAGTCATGGGCGTTCCCATCGCAACCATGTACGGAGATATCAATGCACCCGTAGCCTTCGGAAACTCTGGCGACAATTCAGTCAATGGCGTAGGCGTTCCCTATGACGCTCTTCGCAAACGCGATGAGCAAATAGATCGCCTCTTAAACATCATCGAAAAAATGCAGGGAAAATGAATGACAACGTAGTAATAATAAATCGTTTCTTTGAAGTGGTTAATACTCTGAAGAAAGAAAAAATCGTCCGTGGGCTTAAAACCATCTGCACACGGTACGAAATAAACCGATGGAACGTGTTAACCATGAGAGAGCAACCAGAAGGGCACGAAAGGATATTTCAGCCCTGCTGGCTGGCTTATCTCGTCCGTGACTATATGGTAAGCCCCTTGTACCTTTTGACCGGAGAGGGCGGTGTTTTCCGTGATGGGTGGGATGCGGAAAAGGTACGCCAATTCTATGGCAAAAAACCGGAAAAAGTGCAAATAAAGCGCAAGCGTGGCAGACCTCGTAAGCAACCCGTTGAAAATCAACTATTTGCAGAAGGGGTGTAAACGTCTGGAAAGCGTGTAATCGGCAAAACTGATTCGGGGGTTCGAATCCCCCTCTCTCCGCTTAATTCCCCACATATTTTAAGCGGTACGCACAACTGGGTCGGGATGTTGGCACGTTGCTGCATCCTGCACCCTTTTGACGCATTCGGCTGCAAAACAAGTGCAAAAATATGGCAAGCGTAAAAGTAACCCTCGACACCAGAGCCAGAAAGCAAGATGGCACGTACCCTCTGAAGATCGTCGTGAGCCATCATGGGCAGACCGCACGCCACTCTCTGGGCATCTCCATCCGGAGGGATGAATGGGATGCACGTCGCTCTCTTGTCGTAAACCATCCGAACAAAGCGTTTTTAAACTCCGTTGTCCTCCAGACGATAACGGAATGGCAGCAGGCACTCCTCTCCATCCTCAACACCGGACAGCAGAAAACGGCAACCGCCATCGAACTCCGCGACCTCATCGTCCGCACCCTTCATCCAGAAGAGCAGAAGCCCGTGACGTTCACGGAATGGTATAAGCACTTTCAAGATACGCACACCAACGCACGCACGCGCGACATATATAAAGCAACGTGGGTGCAAATATCTCGATACGACCAGAACGCCGCGCACCTCGACTTTTCCGATATCAGCAAGGCATGGCTCGATGGTTTCTTCCGTTGGTGTTCCTCAACTTCTCCAAGCATTAATGCCCGTAACATCCACCTCCGTAACATCCGTGCCGTTTTCAATGATGCACTCGATAACGAGATAACGACCTTGTACCCGTTCCGTCGCTACCGCATCACTCCCGTCGCCACACCGAAGCGCAATTTGTCCTCTGAAGAACTCCGAAAGATTTTCACGGCTGACGTAGAGCCATGGCGGCAGAGATATTTCGATGCATTCCGTCTTTGCTTTCTGCTTATAGGGATTAATATCGTAGACCTCTGTAACATTACCGCCTCGTCGTATTGCAATGGGCGCATCCAATTTAACCGCCGTAAGACGCATCGGCTCTATAATATCAAGGTAGAGCCAGAGGCTGCGGAAATCATAGATCGCTATCGCGGTCAGTCCCTCCTCCTCCGATGGACTGAAGGATGCACGGGCTATCGGCACTTCGCCATGCGTGTCAATCAAGAATTGCCCGACAAGGTTACAACCTACTGGGCACGGCACTCATGGGCGACAATAGCCGCCTCGCTCGACATTCCGGATGACGTGATAAGCCAAGCCCTCGGGCATTCCTCCCACAACGCCACCACTTCCGTTTATATTCAGCGCGACCAGAAGAAAGTGGACATTGCCAACCGCCGTGTCATCGATTGGGTGTTATATGGGAGAAAGTGACCTTATTTTGGTGAGTTTTTGAGCGCAAGCGGTTTTCATTCCTTGGCCTTACAACTTTACCGCCCACGTAATTTCATGCCGTTAGCGAATGAAAAAAGCCCCTACCCGTCGGCAGAGGCTTTGGGTCGGGCTCTGGATAAGCACACCCTTTAAACAACGCTGCAAAGTTAATCATTTATCCAGAACTAGGCAAGCGTTTTGCAATCTTTAACTAATATGCACCGATGGAAAGTCGTAATGCACATTCCTTCAGATCGTTCGTGTGGCAAATCTCCATCAGTTCGTCACGCACCTTTGAGGGCTGCACCCTCATTAACTGATAAATCGTGTCTGGGTTTCCGCCTCGGTAGAGGTCGAGAGAGTTTTTTGTTTGTTGTGTCATAATGTTTTGATTTGTGGGCGGATGGTTAAGCCGCCCGTTACCTTTTATTTAGAATGAATAAAACCTTGTGTATTTAATTTTATAATAGAAGTCGGTTTGCGCTTCATTCCGATATTTGCAAAACCGTACCCCTGCATCATAATTATTCGTAACACAAACGACACCAAAAACCTTGTCGATTTCTTTTCCGTCGCACATAAGAATAACGTAATATTTCATAATGATTTATATTTTTGGGGGGAGGTGGTTAGCCTCCCCGTTACCTTTTTATCCTACTTTTTCCAGATGTTCATGTACCATCGTCACCGCCTTGCTCACATCGGAAAGCACCGACACCAAAAAGCGGGGTTGTTCATTGATACTCTTCAGCCATGAGGAGATGTAAGCCGCATTGTTCTTCTCCACTCTGGTGTTAAAGCCCAATTCATGTCCGCAGACCGCAGCAGTCAACTCGGCAACAAGTTCCTCTCGTCCGTAGTCCTCACTACCAAAGCCACCGCCCATATTTCGGTTTAGCCTCTTCTCTATGCCCGTAGAGTGAGCCATCTCATGCAGGGCTGCCGCATAATATTCCTGCCCTCCCGTCTCCGCATCATCGACGTTAAACTGGGCTTTCAACGGCAACGTAATCGTATCCGTAGCCATCGAATAATAGGCTCTGTCTTGCTTCTCCGTATGGATAGGGCAACACCATCCCCCACCGATGAGGGCATCGAGTTTCTCGTTAACGTACATCCCGTCCTCCGTCTTCATCTCTGGAATTTCGAAGCGGTTGGCCATCTTGTCATAGGCTTTCGGGTTATCCTCCTTCAGCGTGGTCTGGTCGATGTTGAATACGTCGTAGGTACGAAGCACGGGTGCAGTCTTCCATTCCTTCTGCTCATCCTTCGGCAAGTTCCTCCACTCATCGATCGTAATACGCTGTCCATTCTTGTACGCATTGATACACCAAAAGAGAACGGGGTTTGCCTTCTCTCCCTTCTTCACATGGGCACCGAGTTCGTGGGCCTTCTGGAATGTGATGTAAATAGGGTAGTTCCATCCGTTTGCATCGGTCATGAGATAGAGCAAAAATTGGTTCATCGCATTGTAGGGTCTTCCGTCACCGGACTGGGCTTTGCCTCCTCCATTGGTCGTGAGCCATGTCATTCTCCATCCCTCGTCTAATTCCTTAATGGTCTTCGTTAATGCCTCGCAATACTTCTGCACTGCCTTCTCCGTCTTGTTAAGTTTCGTTTCCATATCTCGTTTGTTGTTTAAAGGGTTATCATTTATTTCTATCTCTGGAAGAGAAGGGGGTTATCGTATCCCCCTTCCATCCTCGTCGAAGTCATCCGTAAAGTCACTCCATCCGATGCCCCCGTAGGTATATCCGTTGTCGTGAGCCGTATATATCTTCGCATCCGCATCGAACTGCGATAAGCAATCAATCAATTCGCCAACCGTCATCGTGTGACGTATCTGGTCGGTAGAATATCCTCTGCGCTCCGTGTACATAATTACTTTTGCTTCCATGATCGTTCGTTGTTTAAAGGGTTTACAAATTAGGTTCAGCAATACGGAAAGAGGCTTCAAGCGCAGGCTTTCCTTCTTCGTCAGCCGTTACTCCCCACATGACATCGTAGCCGAGCGCATCGTAGGCATCCATGACGCGGGCAAATTCTTTAACGTACGGGTTTACAAGATACATACTGCCATCGCTGATTCGGTACGCGGCATACATTGTCCCGCCATCTCTCTTCACAATTTTCACGTTCTCCCAGCAGGAGAAATGTTTGCGCAGATTCTTCTCTGCCTTCTTCAGCGCATTTTTTGAAAAATACTTGTCCATAGTCTTGTTGTTTAAAGGGTTATTAATTCTGATATTATTTAACGTAGAATGATACTTTCAGACCACGACGCAGTTTGCATACGCAGACGTCGTCCATGCACTTCTCTCTTCTATCCATGAACTTGTTAAACATCTCTGCACCGATGAGGTTAAGCAATCCAGACACACCGACAAGCGTGTTAAGTTTCTTGCCACCTTCTTCAGCAACTCCGAATACCTTAATGCGGTAGTTCATGTTGATTTCTCTTGTTGTGTACTTTAAAGTTTCCATTTTTTTGTTGTTTAAAGGGTTTAACTTATCTTTTCGGTTACAAAATTAATCAAAAAGTGTTTACCCTGCAAACATTTTACCAAAAAAAATTCCAAACGAAACTATTTTTAACTTTTGCCCGTCACTTTGCAATATGCTTTAACAAATAAAGAGGGCATAAGCCGTAGCCTACGCCCTCCGAAAATGCACAGCAAGGTATGAAAGAAGCAACAATATTATTGTGCCGACTATCCAGATGCCGCACGTCTTGGTCTTCTCCCAAAAAGTGGGCTTTTCCTTCTGGATGACGAGGTCGTGAATTGTAAGGGTGTCCGTTCTCTCTCTGACAACTTCCTGCACCCTATCCCTCCATCGGTCTCGGTATTCAATCCGGATGCGGTCATGATGGATGGTGTCGCCCTCCATCCAGATTCGCACGGAGTCACGGATATAGAATGAATCCGTATGCAAGACTTCTTGCCGGAGGGTGTCGTGTACTTCGACTACTCGGTAGACGTCATGGGCTTCACGCTTTGTTGCGCACCCTACGCACACGCATACGAATAACAAGCATAGTAGTATCCTTCTCAAAACTCTTTTATCTCCAAACTTTCGCCAATGAGGAAAGAGAAATCGTCCGCAAACAATCCTTGCACATAGATCGTATTAAGTGGCATTATTAACGGAGGCACATACGCGTAAACACCGGAAACAACATTGCCGACCATGTAGACGCATAGAACTCCCGTTCCGCCATCACATTGTATTGCCTTCTCCTCCTCTGGAATCGTGACCGCAAAATAGTACTTACCTTCCAGAACATAGGCGGCAATCTCTGAAACTTGCACGCCTAACATCTCCGTCAGTTGTTCCTCTGCGGTCTTCACTCCGAACGCAACCAAGTCGGCAAATTGCTCCTCGTTACCCATATCGAGAATGTCGAGGTATTGCTCTGCCGTAACCATGATGGGAGAAGAGCCCTGCGTGTTCCTATCGTCCGCGTCTTCGTATGATACGTCGCTGAACGTTCCATCTTCGGAGATCGTTGCCAACACCATCGCAACGTGTACGTCTTCCTCCGCACCTTCAGACCGGAAATAAAAGTACCCGTCTGGAGTACTGACAACAAGCGGCTTGTAACAACTCTCGCTCGGTGCATTTTCCAGAACTCCCAACGCCAGAGGCGTGTGCCCAGCACTCCTCACAATGCCGTATATAAGCCCCATGAAGCCGTCTTCCGTAGGTGTGTCTTCCCCACATAAGGGCGCACCGATATAGACCTTGCCATTGTCGGGCTTTCCTATCGTAACCTTGCCGCACTCCATCATACGTCCTCCAGATAAGTAAGTTCATCCTTCCAGACTACACGTCGCACGCCATCCGTGAAAGTCGTGTCTGGTATCTGGTATTCCACGACCACAATGCAAAGCCCTGCCTTCAGTCTCGAGGTATCCAGAAGGAACACCCATGTGTCGCCCACCTTCGACACAGGACACCGCACCGACAAGGCACCGACCATGCACCGCACCGACCATGTGTCGGTATCCATCGAGAAGCCAGTCCTCTCTATGCTGATAGGGATGGGCAACTGCGTTCCGATTAACTGCTTGTCTAATATCATTCCGTTTTCTCCTTATTTGTGTAAAATTTTGAGCCTATGCTGTTTTTAGCGACTGGGTGGATAACTTACAAGGTACGTCAGAGAAAACCGCTTAAAATCAAAATAAACGTGTTTTCTGGGCAAACATCAGCCAACGTGTAATACTTGCCTTCGGTTTTTACCCTCTGAAAAACTGACGTGTACCCAATCATAATTGTATTCGTCTATCAATTGGTCGAAGGGTAGCCCGCTCTTCTGGATAAGTTCAAAGAGCCGCTTGTTCTCCGCACGGCTATCACTCACGCACCGGATGTCCGCAGCCTTTCCGGAGCAATGTTGGCTTCTGGATGCACCGCCCACCGCCTTGTTCAGTTTCAGCGATCTGTAACCAGACGTAACCACGATGGGCTTGCCGTACAACTCCCTCAAAGGGTCGAGGACGTTGGCAACCAACGCAGTAAGGTTATGCTTCGCAACCGCATCCGGAGTATTGTCGATTCCCCTCCGTCTCGCAGTAGCACTCGCCGTTAACTCCGTCATCGTAAAGTACTTCATTCTTCGCCCTCCTTTGTGTGTATCTCCAGCGACGTGTCCCCGTGCTGCACCTTGAGTTCGTAGCCGAGTTCAATGGCGCGGAAGCCGTAAAGTAACGTCGGGAACGCCAGTAGTTCGCCGACGGCGGTCAACACGCTCCCGTCAATAACGCCCATCGGGGGAACAAAGAAGCCCCCAATGATGAGCGAGAGAGAAACGAGGAAACACACGGCGAAAGTGATTTTGCAGATGCAGCACTTTTGCTCCTTGCTTCCGTTCTTTATGTCTTTTAAAGTACACACGTTTTCATCCTCCGTCTGTATTATTAGTTACTCTGAAAAGATATTAAGAGTGAAGAGTGATTCTTCTTCGGTCATAACTCGATGCCTTCAAGTTCGCAACGCTTACCGAGGATGCCGAGATATTCACGCATGACACGAAGCTGTTCCCTCATGAGTTCCTTCTTCTCGTCAGACAAATTGCCGAATACTGCGGTCTGGAAGAATGAGCCTAACTTGTTGCAACGTTCATTCAGTTCATAGTGTTCCATCTTCATGCGGTCGCGGTAGTCGGTGTCTGCCTTGTCGTAGGTAGCTTTGAAGATGTCGGGCTTGCATGGGTAGAACTCGCCATTCACCCCCTTAATAATCATGTCGCCGATGTTGGCTTGCATCTTGCCCTCAAGCGTCTCGATGATAACACCAAGGTACGGGTCACGGCTGTCACCGAACTCGTCGATGTCGCTCATAGGG